>Ga0190265_10000354_pt1 | contig 35211 bp, 30 predicted proteins | sample Popmic124T_FD_133135 | JGI IMG/M metagenome (GOLD analysis project Ga0190265, IMG submission 133135) | Populus adjacent soil microbial communities from riparian zone of Indian Creek, Utah, USA - 124 T | ecosystem: Environmental > Terrestrial > Soil > Riparian zone | place: USA: Utah | collected...
ATCTCAATCCATGTTAGGGACGCCGAACACGAGCGTCAATCCAGCGAGCGGGGTCCGGGCGATAGATGGTCACAACGACCAGCGGTTGATCGGGATTCTGCAGCCGATGATAGTCAAGCACGACGTGAATCGGCTCGTTCACCGTGATCCTTGACAGAACCAAGGCATTGGTGCCGCGGTGTGTCATCTTCGATGATCTCGCCGCGAGCCATCGCCGTCTCGATTTCGTCGACAAATAACAAATCGGCGGCGGCTTCGAATATCGCGTGGACCGAGAAGTCAAGCTGGCCGGTCGCAACCTTGGTTCTTATGACCTTCTCGCTGATTTGCAATGCATCATACTCGGCGTTGAAGACAATAGAGTATCAACGAAGGCGGCAACCAACCCCCGACATTGCCATGGCGGTTGGGGGCTGGCCCGTCTCGCCATATCACTTTACGAACAACAGGTCCCGATAGGTCGGCAGCGGCCATAGGTCAGACGAGACCTGCATCTCCAGCCGGTCGCCGAGCGTGCGGAGTTTTTGCATCAGCGGGATCACGGCTTCGTGCATGTGCTTCGCGTGGGCGTAGGAGTCGTCGTGTCGATGGTCGTCGGCTTCGGCCAGCTCCATCGCCGCGGCGGTGAACTCGTTGACGACTTTCACGAAGCTTTCGAGCTGTGCCTTCTGGGCGGCGCATTCCACGCCGGCAGCCGTCGTGGAAACCACCGCCTGGGCCAGCCGGGCCTGATGCTGCAGGGCCGCGGGCAGGATCATGGTCTGGGCCATAAGGACCATCTGCTCGGACTCGATGAGAATCTGCTCGTTGTAGCGATGGACCGCGATGTTGTAGCGGCTGTCGACCTCGCTCTTCTTGAGCACCTTGTATTTTTCAAACAGTTCTACGGTCTGGCTTGTGTTCAAGACCGGAAGCGCGGCGACGGTGTTCTTGAGATTCGGCAAACCGCGGCCCTCGGCTTCGCGGTGCCACGCCGCCGCGTAATTGTCACCATTGAAGACGACCCGCTTGTTGTCCTTCACAACTTGCTTGAGGACGGTCTTCACGGCCGCTTCGAGCCGGGTGAAATCGGGATTTTTCCCGGCGGCTTCTTCAAGCTGCGTCGCCATGTAATCGAGCGATTCGGCGACGATGGTATTCAACACCGTGTTGGGCCAGGCGGACGTGGCGGACGCCCCGACGGCGCGAAACTCAAACTTGTTGCCGGTGAACGCGAACGGCGAGGTGCGATTGCGGTCTCCCGAGTGCCGCGGAAGCTGCGGCAGCGTCGTCGCGCCCAGATCGAGCGTGCCGCCCTTGATCGTGCGGCTCGTGGTCCCGGTTTCCAACTGCTCGATGATGTCGGTGAGCATGTCGCCGAGGAAGATGGAGATGATCGCCGGCGGGGCTTCGTTGGCCCCGAGGCGATGATCGTTCGCGGCCGACGCGATCGACGCCCGCAGCAGATCGGCGTGCAGATTCACGGCGCGGATGACGGCGCAGAGATACACCAGGAACTGGCTGTTGGTGTGCGTCTCCTCCTGCGGATCGAGCAAATTGTGGCCGGTGTCGGTCATCATCGACCAGTTGTTGTGCTTGCCCGAGCCGTTGATGCCCGCGAAGGGCTTCTCGTGCAGGATGCAGACCAGGCCGTAGCGCGGAGCGACGCGCTTGAGCGTTTCCATCATCAGCATCTGATGATCGCAGGCGATGTTTGACGTCTCGAAGATCGGCGCGATCTCGAACTGTCCCGGCGCGACCTCGTTGTGCCGCGTCTTCACCGGGATGCCCATGCGGTACAGCTCGCGCTCGGCCTCGGCCATGTAGGCCAGCACGCGCGGCGGGATCGAGCCAAAGTAGTGATCCTCGAGCTGCTGGCCTTTGGGCGGCTTCGCGCCGAAGAGCGTGCGGTCGCAGAGCACGAGATCGGGCCGGGCGTAATAAAGATTCTCGTCGATGAGAAAATACTCCTGCTCAGGACCGACGGTGGTATAGACGCGAGTCACGCCCTCGGCCTTGCCGAATAGCCGCAGGATGCGCATCGCCTGTTTGGAGAGCGCCTCCATCGAGCGCAGCAGGGGGGTCTTCTGGTCGAGGGACTCGCCGGTCCACGAGACGAAGGCCGTGGGGATGCAGAGCGTCACACTGTTGTCACCGCGCATCAGGAACGCCGGGCTGGAGGCGTCCCAGGCGGTGTAGCCGCGGGCCTCGAACGTGGCGCGAAGCCCGCCCGAGGGAAAGCTCGACGCATCCGGCTCGCCCTGGGAGAGGTCCGCGCCAGAGAGCGCATAGACCACGCTGCCGTCGCCGGTCGGTTGAATCAGCGAATCGTGCTTCTCCGCGGTCAGCCCGGTCAGCGGCTGGAACCAGTGCGTGTAGTGCGTCGCGCCGTTTTCGATGGCCCAATCCTTGAGCGCGGACGCGACCACGTCGGCCACCTCGCGGTCGAGCGGCTCGCCGTGCGATACGGTCTGCATGAACTTGCGGTAGGCGGTCTTGGGGAGACGTTGCTGCATCGTGCGCTGGTTGAAGACGTCGCAGCCGAAATAAGAGTCGATGCGCTCGGCCGTCGTAACTTCCCGGGTCTTGTGTTCCCGCCACGAAATGGCGGCGTCCACCGCACGATCGCGTGCCGATTCAGACTTCATCGAAGTAGTCTCCCTGAAGAATGTGTCACAACTTGATTCGATTATGCTGACTTTCAGCATATCCCTCGAATCCCGCAAGTCCAACAGAGCCGCGCCCGTCAGGAAGCGGTGGGGCGCGTATCTTGGGGTGGCCGTATTTGGTCGCGACGGCTCCTGACAATGTCCCGTATCATTCGCCCGTGAAGCGTTGACCGCTTCCTAACGGGCGCGGCTCTGTTTGCTGCTTCGCAGCGAATCCCTTGTCAATTTGCACACGGTTCGGAAATGAAAAACCCGGCAGGATCGAACACTTCTTTGTGAAATCTGCTGGGGTGACTGGAACGCGAAGCGGGTGCAAACCGACGTGATGGCCGAGCTTACTCGGCCTGCTGTTGCACCTGTTGCTGGAAGAGAGCGTACATGTTGATCGCGCGTCCTTGGGAAACTGCAATACAAAGAGTGTACCCGGCAGGGGCGAATTTGCAAGTCCGAATTCTTTGGGACCGAGAACAGCCGGCATCTCGAACGTCGCTGTGAATTGAGATAAACTGGGGACTGGCTGCGCCGAGTTCCGTGAGTGATATCGGGAGAACACTAATTATTCTCAATCCTCAATCATGTGGCCTGAATTCGTGGCTCCGCCGCCCCTGTCGGGGCGGACTGCTTTTTCGCGACGTGATCCACGGGTTTCGCTTCGCTTCACCCGTGACTACAACCCGTCGCCCCTTCGGGGCAGGGCCGTGTACTTTCGGCGCCATTCTTCTTGGATTCCAAGCGCTGTTCTTGCTCGGACTGGGCGCATGCGATCGGTCGAAGTCTTCCACGGCGAGCGGCTCCAGCTCGATCGACGAACTTCGTCTCGGCTACTTTCCAAACATCTCGCATGCTCCCGCGCTGCTTGGCGTGGCGTCCCGCGATTTCGCGAAAGCGATCGCGCCGGTGAAGCTGACCCCCACGACCTTCAACGCCGGGCCCTCGCTTATCGAAGCGCTTTTCGCCGGGGAGCTGGATATTGGCTACATCGGCCCCGGGCCGGTTATCAACGCCCATGTGCGTTCGCGCGGCCAGGGCGTTCGCGTCATCGCCGGCGTGTCGGCCAACGGTGTCGTCATCGTGGCTCGCGGTGATTCCGATATTCGCACGCTGGCCGATCTGAAAGGGCGGAAACTCGCGACGCCCCAGCTTGGCAACACGCAGGATATTTCCGCACGCAATTATCTGCTCAAAACGCTGGGCCAGCCGAACCTCGATAACGTGCTCGCGATTGCGAATGCCGAACAGATCGGCCTGATGGCCCGCGGCCAGATCGATGCCGCCTGGGTGCCTGAGCCGTGGGGCGCTCGATTGGTCGAGGAAGCCGGCGGCCGCATTGTCGCGGAGGAAAAGGACCTTTGGCCGGGTAAGGAATTCACGTTGGCCGTCATGGTGACGTCGCCGGAGTTCCTCGCGGCCCACCCGGAGATAATCAAGAAGATTCTGGCCGAGCATCAGAAGTGGGTTCGCCGGCTCGCGGGCGAGTCTGACAGGTATGCGGCCGATCTGAATCGCGCGATGACCAAGGAGACGGGCAAGCCCATGTCCGAAGCCATCATTCGAGCGGCGCTGTCGCGCACGCGGTTCACGGATCAGCCGCTGGAGCAGACGTTTCGCACCTTCGCCGAGTGGTCCGCGAACGTCGGCAACGCCGCCCAGGCGCCGGACATGAGTCACCTTATCGACACAACTCTGCTCAATTCACTTCGGCGGCAATAGAGGAAGACATCCGGTGCCGACGCCATTGCACTCTGAACAACTCTTGATCGCGGATTCGGGCGACGCGCCGCCAAGGGCGTCGTCGCGCGGGCGATTCGAACTCGTCAACATTTCCAAGGCGTTTCACAAGGCATACGCCCCGGCGCTGCAGTCCGTGAGTCTCACCTGCGAGCCGGGCGAGTTCGTGGTGGTCGTCGGTCCCAGCGGCTGCGGCAAGAGCACGCTGCTCAATATCGCCGCGGGGCTGATGCCGCCGACCAGCGGCGAGGTGCGGCTGGACGGCGCGGTTGTCCGAATGCCGGGGCCAACCCGGGCGATGGTTTTTCAGGAGCATGGCCTCTTTCCCTGGTTGACCGCACTGGAGAATGTCGAGATCGGCTTGAAACTGACCCGCGTGCCGAAGGCGCAGCGCCGTCACCGGGCCGTCGAAGCGTTGAAAATGGTGCATCTGGGTCAGTTCGCCAACTTGTTGGTTCACCAACTCTCCGGAGGCATGCGCCAGCGCGTTTCCATCGCCCGGGCCCTGGTGATGGACCCGCCGGTGCTGCTGATGGACGAGCCATTCTCGTCGCTGGATGCACAGACCCGCACCTTGCTTCACGGGCAGATGCAGGAAATCTGGGGCCGCACGCGCAAGACGATTCTCTTCGTGACGCATTCGGTCGGGGAGGCCGTGCGCCTGGCCGACCGAGTGATCATCATGCACGCCCATCCTGGCCGCATTCGCCGGGAGGTCCGCGTGCCTATTCCGCACCCGCGTGATTTTGACAGCCCGGAAATCAGCGAGGTGGTCGGCGTGATCCGCCGCGAGATCGAGGACGAAGTGAACCGGTTCAATGCCGAGACCATGACACATGTCGCGCCGCGTTAAAATACTGCTGGTCTGGCTGGTTCTGATCGCGGGATGGGAGGCCGGCTTCCGCATCATCGGCTGGAAGCCCTGGCTGTTTCCCGCGCCCAGCCACGTTCTTGATGCGATGCTCCATCTGCTGAGCATCCAAACCAATTTCGGCGATCCGACCGGACCGGGCTGGCCGTTTCGATCCGTCGCGGACAATGTTTCGCACCTCACCGTCACGTTGCCGACCGCCCTGATCACCAGCGGCGTGCGGCTGGCAGTCGGATTTCTGATCAGTCTTTTCCTCGGCGGGATGCTCGGACTCTTGATGTGGCGTTTTCCATTTGTCGACGCGCTTCTGGGACCGCTTTTTCTGGGATTGCAGACGTTGCCCAGCATCTGCTGGGTGCCGCTCGCGGTGCTGGTCATCGGAATCAACGAGTCGAGCATCGTCTTCGTACTGATCATGGGCAGCTTTTTCGCCATCGCCATTGCGCTGCGCGACGGGCTGCGGCAGACTCCGCCGATCTACAAAAAGGCGGCGCTCATGCTGGGCGGCCGGCGATTCCGGCTTTACTACCATGTGCTGCTGCCCGCCGCGATGCCGGCCGCCGCGAGCAGTCTGCGGCAGGGATTCGCCTTCGCGTGGCGTTCGCTGATGGGCGGCGAGCTGGTGTTCATGCTGCCGCGACGGGGCGTCGGCTTCCTGCTCAACGTCGGCCGCGAGTTCGGCGACGTGGCGCAGGTCGTGGCGGTGATGTGCATTATGGTGGCCATCGGCATGATGGCGGACCGGCTGATTTTCGCGCGATTGGAACTGCGCATCCGCACGCGGTTCGGGCTGATTGCTTAGCAGTTACGGTTGTTGTCTCTTTCAGATGGGATGAAAGCCTTGGTCTGCGTGTCGGAGCTCGAAGGGTTCTTGGGCTGTCATACAGCCTCGAATGTCAGACAGGGCAGTCGATGTGAAAACCACGCCAAATTCTCCGGACCCGCAAGGAGCTTCCATAGAAGAACTCCGCACGTCGTAGATCCGCCGTGGCAGGCAAGTGCGCGGGACTTTCGCGTTCGAGAGAAGCCGCCTCTCCGCGCGCGAATTGTTATTTCGACATCAGGCTCTAAAATAGCCTTTAGATATAAGGAGAAGCTGCTCATGCCGCTGGACGAGATCGAAATGGAGGCCGAGGAGGCCATGGAGAAGGCCGTCACCTTTCTCAAGGCGGAGTACCGCGGGGTGCGCACCGGCCGGGCGTCGCCGGGGTTGGTGGACCAAGTGAAGGTGAAGGTGGCGGCGTATGGCGGGGCGCCGATGGAGCTGAAGGCGCTCGCGACGATCAGCGCCCCCGAGGCGAGCATGCTGATCGTGAAGCCGTTTGACCCGACGACGCTGAAGGACATCGAGCGGGCGCTGCAGGAGGCGTCGCTGGGGATCAATCCGCAGAGCGACGGGAAGGTGCTGAGGCTGCCGGTGCCGGCGCTGTCGGGGGAACGGCGGCAGCAGATCGCGACGCAGGTGAAGAAGCTGGCCGAGTCGCAGAAGATCGTGATCCGCAACGCGCGGCGCGACGCGATCCAGCAGATCGACTCGGAGAAGAAGGCGGGGGATCTGCCGGAGGACGACGCGAAGCGCGGCCATGAGGAGATGGACAAGCTGACCAAGAAATATGAATCGATGCTGGAAGAGATGGCGGCGGCGAAGACGAAGGAAGTGACGGAGGTGTAGTCGACCCAGGAACCTCGGACCGGCGGAGTGAAGTGCCGATGCACATAGTTGAGTCCGATGGCCGCTGAAACTTTCATCTCTTAGTTCACGATTCCTTTGCCTTCGCACTGCTCGAGAGCAGTGGCACCCTTTTCACTGCAAGTATGATGGGCGTTCGATTCGGGGACCTATCCCTCCCTCACGGTCAGGGCTCTGTTTTCGTCTAGCCGGCGCGTGACGGGCATTGAGATTTCGCCGTCCTCGACAAAATGGGGCAATTCGGGCAAAATGAAGGTTTTCAGGAGTTCTTCAGGATGGTGCTGATGGGGCATGAGACGCTTAGGACGCTCGCGAACGCAAAACGATGGAGCGAACTCGAATCGGAATGGTTGACCCGGATCGCGCAGCCGGCTTCGGCTCCCGATGAATTGCTCAAGATCATCGATACGGCCGTCGAGGCGGGGCAGGGCAAGCTCGCCGAGACGATGGGGTGGGCGTGGCTTTCGAGCATGAAGGAAAATCATTCGGCCCGCGAGGCGCTGCAGCTCGGGCGCGGCCTGCTGCTGCGGCTGCCGGACGGGGAGCAGCTTCGCAGCGAGATTCTGGCTCTCTACAAAGAGACGCACAAGCAGCATCCCGATCTGGAAACGTGGGTGGAGAAGTCGGGGCTTCAGCAGGGCAAGTCGGTTCGCCGCGCCCTGCGATATCTCGACGTGGGACTTCGGCTTTCGCCCGGCTCTTACCTGATGCATCGCACGGAAGACGAGGCGGCGCAGATCGTCGAGACCGATTTCGATGCGGATGAGATCGTCATCAAGGGCACGCGCGGAAAGCGCACGGTGCCGCTGGGTGAGATCGTCAACGATTACGATCCGGCCGACGAAAACGACTTTCAGGTGCTACAGCAGCTCAACCCCGGCAGGATCGCTGAGCTGGTTCAAAGCGAACCGGTGACGCTCGCGATCGGAATTTGCCGCTGCCACAAGAACCAGATCGACCGCGATCAGCTCAAGCTGATACTGGTGCCCAAATACGTGCAGGCGACCAAGTGGACCGACTGGTGGAACCGCTTGAAATCGGGGCTGAAGAAAACGCCGAATCTCCGCGTCGAGGGGCGGTCGCCGATTTTTCTGATTTACGATCCCGTCGGCCAGACGCCGGAGCAGGAAACGTGGAATGCGCTCCAGGTCGCGACCGAACCGCGGCAGTGGCTTGAATTGCTGGAGACTTATCTTCGCGACACCAAGGCGCAGCGATCCGAAACCCAGCCCGATTTTCTGAATCGAGTGCAGACGGCGCTGGTCGGGCATATCGAACGATTCCGCCGGCACAAGAATAATTCCAAGGCCTTCGCTACGGCACTCATTATCGAGCGGCTCGCCACCGATGGATTGTCCATCGTCACCAATGCGCACGGCACGGCCGTCGAAATGCTGCGCAGCTCGGAGAACCCGGTATCGGACATTGCCGACATTCCCGATGCGCGACTGTGGGGGCTGGCGGCGAGTGCCGTCGAGGAGGCATTTCCAGAAAAATGGCCCGCCTACTTCGCCGAGATGGTCCTGTTTGCGCCCGCGGGCCAGTGCGACACGCTGGCGAAGCGGGTGGAGAAGGCCGGCCAGGGCGAGCTTCTCAAAAGCATCGTCGATCGCGCCTTGGCGGATCCCGGGCGTTACACCGACGCGGTGATGTGGATTTGGAAGGGTCCGTCGGTGGAGACCCCGCTGCCGGTTCCTCCGGCGCTGGAGCTTTTCACGCTGGTGCTGAGTCTGGTCGGCCCCGCGCGGAGTTCCGAGGGCAAGGCGGCCGGCCAGAGCGTGAACGAAATGCGGGCGAAAGTTCGCTCGGGCATCGGCGCGAAAAACTACGCACGGTTTCGCGAATGCCTGAAGCCGATGGACCTGTCGATGGCGCAGGCCTTCCGCCGCCAGATCGAACGTGCGGAGGGCGTCGGTCCCAGCGTCCAGAGCGAACTGCTCGGTATTTTGAGTGAGGCCTTTCCAAAGCTGTACTTCAAAGTGGAAGTGCCGATCTGGGACGACGAATCGTCATTGTATTTCAGCCGCGAGGGTCTCAGGCAGAAGGAGTCGGAGCTTGACGATATCATCAACGTCAAGATGCGAGAGAACGCCAAGGCAATCGGCGAGGCTGCATCACGGGGCGACCTTAGCGAGAATTCCGAATACAAATATGCACTCGAAGAGCGCGACCTGCTTCGCGCACGCGTCGCCAACATCAATAACGACCTCGCCAAGGCCAAGATCATCGACCCCGAGAGCATCCCACTCGATCACGTGAGCATCGGCCAGAAGGTCGACCTCAAGGCGCCCGATGGCAAGGAGCTGTCGCTCACGATTCTGGGCGTCGGCGATGGCGACATGAATCGGCACATCTATTCGTATCAGACACCGATCGCGCGCCAGCTTCTGGGAAAGAAGCCCGGGCAAAGAGTCCGTGTCTCGCTCGACGGCAAGACCGAGGCCGAGCTGCAAATCGTCGATATTCAAAAGGCGCTCGATTAAGACGCGGTGGTCACGCCCCGTTTCAAGGGTCGAAGAGGATGAGTTTCGGATTCAACTCTGCCTGCCTCGCCGCGGCGCCCGATCTGGGCTATGGACCCATCGGCGTGCTGCTTCTCGTCGTGGTGGCGGCCGGCGTCGTCATGTTGCTCCTGACGCACTTTCTCCCCAAGAAGCATCGCGAAGGCCGATTCAAGGATAGCGCCTACGAGTCCGGCGTGCCGCCGATCGGAGACGCTCGGCGGCGGTTCAACGTGAAGTTTTATCTCGTCGCGATGATGTTTCTGATCTTCGACGTGGAGTTGATATTCGTTTATCCATGGGCGATGGCATTTCTGGATGCCAAGGGCGGCGGCGCGGCCGCTGCGGCGCAACTGCCGATGCTCTTCTGGGTGATGATGATTTTCATGGCGTATCTCGTCATCGGTCTGCTTTACGAGTGGGGCAAGGGGATTCTGGACTATCAGTAGTCCGCTACAATCCTTCGCACGACGATCCCAGGAGCCGTTGCCATGCAAAAATATCAAAACGATCCCCACACGATGGGCGGCAACGACGTGCTCACCAGCCGCCTTTCCACGCTGGTGGATTTCTTCCGAAAAAACGGCGTCAACTGGGGCCGCAAGAACTCGCTCTGGCCGCTTCCGTTCGCCACGGCCTGTTGCGGCATCGAGCTGATGGCGACGGCTTCGAGCCGATACGACCTCGCCCGTTTCGGCGCCGAGGTGATGCGATTCAGCCCACGGCAAAGCGACCTGCTGATTTGTGCCGGCCGCGTGGCGATCAAGATGATGCCGGTGCTTCAGACGATTTACATGCAGATGACCGAACCGAAGTGGGTCATTTCGATGGGCGCGTGCGCCTCGACCGGCGGCGTGTTCGATACTTATGCCGTGGTGCAGGGAATCGATCAGTTCCTGCCGGTTGATGTTTACGTGCCCGGCTGTCCGCCGCGGCCCGAGACGCTGATCGAAGGGATTCTCGCCATCCAGCGCATCGTCGATCGCGACGGCATCAAGACCAGCGGCGAGCGAGGCAAAGGCTTCGGACTCGTGGTGCATCCCACGGTCCAGCTTCGCACCGAGACGGCCGTCAAATCGGCCTCCTCGTGAAGCGACTCTCTATTGCACGTTGATCACTGCGGCCTGTTCAATGGCGTCTTGTTAAGGGACGGCTGGTCGCCTGGGCCGGGCTGACTCCGTGCGGGCTAGCCGCCGCATCTTGCGCGACGAATTTCCGGAGAGTCTGATGCGTGCGTCGACGTTTGTGTTCGGCCTGACCGGGCTGCTCTGGTCTGCAAGCGCCCACGCTCAGGGTTACACCGTGAACGATGAACAATGCGGCGTGCAGGTCGCGCTGCCTGCGGCGGACTGGGTGCTTACGGATGAAAGCCAAAGTCCGGCGATCGTGCACATCTATTCGCCGGCCAAGCCGCCCGTGCCTCGGTTGACGCTGCTGCGCCTGCCGAAGGTTTTGTGGCCGCAGGGAATGCGGACGCGCGCCCAGCAAATCGAGATGATGCTTAAAACCAAGCCTTCGATCACCCATGGAAAAATCGGCAAACAGAAGGCGGATCGCCTGGAGTATGTCGTCGAGGGTGTTCGGACCATCGAATACGGCGTCGTGCGGGGCGACGCCATTGTGATGATCCAGATCGCGGCGACCGAAGAGGTCTGGAAGGACGCGGCGCAGAATAAATCTTTCGAGCGGGTCTTCGATTCGATCATCTTTGTCGCGGGTGCTGCGAGCAAGCCGGTAACAACCCGGCCCGCCCCTCCCCGGACGCCCGAGCAAGTACGTGAGGCCCGGCGAGCCGCAGAGCCCAGCCCGCAAAAATTCGTGATTCGAAAACACGATATTGTCGTTGAGATTGACCCCCGGAAGCAGCGGCTGGCGTCGCACGACACTTTCGAAATCGAATCCGTCGTCGATGGGCTGCGAGAAATCCAACTGAGTTGCAGCGATCTGACAGTGGATTCGCTTCGCTCCGGCGAGCAAGAACTGACGTGGAAGCGGAGCTCCGCAGACTCGATCGAAGTCGCCCTTCCGAACCCGCTCAACCGCGGTCAGAAATTCACGGTGGAGTGCCGGCTTCATGACGACGACTATGACTTCTCCATCGACCAGGAATTGGTCGCGGAGGTTGCGGTGCTGGGACAGGTCCGGGCGGACTCGAGCTATTCCAGCCATGTGAGTTATTACCCCATCGACGCATTGAACTCCGCCGAGGTCCAACTGACCTTTCGCGTTCCGGAGGGCTACGTCGCTGTCAGCGGTGGAGACTTTCGTGGTGAATCCGTCGAGAGCGGAATCGCGACCTTTCGATACGAAGCACCCCGGGGGCGGTCTCGGCTGCTGCCGTTCGGCTTCGCGGTTGATCGGTATCTCACACTGAGAGCCACGACTTCCGGCGGGCTGGGGCTGGAATTTCATTATCGCGCCGGCGACGAAAAGAAGGCTCGCCAGCGGCTCGAACTTGCGGTGCGGGCCGCCGAGTTGTTCGAGCGACAGATGGGCACGCTGCCGTGGAACCGCGTCGCTTTCTGTCACGTTCGGCCGGTGCGAATGGAAACCGGTGTGAGCCTGCCGGGGCTGATCTTGATTTCGGATGCGTTCTTCGGGGACTTGCAGGGCGTGCAACCGCGCGGCGCAAATCTGGACGACCCGGGTACGCTGGGCGCGACGCTTATCACTGACGAACTGGCTCACCAGTGGAACGCCTACGCCGCTCCGCTACCGAACGAATTGGCCGAGGGTGTCTCCACCTACACCAATCTGCTGTTCCTCGAGCACGTCTATGGCGCAAGTGAATACCGGGCCGGCGTCGCCTATTGTGCCAGAGCGTATTGCGCCGGGGCCGAAATCCTGGGTGACGAGGCCCTGGCCCACCCGGCGCTGTACGAGTGCAAGTGCTATCGCACGGTGGCTTTCACCAAGGTTCCGGTCGTGCTGCACATGCTGAGACAGCGTCTTGGCGACGAGGCGTTTTTCCGCGGCTGGCGTCGGGTCTTCCAGGCCGTCGACGATCGCGACAAGGGCTATGACCAGTTTCAAGCAGCCTTCGAGGCGGCGTCGAAGCAGCAGTTGGATGCATTCTTCGATGACTGGTTTTTTAGAGCGGGCTACCCGAAGTTGGAGGCGGACTGGAAGCAGGGCGGAGATTCAACTTCGCAGGCCATTCAATTGCGGCAGACACAAGACGGACCGCCGTATCAGGTGGAAATTGAAATCGAAATCGCTTTTCAGAGCGGGGAAATAACGCGCCGGGCGGTGTCGATGTTGAAAAAGACCCACACCCTATCCGTCGACGGCCCATCGCCCATTTCGCGCGTGGGCATCGATCCCGATGACGTCGCACTCGTCCACTCCGCAGACGGAAACAAGTGATCATCGCTGGCGCGGCCAGCGGCGGCCGGCCCCGGTTTCCACAACCTTTCCGTTGAGGTATGCTGGCGAGCTGAAGGGACGCACGCTGCGCCCTCAAAAAAACAGCACTGAGTTCGACCCCGGGACGGAGATTGACCGTTCCGCCGAAGTATCGGTTGGAAGCTAAACCGCGGCTGCCGCGGCGGAGTGATGCGATGGCGTCTGCTGACGAGTTGGCGGCACTGCTTAATGTCCGGTTTCCTGGATCGGGCTACGCGGCACGGGCGCTCGTCATTCGCGAGGGAAAGCTTTCCGACCAGTTTTACATTCGTGTCGACCCTTCGAGTTTGATCGAGGTGTTGACGTTTTTGCGCGACGACGCGGCGTCGAAATTCGAGCAGATCATCGACCTCACCTGCGTCGACTATCTGCATTTTCCGAACGCGGTCGATCGCTATGGCGTCAATTATTCGCTGCTTTCAATCACGCATGGCCACCGGCTGTGGATCAAGTGCTATGTCAACGATCCGGAGCCGCGCGTGCCCTCGGCCGTCGGGGTCTGGGCGGGGGCGAATTGGATGGAGCGCGAGGTCTTCGACATGTTCGGCGTCATCTTCGACGGCCATCCCGATCTGCGGCGCATTCTGACGTGGGACGACTTTGAGGCCCATCCGCTTCGGAAGGACTACCCGCTTCGCGGCCGCGGCGAGCGCGAAGACTACAAGATGGTCACCCGCGAAAGCGCCTAGCGTGCATCGCTGCCGGATATTGGCGCCGACCTCGAGTCGAGCGCTGACCGCTTCCTTACGGGCGCGGCTCTGTTCCCGAGCCGCTTCGCGGCGTGAGTGATGAAAAATACCCTGATTGCGCCGGCCAAGGCAATCAGGAATGGGGCGCTTCTCATTTCAACCATGTTTGAATAGACGGATTCGCGCGGCGTGCCCGCGAGACCCGACGTCATACTAGAATGGGCGGTGGGGAATGGCTTCTTTCCAACCTTCCCGGCCGTGCGGTATAACCAGATCGCTCGGGGAAGCAAGAAAAATATTGGAGCTTACGAATGGCCCTCGCGAATCTCACAGCCCGGAAGCTGCTGCCGCTTTCGCTCATTATTTTTACCTGGGCATGCGACCGCAAGCCTGCGCGGGAGGCTGCTCCGCCGCCGAAGACCGATGCGCCCGCGGCGAAGAGCAGCGATCAACGCGACCTGGATCAATTCCTCAAAAGCGACCGCCAGCAAGCGACCACTCAGCCGCAGATTTCTTCGCAGCATCCGCCGACGGAATCCAAAACTCCGGCCGCACCTCCATCAGATGAAACCGCCGCGGCGGACTCGGCACTGAAGTTCGACGCCCCCGACGCATGGAAAAAGCAGACGCCCAGCTCGGCCATGCGAAAGGCGCATTACGTGCTCCCGCGTGCCGCTGGCGACGAAAAGGACGCCGAGCTGATTCTCTTCTACTTCGGCCCGTCCGAAGGCGGCTCGGTCGACGCCAACCTGGCCCGCTGGAAAAACATGTTCGTCGGTGCCGATGGTAAGGCACTCGCCGATTCCGCCACGCGCGTCGACACCATCGACGTCAACGATCTGAAGGTCACGCTGCTCGACGTCACCGGCCGCTACGTCGAATCGAACATGATGACGGGACAGCGAGCCGGCCCGACCGCGAGCGATTACCGCATGTTGGCGGCCGTTGTCGAGACCCCGCGCGGCCCGTGGTTCTTCAAGGCGATCGGCCCGCTGAAGACCATGAGCGAACACGAGTCGTCGATTCGGGCGATGCTGGCAACCATCCGGTTTTGAATTCCGGCGAGGGAACAGACGGTAACACGAAAGCACATCTTCGATTAAGCTTAAACGCCGCCGTGACATAGACATTTTTGACCAATTGCTTTCGGTTGCGATGGAACGAAGATTCTTGTCGACAGGACAGCGCCCATGAACATTCCCACCGAGCCGATCGGCAGCATTCCACGACCGCCGTATCTGCTTGCCGCGATCGCAGGGTCGAACGGGACCGACCCTTCGGTGGATCGTCTCTATGAAGATGCGATCAAGGACACGATCGCGCGTTTCGAAGAAACCGGCTCTCCGGTCATCACGGACGGCGAGCAGCGGAAGTATCACAACTTTTGGACCTATTCCGTGGAGGGCTTGCCAAACACGGCGCCGGATGGATTCAAGATTCCATTTGCCGCGGGCCACACGCGCCGGATGCCGCGTCTCACCGGAGGTCCGTTTCGGTATCTGCGGTACGCGGACAGCTACCTGGACGTTGCGAAGCGGTATGCAAACCTCCCGCTGAAGCAGGCGGTCATTTCCCCTTCGGCCCTCAGCCTGATGTATCCCGTCGAGCCGATTCCGGGTTATTCTCGAGAGCGGTTCATTGACGACCTGCTGCGCGAGCACGAACTTGAAATTCGGAACTGCCTGAGAAAAGGCGCGCATAAGGTTCAGATCGATTTCACCGAGGGACGGTTCGCCGTAAAAATCGATCCGTCGGGCAAGCTGCTGCTCAGTTTCATCGACTTGAATAATCTGGCGCTCTCGCGGTTTTCGGAGGATGAACGAAAAAAGCTGGGCGTGCACACATGTCCGGGCGGAGACCGCGACTCCACTCATAGCGCGGAAGTCGATTACGCCGAGTTGCTTCCAAGCCTCTTTGAATTGAAGGTCGCCAACTTCTATATCGCCCTGGCCGGAGAGAAGAATCGTCCCCGGGTTCTGAGCATTATCCGCAAGTACATGAAGCCGGATCAGCGAATTTTCGTCGGCGTCGTCGCTCCGATCGATCCTCGAATTGAGACGCCGGAGGAAGTGCGTGACCGAACACTCGAAGCGGCGGAGTACATTCCGGTCGATCGACTGGGCACCACCGACGACTGCGGTTTCGCACCCTTCTGCGATGACTCCTCGACCAGCCGCGAGACCGCGTTCGCCAAGATTCGCGCCCGCGTGCTGGGAACGGCCCTCGCGTCGGAGGCGATCGGGGGCTCGCGATGAGTGCCGAGCAACGCGAAGAGGACCTGCTGCGATCCGTCGCGCTTCAGAACGCCAAGAGTATTCTCGCCGCACGCCAGCGGGCGGAGGAAGAGCTGCTCCGGGCGAAAAACGCCTTGCAGGACAAATCGGTTGAACTCGCCCGATCGCTGGCGATGCTACGCGCCACGCTGGAATCGACGACCGACGGAATTCTGGTGACAGATAGCGACGGCCGGGTGACGGGCTTCAATGAGGCCTTCCTGAAAATGTGGTCTATTCCACAGGACGTTCTTGATACGGGACTGCACCGGACGCTTGTCGAAGTGGCGAGTCGTCAATTCAAGGAACCCAGCTCATTTCAGGCGCGGATCCAGGAAATATACGAGTCTGCTCCTCCCGAAAGCTATGACGTGCTCGAACCCGCGGATGGCAGGGTGATCGAACGATTCTCCCGAATCCAGTTCCTGGAGAATCAGAATATCGGCCGGGTCTGGAGCTTCCGCGATGTGACCGAGCGCCGGCACTCGGAGACGGCGCGATTCCAATTGGCGGCGATCGTTGACTCGTCGAATGACGCCATCATCAGCAAGTCGCTCGACGGCGTCATCACCTCATGGAACGAATCGGCCGAACGGATGTTTGGCTATCGCGCGGCCGAAGTCATCGGCAAACCCATCACGGTCCTGATTCCACCGGACCGCCTCATGGAGGAGCGGGACATCCTCGAGCAACTGCGGCGCGGCGAGCGGATAGAGCACTATGACACGCTTCGGTTGCGCAAGGACGGAACTCAGCTCCATGTCGCCCTGACGATCTCACCGATCAAGGATGCCGACGGGAGGATCATCGGTGCATCCAAAATCGCACGGGACATCACCGATCGCAAATTGGCCGCAGAGGAGCGGGAGTCACTGCTGGAAGCCGAGCGGGCGGCACGCAGCCAGGCCGAGCGGGTCAATCTGCTGAAGGATGAGTTTCTCGCCAACGTGTCGCACGAATTGCGGACGCCGTTGAATGCCATTCTCGGGTGGGCCCAGCTCCTCACGTCCATGAACCCCACGCCGGACGACCTCAAAGAAGGGCTTGAGACCATTTGGCGCAACGCCCGCCAGCAGGCGCAGCTCATCGAAGACCTGCTCGACATGAGCCGGATCGCATCCGGCAAGGTGCGGCTCGACGTTCAGCAAGCCGACCTTGTGGGGGTCGTGCAGCAGGCCGTGAGTACGGTCAAACCCTCGGCGGACGCGAAGGGCATTCACCTGCGGCAAATCATCGACCCGCGTATCGGCCTGGTGACGGGCGATCCCAATCGCTTGCAGCAGGTGGTGTGGAATCTGCTGTCCAACGCGATCAAATTCACGCCCAAGGGCGGCAAGGTTGACGTGCTGCTGCAGCGGGTGAACTCGCACGTGGAAATAACGGTGAATGATTCAGGCATCGGAATCAAGCCGGAGTTATTGCCGCACGTTTTCGAGCGCTTTCGTCAGGGCGATGCGTCTACGACCCGAAAACACGGGGGCCTGGGCCTCGGGCTGGCCATCGTGAAACAACTCATTGAGCTTCACGGCGGCACCGTTCGCGTTCAGAGCGCGGGTGAAGGCCAAGGCACCACCTTTGTCGTGAATATGCCCCTCGCTCCGGTGCGCGAGGACAAGGCTCGTGTGCATCCTTCAACGCCGGGAGAGACGGTTCGTGAGATCGGCGATCTTAACCTTGCCGGCATAAAAATTCTCGTTCTGGAGGACGAAGCGGACGCGCGCGAACTGATCAAGCGCGTGCTCGTTCAGCGGCAGGCGGAAGTATTCACGGCCTCCGGCGCCGTTGAGGCATTGCAATCGCTGAAATCCAACCGGCCCGATGTCATGGTCTGCGATATCGGGATGCCCGACGTCGACGGCTTCCAGTTCATTCGCCAGGTGCGCAAATTGTCTGCGAGCGAAGGGGGAAAGACACCGGCAGTTGCGCTAACCGCGTTCGCCCGGTCGGAGGATCGAACGCGCGCCCTGATGGCGGGCTATCAAATCCACATCTCCAAACCCATCGAGCCTCAGGAACTGATCGCCACCGTCGCCAGCCTGGCCGGCCGCACCGCGAAGCGCCCTGACGACTCAAATTGAGTGTCCGATGGCGGCCTTTCTTGCGAGCCTGCTCCAAAGGGGAAACCAAGCGATCGAAATAATGGCGGAGCGAATGCGCTCGAGCCGCCAGAAAACCTGAGATTGCGGTGATTACAGTTAGATGCCCAGCGCCTCCCGCTTCTCCATCAACCGCTCAAGCTGCTCCGCGCCGCTGTACTCCGAGTCCGGCCCCCATTCCTGTTCGATGCACCAGTCATAGAACTCCGACCACGCTTCCTGTCCTTCTTCGGAAAGCTCCTCCAAATTGGGAAAGAACGGTGAAGCCTCCTGCACGCTCGAATTCCTCGGGTGGAGTGACAGGTGTCCAGGTGGCGCCACACCCGTTCCTCGGCATGGTCGTAGCCGTTCTACCCTCAAAACCTACTCACGGAAAAGTTGGAAGAACCCGACTTTTTTGGCGTGCAGTTTATCGGCTGCGGCGAGACGTGTCCCACAGCTTCCCGCCAATAGCCAGTCACCAAAAACCAATAGCGACCCTCTTCCCCCAATCCCACTTTTCGGCGTTTCGACTTTTCGGAGTTTCGCCGTCTCGGCGTTTCTCAAATCCCGAACGCATAAAAGATCATCGTAAAAATCACGTCCGCCGTAATCAGCGCCACGATCGATTTCACCACGGTGTTCGTCGTCGCCAGGCCGACGCCCGCCGCCCCGCCCTTCACGTTCAGCCCCTCGTGGCAGGCGATGATCGCGATCATCGCGCCGAAGAAGGCCGCTTTGCCCACGCCGCTGATGAAGTCCTGATAATCGACCGACATCCGCGTGTACGTCAGATACCGCTGCGGATCGATGTCCAGCACCATCACGGCGGTAAAGAACCCACCTGCCACCCCGATGACATCCGCCAGCACCGACAGCATCGTCAGCATCACCACCGTCGCCAGAAACCGCGGCACCACCAGAAAACGCACCGGGTTCAGCGCCGCCGCCTTCAGCGCCTTGATCTCCTCCCCTTCCACCATCGTTCCCAGCTCGGCCGCAATGCTCGCCCCAGCGAAACCCGACAGCACAATGCCCGCCATCAGCGGCCCCAACTCGCGGAACATCGCGATCGCCACAATGTCGGCCACGCGCTCAAGCTGGCCGTACCACGCCAGCGTCGGCGCCATCTGCAAACACAGAATGATGCCGATGAATCCCTCGACCAGAAAAATGATCGGAATGCTGCGCAGCCCGACGCGCACCATCTGGACGGCGACGTGCTCCCGGCCCAGCCGCGCGTCCTTGCGCACGAACGAACGCGCGATCCATCGAATCGACTCGCCGGCCAGCGCCGTCGCCCCGCCGATGAAGCTGATGATCGCGATAATCCTGTCGATGAGCCGGCCGCTGGACTCGCCGATGCGCTCGATGGCTCGATAGATCAGGGAGCGATGCGGTTGTTCGGCGGATTCACTCATCAGAGAAATCGACGTGTCGCGAAAAGCGCCGGCGGGCGATCAACGGCCGGCCGCAGCCTTATCATCGGGACCGCGCTCTCCCGCCTGCAGCGCCTCCTCGCAGGTACTGCAGATGGTAAAGAACTTGTCCAGCTTCGTGATCTCAAACACGCTTTTCACGCGAGGGTTCAATCCACAAAGCACGAACTTGCCGTCGTACTTCGTCACGCGGCGAAAGACCTCCACCAGCGTGCCGACTCCCGAAGAGTCCATGTACGGTACCTGCGATAGATCGAGAATCAGCCGCTTCGGCCGCTCGTTCGCCACGTCCACCAGCGCCGCGTGCAGCGCCGGCGCCCGGTGCAGATCGATGTCGCCGGCCAGCTCGATGACCGTGCCCCCGTCGGTCTTGCGGACGCTCTTTACGACGTGCTCTTGTTTTGCTTCATCGGCCGGCATGGATTCAACACTCGCTCGTTCGGCTCACTGCATGGGTTGCTGGGACTCGGACGCTTCATCGCCGGCATCGCGCTGCGATGCATTGGAAACATACTTCACCATCCGCAGGCACATGCCCCCCTCCTCCGGACAACTGTACTCGGCCTCGTCCATCACCGCCCGAATGATATGCACGCCCAAACCGCCGGGCCGCACGTCATCCAGATTCCGCCCGCAGATCGAGCCGGGGTCGACCTGCCGCGCGCGGTCCCTCACTTCGATGGCGATGCCGCGCCGGCCGTCATCGGCTTCGACCGACGAAAGGGTGATGGTGATGGGCTGATCCGTCTGCCCGCCGTAGCCGTGCTTGATGACGTTGGCGAGGGCTTCGTCGATGGCGAGAATCAATCCGTGAGAGTCGGCGGGCTTGAGGCCCTCGGACGCCGCCATTTGCTCGACCGCGCCGCGGACAACCGGAAGGCTGCGCGAGTCGCTGAGGATCTGAACGACGACGACGTTCTCCCGACGCATGTCCGTCATTCTAGCGGGGGTTGCCTCCCTGCTCCACGACGTCGCCTTGGTCCCCGGCGCGAAGCGCCGTGGCCGGCGCGTCCGGGACGTGCTTTCCGCGGCGAATGTAACTCCGCCAGCGTTCGACGGAGGCCACGCGCTTTTCAAACGGGGCGGAATAGTCGTAACCCAGACGGGTGCCCGCCAGGCGCTCGAGCGCGAGAATCGCGAAAAATCGCACGCCGTCGTCTTCGTCGTCGAGGCGATCGACAATCAGCGGAATCGCCGAACGATCACCGATCTCGGCGGACTTTCGGATCGCAAGTATGCGATCGCCGGCGTTCTCAGATTGAATGTCGGGATGAAAATACTTCGGCTTTGCCGAGCAGCCTGTCGATGCTCCAAGCTGGCTCGCGGAGATCAGACAAACAAGTCCAACGAGCGGCCGACTGTGAAGTCGACGCCAAACTCCAAGTTCGCACGTGCATCGCGCCCGCATAACTCCATGTTAGAGGGGCGGTATTACGCACACAATCCAAACGCTTGTGAAGCCCGCGGCAACGTCCTATTATGATTTTTTCCCCGCATGAAGGGGGATGCACGCGTCGTACCTCCGACCGAGGAGCCTCACGCATGTCAGCGTCCGACCGACTGGACATCGTCTTCACCGCCCCCCACCCCGACGACTTGGAGATCAGTTGCGGCGGCACCATCGCGAAGCTGGTGAAGCTCGGCTACCGCGTCGGCATGGTTCACATGACCAACGGCGAGCCGACGCCGCTGGGCGACCCCGAGACGCGCATCCGTGAAATGAATGCGGCCGCCGAAATTCTCGGCGTTCAGGCGTGCGAGATGGTGGGCCTGACCAATCGCGTGCTGATGGACGGCCCCGAAGCGCGGTTCGCCCTGGCGAGCGTGATTCGCAAATATCGGCCGCGCGTGCTGGTGGGCATCGCCGGCCGCACCGTTGCGGCATCGCCGGATCATTATCAGTCACAGCTTATTACGGAAGCGACGCGCTTTTATTCGCAACTGACGAAATGGAACGATCGCTTCAGCGACACCGAGCCGCACGCGATAGAACACTTAATCTATCGCCCACTGATTCGCGCGGCCGAACTCCAGCACTTTCCAGCGCAGTTCGTGGTCGACGTCACCGATACGATGGAGCAAAAAATCGCCGCGGTCGCGTGTTACCGATCGCAGTTTCCGCCCGTGCGATTCGAGCAACTGCGCCATTACATCGTCTCGCTCGCCGGATACGAGGGCGGCCTGTCTGGGTATCATTTCGGCGAGTTGTATGTCCTGCCCCGGCCCATCGGAACGCGCGACCCGTTGCAGCTATTGGAGAAGTGGCCGGTACCGTCTCCCATTGAGCCCCCCCGGCTATAGCGCCCGAATCTCCACAAATGAAACGATCCGCCACGCCCTACGGCGGAGCGGATCGTCCGGAATATTCCAAAGCGGTAGCGAAACCGAACTTACATGCTTCGCTTGATGTTCACGCAGCGTCCGCGGCGCCGCTTGCGGGCGATCATCTTCCTGCCGCCGGCGCTGCGCATCCTGACGCGGAAGCCCTGCTTGCGAAACCGCTTACGATAACTCTTTCGATGTGGATAATGCACGGCGTTTCCTCAACTTTCGCGTCGCCATGATTTGGCGAGCCGCGCAGATTAGCCGAGTCCAACCATTCTGGCAAGGCCCGCTGGTCCTTGTGCGATCGGTTCCCATTCTCAGGTCAAAGAGGGTCGGCCGTGTCCGCAATCCGTCCGATAATAATGGCTGTCGAGGCTCCGGAGTATGGCGGGATTTGCGCCGATTCTCGATTTGCCGTGCCCCGCCCCGTCTGCTAGACTTCCGCCGCGGCAGGGAGAAGCACGTCGCGAACGTCGTTTAGAACCAGACTTTTCCATATTCGGAGGACGTTTACCTTGAGCGGTCAGCCAAAATCACTGTTGCAGGAATACGAGCGACTCAAGCAGCTTATCGAAGCCTGTGCCGACGATATCGCCAAAGCCGACGGCGGAAACAAGGCCGCGGGCACCCGCGTTCGCAAAGCCATGCAGGACATCAAGAACGCGGCCCAGGACGTGCGCAAGTCAATTCTCGAAGTCCGATCCTCGGCTCCGGAATAGACCCTGCTGCGTCGCCGGGACCCGTGTTCCCGCAGCCAATCGCCGCAAACTGCTCATGCGCATCGTTCCACCCTCCCCCGCGCCTTTTTCCCGCGGTTGGTTGCGTTTATTGTTCAAGCGGATTTCTTCTCGCGCCCGCCTATCCGGCGGCGCCGCGAGTGCCCGCACGAAGGGAGTATGAATGCCGCCGGCCCCGGTTCTCGATCCCGCTTCGATTGACAGCAACCGGGTACTCTTCACGAGAGCGCAAATCTACGAAGTGCTTCCGCAACGATATGAATTTTCTCAACTCGACGGAATCATCCACGCCGACCGAGAGAATATCGTGTATGCCGCTTACCGCGATGTGCGGGCCGATGAGTGGTGGTGCAGGGGGCACATGCCGCAGCAGCCGATTTTTCCGGGTGTGCTGATGGTCGAATCGGCCGCGCAGTTGTCCGCCTTCATTCAATACGAGATGTTTCCGACCGCCGGCATCATGGGGTTCGCGGGCATCGAAGGAGCGAAGTTCCGCGATTCGATCTTTCCGCCGGCGAGGATTATTCTCGTGGCCAAGGCGATCGACACGCGTCTGCGGAAGTTTCAATCGCTCGTGCAGGGATTTGTGGGCGGAAAGATGGCATTTGAAGGCGTCATTTCCGGAACGGTCCTAAAGAACTTCGCGTCCTGATTCAGACCTGTCGAAAAGCGCCTATCGATGAATCGCCCCTCGCTTCCGAATTGCCCGCGGAATCAGGCGTATCGCTTCGCCCCTTCGCGCAGCTTCGACGCCATGTTGGTCTTTTCCCAGGTAAATCCGGGGCCGGTCCGGCCAAAGTGGCCGTGCGCCGCAGTCTCGCGATAGACCGGCCGCCTCAATTTCAGGTAGTCGATGATGCCGCCGGGCGTCAGCGGAAAGATTTCGCGGACGAGCTTCTCGATCAGGTTTTCATCGATCTTGCTTGTCCCCTCGGTGCTGACGAGGACGCTGATCGGATCGGCCACGCCGATGGCGTAGGCAAGTTGAACCTCGCACACGTCCGCCAGCCCGGACGCAACGATGTTCTTGGCAACGTGACGCGCCATATAGCTGGCGGAACGATCCACCTTCGAGGGGTCCTTGCCGCTGAAGGCGCCGCCGCCGTGGGCGCCGCGCCCGCCGTAGGTATCGACGATGATCTTCCGGCCTGTCAGACCCGTGTCACCATGCGGGCCGCCGATGACGAAGCGACCGGTCGGGTTAATGTGGAAGGTGATGCGGTTGTTCCAAAGCTTCGGGCACTCGTCCATGACCACGGGCTTGATGACATTGTCAATGATCGCCTTGCGGAACTTGTCGTTCACGTTGCCGTGCCGATCGAGCAGCTCGCCGCGCTCCTCGTGCTGCGTGGAAATGACGACCGCTTCAAGCTGGACCGGCCGGGCACCTTCGTACTTGATCGAAACCTGGCTCTTCGAATCCGGGCGCAGCCAGGGGAGTTTTCCGTTGCGGCGCAGGTCAGCAAGCCGCTCGACCAGCCGGTGCGACAGGTGAATGGGCAGCGGCATCAGCACCCGGGTTTCGCGGCAGGCGAAGCCGAACATGATGCCTTGATCGCCGGCCCCTTGTTCCTTCTTCTTCGAAGCCGTCACGCCCTGGCTGATGTCCGCGGACTGGCTGTGAATCGTGCGCACGACCGCGCAGCTCAGGTAGTCGAACCGGCAGGCCGGGTCGGTATAGCCGATGTCCTTGATCGTCGCGCGAACATTGTCCTCGATGTTGTTGAGCGCCAGCTCGGCTTCCTTGTTGTGAACCGTCACTTCGCCGGCCACGACGACCAGGCCGGTGGTGACCAGCGTCTCGCAAGCCACCCGGGCATAAGGGTCTTTCGCGAGGAGCGTATCCAGAACCGTATCCGAAATCTGATCGGCCACCTTGTCGGGATGGCCCATGCTGACGGATTCGGAAGTGAAGACATGAGAACCGTTCAGACGCTTTCCAGCTTTGCGCACCAGTTATCTCCGCGATCGTGAATAAGGAACTTCGAAGCCCACCTGCGGGGTCGTAAGTCGAGCATCGCATGATAAAGTGCATGGCGACGGCGTACAAGCCGGGGCGCGACTAACGCGATAGAGCGGCACAAGACAGGTTTGGGGCTGCAAAGCTGAACCAAAAAGGCTGACCACGCGGGTCGAGGGCCAAGGGTTCGAGGGGCTGAGCGAAGGCACTGAGCCGACGCGGCGAAATATTTTTTTATTTCTTTGCTCGCGGTCCACTCGAATTTCATTTTCAACCTCATATTTTTTCTTCGGGGTTGAAACCGCCTGAAACCGCTTGAAATTTGAGAGCGGTTTTTCAGGGCGCCTTTTCGTGTATTCAATGATGAGGGTTGCTCGGCGCTCCGCTTCCGGGTCGGAGGGAATCATGGCGGGCGGCACGCCGTCCCTTTCCGATTGTATGCCTCTTAAGAGAGATTCATGCGCGGACTAGCGGAGCGCTGATCTTCGATGAAGGAGCAGCAGAGAACCGGTTGCCAATAGAATCAAAGATGACGGCTCGGGCACCACGTTCGCTTGCAGGCCGTCTACCACCACGAAGTCTTCGGTGTAGGTGAGCCGCTTGATCGGAATCGTAGAGGACCATCCATGCCATTCGAGGACACCGTCGTCCGGCCTGACATCGTCAAAGGTTCGAGTTTCGATCAGTAAGTTCGCGGAATCAAATAAACTCACGGATATACGTGCCGGACTTCCGGCAAATTGGTCGGTGACGGCACACACTATCGGGCGAATGCCGGACTATCGAGTCGCCCAAATCCTTCTCATGGTCGCTTCCTTGCTCGTGAGTTTATGATGGCCCCAGAGTCGAATGCGGGCGGTTGGTGACGCTTTGATTTGAGGGCGCGACTTTGTCATAATAGAGCGCTGCGAGGGCCAGTATGTCCGTGGTCGTGGAATGTGGGGAGTGTCGCAAGCGGATGCGGGCGCCGGTGACGCTGGCGGGCAAGCGCGTGCGGTGCAAGTGCGGGGCGCGGATCAGCGTGCCTTTTCCGAATGAGGCTTCGCAGGTCGCCGAGCGGCCGCAAGCAGGAGCCTCGCCCGTGGCACGGGCGGACCGCGGCGATGCCGGCGCGAAGCCTATTCGCAAGCCTGGTGAGCCTTCGACAAACCGGTTTTCTCCGCCGGGTGATTCGACACCGGATGATTTTCCGCAGCCGGCCGATCTTTCCGATCTGGCGCTGCTGGGCGATGGCGAAAGCCTTGCTTCGTCCAAGTCCTGTCCCGAGTGCTTCACGACAATGGCCGAGGATGCGGTGATATGCACTGCATGCGGCTACGACGTGCGCACGGGCCGGAAGATTCGCGCCGCGGAAGAACGGTCGGTTGAGAAGCACAGGGGCAAGGCGGGTGCGTTGGCGGAATCGTCCGATGGCAAGACGGGGAAGGCCCCGTCGAAGCGCGATCCCGCGGCGCAAAGCAAGCTGGCGATGCTCGTGCCGATTCTGAAGCCGCTGCTGATTCTCGGGTTGATCGCGGGGCTGGCCTGCGGCGGTTGGTATCTCAAGGACTCGATTTTTTTCAATCCGCGGGATCAACTCAACGAGGATCATGCGAAGATCACGCCGGGCATGACCGTGGATCAGGTGGTGGCCGCGTTGGAGAAGAAGCCGAAGCTGGTCGAGACCGTGCGCCCGCCGGGGCAGTCGAAGGATTTGCTGCTGAAGCTGACGCCTAAGAAGCTGCCGTACGTGGACAACTTCATGACGCACTATACAAAAGATGACCTGCAGTACGGGTTCGCATTCACGTTTATTTATAGTCAGCGCGACGAGCTGTTTGTTTACTTCGACGATCAGGGGACGGTTATGGCGGCGGAGAAACACGATCCGATGGAACGGTTGGGGTTGTAGGTATTGGATTCGGCAATCAATATCACTTGAAAGAGACGCCCGGATTGGGCTATCGCATTTTCGTTCGTCCTCCGGACGAAGAGACATAAGAGGGCCCTATCCTTCGTGGGCCCCTCTCCGGGCCGGATAAGGCTGCTTCTTAGCGAGAGGAGCGTCGATGGCTGTTGAACTTGACGACGATCTGATCGACGAGATTGCGGAGGACGAAGCGGGCTATCGCGAGGCCATTCGGGAAGGCACGGCATCGGCGATCAAGTGCGCGATGGGGTGGGTTCCGCCGGCGGCGGTCGTTTTGCTGTTCGGCTTCTACTTGTCGAAAAGCACGTTTCTCGCCAGCGAACACATTCTTGAGGATGCCGGCGTCGAGTGGCAGGAAGCGCTTTGGCCCTCGGCGCTGTATGGTTTGTATGGACTGGCGATTGGCGCACTGATCGGGTGGCGGATCAACATCACTTCGGGGCTGGTGGGCAACCCGGCTTGGACAATCGGCGTCTCCGCGGTGCTCGCGATTTGCGTCATCGGTATTCTGGGGTCGATTGTGATTTTCGGCGGGGCGATCCCTAAACTGGTCTGGGTCAGCGCGGGGGTCATTCTCGTCGCCGCCGGTGGCGCGGTCACTTTTTTCGCGAAGTGGAATGCGTAACACCCTGTTTCTTCTCGGCGCACTCATCACCGCTCGCCACTCATTGAATCAAGAATTGCGACGGCTATAGTTGCTCTTATGAAGAACAAGCAGTTGTCCGCGCTGTTTGAAGCCATCGCCGACTTGCTGGAGATTTCCGGCGAGGACTCCTTTCGCGCCAATTCCTATCGCCGTGCCTCGCGAACCATGCGCGACCTCACCAAAGACATCGAAGAGCTTGCCCGCATCGGCGGGCTGGGGACCTTGGCCGGCATCGGCAAGAGCATGGCATCCAAGATCGAGGAATTCCTGGCGACCGGCACCATGTCGCTGTATGAGGAGTTGAAGAAGAGCGTGCCGGAGGGATTGCCGAGGCTGCTGGGCATCCCCGGCCTCGGGCCGAAGAAGATCGCGATGGCGTGGAAGCAGCTCAATGTCACCAGTCTCGACGATCTGCGGCGCGTGATTGCGTCGGCCGAGCTTGCGGCGCTGAAGGGCATGGGGGCCAAGAGCGTCGAATCGATTGTGCGAGGCATCGACATGCTGGAGACGTCGCGCGGGCGAACGCCGCTGGGGCTGGCGTGGCCGGTGGCGGATGAGCTGGCCGAGGCGATGCGCGCAGTGAAAGGCGTGAAGCGCGTGGAAGTGGCGGGGAGTTTGCGGCGGGGGTGCGAGACGATCGGCGATCTGGACCTGGTGTGTGAGGCGGCACAGGGCGATGTGGTGGTGAAGGCGTTCACGACGCTGCCGCAGGCGAAGCGCGTCTTGGCGTCGGGCGATACCAAGGGGTCGATTCTCGTCGAGCGGCGCGATGGGATCGAGATTCAGGTCGACTGCCGCGTCGTGCCGGCCGAGTCATTCGGTGCGGCGCTGCAGTATTTCACGGGGAGCAAGGAGCACAACGTGAAGCTGCGGGAGCGGGCCGGCAAAATGGGTTTCAAGCTGAATGAATGGGGGCTGTTTCAGGGTGAGAAACAGGTGGCGGGAAAGGATGAGGCGCTGATTTACAAGAAGCTGGGCATGAAATGGATGCCGCCGGCGCAGCGAGAGGATCGCGGCGAGTTCGCGGGCAATCTGGTGCCGCTGATTACTTTGGAAGATATTCGCGGGGATTTGCACTGCCATACGACTGCGAGCGACGGGACCTGCGATGCCGAAACGATGGCACGGGCGGCCTGCGATCGCGGGTACGAGTACATCGCGATCACCGATCACTCGAAGTCGAGCGCGATTGCCAAGGGCCTGACCGTCGAGCGCATGTGGCGGCAGATCGAGCAGGTGCGGGCCTTGAACGAGCGGCTCGACAAGATCAGCGTGCTGATCGGGTGCGAGTGCGACATCCTGGTGAACGGAACGCTGGATTACCCCGATTCACTGCTGGCGGCTTGCGATTTCGTGGTGGCCAGCGTGCATTCGGCCATGAAGCAGGATCGGGACCGGGCGACGAAGCGCGTGCTCGACGCGATGAGCAATCCGAATCTGTGCGTGCTGGGTCACCCGACGGCGCGGCTGCTCGGCCGCCGCGAGCCGATGGACCTGGACATGGAAGCGATTGTCGCCAAGGCGGCGGAGGTGGGCACGGCGCTGGAGATCAACGCGTCGTGGCAGCGGCTGGACCTGTGCGACATTCACGTGCGCATGGCGGTGGATGCCGGCGTGAATCTGTGCATCAATACGGATGCCCACTCGATCGCGCAGTTCGATCAGATGAAATATGGCGTTGTCACGGCACAACGGGGATGGGCCAAGCCGGCTGACGTGCTGAACACTTTGCCGCTACCGCTGCTTCGGAAATGGGTGTCGAAGAAGCGGACGTAGCGCACAAACCGGAGGAGGGGCCTCGCGACGCCGTTCGCCGAGATGGCGAACGCTACGCCAGTTTCGCGAGCACCGCGACGAGGAGCTTCCAGGATTTTGCGACGGAGTCGACGAAGACGCGTTCTTCGGGGCTGTGGGCGCCCTGGATGGTGGGGCCGAATGACACCATATCGACATTGCCGACCAGCTTGCCGATGATACCGGTCTCGAGGCCGGCGTGAATCGCGGCGATGTGCGGCGGCTCGCCAAATAATTGTTCGTACACTTTCTTGCACTCGGCCAGCAGCGGCGACTCAGGGTTCGGCTCCCAACCCGGATACTGGTTGGCGGTCGCGATCTCGGCGCCCGAAAGCCGACCCATCGCGGCGATGCGGTGCTTGAGGAATTCGAGCGAAGAATCGGAGGAACTGCGAGACAGGAGACCGGCCTTGATTTCGAGAGCGCCCTTGTCAGTCACCGTTTCAACCGTGGAAATGTTGTTCGATGTCTGGACCAGGCCCGGCACCTTCGGGTGCATCGCCAGCGCGCCGTTGGGCAGGGCGCTGAGGGCGTCCAGCAATATCCGCGAATCGGCCTCCGAGAGAAAACCGCCCGGCTTGTCCATGACTGCCTTCTGCACTTCGATCGCGATTTCTTTTTCATAGGACTCTGCCGCGGAGTCGGTGCGAACGTTTTCGGCGGCTTTTTTCAAGGCGGATAGAAGACCCGCCGGCCCCGCGACGAACGCGAATGCCTCGCGCGGAATCGCGTTGCGCTTGCTGCCGCCGACGATTTCGCGGACACGGATGCCGGAGACATCGGCGCGGCAGAGCGTTCGCGTCAAGAGACTGACGGCGTTTGCGCGGTTTTCGTGAATGTCGCAGCCGGAGTGGCCGCCGCGCAGGCCCTGGACCTCGACGCGGCAGATCTCGGAGTTTGACTCGGCGGGGCGGGCGTCGAAACGCCATGTCAGATTCGTGTCGCACCCGCCGGCGCAGCCGATGTAAAGCGCGTAATCTTCCTCCGAATCGAGATTAAGAAGTTTGCGGCCGGTGAAGCTGTCGGGCGTGAGGGCCTTCGCGCCGCTCATCCCTGCTTCTTCGTCGATGGTGAGCAATATTTCGAGCGGACCGTGGACCACGTCTTTTTCGGTCGCGACGGCCAGGGCCATGGCGACGCCGATTCCGTTGTCGGCGCCGAGCGTGGTGCCCTCGGCCCGGACGACGCGCTTGCCGGTTTTGGCGTCGGTGTCGAGCTTGAGTCGCAGGGCGTCGTTGTCCCAGTCAAAGGCGGTGTCGCGATTCTTTTCGCAGACCATGTCCAGATGGCCCTGCAACACGACGACCGGCGCGCCTTCATGTCCGGGCGTTGCCGGCGCCGTCAGAACCAGATTGCCGATGGCCTCCTGCTTGACGCCAAGACCGTGATTGTTCGCGAACTGTTTGACGTGCTCGCGGATTTTCTGCTCCTGCTTGGAGGGGCGGGGAATTTTGGTCATTTCGGCGAAGATCGACCAGACGGATTTGGGATCGAGTGAAGCGATTTTTTCATAGTCAGATGACATGGGGATGGCAACTCCAGCGTTAGGTGTTCACCGAGATTGTTGTATAGATTTTATCTGAATCTCGCGAGTGCTTTCTATGGAGCGGTGACCGCTTCCTGACGGGCGCGGCTCTGTTTTACTCGCCGCTGCGCGGCACGGCGAGGGTGGTTTCCGTGGCGGCGTGTTTCAGGACGAATCGGCGGTAATAGGCGATGGCGAGGCATGTCAGCGGGATGGCGAGGATGAGGCCGAGAAAGCCCAGCAGCTTGGAGCAGATCAGCAGGCCCAGGATCATCGCGACGGGGCTGAGGCCGGTGGCCTTGCCCATCACCCGCGGGACGATCAGGGCTTCCTGAATGGCCTGCACGACCAGAAAAACGACGCCGACCCACATGAATGACGCGAGGATGCCGCTGTCGCCGCCGATGGAGCGCAGGATCGCCAGCAGCCCGGCGGGAACAATCGCGATGGTGGCGAGGTAGGGCACCATGTTGAGCGCGCCGACCAGCAATCCGAAGGGCACCGCCATTGGCAGACCGATCAGCGAAAAGCCGATGGCATAAAGAATTCCTGAGAGGACGGAAACGATGAACTGGCCACGGAAGTAGCGGCGCAGGACGGCTTCGAATTCGCTGAAGAACTCCAGCACTTCGCCGCGATACAAGGGCGGCAGGAACGATTTCCACGTCGCGACATAGGTGGGAAAATCGAGAAGCAAGAATACGAGGTAAAGCAGAACGACGAGGATCACCGTCGCGCCGATCAGCATGTCGACCGCGACGTGCAGCACGGTGAACCCTCCGACGGCCAGGCGGCGGGCCAGTTCGAAAAGCAGGGTGTTGAATTCGGTGGTTTGGACGAACTCGACGGCGCGAGCGATGACGGTGCCGACGGGGGTGCCTTCGACCTTCGCGAGCAGGTGTTCGAGCCGCACGGAGCGCGGGACGTCTTCGGCTTCGTTGAGATAATCGGCCCAGCCTTCCCAAAGCTCGGTCAGGCCGAGCGTGCTCTTTTCGGCGGCGGGCTGCGTGGCCGCGGGCTGCGACGCGGCCGCGAGGACATCGACCATCGGTGGAACAGACGGAATCACGGGCAAGGGTGACGGCGGGCGGGTTTTTGGAATCGGCAGAAGGGCGGCGCGCAGGTCGGCGCGGAGGTGCTGAAGGTCCTTTTCAAAGCGGGCGACTTGGTGCGTCACCAGTGGCACCATGATCAGCACGAGTGCCAGCCCCACGATCACGATGCCCGCCAGCGTATAGAAAACCGCGAACGCGCGGCGCTTCGTGCGTTTTTCGATTTCGGTGACGAGGGGATTGAGGAAATATGCCAGCGCCGCGGCGATGGCAAAGGGCACCAGCACGTCGGAGAGATATCGCAGCAGGAAAAAGAGGCCGACGACCGCCAGGGCCGTCAGGACCATGCGCACGACGCGATCGAAGGTGTAGGGTTGCGAGGAATCGAACATGGGCGCCCTTTGCAGTGAGGCCATTGGAGCAAAAGTGCAGAGGAATCGCAACCGCGACCATCGGGTCTCAACGACCTGCCAACCGCGCAGAAAATGCCTCGATTTTTTACGTCATGTCCGGATGGGGCGGATCAGACCGGCCGCTCGGGATCGAGGCGACTATCATTCGAGTTGTTGCCCGGGAGAAGCCGCGTTATGGTTCGCCGTCGTATGCAGCATTTGCGATCAAAGCACCGCGTGGACCGAAGTCCGATGCTCGTCGGGCAAAAGGAATTGCAGTCATGATTTCGAAGAAAATGAATAGTGCGTTGAATCAGCAGATCATGCACGAGATGAATGCTTCGTCGAAATATCTGGCGATGGCGTATCAGTTCTGTGACATGGGCCTGTTGATTTTCGGCGCGCGTTTCAAGGAACAGTCGGACGAGGAGCGCGGCCACGCGCTGAAGATCGCGGATTTCATCCAGGATGTCGGCGGGAAGGTGGTGCTGGATGCGATCCCCAAGCCGAGGGCGACCTATCCTTCGGCGCAGGCGATGGTGGAGGCGGCGCTGGAGAGCGAACGCACGGTGACGGGGCAGATCAACGATCTGGTCGATCTCGCGTTCGACGAGAAAGACCATGCGACTCACAGCTTCCTCAAATGGTTCGTCGACGAGCAGGTGGAAGAGGAAAAGACGATGAGCGATTTGCTGGCAATGATGAAGATCGCCGGGCAGAACAATCTTTTCCTGGTCGAGCATCGGCTCACTTCGGGCATGGGCGAGAAAAAGGACGAGTAGCAGTCGAGTGGTAGTACAACGCTATTCACGTCAATCGTCCCAGAAGGGACCGCATGACAACAGCCCAGCGATTCATCGCTGGGGTTGCGAAGCCGCTACGAGTGGTAGTGCCGTAGGCACGGATGAACAACCGCCGCCATTCAACCGTCCCGACGGGACTGCGCCGTCTCATACGTTGCAATCCTGTTCCGAGGTTTTCATCGCAAATTCGCATCATTCTGAGCGAATCGAGGAATCCATCGCCCGACGAGTGTGCCGCGCAGTCGTGGACGATGTGCGCCGAGCGAGGCAAGATTTTTCGTCGCTGGTGCTCCTCAAGATGACGGCATTCTAATGTGACAGCTTAAGTGTGGGGTGGAAATTGCTGCGCCGTCAAGTACGGCCGCAACAGCGCCGTGAGCTTTTCCGATTCGATGGCGGCGAATTCCTGCATGATCGGGGCCAGGTCCTTTGGGCTGAGCGGATGCCGCACGGTTGGCATAAAAGAATCGTCCGGCAGGAATTCCAGCGTGTCGGCGTCGATTTCCCGGTCGAATCCGAAGTGCAATCGGGACGCGTCATATTCGCGACGGCCGAACGGCCCGAGGTCCATTCTGAGTCCGCGGGCATCCAGCACGATCTCCAGCGCTTTTCGCGAAAACGAGAGCGCCAGCCACTTCAGTCCGGAAATCAGCAGAACCGCGGAAACGAAGAGCGCCGCGCCGGCGAAGGTGAGATAGGCCGCGAGCGTGATCCTGTCGGTGTTCCAGAGCAGTCGCCAGCGCGCATCCCATCCGGCGAACAGCGCGACGATGACGCCGGCGAAGGCCAGCCGCCACGCACCGCGCATAAGCGCGCGGCTGCGATCCACTTTCAACACGATTGGCGGGAGAGCGCTAACGGACTGGCCTGAAGAACTTTCGGACATTGCGCTCATTCTAACACTGCGACGCGTGATGGATATTTGATTTGGCCAGCAAGTCCTGAAATGTTCTCAACTCTGATGAACTCCTCCGCTCCTTCGGAGCGGACGCGGTAGTGGGAGGGCGATCCACGAGTTGTGCTTCGCTTCACTCGTGGCTACAGCCTGTCGTCCCTTCGGGGCCAAGAGCGAGATCGCTTCAGGTGCCTTATGTAGCAACCACCGTTCACCGCCCGGCGAAGCGTAGGAGTCCGCTCCGAACCGGCTGCCCGCTCGCGACTGTCCGCTCCGAACTGGCCCACGCGCTACGAAGGTCCGCTCCTAACCGGCCGTCCCAATTTGAAATCTGATGGCTCGAATTCCGTGAACCGATAGGTCTTTGCGAGCGGCGCGTTCCGGAGGGGGAGTGAGCCATGCACCCGGATTCGATCTCAACGACGGTCGGTGATTTCCAGGCCGATCTCCTACCCATTCACCGCGATCACAACATTCTGTCGATGCTCGGCGGCATTATCGGCTTCTTCCTGTTGCTCGGGGCGATGCTCTACCTGACGGCTGTCGATCACGTCGTCGATATGATTTTCAACCTGCCCGCGCTGGCGTGGATGGTGCTGGCGCCGCCGGCGTTGCTGATGCCGGTGTACGGCTGTGCGGCCATCGTTCACGCGTTTGCGTACCTGTGGCTGCCGCGTGAACCCGGAAGCGCCGCGAGCGCCGCGGCGTCGGTCTTTCGCCTGTGGGCCGCGTTTGCCCTGGTGAGTGGTTTTGTGGCGACGCTGGTCAGTGTCGTGGTGATGCTGGCGCGGCTGGAGGATCCCTCGAACATCGGCGCTGGGATGGCGATCGTGCTGCTGGGCCAGCTCTATGGCGTGTTCATCGCGATGATCTGCCTGTCCATCGCCACGATGATCGAACGGCGTCACAACGGCGCGGAGGGCGCGATGAAACTCGCGCGGCAGGCCGGCGGCGTTGCGGGGATCACGGTCGTCGCCGGAACGCTAACTGTGCTGGTGGCGTTTGGAATCTTGATGCTGGCGTTTCCCGGACGCGTGTAGCGCGGGAATTGCGCGCGGAGGTCTTTGTGCCGAAGTTTGTCGTCCAGTTCGCCCTGCCTACGGGAAAGATGGGCAAAGAGGTGCTCGAAGCGAATACCGAGCGCGCCGCGCTGGCTCAGATGGAAGGCAGCGGCCGTACGCCGATCAGCGTGCAGCTTGCAACCAGCGACGGCGCCAAGCGGGGCGCGGCGACATCCACGCGGTTCCGAAAGACGAAGGGCGGCAAAGGGACGCGCCGGGCGGTTCTCGATTTCACCCACCAACTTGCCGCGGTGGCCGAGAGCGGAATTCCGATCGTCGCCGGGCTTCGCGCGGTCGGCGAGCAAACGGGCAATCCGCAACTGAAGGCGGCGGTGTCGCGCATGGTCGGACGCATCGAGGGCGGCCGGACGCTGGCCGATGCGATCGACGCTGAGCCTGAGACGTTTCCCGAGTTGTATGCCAAGACGCTGGCCGCCGGCGAATCGGCGGGCCAGGTGCCGGAAGTCCTCAACGCACTAGCCCGCTACATGGAGCAGGAGCAGGAGACGCGGTCGCAGATTCGCTCGGCAATGATGTATCCGATTCTTGTTGTCATGTCGCTGGTATTGGCGACGGTGGTGCTGCTGATTTTTGTCGTGCCGCAGTTCAAGGAGCTCTTCAAGCAGTTTGAATCGGAGCTTCCTGTGCCCACACAGATATTGCTCGCGGTCAGCGGCGCGCTGACGGATCATTACATTCTTGTCGCGGCCGGTGTGGCGGCGTTCGCATTCGCGATGCGTCACGTTCTCAGTTTCAGAAAAGTGCGCGAGTTCCTGGACTATCGCATCCTTCG
>Ga0190265_10000355_pt1 | contig 35107 bp, 43 predicted proteins | sample Popmic124T_FD_133135 | JGI IMG/M metagenome (GOLD analysis project Ga0190265, IMG submission 133135) | Populus adjacent soil microbial communities from riparian zone of Indian Creek, Utah, USA - 124 T | ecosystem: Environmental > Terrestrial > Soil > Riparian zone | place: USA: Utah | collected...
CGCGTGCATCGGCGTGTCCGCCTCGGCGTAGCGCGACTGGGCGCAGAAGCCGCAGTCCTCGGCGCAGCCGCCCGACTTGGCGTTGACCAGCGAGCACATGTCGGTCGAGTCGCCGAAGTTCTCTTTGCGCACCTGCCAGGCGCGCTCGACCAGCGTGCCGATCTCTTCGTGGCTGGATAGTTCGCCCAGCGACAGGGCTTCGTCGAACGAGATCAGGGAAGTCATTCGGGCGCAAGGCTAGGAACCAGGCCGGACGGCTGGCCACGCCTCGCGCGGGTCATCGCTGCCCGGTCCTCCTAACATCGGCGCGTGCGCGCGGCGAAGACCAGGAGACGCAGGCGGCTCGCACTGGCCGCCTGCTGTGGGCTCGCGGTAGGAGCCTTCGCGTTCGGCGTCACGCTTGGCGATGGAGCAGCGCCGCCGCAACCGAGCGTCGCCAGCCGGCTCACACCCGAGCGGCTCGCTGGCCAGCGGATCATCGTCGGGTTTCCCGACCTGGAAGCTCCTCGTCCGGTCAAGCGGATGATCCGCGAGGGCCGTGTCGCCGGGGTGGTCCTCTTCGACGAAAACCTCGCCGGCCGCACTGCCGACCGCCGGCTCATACGAGGTCTGCAGTCGGTTCCGCGCCCGCCCGGCCTGCGCGACCCGCTGCTGGTGATGATCGACCAGGAGGGCGGGCTGGTGAAGAGGGTCGGCGGCGCGCCGACCGCCTCCGCCCGGGAGATGGGCGCCCGCGGCGCTGCCTTCAGCCGCGAGCAGGGTCGGCTCACGGCGCGCAACCTGAGCGCTCTCGGCGTCAACGTCGACCTGGCGCCGGTCCTCGACGTCGCCCGTCCCGGCGGCACGATCGACGAGACCGAACGCGGCTTCGGCTCGAGCGCCGGGCAGGTGGAGGAGACCGCCGTGCCCTTCGCCGCAGCGCTCCAGGAGGGTGGGGTGGCGGCCACGGCGAAGCACTTCCCCGGGCTTGGCGAGGCCCGTCTCAACACCGACTTCGCGGTTGAACGAGTCGATCTCTCCAGGCAGGAGCTGCGACGAGTCGACGAGGCGCCCTACCGGCATTTTATCGATGCAGGCGGCGAGCTGGTGATGCTCAGCACCGCGATCTACCCGGCCTTCTCACCCAGGCCTGCCGCCTTCGCCCGCCCGATCGCGACCGGCGAGCTGCGCCGCCGGCTCGGCTTCGACGGCGTTTCGATCACCGACGCCCTCGAGACCGTCGCCGTGCGCGACTTCGGCGGCCCGGCCAAGGCAGGCCTCGCGGCAGCGGGCGCTGGCGTCGACCTCCTCCTCTTCACCGACTACAGCGCCGGCGCCCAAGCCCAGCGCGCCCTGGCGCGCCGAGTCCGCACTCGGTCGACGGTCAGGGCCGCCGCGGAAGAGTCGGTGAGCCGCATCCTGCGCCTACGTCACCGTCTCGCCCGCTAGGCGCGCGGAGACGCCTCACTCGACTGGCGTCGCCGCCAGCGACTCCCAGAGGTAGAGCGAGGCGAGGCTGCGGTGGGGCCGCCAGGGCTCACCGATCTCCAGCACCTGCGTAGGGGGCGGCATCTCCTCGAGCCCGTACTCGATTTGAACGGCCTTGCGGATGCCGAGGTCGCCGCCGGAGAGCACGTCGGGGCGCTCGAGGTGGAAGAGCAGGAACATCTCGGCGGTCCACTGGCCGAGGCCGCGGACGGCGACGATCTCCTCGATCACCTCCTCGTCGGGGAGCCGGTCCAGCCGGTCGACCTCGAGCTCGCCGGCGATCACGTGGGAGGCGAGGTCGCGGATGTACTCGACCTTGCGCCCGGAGAGGCCGGCGCCGCGCAGGTCCTTCTCGCTCGCTTCGAGCAGCTCCTCCGGGCTCGGCGTGCGGCCGCCGAAGATCTCAATGACGCGGCCGTAGATCGTCCGCGCCGCCTTGGTCGAGAGCTGCTGGCCGACGATTGCCCGCAGCAGCGCCCCGTAGGCGTCGGCGGGACGCTCCTCGCTGCGCCGTTTCAGCCGCGTCTTCACGTCCAGCTTGCCGATTCGCTCGATCAGATCCGCCATCACGGGGTCGGAGGCGGCGAGCGCTTTGCGGGCGGCAGCGCTCACTTTCCCTTCCATTCCGGCTTGCGTTTCTCGGCGAAGGCACGGATCCCCTCGCGCAGGTCCTCGGAGGAGAAGCAGGACTCGCGCAGGGCGATCAGGCCGGCCTCCTGCTGTTCGTTGAGGACGGGAGAAGCGTTGAGCAACTCGATCGCGCTCTTGTTGCCGCGCATCGAGAGCGGCGCGTTGGCGGCGATCTCGGCGGCGAGCTGGACGGAGAGGTCCTCGAGCCGGTCGTCGGCGACGACTTCGTGGACGAGGCCGATCTGCTCGGCGCGGGAGGCCTCGAAGTTGCGCCCGGTCAGGAATAGCTCCTTGGTCCGCGCCAGGCCGACCGTGTCGAGGAACTTGCGCAGCCCGGTGTGTCCGTAGACGAGGCCGAGCTTGGCCGGCGGCATCCCCAGCTTTGCCCCGGCGGCGCAGATCCGCAAATCGCAGGTGATCGCCAGCTCCAGCCCGCCCCCGAGGCAGTGGCCGTTGATCGCGGCGACCGTCGGCCAGGGATGGGAGGCGAGCGCCTCCAGGGCACGGTGGAAGGGGTGGGCGACGAGCGCCTCGGCATCGCGCTCGAAGGTCTCGGCGGGGAAGGAGGCGATGTCGTAGCCGGCCGAGAAGACCGGCGGCGCGCCGGTGATCAGCAGGCAGCGGGTCTCGATGCCACGGTCGAGGCGCGGCAGGGTCTCGGCCAGCGCGTCGAGGATCTCGTGGTCGAGCGCGTTGCGGCGCTCGGGATTGGAGAGGCGGATGCGGACGACCGCCTCGGCCGGGGAGTCGAGCAGGAGCTTGCCGCCGGCGAGCTGCTCGCTCACTCGAGCACTACGAGGACGTCGCCTTCGCTGACCGACTGGCCCTCCTCGCAGCGGATCTCCTTGATGGTCCCGTCGTCCTCGGCCTCGACCGGGATCTCCATCTTCATCGACTCGAGGATGACAACGGTGTCGCCGTCTTCGACTTTGTCGCCGACCGCCACCTCGACTTTCCAGACGTTGCCGGTGATGTGCGCCTCGATGTCCGCCATGGGCGGGGACAATATCCGCCGTGCAGGACTCCCTTGCCGTGATCGTCGCCGCCCGCAACGAGGCGGACCGGGTCGGCGCCACGGTCGCGGCGCTGCGCGAGGCCTTCCCCGGCGCGGCGATCTGGGTGGCCGACGACGCCTCGGACGACGGCACCGCGGAGACCGCCCTGGCGGCCGGTGCCCAGGTGGTCAGCCGCGGCCGTCCGCACGGCAAGGGCGCCAACGTGACGGCGGCGGCTGAAGCGGCGCTGAGCGCCGATCCCGTGCCGCGGCTCGTCCTGCTTTGCGACGGCGACCTCGGCGTCTCGGCGGGCGCGCTGGCACCCCTGGTCGAAGGGGTGGAGCGGGGTGAGTGCGACCTCGGCGTCGCTGCCTTCGCCCGTCGCGTCGGCGGCGGCTTCGGCATCGCTCTGGGCTTCGCCCGCTGGGCGATCCGCCGTCGCTGCGGCCTGGAGACGACCGCGCCGATCTCTGGCCAGCGGGCGATGCGGGTCGAGGTTCTGCGCGCGGCGCTTCCCTTCGCCCGCGGCTACGGGATGGAGGTGGGGATGACGATCGACGCCGTCCGCAATGGTTACCGCCTGCGCGAGTACGAGCTCGACCTCAGCCACCGCGCCACCGGCCGCTCCGCGGCCGGCTTCCTCCATCGCGCCCGCCAGCTGCGGGATTTCGCCCGGGTGTTCTTGGTCAAGGGGGGAGAGTCTCCGCGCTCTGGTTCTTAGGGAGGCATGAACCAGCCCGCAACCGCCGTTGCCCCTGCTACCTTTACCTCAACCACTCTAGGTAAAGCAATGCCAAAGCTCTCTCGTAAGAACCAGGTGACGATCCCCGTCGAAGTGCTGCGCAAGTCTGGCCTCGAGCCGGGGGACGAGCTCAATGTGCGGGCGGTTGGGCGGGGGCGGCTGGAGCTTGAGCGCCGCCCTGATCTGGTCGATCAGTTCGCCGGCAGCCTCCCTTCCGCATATCCACCCGGCTACCTCGAGGGGCTGCGGTCCGAGTGGGAGCGGTAGCCCTCGACGCCAGCGTCGCGATCGGTTTTCTCGATCCGACCGACGCACATCATGAGCGCGCAGTCGCGAGCCTGCGCGAGACCGACCAGGACGAGCTGCTGATTGCGGCCAGCGTCTACAGCGAGATCCTCGTCTGGCCGCTCGCCAAAGGGCACGGCGACCTGGTCGAGGAGTTCATCGACGGCCTCCGTGTGGAGGTCGTCCCCCTAAGCCGCGAGATCGCGAGAGGCGCCGCCGAGCTGCGGGCCAAGCACCGTGCTCTGCGCCTCGCCGACGCCTTCGTGCTAGCGACAGCCCGGTACCGCGAGGCTGCCCTGCTCACCTTCGACGACCGCCTGAGCCGCTTCGCGTAGGCCCTAGGCCCGGTGCTCCCAAGGCGCCTGCGGCCAGCCGTCGCCGGCACGCTCCAGGGCCCCTGCGATTTCCAGCAGGGTCGCCTCGTCGTTTTCGCGGCCGAGCAGCTGGGCGCCGATCGGCAGGCCCGATGCCGTCAGTCCGGCCGGGACGCTGATCCCGGGCCAGCCGGTCACGTTCCAGGCGAAGGCGAATGGGCAAGTGGCGCTGGCGACCGTGCTGGTGCCCCAGTAGCCGCGTCCCTCGAGGACTCCGATCCGGGGCGGCGGCTTCGCCGTGGTCGGGGTGAGGACGACGTCGAAGCGGTCGAAGATGCGGCCTACTCGGCGGCGCAGGGCGGGCTCGGCGGCGCGGGAGAGCCTCAAGGGAACTCCGCTGAGCGCCTTGCCCAGCTTCGCGTGGACGCGGGTGCGCGGCTCCAAGCAGGAGCGGTCCTCGACGTTGGCGCTGAGCCACGCGTCGACCCCGGCCATGCCGCGGGGGATGATCGCCGGGCCGACGAGGCCGTAGTCGGGGTCGGCCGGCGTGACGTCGTGGCCGAGCTCGCCTAGTCGGTCAGCCGTCGCTTCGATCGCGCGGCGGTGCTCGTCGTCGACCTTGCCGGACAGTCCGAAGGGTGTGGCGAAGGAAACCGCGACGCGCAGGCGGCGCGGCTCGCGGGCGGCTGCCTCCGAGAACGGCTCCGCCGGCACTGGCGGGCGGTGGAGGTCGGCCGGCACATTGCCGTGGATCGCGTCGAGGAGCAGGGCCGCATCGGCGACGTTACGCGTCAGCGGCCCGTAGCAGCTGAGCCCGTTGAAGGCCTCGGGATCTGGCCAGGTGGAGACGCGGCCGCGCTGTGGCTTGAGGCCGATCAAGCCGGTCCAGGCCGCGGGGATGCGGATCGAACCCGCCCCGTCCGAGCCGACGGCGGCGGCCACGATCCCGGCGGCCACCGCGGCTGCCGCGCCACCGCTGGAGCCGCCGGGCGTGTGGTCGGTGTTCCAGGGGTTACGGGTGGCGCCATGGGTCGTGGTCTCGGTGAAGTGCCACTGGCCGACCTCCGGGGCGTGGGTCTTGCCGATCACGATCGCCCCCGCCTCGCGCAGCCGCCGCACCATCTCGGCGTCGCGCACCGCGGCCTCATGCTCGCCTGCGCACCCGAAGGGGGAGGTGCAGCCGGTCAGGTGGACGTCGTCCTTGATCGCCACCGGGACCCCGAGCAGCGGTGCGCCGTTTCCTTCGCCGAGTCGAGCGTCTGCCGTGTCGGCCTCCGCCAAAGCCTCCTCTGCGCGCAGCAGGCGGAAGGCGTTGAGGTCTGGTTGGGCTGCCTCCGCCCGCTCCAGCGCGGTCTCGACCAGCTCGCGGGAGGACACCTCGCCCGTGACCAGGAGTGCGGCCTGCTCGGCCAGTCCGTGAGCCTCGCTCGCGGTCTCCGGCGTTTTCGAAATCGTCTCGCTGGACATGGGGCCTCCCTCGCAGGCGCTAGTTCGTTCGAACGAACAATAGGCCAAACGAGTACTCTGCCGCAGCTTGACTCCCGCTACCGCCACCGACACCCGCGACCGCATCCTCCGCACCACGCTCGAGCTGATTGGGCGCGAGGGGATAGCCGCGGTCACCAACCGCAGCGTCGCCGCGGCGGCCGGCGTCTCCCTCGGCTCGCTCACGTACCACTTCGAGAGCCAGGTCGATCTGCTCCGCGAGAGCCTGCTGCTGTTCGTCGGCGAGGAGGTCGGGCGGCTGGAGGCGATCGCGGCCGACATGCGCAGCCGCCGTCCCAGCGTCGAGGAGGTCGCCGGCGAAGTGGAGCGGATCGTCGAGGAATCGGCCAGCCGGATGCAGCAGCTGGCCGAGGTCGAGCTACACCTTCGCGCTGCCCGCGACCCCGAGCTGCGCGACGCTTCGCGCCGCTGCTTCGAGGCCTACGAGGGCGTCGCCGCGACCGCCCTGGAGATGCTCGACGTCCCCGACCCCCAGCGCCACGCCTCTGAGGTCGTGGCGCTGCTCTACGGACTGGGGCTGCGCCGGCTCGGTACCGGAGAGGAAGACGCGGCAGGCACCGCCGAGGCGCTGCTGACACTCGTGCGGGGCGCGCGCCAGTCGTGATCCTCGCGATCGACCAGGGGACGACCGGCACCACCTGTCTCGTCTTCGACGCCGAGGGGAGGATCGCCGGCCGTGCCTACTCGGAGTTCGAGCAGCACTTCCCGCAGCCGGGCTGGGTCGAGCACGATGCGGGGGAGATCTGGGCGACGACCCGGCGGGTGGCGATCCAGGCGATCGCCGATGCGGGGATCCAGGGGGCAGAGCTGGACGCGATCGGGATCGCCAATCAGCGCGAGACCGTCGTCGCCTGGGACCCGGCGAGCGGCGAGCCGGTGCACCGGGCGCTGGTCTGGCAGGACCGCCGCACGGCAGCCCGCTGCGACGAGCTGCGTGCGGAGGGCCGTGAGGCGGTCGTGCGGGAGCGAACCGGCCTCACGCTCGACCCGTACTTCTCCGGGACCAAGGTCGAGTGGCTGCTGCGCAACGTCGAGGGCGCCGAGCGGGCGGTCTTCGGCACGGTCGACTCCTGGCTGCTCTTCAAGCTGACCGGTCGTCACGCGACCGACTACACGAACGCCTCGCGGACGATGCTCTTCGACATCCGGCGGCTGGCCTGGGACGAGGAGCTCTGCGCGATGCTCGGCGTCGACCCGCAGCGCCTGCCCGAACCTTTGCCTTCCGCTCACGTCTACGGCATGACTTCGGAGTTCGGCGGCGAGGTGCCGGTGGCGGGGATCGCCGGCGACCAGCAGGCAGCCCTGTTCGGCCAGGCGTGTCACGCCGCGGGGAGCGCCAAGAACACCTACGGGACCGGCAGCTTCGTCCTGCTCAACACCGGGCCCGAGGCGCCGGAGCCGGGGGAGGGGCTGCTCGCCACTGTCGCCTGCGCCCCGGGCGAGGATGCCGCCTACGCGCTCGAGGCCTCGATCTTCGTCACCGGCGCTGCGATCCAGTGGTTGCGCGACGGCCTCGGAATCCTCACGGAGGCGGGCGAGAGCGAAGCGATGGCCGCCTCGCTGGTCGGCAACGACGGCGTCTACTTCGTACCGGCGCTGACCGGGCTCGGCTCTCCGTACTGGGATCCCTACGCGCGCGGGACGGTCGTCGGCCTCACCCGCGGCACTCGCCGCGAGCACCTGGCGCGCGCCGCGCTGGAGGCGATCGCCTTCCAGACGGTCGACGCCGTGCGCGCCCAGGAGGCGGCCGCGGGGGAGCGGCTGAAGGAGCTGAAGGCCGATGGCGGCGCCGTCGCCAACCGCTGGCTGATGCAGTTCCAGGCCGACGTCCTCGGCGCTTCGGTCGTCGTGCCCGAGGTGGCCGAGACGACGGCGCTGGGGGCCGCCTACCTGGCCGGGATCGCGACCGGGCTCTGGAGCAGCGAGCAGGTGCGGGAGATGTGGCGGGAGGCGATGCGCTACGAGCCTGCGATGGGCGAGGACGAGCGCGAGTCGCTGATCGCCGAATGGCGCCGGGCGGTCGAGCGGGCGAAGGGCTGGGCTTCTCCGGACGACACGGAACCGGTCGCGTAACCGTCCCGCCACCAGGGGGTACGCACCAGCGACGGCCGGCCCGATCCGGCCTTGCACCGATGCCAGATCTCAAACCACAGGTCTATAAGGACGAACGTCCTGCCGAGTACTTCGACCAGTTCCACGCGTTGGCGCGAAAAGGAGTCGGCTGGACCTACCCGCTCGTCCGCGGGATCATCACGCTGCCGGCGCTGGTGCCCTACCGCACGCGGGCGATCGGGGTCGGCAACGTGCCGAAGTCAGGACCGGTGCTTCTCGCCCCCAACCACTTCAGCCAGATGGATCACTTCTTCACGGGGCTCTACCTGCGCCGCCAGGTCCGCTTCATGGCAAAGTCGCAACTCTTCGGTCCGCGGGTTCTCACCTACCTCTACAAGCACGGCGGCGTCTTCCCGGTTCGCCGCGGCCACCACGACGAGGAGGCATTCAAGACCGTTTTCACGATCCTCAAGCGGGGGGAAATGCTGCTGGTCTACGCCGAGGGCGGCCGCTCGCGGAGCGGCGAGCTGGGGCAGGTCAAGCCGGGGATCGGGCGGATAGCGCTGGAGTCCGGCGTGCCGGTGGTGCCGGTGGCGATCCACGGCTCGGCCAGCGTGCGCAGGTGGAAGCGGCTGCGCTTCCCGAAGGTGACCGTGCAGTTCGGCGAGCCGCTCTCCTTCCCGGTCGATGCCGAGCCGAGCCGCGAGCGCCAGCTCGAAGCGGCGACTGAGGTGTTCGACAAGGTGCGGGCGATGTACACCCAGCTCGAGGAGCAGGGCCGCCGCAACGTGATCCGCGCCCTGCGTGAGGGCCTGCCCGAGCCCGGCGAGCCCTCGCCGGGCGGCTGACGTCCGCTACTCGTAGCGCGCTTCGAGACCGGCGTAGAAGTCCGGGTCGTGGCCCGGGGTGACGATCGCGTCGGGAAACTGGCCGCGGAAGAGCTTCAGCTCCTGCAGCGAGCGGCGGTAGTTGTGGGCGTCGAAGGGACGGGGCGCCAGCGGGGCGCTGCCGTCGAGCTGGCCCTGGGTGTAGGTGGCGTCGCCGCCGATCACGAAGTCGTTCTCCTCGAGGTGCGCGATCACCGACATGTGACCGGCGCTGTGTCCTGGCGTGTAGGCGAGGCGGACCGAGCCGTCGCCGAAGAGGTCGAAGCTGCGGCCGAAGCTCGCGTAGGAGGAAATCCCACCGCGGTCGAAGTCGACCGTGCGGTAGTCGAAGGCGTAGTTGAAGTGCGGGCGCCGGTAGCCGTTGAGGGCGGGCTGCCTGCCACCGACGGCGGCCTTCCACTCGGTCTCGCTGACGACGAAGGTCGCCTGTGGGAACTCGGAGATCGCCGAGGTGTGGTCGATGTGGAGATGGGTCATGACGACGATCGGGATCTCGCCGGGATCGAGGCCGCGCTTGCGCAGCTGCGCCGGGACGTCTTCACCTGGCGCCAGTGCGGGCTTGCCGATGTGGGTCGCGATGCGGCCGAAGTTCTCGTCCCCGTCGGTGGCGATCGAGGGGTGCAGGCCGGTGTCGACGAGGATCGCCCCGGCGCTCGGGTGGCGGATCAGGAAGGCCGGGACCGGCACGGTCATCGAAGGCTCGCCGGTGAGTAGGGCTCGCAGCAGCTTCAAGGTCAGGAAGCGACCGCCGGGGCTCTCCATCATCGAGCGCGACCATGTGACGGTGCCGGCGACGATCGGCTCGACGGTCACGGTTGCGCCCGCCGTCCCGCCGGCCAGCGGCTCGTGTAGCGGTTTCGGCTCCACGTGGACGCTCATCGCGAGTCAGGTTATGCCAGGGGGCCGTCTATAGGCTTGAGCCCGCATGGCTGAGAGCGATCCCTCGCGCATCTTCAGGCCCGGCCTGCTCGAGGGGCAGGTCTGCCTGGTCTCCGGCGCCGGCAGCGGCCTGGGGCGGGAGACGGCCCTGGAGCTGGCCCGGCTCGGCGCCGCCGTGGTCGGCTGCGGCCGGCGCGAGGAGCCGCTGGCGGAGACGGCGGCGCTGGCGGCGGGCCTGCCCGGCTCCTTCGAGCACGAGGCGGTCGACATCCGCGACGAGGAGGCGGTCGAGCGGTTCTTCGACGGCCTGCTGGAGCGCCACGGCCGCCTCGACACGCTGGTCAACAACGCCGGCGGCCAGTTCCTCGCTCCGGCCGAGTCGATCACGCCGAAGGGCTTCCGTACGGTGATCGAGCTGAACGTGCAGGGGACCTGGCTGATGACCCATGCGGCGGCGACCAAGTTCTTCATCCCCCAGGCAGGAGGCAAGGTGCTCAGCGTCACCCTCTCCCCCCACCACGGGATGCCTGGGATGGTCCACTCCGGGGCCGCCCGCGCCGCGGTCGAGAACATGATGCGGACGCTGGCGATCGAGTGGGCGCGGTTCGGGATCAAGACATGCGCGCTGGCGGCGGGCCAGTTCGCGACCGAGACGCTGATGACCAAGTATCCGAAAGTCGTGATCGACAACCTCGAGCGCTCGATCCCGATCGGCCGCGCCGGACGGGCGGAGGAGATGGCCTGGCTCGTTGCCTACCTGGCCTCTCCGGCCGGTGACTTCTTCTCCGGCACGACGATCACGATCGACGGCGCCCGCGACAACTGGGCCGGCCCCTGGCCGCCCGAAGCGATTACGAGCGAGTCTGGCGACCCGATCGCCGAGGAGCGCCGCTGACCGGCCGGAGGCGCCGTCAGGCGGCGTCCTCGGTCGCTCGCGTGCAGAGCACGCCACGCTCCTGCGTCCTGGCCTGACGACCCCTCCAGCAGGTCAGTTGGGGCGCGGCTCGAGGATGACGAGCGGGATTTCGCGGCCCTTGCTGCGCACCTGGTAGTCGGCGTAGCCGCGGTAGGCCTTGACCGCCATCGGCCAGAGGCGCTCTCGCTCCTGTGGCTCGGCGACCCGGGCGTGGACCGGCACGTGGTGCGAGCCGACCTGGACCGCCGTGTCGGGGTTGGCCTTGAGGTTGTAGTACCAGGCCGGGTTCTTGGGGAAGCCGCCCTTGGAAGCGACGATGACCATGTTCTCTCCGTCACGAAAGTAGAGCAGGGGAGAGGTGCGCTTGGTGCCGCTCTTGGCGCCGACGTGGTCGAGCAGCAGCATCTTGCCCACCCCCGGGATCCTGCCGCCGAGCCGCCCGCCGCTCGCCTTATAGAGAGCGGTGTGAAGGCCCATGAAGCGACGGAGGGCAGGCCAGATCCTGTCCGCTACGTCGAGGTAGCGGGGTGGGCGCCTGCCCTCTGTCGCCGTGGTGCTCAGGTGTACATCCCTCCGAACATGCCGCCGGTGACGTTCAGCACCTGGCCGTGCACGTAGTTGGAGAGTGGCGAGGAGAGGAAGAGCACCGGGGCGGATGCCTCCTCCGGCGTGGCGGGACGGCCGAGCGGGATGATCGCCGAGGCCATTGCCCGCATCTGCTCGGGGATGCCGAGCTCGATCTTCTCGCCGCCGGGGGTGGTCATCTCGCCGCCGGCCTCCTTGGCCGCGGTGAGGCGGGTTTCGACGAAGCCGAAGGCGACCGCGTTGACGTTGATCTTGAACTGGCCCCACTCCTTGGCCAGCGTTTTGGTCATGCCGACGACGGCCATCTTCGCCGCCGAGTAGTTGACCTGGCCCGCGTTGCCCATCATCCCGGAGGTCGAGGAGATGTTGACGATCTTGCGGAAGACCTCTTTGCCCTCGTTGCGCTCGGCCTTGGCCGCCTCGCGCCAGTGCGGCGCCAGCGCCCGCGCCACGCGGAAGGGGACGATCGTGTGGATGTCGAGCATCGCCTGGAACTGCTCGTCGGTCATCTTGTGCGCGACGTTGTCCCAGGTGTAGCCGGCGTTGTTGACGACGATGTCGAGGGCGCCGAAGGCGTCGACGCCGGCGGCAATCAGCTTGTCGGGCGCGTCGGGCTCGGTCAGATCACCGGCGAAGACCGCGGTCTCGCCGTCGATCTCGTTCGAGGCCTGTTCGGCGATGTCGGCGTCGAGGTCGTTGATCAGCACCTTGGCGCCCTCGCTGACGAACAGTTCGGCGGTCGCCCGGCCGATTCCCCGCGCCGATCCGGTGACGATCGCCGCTTTCCCATCGAGAAGTCCCATCGGTATTTCGCTCTCCTTTTGGCTTGTGAAGTCGGCCGGGAAGGCTACAGGGAAGCGCTCTGGCCTGGTTGACTGGCCAGTCGGTCGGCTGGAGCGCCCTGGTGAGTGATCTTTGCTGATGGAGGGTGTCTTTCTGGCATGCTGAGGGAGATGCCGGTCAGCAGGGGTCGGACTCGCGCATTGTGGTTTGTCGTCGCTGTGGCATCAGCCGCGGCGGCTGCACTCGCCTGGGCGAGCCCCAGCTCTCCAGCCGAGCAGATCGTCGTCCACGGCGCCTCTTCCGGCTCGACCTTGAGGCTGAGCGTCGAGGGAAACGCAATCGTCGTCGACGGCTTGATGAGCAGCGCCGCGCCGTCCGGGTGCCGCTTCACGCGACCGCGCCTCGAGGCGGTCTGCCCGCTGCGCGGCGCCAGCTCGATCGAGGTGAGGATGGGTCCCTCGGGTGACTTGGTCGAAGTGCTCGATCCCCTGCCGATCCCTCTCACGATCTACTTGGGCGACGGCTCGGACAAGTTCATCGGCAACGGCGAGCGCGACACCTGCTATCCCGGCGGCGCCCGGCGCAACCGGTGCATCGGCGGGGCGGGCGACGACGTGTGCATCACCGGGCCGCGGAACAGCGACTGCGTTGGCGGTCCCGGCAACGATTACTGCCAGCACGGCGGCGGCAGCGACGGATGCTGGGGTGGGCCCGGGCGGGACGTCTGTCGGATGGGTTCCGGCGAAGACGGCTGCCACGGTGACGGCGGCCGCGATCGGCTCTACGGCGGCGCCAGTCCAGACCAGCTCTACGGCGGCCGCGGCTTCGACTACTGCGACGGCGGCCCCGGCTGGGGCAAGTCGCACACCTGCGAGGCCGGACCGCGGCGCTGAGCATCGCGGCGGGGCGCTGCGCTCAGCCTTTCGGCGGGGTGCGCATCAGCAGCCGGTACCGGTAGATCGCCTCGAAGCCCATCCGCCGGTACACGGGTTCTCCCATCGGCGAGGCCTGCAGCGAAGCGATCTCGACGCCGAGATCGAAGCCGGCGCTGATCGCGGCCGCCGTCACCGCCTCGCCGATGCCCTTACCGCGCGCCTCGGCGAGCGTGCCCACCCAGTAGATGCCGGCCACGCCGTGTCTGACGATCGTCATCGCGATGCCGACTGGCTTGCCGTCGAGCTCGGCGAGGAAGGCGACGGCATTGTCCGCGACCAGGCCGGAGTGGTCCTCGTAGTAACGGAAGATTTCGGGTGGGAAGCCGTTGTCGGCGTAGGCGCTGGTCGCGATCTGCCAGAAGCTGTCGGCGTCGGCAGCGGACACGACCCGGCGCAGCTCGACCCCGGTGGGTAGGGGAGGCTCGTTCGCTTTCGCCTCCATCGTCATCTCCGGCATCTCGAAGACCTGTTTCAGGCCGGCTGAGTTGGCTGCCTCGATCAGGTCACTGTCCTCGGGCACGCCTCCGCGCACCCAGAGGCTGAAGCCGCGGCTGCGAGCGCCGAAGAACTCACGCGCCTTGGCCAGCAGCTCTTCCGGGTCGGCATCTCCGGTCCGGAAGGCGGCGTTGGAGATCGCCGGGTGCGAGGAGCGACCGGCGCCGAACAGCCAACCTTCTCCGGACTCGATCTCCGCACCAGGGTCCAGTTCGAACAGCTGCCGCGAGCTGTCGACCAGGTTGAGGTGGACGTCTGGCACGTCAGGGCTTGCCGATGCTGGCCAGGTACTCGTCGAGAGCCTCGGTTTTCTGAGTGTCCTCGTAGACCTCGTACTCGCGAAGCTTGCCCCAGGCAATCCGCCCCCAGATCACGTAGCGGTTCTCGTAGACCCGCCTGCCGTCGGGCGCGTCAAGATGGTCAGTGCCACGGATGCAGATTGTCTGGTTCCAGGGGAAGCCCTTGAGGATCACCTCGTCGGGATAGATCTGGAGGCCGACGTCGGCGAATTTCTGCAGCCAGGGCCTGAGCTCGTCCTTGCCTTCCAGCTCGACCGCCCAGGAGCTGTTGCCGGGGAAGCGGAACCTGACGTCCTCGGCGTCCATCTGCAGCGTCGGCCCGATGTCGCCTTCGCGGGCCTTCGCCATGTTGCGAGAGATCATCTTCTTGGCGAGCCAGGACAACATCGAGGCCTCCTCGGTCTGGGGTCTGGCCGCGGACGCTACTACTGCCCGGCCAGCTTCAGGCCGCCGTCCTCGGTGATCGTCCAGTTCGGGTTGTGGGCGATCTCCCAAGGGTGGCCGTCGGGGTCGATGAAGACCGAGGTGTAGCCGCCCCAGAAGGTTTCGGCCGGCTCGCGTCCTATCTGGGCGCCGGCGGCGCGCGCCTCCTCGGTGGCGGCGTCGACCTCCTCGCGCGAGGCGAAGTTCAGGGCGAAGGTGACGCCGCCCCAGCCGCCGCCGTCCTCGACGCAGCTGTCCTCGGCCAGCCGCGCCCGGTCCCAGAGCGCGACGACCATCTCGCCGGCCTGGAAGAAGACGACGTCGTCCTCCGGGCCGGCGCCGGTCGTCCAGCCGAGCGCTTCATAGAAGCTGCGTGCCCGACTGAGGTCGGCCACCCCGAGCGTGACCAGGTTGAGCCGCTGCTTGACCGCCACGCGGCTCAGCCCATTGAGCGTTCTTCGACGACCTCGAAGATGCCGTCGGCGCCAACCGACTCGACGAACTCGTCGGCCGCCGCGCGCCGCTGGTCGTATTCGCCGCCTTCCTGGCCTGCCCGCAGCTCCTCGAGCGTGCCCTCGAAGAGGCCGAAGGTGATCACCTCGTTCTCGTCGTTGACGTTCTGCAGGGCGTAAAACTGCTTCCAGCCTGAGGGCACGTTCGAGGTGTCCTCGGGGATGAAGGCGCGCTTGAAGTCCTCCATCGTGCCGGACTTCAGCTTGCGGACGGTCAGTGCACAGAGCATGGGCTATCTCCTCTCGTGGCTTATCGCAGCCAGATCCTTCGGCCGCAGCAACGCCACCAGTGTCCCACCATCGACGATCGCCAGTCCACCCTTTCGCAGCTTTACCTTGGCACCGGTGAGGCGGGCGACCGCGCCTGAGAAGTCGGGCTCGTGCCCGACCAACAGCACGTCGCCGCGGCCCGCGGTCAGTTGGAGCGAGTCGAAGGGCCCACCGCGCAGCTCCTCGGCGATCTCCGGTTCGATCCCGAGCGACAGACAGGCGATCCGTGCCGTCTCGGCCGCACGCACCTTCGGGCTGGTCAGGCAGGTATTGATCTCCGCCCCCAACCGAGCCAGCGCCCGCCCCGCAGCCTCCGCCTGCCGCTCCCCCTTCGTAGTCAGCCGCCGCGCGGCATCGTCGCCATTGCCATCTTTGGCGTCCCCGTGGCGGAGTAGGCAGATCACAACCCCAACTGCTTGCCGAGGATCTCCTTCATGAGCGGCGAGCATGGCACGGAAGGGCACGCGGGATCATCCCGAGGGCCGGGATTCCCAGCAAATTCGCCTGTTCGGGGGCGAGGGCGATGATCAGTCGTGATCGCGGGTGGTCGGCTGATGGGTCCGCGCTCAGCGTCGCCGAGCGCTGGCCTTCTGCCTGAATGCAGGTCTAGCTTGCTTCTGGCGTTGCTACCAGCTCGACTATGAGCTGCTCGCGGTCTTCGGCCTCGTCAAGTCCGGAGATGGGCTCCATGAAGCTCGCGAGATACTCGCGAAGCGCGTCTTGCAGCAGGTCCTTTGCCTCCCCGCGACTTTGCCCAGCAGTAATCACGCCCGGAACCTCCGCGATTCGAGCCTGGGTCCATCCACCCTCGACCTCCTCAAAGACAGCGGTGTAGGCGAGATCGTGTGCCATGTCCATAGGTTAGAGCCCTGGTCCCGCTACAAGGTAGGTTGCCACCCAGCGGGCAGAAATGGCCACTGCCTCCCGCCTCCTCGATTTTTTCGCGGGCCGATATGCGGCTGTTGCCTAGCAGTTAGCCCTAGCAGAATGCTCTAGCACCTATGCCTAGCATTGCCTTACCACAGCTATAGTTCCCGCGGAAAGTCAGATGACCTTATAGCGGCCAACATTTGCCGCTATATCTGACATCCTTGGGACAGTGAAAGTGCAACGCGCAACTTCCCAGGAGACAATCGAGGCACTTCTCGATGCATCCGATCGCACCTTCCTGCCTCTTTCCTATCGCTTCATGCAGCTTCGTAATGACCAGGATAAAGGCGTTCCGGGACCGCTTGCAGCTTTCGTGACCGCGCACAACAATCGCGGCCTGCATCAGTATTTGCTGGTACATGCAGCGGCCAGCGGCGGCGCGTTTGAGGTAACTCGTGACTCGCGGATCTGGGCGCGCGCGCTTGGCCTGGCAGAGGACAAAGAGAGTTCGCGGGCGGCGGTGTCGAAGGGGTGGGGATGGCTTGAGCGGGCCAAACTCGTGCGCCGTGATCGGCGAGGCCGGCTCGCCCAGATCACCCTGCTAAGCGATGACGGCTCAGGCGAGCCCTACTTGCATCCCTCCAACCAAAAGCCGCGACAAGACTACATTCGGCTCCCTTATGCCTTCTGGCGCCAGGGGTGGCATGAGAAGCTCGACCTGCCATCACTCGCCGTCTTGTTGATCGGCATGAGCTTGGGCCCAGACTTCATCCTCCCGCAGAGCCACATACAGCAGTGGTACGGCATCTCGGCGGCGACGTTGAGCAAGGGAATTTCCGGGCTTCGTCACCATGATCTGATCGCGGTGACTAGGACCCCAGAGCCTGCACCGCTTGCACCGGAAGGATTTCGGTACGTCTATCGCTACACGATGCGGGAGCCGTTCCACCGCCGCACGCCCTCTAAGAAAAAAGTGGGGAAGGGCAAATGATCAAGACACGGGATCTAAGGGCCCACCTCGAAGCAAGCGACTGCAACCTGATTCGCCAAGGGGCAAAGCACGAGATCTGGCAGGGCCCCAGCGGCCGCAGCTCGGTTCCTCGCCATCGAGAGATTCCGCGTACGACAGCGCGGGCGATCTGCGCTCAGCTGGGTGTTCCCAAGATCAATTGACCAGGCCGCTGGGGCGGCGAGCAACCCCTACGTCGTCACTTCACCGAGGTTGATGGTTCCGCCGGAGATGGGATGTACCGGGACCACTCCTGTTGCTTGAGACAGACTGCGTACCCCGTCTTTACCCGTCGTCACCAAGTCTTTAAAGCAGTCGCGCGTGGAGTCAGGTAGCCGGTCCGGCAAAGCAGTCTCGGCAAATCTGGCGAGCACGTCAGCAAGCTCGATGTAGATGTCGCCGCATGGCCAAAGCTTCTGCTCTGTGATTCCACTGATGCGCTTGTAGGTCAGATGCATGACCTCCGCTCCAAAACGTTTGCGCTTGATGGTGGCCGCCAAATGCGGAGGGAGATCCCCGCGCTCTTTCTCCCACTGTCCTGATGCGCAAAAGTCGGCGGCAAATGCGTCTGTCTCGAAGCTCCTATTTGTCCGATCACGCCAGAAGAAGTCGTGGAGGCAACGGGTATGCACGGCGAACGACTCAACCAAGGCATTGACCTCAGAGCCCGTTGGCTTTTCGGCCAAGCGACTGACAACATAGGTGAGCGTGTTCACCTCATAGGCGAGATGCTCAAATGCCCAGTCACGCAGCTGCTCAGGATTGTGGCGATCCACCGCGATCAGCTCCGCAAGTTCAGGGGCTGAATGATCGATTGTCTGCTCAACTACTCGCGGACCGCCGTTACTGGCACCCACCAGCATTCGCGGACCCTATGGACGTTTCGACTGAGGCGCCCCGCTCGCAAGCCGCTGTTGGCCATATGCTCGATGTGTCCGCCGAAGTGGGCAACGGCCTCACGACCGAGTCGCCGCGCCTCCTTCGCGCCAATCCCTTCAATGCGGCTCAGTTCGGCCACGACATCTTCATCATGTACGGCACGGAGACCCGTACTTCTGTCGGCAAATCCGGCCAGGTCGTCGGGCAACGTAACGGCATCAACTGCCGCGTGAGAAATCATGCCCACTAAGCTAGGCGCGCTGGCGGCGGAACTACCGGTCCGTTCGCTGTATGACCAGCTCGCGAAAGGATCCAGGGCGGGCCGTGCAGGCAGTGGGCATGAGCTCGATGCGATCTATTCGGTGGGCGTGTTCTCGTAGTAGTGAAGAGTGCGTGAAAGCGTAGCTAGAACCATCTCGTCATCGCCAAGCATCTCGGACGGACTCGGGAAAGTCCTCAGCTCAAGCTCGAATGAGTTGCTATTGCCGTGGCGGACGTTCGCTACGCACCAAAGGCGATGAATCAATGCACAGGCGACATGGATGCAGCCGAAAGAGCGGTCTAGCTGGATCCATTTCGTAGTTCGACGCCATTGGTTGCGGCCCTCGGAGTTGCGTTCTGTATGGAGGTATTCAAGACAGGGTCCAGATCCATTTAGGAAATCGGGTAGACCATCGAATTCAACTTTGAGCGCCGAGTTTTGAGGCCAAACCCCCAATCCATGCTTTGCGGCGTTGTAGACGTTCCCGTCGAGGATGTACTTAGCGAAGTACTTCAGCCAGTCGACCGAATTGTCAAGGAGGCGTTGCCATTGGTCGCCATCTGGAACGGGATTGAGCGTTTCTCGATCCGAGGTTCCAAAGAAAACTTCGGACATCTTGTCGCGACGTTCCCGGGAAGACAGACCAGCCAGGAGATCTTTGACTTTCTTCTTAAATCGTCGAAAGTCTCGTTCTCGAGCCATCGATAGCCACGGGCACGCTGGGGAGCCCTCATGGGCTAGGTAAAGGCGCAAGAGCGTCTCTGCCGCATGATGGAGGAGGACCTCCGTCTCCAGAACTATGAAAGCGTGCTGGTCCTTCCGTTCATCGGCGTCGAGGCCGTCTCGGGCTTGGTAGCTCTCGGAGCCGACTTTGAAATCACCAACTTCGACGCCTTTCGCAATCATCTCCTGAAGCTCTAGGCCGCAGCCGGCCGAGAGGATGAGATTTCGTAGCCGATAGTGGAAGTACACCCATGGCTCTAGGGAGTAAAGGTCGCTGTTGAGTTCAAGAACGCTCTCGTTGGCCAGGCCAAAATCCGCGTCGTCAAGCTGCGCTTTTGAGAGTCCGTCCATCGCTTGGCCAAGAGCGTAGACGCCTGATTGGATTGATCGACGGAGTTGTGGCTCACCAGAGGGGTCGCTTGCGTCTGCGGTCTTTCGAGGCGAGCCGTTTATCGGCGATCGCGCGCGGTGAGCTGCGAGCGGCGCGACTCGGTCACCGGCTGCGCGTGCAACCGGTGGAGTTGGAGCGCTGGATTGCTGAGGAAACGCCTTCTACCGCCCAGCCGGTATCGCGGCCGGCGATCTATCCCTCCGGCGAGGGGCGGCAGCCTGCGAGCGCTGCTCGATGAGGCAATGGAGGCGTTGTCGATGAGCGTTGAGCGAGTCGAGCGGAAAGACGGAACCGTCTGGCGGGTGCGGTGGCGCGACGAGCAGGGGCGAGCCCGGTCGAAGGGTGGCCCACCGTGCACCGCGCGCTTGTGCAGCTTCAGGGTGTCCCGCGCTGTGCTGTCGAGTGGCGACGGATCGGCCACAACCCGGTCAAGGCCGTGAAGTCCCTGCTAAGCCCTACAACCCCAATTGCTTCCCCAAGATCTCCTTCATGATCTCGTCGGTGCCGCCGCCGATTGGGCCTAGGCGGGCGTCGCGGACGGCGCGCTCGATGCCGTACTCGCGCATGTAGCCGTAGCCGCCGTGGATTTGGAGTGACTCGTCGGCGATGTCGAGGACGGTGCGCTGGGTGGCGAGCTTGGCCATCGTCACCTCCTTGATGCAGTCCTGGCCCTCGTGGAAGAGGCGCAGGGCGTTGTAGGTGATCGATTTGGCAGCTTCCGCCTGGGTCGCCATCTCGGCCACCTTGTGGCGGATCGTCTGGAAGTTGCCGATCGGGCGGCCGAAGGCCTTGCGCTCCAGTGCGTACTCGACGGTCCTCTCGATCAGCCGCTGCATCGCGCCGACAGCGCCGATCGCCATCAGCAACCGCTCCCAGGCGAAGTTGGCCATGATCAGCTTGAAGCCCTCGTTCTCCTCGCCGAGCAGGTTCTCGTCCGGCACCTCGATGTCGGTGAAGGCCAGCTCTCCCGTGTCGGAGGAGTGCCAGCCGAGCTTCTCCAGCTTCGCGGCGACCTCGTAGCCAGGCATCTCGCGCTCGAGCACGAGGAAGGAGATGCCGTGATGGCCGCCCTCCTGGGTCGTCTTGCAGGCGCAGACGAGGAAGTCGGCGCGGACGCCGTTTGTGATGAAGGTCTTCGAGCCGTTGACTACATAGCCGCCGTCGACCTTCTCGGCGAAGGTGGTGATGCCGGCGACGTCGGAGCCGGCGCCGGGCTCGGTGATCCCCAGGGCGCCGATCTTCTCGCCGGCGATCCCCGGCACCAGCCAGCGCTGTTTCTGCTCGTCGGTGCCGAAGTTGAAGATCGGCGGCATCGCGATCGAGGTGTGGGCGTTGAGCCCGGCGGCGACTCCGCCTGAGCCGCCGCTCCGCGCCAGCCCCTCGACCCAGACCGCGTCGTGCAGGTGGGTGCCGCCCTGGCCGCCGAGCTCCTCGGGGAACTTCAGCCCGAGGAAGCCGAGCTCGGCGCAGCGGCCGTAGAGCTCACGGGGGAATTCCCGCGCCTCCTCCCACTCGTCGACATTGGGCGCGATCTCCTTCTGCACGAAGCGGCGCACCGTCTCGCGCAGCTCCTCGTGCTCCTCGCTGAAAGGAGGGAGCGTGGCCCGCTGCCCCGTGTCCTTGACGACCGTCATGCCAAGCTGTGACAATCTTTTTGCAGACAACGCACCTCAGGTGCGTTTTGCCCCCGTAGCGTGCTGAGCATGGAGCGGACGACATGGACGGATGGAATGCTCGACGAGCGATTTGAACGCCTGGACAAGACCCTGGATCGGGTCGATCGCGACATCAGGGAGGTACGAACCGACCTCCGTGATCTGCGGACGCTGCTGTTCCAGCTCTGGGGCTCGACGATGGTCGCCATCCTCGGCACCATCGTGACCGTGCTCATCACCAACGCCTGATCGCTACGCGTCGGCGGCCTACAGCCCGTAGCTCCGGCCGATGACCTCGAGCATGATCTCGTCGGTGCCGGCGCCGATCCGGTTGAGGCGGACGTCGCGGTAGGCACGCTCGATCTCGTACTCCTTCATGTAGCCGTAGCCGCCGTGGATCTGAATGCACTCGTCTGCCACCTCGCAGGCGATCCGCGAGGTGTAGAGCTTGCACTCGGAGATCTCGCGCACCGGGTACTCGCCGTTGGCGTAGCGCCAGGCCGTCGCGTAGGTGAATTGGCGGGCGGCCTCGATCTTGGTCGCCATCTCGGCGAACTTGTGGCGGATCACCTGGAAGTTGCCGATCGAGCGGCCGAAGGCCTTGCGCTCCTTTGCGTACTCGAGCGTGCGGTCGAACATCCGCTGTGCGCCGGCGACGGCGCCGGCGCAGGCGACCATCCGCTCGCTCTGGAGCTCCCAAGCGATGTGGTAGAAGCCCTTGCCCTCTTCGCCGAGCAGGTTCTCGACCGGGACCCGCACGTCCTCGAAGGCGAGTTCGGCCGTGTCGGATGAGTGCATGCCCATCTTCTCCAGCTTGCGCGAGACGCTGAAGCCGGGCACGGTCTCGCCGTTCTCGTCGCGCAGGTCGACGACCAGCAGGCTCATCCCGTCGTGCGCTTTCGAGGGGTCGGTCTTGACGACGAGGACGATGAAATCCGCGCGGGCGCCGTTGGTGATGAACGTCTTCGAGCCGTTGACGACGAATTCGTCGCCGTCGCGGATCGCCGAGGTGCGGATGCCGGCGACGTCGGAGCCCGCCTCCGGCTCGGTGATGCCGAGGCAGCCGATCTTCTCGCCGCGGATCGCCGGCGGCAGGTAGCGCTGCTTCAGCTCGTCGGTACCGAGCATCTCGATCGGCGGCAGAACCATGTCGGTGTGGACGATGAAGCCCATGTTGAGCCCGCCTGAGCCGGTATAGCTCAGGCACTCGGCGCGCACCATCGAGTAGTAGTAGTCGCCGCCCTGCCCGCCGTACTCCTCCGGGAAGGTGAGGCCGAGGAAGCCGAGCTCGCCCGCCCGTTTCATGATCTCCCGCGGCCAGGTGGTCTCCTCCCACTCGTTGCGGTGCGGCCAGAGCTCCTTCTGCACCCAGGCCTGCATCGACTCGCGCAGGTCTTCGTGCTCCTGCGTGAAGATCATGTGCTTGCGCTCGGCCTGGTGGTCGGGCTTGATGACTTTGGAGCCGTTGGTCGTCGCGGTCGCCACTGTCTCTCTCCTCGTTCGCTGGAATCCGGATGGGCGGCGCCCGCCGCCTGAAAAAGTCGAGTGGACAGTAGCACTTCCCACTTCCTACAGAGTCGGCTATGGTGCGGCCGGGATGGACTACGAGGTCGTCAAGTACGAGGTCGCCGAGGGCGTCGCCACGGTGACGCTGAACAACCCGGAGAAGCGCAACATGCTCTCCGGCCAGATGCTGGTTGAGCTGGTCGACGCGATGAAGACGGCGCGCGACGCCGAGGACGTTCGTGCAGTTGTCCTAACCGGCGCTGGCGAGAAAGTCTTTTGCGCTGGTGCGGACCTAGGGGGCTTCGCGGCTGACGTTCCCCTCGTGGCCAAACATTTTGCAACTGATCTTTTCCTTGAATTCTTCCGCCTGATGCCGCGGCTGGGCAAGCCGACCCTCTGCGCCGCCAACGGCCACGTGCTGGCGGGGGGGATGGGCCTCGCCCTCTCCTGCGACCTGCTGATCGCCAAGGAGGGGGCGACCTTCGGCACGCCGGAGATCAACGTCGGCGCCTTCCCCTACATGATCATGGCGATCATCTACCGCAACGTCCCGCGCAAGAAGGTCAACGAGATGATGCTGCTGGGCGAGCGGCTCAGTGCCGAGCAGGCAGTCGAGTACGGGCTCGCCAACAAGGTTGTGCCGGAGGCCGAGTTCGACGCCGCGGTCGCCGACTGGTCCGGCAAGCTGGCCTCGAAGAGCCCGCTGCTGATGAGGCTCGGCCACGACGCGATGTACCGCCAGCAGGACATGGCGCTCGACGACGCGCTCGAGTACCTGCGCTCGCAGCTCTCGCTCACCTTCTCGACCGAGGACATCGTCGAGGGCGTCACCGCATTCTTCGAGAAACGCGACCCGCAGTGGAAGGGAAGGTAGTGGCCGGCACAGAGCAAGAGAAGAAGCACCTGCTGCCGGGGACGGCCCCACTGGGCGACCTCACCGAGCAGCTGCACGAGCGGCGCGAGAAGGCGAAGCTGGGTGGCGGCGAGGAGAAGATCGCCAAGCAGCACGAGCGCGGCAAGCTGACCGCCCGCGAGCGGATCGACCTGCTCGTCGACGCCGGCACCTTCGTCGAGATGGGCATTCACGGCCGGCCCCACTTCGCCCAGCGGGCGATGGATGGGGTCGAGGCGCCGGCCGACGGCGTGATCACCGGTTGGGGCGACGTCGACGGCCGCCCCTGCTGCATCGCCGCCTATGACTTCACCGTGATGGCCGGCTCGATGGGGATGACCGGCGAGCTCAAGGTCACCCGCCTGCGCGAGATGGCGCTCTCCAAGCGGATGCCGTTCATCTGGCTGCTCGACTCGGCCGGCGCCCGCATCCAGGAGGCGTCGGGCTCGCTCTTCGCCGGCTCCGGCCACCTCTTCCGCGAGGAGGTGGAAATGTCGGGCGTGATTCCGATGGTCGCGGCGATGATGGGGCCCTGCGCGGCCGGCACCGCCTACATCCCGGCCCTCTCCGACTTCGTGCCGATGGTCTCCGGCCAGGGGGCGATGGCGCTCGCCGGCCCGCACCTGACCAAAGCCGTCACCGGCGAGGACATCTCGATGGAGGAGCTGGGCGGGGCCAAAGTCCACTGCCGCAAGTCGGGCGTCGGCGACCTCGAGGTGAAGGACGACGAGGAGTGCATCGAAGCGGTCAAGAAGTACCTCTCCTACTTTCCGACCAACTGCGAGCACAAGCCGCCGATCGCAGAGACCGCCGATCCCGACGACCGCCAGTCGGAGAAGCTGATGGAGATCGTCCCCGACTCCTCGCGCCAGCCCTACGACATGTACGACGTGATCGGCGAGATCGTCGATGACGGCGAGTGGTTCGACATCAAGCCGAAGTTCGCCAAGACGCTGATCACCTGCTTCGCCCGCTTCGGCGGCCAGCCGGCGGGGATCGTCGCCAACCAGCCCAAGCACCTGGCAGGCATCCTCGATAACGACTCAGCCGACAAGGCGGCGCGCTTCATCAACCTCTGCGACGCCTTCAACATCCCGCTCGTCTTCCTCCAGGACGTGCCCGGCTTCATGGTCGGCGCGAAGGTCGAGCACGCCGGGATCATTCGCCACGGGGCGAAGATGCTCTACGCGGTCAGCCGCGCCACGGTGCCGAAGGTGACCGTGGTCGTACGCAAGGCCTACGGCGCCGGCTACTACGTGATGTGCGGCAAGGCCTACGAGCCCGACCTGATCGTCGCCTGGCCCGGGGCCGAGATCTCGGTGATGGGTGCCGAGGGCGCGGTCAACATCATCGGCCGCTCGGCGATCGAGGCCTCCGACGATCCGGAGGCGACCAAAGAGGCGATGCTGAACGCGGTCCGCGAGCAGATCGACCCCTACATCGCCGCCGGCAACGCCGTGATCGACGACATCATCGACCCGCGCGAGACGCGGCCGACGATCGTCAAGGCGCTGCGGATGGCGAAAGACAAGCACGTCGAGAAGCCCGCCAAGCGCCACGGGGTGATGCCGGTATGAGCTCATTCGACAACCCGGTCGTGATCAGCTGCTCGATCAGCGGCGTGATCGCCAACCGCGACCAGTGCCCGGCGATCCCGTACACGCCGGAGGAGTACGCGGCGGAGGCGCGGCGGGCGGTCGACGAGGGCGCCTCGCAGATCCACATCCACGCCCGCACGCCCGATGGCACGCCCTCCTACGAGGTCGAGGACTTCGGGGCGATCACCGAGGCGATCCTGGCCGAGGTCGGCGACGTGATCATCAACTACTCGACCGGTGCGATCGGAATCCCGATCGAGAAGCGGATCGAGTACCTGCGGGCGCTGCGGCCCGACGTGGCGGCGCTCAACATGAGTTCGATGAACTACGCCAAGTACTCCGCTAAACGCAAGGACTTCGTCTTCAAGGCCGTCTTCGAGAACAGCTTCGACACGATCATCGAGTTCCTCACGGCGATGAAGGAACTTGGGATCAAGCCCGAGCACGAGTGCTTCGATGCCGGCCACGTCGCCAACCTCGACCCGCTGATCGACATGGGCCTGCTCGACCGGACCCCGCTGCAGATCTCGCTGGTGATGGGGGTCAACGGCGGCATCCGCCCGACTCCGCGCAACGTCGGCTTCATGGCGGACCAGATCCCCGGCGGCGCCGAGGGCGAGAACCAGTGGCAGGTGATCGGCATCTCCCGCGACCAGTGGAAGCTGCTGGGCGCGTCGCTGGTGCTGGGCGGCAACGTTCGCGCCGGAGTCGAGGACAACCTCTACCTGCCGAACGGCGAGATGGCTAAGTCGAACGGCGACCTGATCGCCAAGGCACGGCAGATGGCCGAGGACGCCGGCCGCCGGGCCGCCACCGTGGCCGAGGCTCGCGAGCTGTTGGGAGTGCCGAAGCGTGAGCGCTCTGCCGCTTAGCGACGTCAAGGTCCTCGACCTGACCCGGCTGCTCCCGGGGGGCTTCTGCTCGCTGCTACTGGCCGACCTCGGCGCCGAGGTGCTCAAGGTCGAGGACACCGGCATGGGGGACTACGTGCGCTGGGCGCCGCCTTATTACGGCAGTGAGGAGCAGCAGGAGCTGGGTACCCGCTCGGCCCTCTACCTCTCGCTCAACCGCGGCAAGCGCTCGATCCGGCTCGACCTGAAGAACGACGCTGGCCGTGAAGCTCTGCTGCGGTTGGTCAAGGACTACGACGTCGTCCTCGACGGCTTCCGTCCCGGAGTCCTCGACCGGCTCGGGGTCGGCTACGAGCGGCTGCGGGAGACCAACCCCGCGATCGTCTTCTGCGCGATCACCGGCTACGGCCAGGACGGTCCCTACGAACAGCGGGCCGGCCACGACATGAACTACCTCGGCCTGGTCGGGCTGCTCGGATTGACCGGGGCCAAGGACGGGCCGCCGGTCCAGTCGGCCGGCCAGATCGCCGACCTCGGCGGAGGCGCGCTGATGGCCGCCTTCGGGGTGATGGCGGCGCTGCACGAGCGGCGCCGCTCCGGCGAAGGGCAGATGGTCGACGTCTCGATGGCCGACGGGGCGCTTTCCTGGCTGGCGATGGTTGCCGGCCGCTACTTCTGCGACGGCGAGGTGCCGCGCCGCGGCGAGCAGCAGCTCGCCGGCGGCCTGGTCTGTTACCTGCCCTACGAGGCGAGCGACGGCTGGGTTACCTGCGGCGCGCTCGAGCCGAAGTTCTGGGCCGCCTTCTGTAACGGAGTCGAGCGACCGGATCTGATCGAGAAGCAGTTCGAGGCGCCGGGCTCCGACGCCTGGAGCGAGGTCGCCGACGCTTTCCGCTCACGCAGCCGCGCCGAGTGGAAAGCCTTCAACGACGAGCACGACTGCTGCATCGAGCCGGTCCTCGACCTCGACGAGGCGCTCGACTCGGAGTTGGTGCGGGCGCGCCGGATGGTGGTGGAAATGGAGCAGCCCGAGCTGGGCACGGTGCGCCAGCTCGGCGTGCCGGTGAAGATGAGCCGCACCCCCGGCGACCCGACCCGACCGGCCCCGGCCTTCGGTGAGCACACCGACGAGGTGCTGGGCGAAGCCGGCTACTCGAGCGAGGAGATCGCGGCGATGAAGGAGTCGGGCGCCGCCGCCGGGCCCAGCGCCGACTCCGCCGCGACGTTCCGAGCATGAGCGCGCCCGCCCAGGATCTGCTGCGGATGGGGGAGTTGGCGGAGGCGTCAGGAGTGCCGGCGCCGACGATCAAGCACTACCTGCGCGAGGGGTTGCTGCCCGAGCCGGTCAAGACCAGCCGCAACATGGCCTACTACCCGCCCGAGTTCGTCGAGCGGATCAAGCTGATCAAGCAGCTCCAGGAGGAGCGCTTCATGCCGCTTAAGGCGATCAAGTCGGTGCTGGACGAGGACCCGGAGCGGGCCCGCGCCCTGGTCGAGCTGGAGGACCGCATCCTCGACCGCGCCCTGGCGGGAGAGCGCACCCGCACCAGCGCCACCGAGGCCCGCCAGCGCTACGGCGTCCCCAAGGACGTCCTCGACCGGCTCGAGGAGCTCGAGATCCTCAGTCCCAACAGCCGCGGTTACTCGCCTTCCGACGTCAAGATCATCGAGGCGATCAGCCGCTTTCGCGCCGGCGGCTACGACGAGGAGATCGGCTTCACCGTCTACGACACCCTGCGCTACAAGAGCGTCATCGAAGAGCTGGTCCGCCAGGAGGTTGACGTGGTGATGAGCCGCCTCGCCGGTGAGGTCTCGCCCGAGCGCGTAGTCGAGATGCTCGAAGCCGGTGCCCAGCCCCTCCAGGACCTGATCGCCGCCCTCCACACCAAGCTGATGGTCGCCGAGCTCGAGCGCCACCGCGCCAGCCGCGGCTAGGCGGCCAGCTCGGCCAGGCCCTGCTCGTGGCTGACGACGGGCTCGTAGCCGAGCTCGGCTCGCGCCTTGGAGGTGTCGATCGTGCACTCCTGGGTGAGAAGCCAGGAGCGGAAGGTGGTCATCGGCGGATCGCCCGGTAGGGGCAGCGCCTTCCAGGCGGCCTCACAGACGCGGGCCATCGGCGCGGCCGTCCAGCCGGGCAGGCTGCGGCCTGGCGGCTCGACGCCCTGCGTTTGCAGCAGGGCGGTGACGAACTCGCGGAAGACCACCGGCTTGCCGTCGGTGACGAAGTAAGCCTCACTGGAGCGGCCCTTCCGTGCGGCCAGGATGAGGCCCTCGACGACGTTGTCGACGTGGGTCGTCTCGGTGACGTTGCGGCCGCCGCCGACCCAGGCGAAGCGGCCGCTTTCGACCGTCGCGACCATCTCTGGCAGCAGTGTCGTGTCGCCCTTTCCCCAGACGAAGCGCGGTCGCAGCACGACGGTCTCGAAGCCGTCGCGGGCGGCTTCGCGGACTGCCTGCTCGGCCCTGGCCTTGGTCGCCGGGTACGGCGCCCTCGAGTCGGGTCGCAGGGGCGCCGTCTCGTCGACACCGACTAGCGGCTCGCCGGCCATCAGCGCCGCCTCCGTGCCGCAGTGGACGAAGCGGCTCACACCCGCCTCTTCGCAGGCCGCCAGGGTGTTGCGCGTTCCCTCGACGTTGCCGCGCTCGAACTCCTCCCAGGGACCCCACTCGCCGAGGTGGGCGGCGAGGTGAAAGGTGACCTCGGCGCCAGCCGCTCCGGCGGCCAGCGACGCGCGATCGCCGAGGTCGCCGCGGACCGGCTCGGCGCCCAACGTAGCAACGCGCTCAGCTGCGTCACTGGAACGAGCCAAGGCGCGCACGGAGCGCCCTTCGCCCACCAGCCGCTCCACCAGCTTGCTGCCGATGAACCCTGATCCGCCGGTTACGAAGGCCACTTCGGGCATCGGGCGCGATGTTAGCCTGGCGCCCGTGAAGTCGGTTCTGATCACGGGGGCGTCGACGGGCATCGGCCGGGCAAGCGCGCTGCGGCTCGACGCAGAGGGCTGGCGGGTCTACGCCGGGGTGCGGCGCGAGGAGGACGCCGCGGCGCTGCGGGAGGCGGGGTCGGAGCGGCTGATCCCGCTGATACTCGACGTCACCGACGAGGGCCAGATCACGGCGGCGGCCGAGCGGATCGCCACGGACGTGGGGGAGGCCGGTCTCGACGGCCTCGTCAACAACGCCGGCATCGCCGTCCCTGGGCCGTTGGAGGCGCTGCCGATCGACGATTTCCGGCGCCAGGTGGAGGTCAACCTGACCGCACATGTCGCGGTGACGCAGGCAATGCTGCCGCAGATCCGCGCCGCTCGTGGCCGCATCGTCTTCATCACCTCGATCGGCGGCCTGATGGCCTTTCCGATGTTCGGCGCCTACCACGCGGCCAAGTTCGGGCTGGAGGCGGTTGGCGACGTCTTCCGTCGCGAGCTGCGGCCGTGGGACATCTCGGTTTCGGTGGTCGAGCCTGGATCGATCGCGACGGAGATCTGGGAGCGCGGCCAGAACGAAGCCGACGCCTTCCTTGCCCGGCTCCCCGCCGACCAGGTCGAGCTCTACGGCAAGTCGATGGAGGCCTACCGGGAGGTCGCTCGGCAGACCGCGGCGCGCGGCATCGCACCGGAGAAGGTCACAAAGGCGATCGCCCATGCGCTCACCGCGAGCCGCCCTCGCACCCGTTACCTGGTCGGCGCCGACGCCCGCGCCCAGGCCTTCTTCAACCGCCTGCTCCCCGATCGGCTCATCGACCGGGTAATCGCTCGCTTCACCGGCCTATAGCCGGGAAAGCCGGCCGCGCTCAGCTCGTGGCCGCGGCGAGCGCCGCGCGCTCTTCCTCGATTGACGCGAGCGCAGTCAGTGCTTCGGTCTGCGCGGCTACCGCGGCCGCTTCGTCCAGCGCCTCGTGAGCGTCGTCCTGGTCGGCCGCAGCGCGGGCGCGGCCAAGCGCCAGCAGCGCCAGCGGCAACGACCAGCGCAGTTCGCGCGCCCGGGCCACCTTCACGGCCCAAGTCGCAAGCTCGACCGCCTCGTCAGCCCTGCCGACGCCGGCCAGGGCCTGGGCGCGAACGGCTGCCCGCCAGGCCTCCTGCTCGTCGCCGCCGTCCATCGCTCCGCGGTAGAGGCGCTCCGCCTCCTCGAACGACTCCAACGCCGCTTCGTAATCCTCCGCTGCCAGCTGCGCCACGCCGAGGTTGCCGAGCGCGAGGCTGCGCGAGAAGACGTCGCCGAGCCGCTCGGTCAGCTCGTTGTTGCGCCGGCCGATCGCGATCCCGGCCTCCGCCTCTCCCTGCATCGCCAGCAGCATCGCCTTCGAGCCCCGGTTCCAGCTCGCCGTCTCCAGGTCTCCATGCTCTTCGGCCATCTGCAGGCCCTGCTCGATCAGCCGCTCGCACTCGCCGACGTCACCGCGCTCGCGGCAGACGATCGCCTTCGCGCCAAGCGCCCAGGCGACCGGGCAGCCGACGATGATGCCGGCGCCGATCGCGGGATCTCCTCCGGCGAGCTCCAGCACTTCGTCGGCGGTCCGCTCCAGCTGCGCGAAGTCGGCCGCGCAGAGGTGTGCGTACGCGCCGGCGGCCCTGATCGCAACCCGCAGGTGGAGGTCGCCCGACTCGTCGGCAAGCCGGTTCGCCTCGTTCACCGCGGCGACCCACTCAGACGTCTTCTGCTCCAGCCCGGGGCGTCCCGAGAGCAGCATCCGCAGCAGCGCCAGCGAGCGCAGGTCGCCGATCCGGGTCGCGATCTCCTCCGCCTCCGCCTCGAGGCGTGCGACCTTCTCGCGCTCCATCCCGAGCCGCCAGGCGTAGTCGAGTTGCTGCAGGCGAGAGGAGACGGCGAGGGCGGTCGCCTCTTCGCTCTCTTCGAGTCCGTCGGCCAGCCGCATCACGGTCCCCCACAGCCGCAGCGCGTCGTGGGGCTGGCTGTGGCCGGTCCAGTACGCGGCCTTCGCCGCCCAGCGGGCGGCTTCCAGCGGCTCGTCGCCCGACTCCATGTGGCTGGCGATCAGCGCGGCCAGCTCGTCGTGGCGCTCCGGGTTGAGCTCGATCAGCGCCCGCGCCGTGGCGGCGTGAGTCGCGGCCCGCTGCTCACCCAGCTGGGTGCCGTAGGCGACCTCGCGGGTCAGCGGGTGGCGGAAGGCGAGGATCCGTTCCGGGTATAGCTCCAGCTCGTAGAGGAAGCCGGCGTCGATCAGCTCCCGCAGCACGACCTCGCCGGCCTCGGGGTCGTCGAAGCCGGCGACGAGCGCCAGCGTTCGCTCACCCACCTCCTTGCCGGCCACCGACACCGCCTGCAGCAGCCGCTTCGCTTCCGGCCCCAGGCGGTCGATTCGCGCCGCCAGCACGGTCTGCACCGTCGCCGGCACGCTCAGCTCCTCGACCGGGCGCGCGAGGCGGTAGGCGCCGCGCTCCCCTTCCAGGGTGCCGCCCTCGGACAGCTCGCGGACGATCTCCTCGACGAAGAAGGGGTTGCCGGCGCTGCGCTCGTGGATCAGCCCGGCGAGCCCTTCGAGCGAGGGGTGCGCGCCCGTGAGATCGCGCAGCAGCTCCTCGGTATCGGCCGCGCGCAGCGGCTCCAGTGAGATTTGCTCGTAGTAGGAGGGCTCGGCCCAGCCCGGCTCGTATTCCGGCCGGAAGTTAACCAGGGCCAGCGTCTTCGTCCCCTCGACCGAGCCGAGCAGTTCCCCGAGCAGGACCTCGCTTGCGCTGTCCATCCAGTGCAGGTCCTCGACCATGGTCACGATCGGCTCTCGCCGTTTGGGGGCTCGCACGAGCTTGCAGACGACCCCGCGCAGGGCTCGGTGCCTCGCCTCGGCACTGAGCTGGGGGAGTGGGTGCTCGGGGTCGGGCACGCCGAGGAAGTCGAAGAGCAGGGGCAGGTCGTCGGCGAAGCTGGGGTCGAGCAGCAGCGTGCGGCCGGCGATCTTCTCGCGCACGATCCGCTCCGGATCGACGTCGGCGATGCCGAAGTAGGTACGCAGCATCTGCAGTACCGGCATGAAGGGGATATCGCGCCCGTGCGCCTGCCCCTGGCATTCGAAGACCTCGATGCCGCCGGCACGGGCGCGTTCGGCAAGCTCCAGGCAGAGGCGGCTCTTGCCGACCCCAGGCTCGGCGACGATCCCGACGGCGGCCCCGTCACCGGCCACCGCCTGCCCCAGCGCCCGCTCCAGCGCATCCATCTCCTCGGTGCGGCCGACGAAGCGGGAGAACCCCCGCTCGCGCGAGAGGTCGAGCCGCGAGCGTGCGGAGCCGACGCCGGCCAGCTCGAAGACGCGGACCGGTTTGCTGGCACCCTTGATCTCGAACTCGCCCAGGTCCTCCAGGTCGAGGTACCCGCGCGCGAGCTCGGCCGCGGCCTCGGCGAGGTGGGCCTTGCCGGGCTCGGCCAGGGCCTCCATCCGCTGCGCCAGGCCGACCGTGTGGCCGATCGCGGTGTACTCGCTCGTCCCGGCCTCGCCGATCGCCCCGGCGACGACCTCGCCGGAGTTGATCCCGATCCGGGTCGAGAAGTTGAGGCCGTGGCCGCGCCGCAGCTCGGACGCGTAATCGCCGACGTCGTCGAGCATCCGCAGTGCCGCGTAACAGGCCCGCCGCGCGTGGTCCTCATGGGCGACCGGCGCACCGAAGACGGCCATGATCCCGTCGCCGGTGAACTTGTCGACCGTGCCCTCGAACCGCTCCACGGCCTCGGCGAGGATCGCGAAGAAGCGCTGCATGATCTTGCGCCACTCCTCCGGGTCCTGCTGCTCGGCGAGGTCCATCGAGCCCTTGACGTCGGCGAAGAGCACGGTCACCTGCTTGCGCTCGCCCTCGAAATCGATCGGTCTCGTCTCGCTCACGAGTGATTCCATCGTACGCGTCGACCTATACTGGCTAGTCGATTGACTGGTCAATCAACCGGCCGGTCAGGATGACGAGAGGAGCGCGTTCCTTGCGCGCAGCGGTGGTACAGCTCAACTCGACCGGCGACAAGGCCCGCAATCTAGCTGCGGCCGAGCGCCTGGTGCGCGCCGCCGCGGCCGACGGCGCCGAGCTGGTCGCCCTGCCGGAGAAGTGGAACCTGCTGGCCGGGGGGGACGAGCTGTTGGCGGGTGCCGAGCCGCTCGATGGGCCGACGCTGAGTGCCGCCCGCGGCTGGGCGCGCGAGCTTGGGATTCATCTGCTCGCCGGCAGCGTCTCCGAGCGGGGCGAGGGGGAGAAGGCCTTCAACACCTCGGTGCTGATCGGGCCCGATGGTGACGACCTCGCCGCCTACCGCAAGATCCACATGTTCGACGTCGAGGCCGGCGGCGTCACCTATCGAGAGTCTGAGCACGAGCAGGCGGGGACCGAGATCGTCAGCGCAGCCGTCGGCGAGCCGGTCCTCGGCCTCAGCGTCTGTTACGACCTGCGCTTCCCCGAGCTGTACCGGATCCTCGCCGTGCGCGGCGCCCGTCTGATCGCGGTGCCCTCCGCCTTCACCCTCGCCACCGGCCGCGACCACTGGCAGGTGCTGCTGCGGGCGCGGGCGATCGAGAACCAGGTCTTCGTCCTTGCCCCCAACCAGGTTGGGGAGGCGCCGCCGCACTTCAGCTCGTACGGGCGCTCGGCGATCGTCGACCCCTGGGGCGTGGTGCTCGCCACCGCTCCGGATGAGGAGTGCTTCGTCGCTGCCGAGCTCGATCTCGCTGCCCAAGAGCAGGTCCGCGAGTCCCTGCCCTCACTTGCCAATCGTCGCCCGCAGGCCTATGCCTGGCCCCAGCTCCAGGAGGCCCACGCCTGATGGCTCAGAGGCCATTCCACAACTCCCCGCGCACGTCTGGCAGCGGCGGACACACTGCGCGGTGCAGCGTCCTCAGTCGGCCAAATAGCGCACGGCTATTTGGCCTCCCTGCGTCCTTGCCCCGCTTGGTCCGGCGCTCGCCAGCCGCACACGCGGAGGTGTGGAATGGCCTCTAAGGCACCGGCTCCGGCAGTCGACAAGCGGCGCCAGATCCTCGACGCGGCGGTACGCGTCTTCGCCCGCCAGGGTTTCCACGCCACCCGCGTCTCCGACATCGCCGACGAGGCGGGGGTCGCCTACGGGCTCGTCTACCACTACTTCAAGTCCAAGGACGAGGTCCTGAACGAGCTCTTCAGCGAGCGCTGGTCGCTGCTGCTGGCGGCGATCGGAGAGGCTGACGCCGAAGGGGCGGCGCCGCGCGCCAAGCTGGAGGGGGTGGCGGGCTTCATCGTCGACTCCTACCGCCACGACCCCGAGCTGATGAAGGTGATCATCGTCGAGGTGACACGGGCGGCCAACTCCTTCGGGCGCACCCACCTGCCGGAGATCCGTCGCGCCTACGACTCGATCGCCGAGATCGTCGCCGAGGGCCAGGAGGACGGCACCTTTCGCCGCGATATCGACCCGACCTTTGCCTCGATGTCCTTCTACGGGGCGATCGAGCAGCTGCTCTCGGGGTGGATCTTCGAGCTGATCCCATCCTCGGGCTCTGACTTCGATCGTGCAAAGGAACTGGTGGTGGAGACGATCTGCGACGGGCTCGAGCCACGATAGGTAAGGTCGGGCGCCGATGGACAACGAGATCGTCAAGCGACTCGTCTGGAGTGGCCTCCTCGCGGCCTCGGGCGCATTCGCCAGCATCGTGGCGGCGCGAGTCTCGGGGATCGTCTTCCGACGCATCTACAACGAGGACCCACCGGAGTAGGGCATGAGCACCCCTGACGCCACGCCGCCGCTGCCTCCCGGCCCGCCCACGCCCGGCGATCGCGACAAGTCGGTCGCCGAGCTCGTCGTCGACGTCTCCGAACGAGCCTCGACGCTCGTCCGCGAGGAGATCGAACTGGCCAAGGCTGAGGTCTCCGAGAAGGTCGGCAAGCTGCTGCGCGGCTCGGTCGTCGGGATCGCCGCCGGCACCTTCGCCTTCCTCGCTCTGATCCTGGCGATGCACGGCTTCGCCTGGCTGATCAACGACCTCTTCTTCGACGGCGAGACCTGGCCCGGCTTCTTCATCGAGGCGGCACTCTTCCTGTTGATCGCGGCGGGCGCCGGCCTTTTCGCCTACCGCTCGGTCCAGGCGGGGGCGCCTCCGGTTCCCGAGCAGGCGATCGAAGAGGCGAAGCGGACCAAGGAGATGCTGGAGGGAGTGGGCAAATGAGCACGCAGCCCGAGCCCGTGCGGCCTTCGACGACAGGTGTGCCAGGTCGCTCTCCGGCGCAGATCCGTCAGGACATCGAGCTCCAGCGTCATGACCTGAGCCGCTCGGTCGAGCAGCTGCGCGGCCGTGTCGCCGAGCTCACCGACTGGCGCCGCCAGGTACGCGAGCACCGCTCGCAGCTCGTAGTGGGCGCTGCGGTAGTGGGCTTTGCAGTCGGCGGCCTGATGATGCTGCGCCGCAGGCGCTAGCTGACCCGCCTACACACGTTGTGAACCGCTGAGAGGCCATCCGGGCCCGCCAAGAGGCTGTGGGTGTCGAAGCTCACGACCTCGAGGAGGACCCGGATGGATGTTCACGCTAACGCCG
>Ga0190265_10000356_pt1 | contig 35021 bp, 35 predicted proteins | sample Popmic124T_FD_133135 | JGI IMG/M metagenome (GOLD analysis project Ga0190265, IMG submission 133135) | Populus adjacent soil microbial communities from riparian zone of Indian Creek, Utah, USA - 124 T | ecosystem: Environmental > Terrestrial > Soil > Riparian zone | place: USA: Utah | collected...
CCAAGCCAAGTTGTCCTCCTTCGTAGCTTCGCAACCACGACGGAAGCACAACCTACTGAGATCACTCAACCCTTTTCCGGCCAGACACTGAGGAGGGACTGAGCCTTGGCGAAGGCCCGTCTCGAAGGATCCTTCGAGACGCCGTTTCGACAAGCTCAACGGCTCCTCAGGATGAGCGGAAATGTGATTCCGCTCGCGCGAAGCAGACGCCCGATGCCAGGGTCTTGAAGCCCGAAAAACCGCTTCCTAAATCACCGGCGCCGGAAGACGCGAGTTCCTGTTTCCGGCTTATTTGCCAAGGGGTTGGCCCGTCGCGGCAGCCCCATAACGATGTTGCTCAATGGAGGACATGACATGCGAGGCCAAGACTTTTCACCCTATCGCCGTTCGACCGTCGGCTTCGACCGGTTGTTCGACTTCCTCGAAAATGCGAGCCGAGTCGAGCAGGACAATTATCCGCCGTTCGACATCGAGAAGCTCGGCGACGACAGCTACCGGATCACGCTCGCCGTGGCCGGCTTCAAGCGCGAGGAGATCGAGATCGTCGCGCACCAGAACATGCTGACGATCACCGGCCGCCGCGGCGAGGAGCGCGGCCGCGACGGCAATTTCCTGCACCTCGGCATCGCCACCCGCGCCTTCGAGCGCAAGTTCGAGCTGGCCGACTTCGTCCGCGTCAGCGGCGCCGACCTCAGCGACGGCCTGCTCCGGATCGAGCTCGAGCGCGAGATCCCGGAGGCGATGAAGCCGCGCAGGATCGACATCGGCGGCGCCCGCCCGGCGACGATCGAGGGCGCGGCGGACACCGCCCGGGATAAGGCCGAGCTCGCCAACGCCTGATCGACGATCCGGCGCCGGAGCCTCCGGCGCCGGATTTTTCGTGCCTGCGCTGGAACGATTGTGTCACAAGGCCGTAACAATCGGCGATGCTCGACCACGATCCGCTCGCTTTGTTCACCTGGACCGAGCTGCTGCTGCGGCTCGGCGCAGCCTCGCTGATCGGCGCCCTGCTCGGACTCGATCGCGAATTGCAGGGCCATGAGGCGGGCGTCCGCACCCACGCTTTGGTCGCTTTGAGCTCGGCGGTGATCATGGCCTCGTCGCTGATGCTGACCGTGCAATTGCGCAGCGACTCTTTCTCGCCCGATCCGCTGCGCGCCATCCAGGGGCTCAGCCAGGCGATCGGCTTCATCGCCGCCGGCGTCATCTTCGTGCGCGGCGCCGATGTCGTCAACATGACCACCGCCGCCAACATCTGGGTGGCCTGCGCGATCGGCATCGCCTGCGGCGCCGGCCAGTACCGGCTGGTGATCGTCGCGGCCGGGCTCGGCTTCGTGCTGCTCACCTTGCTGCGGCTGGTCCAGGTCTGGCTGCCGGCGCCGACCAAGCACGACAAGGACTAGGCTGCATTCACGCGGAGGGCGCCGAAGCTCCCTCTCCCTCAGGGAGAGGGTTGGGGTGAGGGGGAGCGGGCGACAGCGAGCGTCGGGAGTCTGCGAATCATCTCTTACGCCGAACACCCTCACCCAACCCTCTCCCTGAGGGAGAGGGCTTATTCTGCCGACCTTTTATGTCGATACTGGCCTGAGATGCGAACGGGGCCGTAACTTTCGTCGCAGGATTTGCGGTCTTGATAGCATATGATTCGGGCGGGTTCAGCTTTGGTTTAGGAACGGGCTTCCAACTGGACAGCGGGCCCCGCGCCCCCAACAGGAGTCGAAGCCATGAAGCTCTCGGACAAGCTGCAGAACCCGTTCGCGCTGGTCGCGCAGGGCTTCGTCGTCGGCGGCGTCCTCTTCTGGACGACGACCGCCAAAGCCGCGCCGCTGCTCACCGCGCTGATCTGACCGCGCCCGCTTGAAAGAAGCGGCGGCCGCTTTATAGCGGAGCCATGGTTCGCTTTTCGTTCTGTGGTCACGAGCTGATGGCGCTGCCGCAGGGCGCGCTCTACTGGCCGGCGCGGCGCGCCTTGCTGGTCGCCGATCTCCATCTCGAGAAAGCGAGCTGGTTCGCACGGCTCGGGCAGATGCTGCCGCCCTACGATTCGATCGCCACCCTGTCGGACCTGTCGGCGCTCGCTGCGTCGACCGGCGCGGAGGAGATCTGGTGCCTCGGCGACAGCTTCCACGACCGCCACGGCTGCGACCGGCTGCCGGCCGCGGCGCGCGACCTGCTGACCGGGCTGACGGCGGCGACGCGCTGGACCTGGATCACCGGCAACCATGACCCAGGCTTCGCCGACCCTTGCGGCGGCGAGATGATGGCGGAGGCCGAGGTGGACGGGCTGCTGCTGCGCCACGAGGCCGACCCGGCCGAGCCGCGGCCCGAGCTGTCAGGCCATTTCCACCCCAAATTGCGGATCAGCCATCGCGGCCGGCTGGTCTCGCGGCGCTGCTTCGTGGCGACGGCGCGCAAGCTGATCCTGCCCGCCTTCGGATCGCTGACCGGTGGGCTCGACGCCCACCATCCCGAGATCGTCCGCGCCGTCGGCGCCGGCGCCCAGGCGCTGGTGCCGGTGCGGGACCGGCTGCTCCGCTTCCCGATCGCCGCGTAACAGGGGGACAGTCCCCTTGGGGACTGTCCCCTGATCAGGCGGCGCGGAAGGTCATCGCGATGCCGTTCATGCAGTAGCGCAGGCCGGTCGGGCGCGGGCCGTCGTTGAAGACGTGGCCGAGATGGCCGCCGCAATTGGCGCAGAGCACCTCGGTGCGGCGCATCAGCAGGCTGCCGTCCTCGCGCGTCGTCACCGCCCGCGGCAGCGGCCGGAAGAAGCTCGGCCAGCCGGTGCCGCTGTCGAACTTGGCCGCCGAGGAGAAGAGCCGGTGGCCGCAGCCGGCGCAGTGGAAGATGCCGCGGCGATGCTCGCCATCGAGCGGGCTCGAGCCCGGCCGCTCGGTGTCGGCGCGGCGAAGCACGGCATATTGGCGAGGGGCAAGGCGCCGGCGCCATTCGGAGTCGGTCAGGCGGAACGGGAAGCGGGCCGGCTGCGCGTCGGCGCCGCGCCCCGGCAAGGTGGCGGCGACGCCGGCGACCATCGCGGCGCCGCCGAAGCCGAGGAAAGCGCGTCGGTCGAGTTTCATGCGCCCGGCTCTGCGCCCGCCGACCTTAACCGCGCGCGAACGAGGCCGCGAACCGCGTTGCCGATCAGGAAGCCCGATTCGAGGTCGGCCTCGACCAGGTCCGCTTCCTCGGCCCGGCCCTCGTCGATCAGCCGGGCGCGCAGCACGCCGGGGAGCAGGCCGCGCGCCAGCGGCGGGGTCAGCAGCCTGCCGCCGCACTCGACGAACAGGCTGGTGAAGCTCCCTTCGGTGAGGAAGCCCGCTTCATCGCGGAACAGGATTTCGAACGTCCCCGCCGCCGCGCGCGCCTCGTCGTAGAAGGCGCGGTCGCTGGTCTTGTGACGGAGGCGGAAATCCGCGGCCGCGACGGGCAACGCCGCGACCGCGACGTCGACCGGCTCTTCCGGCGCGGGATCGAGCGGCCTGAGCTCGATCGCCAGCGCGCCGCCGCGCGACAGCGCCAGCCTGACCCGGCTCGCCCCGGCGCCGAAGGTGGCGGCCTGAAGGTCGTTGCGCGCCTCGTGGCGGTCGAAGCGGAAATCGAGCGCGTCGGCGCTGGCCTTCATTCGGGCGAGGTGGCGGTCGAGCTCGAGCACGCCGTCGCGCGGATCGAAGCGCATCGTTTCGATCAGGTCGAAGCTCCGCGCCGTCGCCACAAACTTCCCTTTCGCCAGGCATTCGCGCCATTCGTCGCCGGCCTCGCTGTCGGCGACGATGCCGGAGCCGAGCCCCAGGCGGGCGACGGTCCCGCCCGCCTTGAGGGTCAGCGTCCGGATCGCGACATTGAACGCGGCTTCGCCGTCCGGCGCAAGCCTGCCGATCGCGCCGCAATAGACGCCGCGCCGGCAGGCCTCCAGGCCGTGGACGATCTCCATCGCCCTGATCTTGGGGGCGCCGGTGATCGAGCCGCAGGGGAAGATCGCCTGGATGAGGTCGACGGCGCCCAAGCCGGAGTCGAGCTCGGCGGTCACCGTCGAGGTCATCTGCAGCACGGTCGGATAGGTTTCGACCGCGAACAATTCGGGTACCGCGACGGTGCCGGGCCGGGAGACGCGCGACAGATCGTTGCGCAGCAGATCGACGATCATCAGATTCTCGGCGCGCTGCTTGGGGTCGTCGCGGAGCGTTGCGGGGTCGGCGCCGGCCGCGGCGGTGCCCTTCATCGGCCGCGTCGTGACCCGCCCGCCCTCGAGCGTGAAGAACAGCTCCGGCGACAGGCTGAGGATCCAGTGCGCGCCGGTGAAGAGGAGGGCGCCATGGCCGGCGCGCGCCCGCGCCCTCAGCGCCGTATAGAGGGCGGGCGGGTCGCCGGCGGTGCGGACCTCGGCCTGGAAGGTGAGATTGGCCTGATAGCAGTCGCCGGCCTCGATATGCGCCTTGACGGCCGCCAGCGCCGATCGATGTTCGGCCTCGCTGACGAGCGGCCGCGCCGCGCCGGCCCAGGCGCCCGCCGCGTCCGGCAGGAAGGACGCGGCGTCGACCTCTTCGGCGCGGTCGAACAGGCCGAACCAGAGCAAGGGCGGCGCATCATCGGCGGGCGGGGCGCGCAGCGGCGCCAGCCGGTCCTCGAGCGCGTGGCCGGCCTCGTAGGCGAGGAAGCCGGCGGCATGGCGGCCGCGCAGCCGCTGCAGGCAGGAGCGGACCGCGCCGAAATCGCGAGTCTCGACGATCTCGCCCGGGCGCGAATAGAGCAAGGCCCGCCCGCCCGGCCGGGCGTCGTCGAGCAGGACGAACGGCGCGCTCATGCTTGCCATGCGGGCGCGCGAGGCCCATGTCGCGCCGGCAGCAGGAGAGAGAATTTGGTCTGCAGCGTCTTCGACCTCTTCAAGATCGGGGTCGGTCCATCGAGCTCGCACACGATGGGACCGATGACGGCCGCCTGCCGCTTTGTCGAGGGGCTGCGCGCCGGCCGGCTGCTCGAGCGGACCGAACGGGTCGGCGTCGACCTCTATGGCTCGCTCGCCTTGACCGGCAAGGGCCACGCCACCGACCGCGCCATCCTGCTCGGCCTCAGCGGCGAGCGGCCCGACCGGATCGATCCCGACGCCGCCGACCGGACGGTCGCGCAGATCCGGGAGAGCGGCCGGATCACGCTGGGCGGCAGCCGCGACATCGCCTTCGACGAGGCCGCGGACGTCCGCTTCCTCCAGCGCGAGCGGCTGCCGCACCACAGCAACGGCATGCGGTTCACGGCGCTGGACGGGGCCGGCGGCGTGCTCGCCTCGGCCGTCTCGTATTCGGTCGGCGGCGGCGCCGTGGTCGACGAGGCGGCGGTGTCGCGCAACGCCCCGCCCGAAGGCGCCTGGGACGTGCCGCACCGCTACAGCTCGGGCGACCAGCTGCTCGCCCTCGCCGCCCGCTACGACGCCGATATCGCCGACATCGCCCGCGCCAACGAGCGGGCCGCGCTGCCCGACGACGAGATCAACGCCCGGCTCGACTCGATCGCGGCCGCGATGTCGGCCTGCATCGACCGCGGCATGGCCGTCGACGGCATCCTGCCCGGCGGGCTCAAGGTCAAGCGCCGCGCGCCCGCCCTCCACCGCCTGCTGACCGAGCGCGCCGAGCGGGCGCTGCAGGACCCGCTGACGGTGATCGACTGGGTCAATCTGTGGGCGCTGGCGGTCAACGAGGAGAATGCCGCCGGCGGCAAGGTCGTCACCGCGCCGACCAACGGCGCCGCCGGCATCGTGCCCGCGGTGCTTCGCTACTACCAGCGCTTCACGCCGCGGGCTACCACCGAGGGGACGCGGGTCTTCCTGCTCACCGCCGCCGCGATCGGCTCTTTGTTCAAGGAGAACGCCTCCATCTCGGGCGCCGAAGTGGGCTGCCAGGGCGAGGTCGGAGTCGCCTGCTCGATGGCGGCGGCGGGGCTCACGGCCGCGCTCGGCGGCACCCCCGGCCAGGTCGAGAATGCCGCCGAGATCGGCATGGAGCACAATCTCGGCCTGACCTGCGACCCCGTCGGCGGCCTCGTCCAGGTGCCGTGCATCGAAAGGAACGCGGTCGGCGCGGTCAAGGCGATCGAGGCGTCGCGCCTCGCTTTGGTCGGCGACGGCTCGCACCGCGTCAGCCTCGACCAGGTGATCGAGACGATGCGCAAGACCGGGCTCGACATGAACGAGCGCTACAAGGAAACCAGCCTCGGCGGCCTCGCCGTCAACGTGGTCGAATGCTGAGCAGTCTTTGATTTCGCCGGAAGTTGACGGGACATCCCGACAACTCCGACAGGTGCCATTCGTCTCAAAATCGTCACGTTCGAAATCGCCGACCGTCGGCGCCGAACGCCGCGAAGAACGCTTTGTTTTCGGTGCGGCGGACCGAGAGGAACCCACGCGGCGACTCCAATGCCCATTGCATTCGAGAACATAAACAGAACAGTCACAAAATTGCAAGGACATCGAGCCGAGCACGGCTGCGTCGCGCCGTAGCCGCGCCGACGAGGTGGCGGGAGTGCTGAACCTCCAGGCTGTATCGACATTCAGGTGGGAGTGCGTGGCAAGAACTCCCCTTCTCCCCAGCGGGGATGAAACGGTATGGCCATACTGTTTCATGGTTGGGGTGAGGGGGAGCGAGCGTCGAAGTCCGAGAATAATCTCTTACGCCGAACCCCCTCACCCAACCCTCTCCCCGCCGGGGAGAGGGCTTATTCTGCTCGACCGCCCGGTGAATGTCGATTCGGCCTAGAAGAGCTGCGTCAGCCCGTAGAAGGCGGCGGCGACCAGGGCCGCGGCGGGGATGGTCAGGAACCAGGCGATGACGATGTTGCCGGCGACGCCCCAGCGCACCGCCGAGGCGCGCCGCGCCGCGCCGACGCCCATGATCGCGCCGGTGATCGTGTGCGTGGTCGAGACCGGGATGCCGAAGGCGGTCGCGCCGAACAGCATGAAGGCGCCGCCCGTCTCCGCGCAAAAACCCTGATGCGGGGTGAGCCGGGTGATCTTCGAGCCCATCGTGTGGACGATCCGCCAGCCGCCCATCAGGGTGCCGAGGCCCATCGCCGCCTGACAGGTGATCACCACCCAGAAGGGGACGTGGAACTCGCCCTCCAGCAGCCCCTGCGAGAAGAGCAGGACCGTAATGATCCCCATCGTCTTCTGCGCGTCGTTGGCGCCGTGGCCGAGCGAATAGGCCGCGGCCGAGGCGAGCTGGAGGCGGCGGAAGACGCGGTCCGAGGTGCTCGCCGAGACCGGCTTGAACAGCCATGAGGTGATCGCCACCAGCACGATCGCCATGATCATGCCGAAGATCGGCGCGAGGAAGATGAAGAGCGCGGTCTTGATCACGCCCCAGGCGACGACGGCGCTGAAGCCGCCCGCCGACACGCCCGCGCCGACCAGGCCGCCGACCAGCGCGTGGCTGCTGCTCGACGGGATGCCGAGCAGCCAGGTGAGCAGGTTCCAGATGATCGCGCCCATCAGCGCGCCGAAGATCACCGCCGGGGTGACGATGTCGGGATCGATGATCCCCTTGCCGATCGTCGTCGCCACCGCGTGGCTGAAAAAGAGGAAGGCGATGAAGTTGAAGAAGGCTGCCCAGACCACCGCCAGTTGCGGGCTCAGCACCCGCGTGGAGACCACTGTCGCGATCGAATTGGCGGCGTCGTGCAGGCCGTTGAGGAAATCGAACAGCAAGGCGATCCCGATCAGGGCGACGACGGTGAAGGTATAGCCGTCCATCAGGCGTGGTCGATCACGATGCCCTGGATCTCGTCGGCGACGTCCTCGAGCCGGTCGAGCACCCGCTCGATATGGCTGTAGACCTCGCGGCCGACGATGAAGGCCATCGGATTGCTCGGGCCGTGGGCCTGGTAAAGCGCTTTGAGGCCGGCGGCGTGGAGCTCGTCGGCGCGGCCTTCGAGATGGACGATTGCCTCGGTGATCTCGTGCAGCCGGCCGGCGTTGCGGCCGATGTTGCGCAGCAGCGGCACGCCTTCGAGGACCAGCCGCCCGGCTTCGACCGCGAGCCGGCTCATCTCGACCATCTGCGGCTCGAAGCTCTTGACCTCGTAGAGCGTCACCGCCTTGGCGGTCTGCCACATCTCGTCGAGCGAATCGTCCATCGCCGAGGTCAAGGCGGTAATCGCGCTGCGGTCGAACGGGGTGATGAAGGAGCGGCGGACGGCGACCAGCACGTCGCGGGTGACGTCGTCGGCGGCGGTCTCGTGGGCGGCGATCCGCTTGCAGGATTGCGGAATGTCCTCCTCCCCCGACAGCATCCGCGCCATCGCGTCGGCGCCGGCGACGAGAATCTGCGCATGGCGCTCGAACATGTCGAAGAAGCGGTCCTCCCTCGGCATGATGGCGCGGACGAATCTCAGCATCCTGTACCCCCAGGAGAAGCGGTTGACGCCCATAACAACCAGCGATGCGCGCGGATAGGCTTCGTCCACAGTGCCGCGAAAGGCAAGGATCAGCGCCTTGAGATCCGGCTCCTCGACCGCCTCGGCGGCCTCGGCGAGCGCGAACCAGCGGCGCTCGCGCTCGCCGCGCTCGGGCCAGTCGGCGGCCTCGCGGGTGACGAGGAGGGGATAGACGGTGACGATCGCCGGCGCCGACCCGCTCGAGCGCCGGCGCTTGTCGTAGCGGTAGGTGCCGACCGGCTCCGTCGCGATCCGCCCCTCCACCCCGGCTTCCTCATACGCCTCGCGCGCCGCCGATTCGTAGTTGAGGAAGAAGGGGATCGGATTGCCCTTGGGGATCACCCAGCGCCGCCGCTCCTTCGAGGTGATCAGCAGCAGCTGCAGCCCGGCCTCGGCATCGAGGCGCCAGGGGAGCACGCCATATTGGGTGATCATGCTCTGCCGTCCTGCCGCATCATCCCTTGTTGACGCATCGAAGGTTCAAAGGCCACAGTCGAGGCGATTGTTCCCGGCGTAGAATCACCGATTTCAGGTCGGGCCGATGTTCCGGCAACAGCATCGGCTCTGGGGGGAGACGGCCATGGCGACGACGATCATCGACGGCACGATCGAGGAAGCGGTGATCAAGCGCCGCAGGAAGCTCGGCAGCGTCTTCACGCGCATCCTGTTCCGGCTCGACGACGGCACCACCAAGACCTGGGCCAAGGCAGTCGCCGCGAACGACGTCGCTGACTCGCTCAAGCCGGGCACGCGCGGCCGCTTCTACCTCTACACCGCGATCGACCATCGCGGCATCCACGGCCTGCGCAGCGCCGACGGGCGCGAGATTTACGGCTTCGGCAAGCAGAACGAGATCGTCTCGCTGGTGATCTTCGTCGTCTCGGCGCTGACCGTGGCGCTGTCCGTGGCGGCGCTCGGCGATGCGCCGCTGCTCGCCGCAATCCTGCTGGTGCTCAGCATCCCGATGTACTTCCTTTATCGTAACACCCGGGTGCAGGCCGAGCGCCAGTTCCAGGCGGACGCCGGCTATCGGCCGCCGGCGGCCTGATGGCGGAGGGACGCTGGACCTATCGCGACGCAGGCGGCATCGCCAGGACGGCGGTCATCCTGCTTTATGTGGATGCCGCCTTGTCGGCGCTGGCGGCCGGGACCGCGCTGGCGATCGGCCCGGAGAATTTCTGGGGCGACGGCGTCGGCCTGTTCCAGCTCGCCCGCTTCCTCATCCAGATTGCGACCGCGATCGTCGTCCTCATCTGGCTCTACCGCGCCAACGCCAATGTCCGAGCGCTCGGCGCCGACGACATGATGGGCTCGCCGGGGCTCGGCGTCGGCTGGTTCTTCATCCCCCTCGCCAACCTGTTCATGCCCTATATGACCGTCCGCGACATCTGGAAGGCGAGCGCCAAGCCGAAGGACTGGCAGGCGGAGCGCGCGCCGGCCGCGATCCTCATCTGGTGGCTGCTATGGATAACCGGCGGGATCATCGGCGTGATCGTGTTCCGGATCGAGATGGAATATGGCTTCAAGACGGCGCCCCCGGAAGCTTTGTGGCTGAGCCTCGGATCGGACCTGATCTGGGTCGCGGCCTCGCTGCTGCTCGCCTGGATCGTCCGCAATGTCCAGGCGATGCAGGCCAGCGCCTGGCCGGCCTCGGTCTATTAAGCGAGCCGCCGCGCCCGCCAGCCGTCGCCGACGATCTCCGCGCCGTCGATCGTGCCGCGATAATTGCGGTCCGCCGCGGTGAAGCGCAGCTCCGCTCCGCGGAGAGCGGCGTCGCGTAATTCCAGCACGCGGCCATCACCGGTCAGCGTGCCGCTCACCTCCTGATAGCGCTGCTCGATCTCCAGCACCCAGGTGCCATCGGCCCCGGTCAGCGCCCAGCGCCCGCCCGCCACCGCCGGCACGATCCACAGGAAGATGCGGCGGCCGTCGAGCGTCTCCTCGGCTTCGGCGCGCCAGTCGCCCATGTCGAAGGCGTGGCTGACGATGCGCGCGCCCGGCCTGAGCTCGGTGAGCAGCCGCGGGCGCAGGCGCAGGTTGATCTCGGGGAGCAGATAGACGGCGACCACGCTGGCGTCGAAAATCGGGGTGCGGAACAGGTCCTGGCGGCGGAAGCGCACCCGCGATTCGACGCCGGCGATGCGGGCGGCGGCGGCGGCCTCCTGGATGCGCAGGGGATCGAGGTCGACGCCGAGCGCGCGGGCGCCGCGCCGCGCCGCCGCCACCGCGATCCGGCCGTCGCCGCAGCCGAGGTCGATCAGATAATCGGACGCGCCCACTTCGGCGAGGTCGAGCATGCGCTGGACCAAAGCGTGCGGGGTCGGCACGAACGGCACTTCGAGCTCGCGCTGGGCGGCGAACCCGCCGAGCAGCGGCAGCGCCGCGGCGGCGAGCAGCCGGCGTCGGTTCAGCTCCATGCGCCGACCATAGCTTGCATCGCCGCGCCGCCAAGGCCATTTGGCCGCCATGACCGATACGCCGCCAACCCCGCCGCTCAGGGCCGCGATCATCCCGGTGACGCCGCTGCAGCAGAATTGCTGCCTGATCTGGTGCACCAAGACGATGCGCGGGACCTTCACCGATCCGGGCGGCGACCTCGACCGGCTCAAGGCGGCGGCCACGCAGCACGGCGTGATGATCGAGAAGATCCTGCTCACCCACGGCCATATCGACCATTGCGGATCGGCCAAGATCCTCGCCGACGAATTGGGCGTGAAGATCGAGGGGCCGCACGAAGACGACCGCTTCTGGATCGCGCGGCTCGAGGATGACGGCCGCGCCTACGGCATCACCGGCAAGGTGTTCGAATCGGACCGCTGGCTGGTCGACGGCGATACGGTGACGGTCGGCGAGCTCGTCTTCGACGTCTATCACTGCCCGGGCCACACACCGGGCCACGTCGTCTTCCACCACCCGCAATCGAAGCTCGCCATCGTCGGCGACGTACTGTTCCAGGGCTCGATCGGCCGCACCGACTTCCCGATGGGCAACCACCAGGACCTGATCGACGCGATCACCGGCCGGCTGTGGCCGCTCGGCGACGACACCGCCTTCGTCCCCGGCCATGGACCGATGAGCACCTTCGGCCAGGAGCGGCGCACCAACCCGTTCGTCGCCGACCGGGTTCTTGCGCGGGCGTAATAATTAGGCAGGCCTAATTATTAGCGTCGCTGATCGCGGGCCGAAACCTTAGCTCCGCGGCTGCGCCGCCTCCGCGGACCGGCCCGGCGACAGCTGGAAGCCGCGCTGGATGGGCGGGCTCTGGTAAGCGACGAAGATCGCGTAGAGACCGAGCCCGAGCAGCACCAGCCAGCTCGCCGAGATGCCGATCACCCGCATCGGATTCGCGCCCTGCCGGTCCATGCCGAAGGCGTGGAGGATGCGGGCCAGAACGAACAGGATCGCCGCGCCCCACAGCCAGAGGTCGCCGCCGGTGGCGAGCTCGAGGAAGCCGAGCAGGATGAGGAAGATCGGCACGTTCTCGGCGAAATTGCCGTGCGCGCGCATCCGCCGCATCAGCACCTCGTTGCCGCCGTCGCCGACGCCGATCTGGAGCGGCCGGCGCAGCCGGCTGACTCGAAGGCTCAGCCAGACGTGAAGAATCGCCGCCGCGCCGGCGATGGTGAGCGTGATCGGCAGGATCATGGCCTCTCCCCTTTCGGCCTGGGATTCGCACGGCCAGCCCATGCTTGCAACCGCGCGCGGAATCGCTATAGGCGGCAACCTTCCGCGAGAGCATCAGGCCGCGAGGCCAGCGGCCGAAACGGCCGTTGACCGCAAGGACCCGCGCTCGCCGCATCAAATAGAGAATGGAACAGGTGCCACGATGGCCGTCCCCAAGAGAAAAACCTCGCCCTCCAAGCGCAACATGCGGCGCAGCCACGACGCGCTCACGCCGACGCAATATCAGGAATGCCCCAATTGCGGCGAGCTGCGCCTGCCGCACAATCTCTGCCCGAGCTGCGGGCATTATAAGGGGCGTGAAATCCTGAAGACCGAGGCGTAAGACGGCTCCGGTCTAAACGGGAGAACGCGGTGGGCAGCGCCCCTCGGATCGCAATCGACGCGATGGGTGGCGATACCGGCCCGGCGGTAATAGTCGCGGGCGCGGCTCTGGCTTTCGAGCGCCGCGATGATTTGAGCTTCCTGCTGTTCGGCGACGAGGCCGCGATCCGCCGCGAGCTGGCGCACCACCCCGCGCTCGCCCGGGTCAGCGACGTCGTCCATTGCGACGACGTCATCAGCGGCGACGAGAAACCCACGCAGGCGATCCGCCGCGCCAAGACGACGTCGATGGGGGTCGCCATCGCCGCGGTGAAGGAAGGCGCAGCCCAGGCGATGGTCTCGGGCGGCAATACCGGCGCCATGATGGCGATGTCGAAACTGGCTCTGCGCACCATGCCCGGCATCGACCGGCCGGCGCTGGCCGCGTTGCTTCCGACGCTCGGCGAGAACGATCTCGTCATGCTCGATCTCGGCGCCAACACCGAGTGCGACACCAACAACCTCGTCCAGTTCGCGGTGATGGGCGCCGCTTATGCCCGGGTCGTGCTCGAGCTCGAGCGGCCGCGCGTGCAGCTGCTCAACATCGGCACCGAGGAGGCGAAGGGCACCGACGAACTGAAGGACGCCGCCGCGATCCTGCGCGGGTCGGAGCATCTCCACATGCGCTTCGACGGCTTCATCGAGGGCGACAAATTGTCGCGCGGCGACGTCGACGTGATCGTCACCGACGGCTTTTCCGGCAACATCGCGCTGAAATCGCTCGAAGGAACGGCCCGGTTCGTCACCGACCTGCTGAAGCGCGCCTTCACCAGCTCGATCCGCTCGAAGATCGGCTTCCTGATCTCGCGGCCGGCGACCGAATTGCTCCGCCATCACCTCGACCCGAACAACCATAATGGCGCGGTCTTCCTGGGCTTGAACGGCCTGGTCGTGAAGAGCCATGGCGGCGCGACCGACAAGGGCGTCGCCAATGCGATCAGGGTGGCCGCGCGGATGGTGCGCGAGGATCTCACCCGCAAGATCGCCGAGGATCTCGCCAACGTCTCGGCGCAAAGCGCTCAGCTGGCGGCGGCGAAATGAGCCGGCGCTCGCTCATCAAGGGGACCGGATCGGCGCTGCCGCCGCGGCGCGTCACCAATGCCGAGCTCGCCGAGCGGGTCGAGACCACCCACGAATGGATCGTCGAGCGGACCGGGATCGAGGCGCGCCATATCGCCGCGGACGGCGAGACGACGGCGACGCTGGCGACCGAGGCGGCGCTCAAGGCGCTCGCGGCGGCCGGGATCGAGGCGAAGGAGATCGGCCTGATCGTCCTCGCCACGGCGACGCCCGACCAGACCTTTCCGGCCAGCGCGACGCTGGTCCAGACCGCATTGGGCATTGACGACTGCATCGCCTTCGACGTGCAGGCGGTCTGCACCGGCTTCCTCTACGCGCTGTCGATCGCCGACAATATGCTCAAGGGCGGCATGGCCGATCGCGCTCTGGTGATCGGCTCGGAGACGTTCAGCCGCATTCTCGACTGGGAAGACCGGGCGACCTGCGTCCTGTTCGGCGACGGCGCCGGCGCGGTCGTGCTCGCGGCCGAAGACGGCGGCGACAAGGGCATATTGGCGACCAAGCTCCACGCCGACGGGCGGCACAACGAATTGCTCTATGTCGACGGCGGCGTCTCGACCACCGGGACGGTCGGCAAGCTCCGGATGAAGGGCAAGGAAGTGTTCCGCCACGCGGTCACCAATCTCGCCAGCGTCCTCGGCGAGGCGTTGGAGGCCGCGGGCCATGAGGCCGACGAGGTCGATTGGGTGGTGCCGCATCAGGCCAACCGGCGCATCCTCGACGCGACCGCCAGGAAGCTCGGCCTCGATCCGGCCAAGGTGATCGTCACCGTCGACCAGCACGCCAACACCTCCGCGGCTTCGGTGCCGCTGGCGCTCGACGTCGCGGTCAGGGACGGCCGGATCAAGCCCGGCGACCTCCTCGTCCTGGAAGCGATGGGCGGCGGCTTCACCTGGGGCGCGGCGGTGGTTCGATACTGACGCGCGCAAAGTTTTTACTTAGCCGTAACGAACTAGACACAGAGTCTGATTGCGCTTGCGCTAAAGCGCGATTATGGTTTCGAAATCTCGAAAAGGGGGGGACACCCATGGCCGATGCAGGCACGATCAGAAAACCGTCGGTCGGTACGTTGACCCGGGCGGATCTCGCCGACACGGTCCACCGCGAGATCGGCCTGTCGCGGGCCGAATCCGCAGGCATCGTCGAGCGCATCCTCCACCATATGTGCAGCGCCCTCGCCAACGGCCAGAACGTCAAGATCTCCGGCTTCGGCAGCTTCATCCTGCGCGACAAGGGCGAGCGAATCGGCCGCAATCCGAAGACCGGGGTCGAGGTTCCGATCGCGCCGCGCCGCGTCCTTACCTTCCGCGCCAGTCAGATCATGCGCGAGCGTATCGCCCGCGACGGCTGAGGCCATGGCCCTGACGGCCGAACCGCGCGCCAAGAGCGACCAAGCCTTCCGCACCATCGGCGAACTCGCGGCCGATCTCGGCGTGCCCCAGCATATCCTGCGCTATTGGGAGACTCGCTTCCCGCAGCTGAAGCCACTGCAGCGCGCCGGCAACCGCCGCTATTACCGGCCCGACGACGTCGCGCTGGCGCGGCGCATCCACCGCCTCCTCAACCGCGACGGCTATACGATTCGCGGCGTCCAGCAATTGCTCGGCAAGGGCGGCGAGAGCGAGGGCGAGGCCACGATCGCCGCCACTGCCCCGACGCCGGCCAACCAGCACGCTCCGCTCCCCACAGACCAGCTCCGCGCGCTTCGCGAGACGCTGGCGGACGCGCTTGCGGAGAGCGATCTCCCTTAGGACGGATCGACATTCAATCCTCCCTGTCGCCAAAGGCGATGGGGAGGGGGACCGCGTGAAACGCGGTGGAGGGGCTTGCTGAGGCCATTGCCCTCCACCATGCTTCGCATGGTCCCCCTCCCCATGAGCTTCGCTCACAGGGAGGACAAGAGGAGGCCGCGACCACCCGGTCCTGAATGTCGATTCAGCTTAGTCTTCCAGCCCCAAGTCCGGATCGAGGTCGCGGGGGCGGATGAAGCGCGTCAGCGTGCCGCCGCCTTCGCCGACGTCGCGCCAATGCGCGACCGGCAGCGCGATCTCGGCGAGCGCGCCGGTGGGATATTTGTCGGCGACGAGATCGCGCAGCTCGCCGTCGCCGCTGAGCAGCAAGGCGAGCCGCTCCACCCCCGGACTGTGGCCGACGATGAGCAGCCGGCGGTGTGCGTCGTCGGCGTCATGGACGATGCGCAGCAGGGTCGGCACCGAGGCAAGATAGACGCGCTCGTCATAATCGGTGTCGAACCCGGCGCCATGGCCTTCGGCGAGGCCGGCCATCGTCTCCGCGGTGCGTGCGGAAGGCGAGGCGACGATCCGGTCGAAGCCGAGGCCGAGCGCGCTGATCTCGCGGCCCATCGCCCGCGCCGCCAGTCGGCCGCGCGCGTTCAGCGGCCGATCGAAGTCGCACTGGGCGGCATCGCCCCAGCTCGACTTAGCGTGACGCAACAGAGTCAGAGTCTTCATGCGCCCGCTCGATAGCGGATGACAGGCGCATGCGCACCCGCCCGATCGCCTCGGCGAGCGGAACGCGGCTGACCCGCACGCCGGGCGGGAAGGCGGTCAGCAGCCGCGACGGCGTCGCCGCGGACAGGAGCACGAACATGCCCTTGTCCTCCTGCCGGCGGATCAGCCGGCCGAAGGCCTGGGCCAGGCGGGCGCGGACGACGCGGTCGTCATAGGCCGAGCCGCCGCCGCTCGCCCGGCGCGCCGCGTGCAGCACCGTCGGCCGCGGCCAGGGCACGGCTTCCATCACCACCAGCCGCAGCGAGTGGCCGGGTACGTCGACGCCGTCGCGCACGGCGTCGGTGCCGAGGAGGGAGGCGCGGGGATCGTCTCGGAAGATGTCGATCAACGTGCCGGTATCTATCGGGTCGACGTGCTGGGCGTAGAGCGGCAGGCCGGCGCGGGCGAGCCGATCGGCGATCCGCGCATGGACCGCCTTCAGCCGCTGGACCGCGGTGAACAGGCCCAACGTGCCGCCTTCCGCGGCCTCGATCAGCCGCGCATAGGCGCCCGCCAGCGCCGGCAGGTCGCCCTTCCTGACATCGGTGACGACCAGCACCTCGCTGTTGGCGACATAATCGAACGGGCTCGCCGCCTCGAACCGGTCGGCGGCGCGGCCGAGATGGACCGCGCCGGTGCGCGCCTCCGCATTCACCCATTCGATCCCGCCGCCGCGCAACGTCGCCGAGGTGACGAGCACGCCGTGCGCCGGCTTCAGCACCGCCTCGGCGAGCGGCCGGGTCGGATCGAGCCAGTGGCGGCGCAGGCCGACATCATATTCGCGCCCCTCGACCCGCTCGACCGCCAGCCAATCGACGAAATCGGCGTCGGCCGGGCCGCCGATGCGCGCGGCGAGCGCGATCCAGGCCTGCAGCGTCTGCACCCGCCAGGCGAGGCCGCCGACCGCGCCCTCGACTCGCGCGCGGGCCTGGGTATCGAGCCAGTCGGGCGCGTCCTCGAGCACCGCTTCGAGCCTCTTGCCGAGCGCGACCAGCGGCCGGAGCAGCCGCTCCAGCGCCTCGACCGCCGGCGCGGCGGCGTCGACCAGAGCCGGATCGGGCTCCGCCAATTCGGTCTCCAGGCCGTAGCCCGCGTCCTGCGCGGTGGCGCGGGCGTAGGCGGTGCCGCGCACCGCGGCGAACAAAGATTCGACCGGACCGAAGGGCATGCCCTCGGCGGTCCGCTGCAGCCAGCCGTCGCCCGGCAGCGCGCCCGCCATCTCGACCGCGGCGTCGAGCGCCAGCGCGCCCGCTTCGTCATAGGAGGCGACGTCCATCAGCCGGGCGGCGAGCCCCCGGCGGCGGCCGCGCGTCTTGCCTTCGGGGCCGACGATCCAGCGGCGAAGCTCGATCGCCTCCTGGCCGGTGAAAGCGGCGGCGAAGGTCGAATCGGCGGCGTCGAACAGATGATGGCCCTCGTCGAACACGATCCGGGTCGGCGCCCGGCCTTCCTCGCGGCCGCGGGCGGCGTTGACCATCACCAGCGCATGATTGGCGATGACGATCTCGGCGTCATGGCTGGCCCGGGCCGAGCGCTCGATGAAGCAGCGCCGGTAGTGCGGGCAGCCGGCATAGACGCATTCGCCGCGCCGGTCGGTGAGCGCGGTGGCGCCGGCGCGGCGGAACAGGCTCGTCAGCCAGCCCGGCAGGTCGCCGCCGACCATGTCGCCGTCCTTCGAATAAGCGGCCCAGCGCGCGACCAATTGGGCGAGGATCGCGGCCCGGCCGGCGAAGCCGCCCTGGAGCGCGTCCTCGAGGTTCAGGAGGCAGAGATAATTCTCCCGCCCCTTGCGGATCACGATCTTGCGCCTGCGCTCCGCCGCGTCGGGGAAGAGCCGGACGCTTTCGCGGTCGAGCTGGCGCTGCAGGGCCTTGGTGTAGGTCGAGATCCAGACCGCGCCGTCGGCCTGCTCGGCCCAGAGCGAGGCGGGGGCGAGATAGCCGAGCGTCTTGCCGATCCCGGTGCCCGCCTCGGCGAGCAGCAGGTTGGGCTGGTCTTCGGCCAGGCGCGGCGAAAAGACCGCCGCGGCGGCGGCGGCATAATCGCGCTGGCCGGTGCGGATTTCGGCATTCTCCCCGACCAGCCGTTCCAGCCGCGCCGAGGTTTCGGCGAGATCCACCCTGATCGGCCTCGGCTGGGCGCGGCCGCCGCTTTCCTCCCATTCGGGCAGCTTGCTGAACAGCCAGGGCTCGTCGCGCTCGGGGCGGGGCAGCCGCTCGGCGATGGCGGACGCCCACGGCCAGCGCAGCCGCCACAGCGCCTGCGCCGAGGCCCAGGCGCCGCCGCGCTCCGGCCAGTCGCCGCCGAGCGTGTCGAGCAGCCGCGCGGCCGCGTCGCGCAGGAACGCCGCCGCCTTATCGTCGCCTTCGGGCTCGGCGAGGCCGAGCGCGTGGGCGATGCCCCTCGGCGTCGGCACCGCGAACCGCGCCGGATGGACGAAGGCGAACAATTCGAGCAAATCGAGGCCGGAGAGATCGGGATAGCCGAGCCGGTTGCCGACGAGCGGCGCGTTGAGCATGATCATCGGCGTTTCCGCCGCCCGCGCGATCGCCTGGCCGCGGCCGACCGCCTCGACGCCGCCCTCGGGCCAGGCGATCCAGATCCCGCCATGAGTCGCGTGCAGGGCGGGATAAGGGAGGGCGGCCATGAGCCTGCTTAGGCCGAAAGGGAACGAAACGGCAACGGCGGATCAGACCAGGCCGTCGGTTTCCACGCCGAGGCCCGCGATGGTCGCGCTTTCGATCCGCTCGCCGATCGCGACCGAGCGGCTTTCCCGAAAGCCCTCCGGCGACGGCGACCAGAATTGGTGGATCATCCCCGCCGGAATCTCGACCACCCAATATTCCGGAATGCGGTGCTTTGCGTAAAGCTGAGCTTTCTGCCCGAGATCAAAGGCAGCGGTGGAATCGGTCACCTCGACCGCCAGCTTTACGGTCTCCAACGGAACATAGCCTTCGCCTTTCGGCTCGCTTGTCAGCGAGATATCGGGCTCGGGCGCGCTGACAGGCGGCATCCCGACCGTCACCTCGGTGATCGGCAGTAGATCGGAGCCGATCTTCTGGAGTGCGAGCCTCAGCCGGAAGGCAAGCTCGTTCTTGGCAAAAGCGTGCGGCCGGAACTGTCCCCGCATAGCGTAGATCGCCCCCTCGATCAGCTCCGTCTTGGCATAGCGATCGAATGCGCCGGATTGATCGAGCAACTCGAACTGCTCGATGGTCAGCTTCACCGGCTGAGGCACATTGATCGGCTGAATGGCGGTCATGGCTCTCCATATCACCTTGCGCCGCACGTTCGAAGCCGCAAAGAGGCACCATGCCGAAGCCGGTCCCAACCGAACTCCGCGACGCCGCGAAGGTCAGCAAGGCCTGGCCCTATGAGGAGGCGCGCAAGATCCTGAAGCGCTACCCGGACGGCCCCGACGCGCGCGGGATCGTGTTCGAGACCGGCTACGGGCCGTCGGGCCTGCCCCATCTCGGCACCTTCCAGGAGGTGGCTCGGACGTTGATGGTGCGCCACGCTCTGGCCGAGATGGTCGACTGGCCGAGCCGGCTGATCGCTTTCTCCGACGACATGGACGGGATGCGCAAGGTGCCGCCCGGCCTGCCCAATTTCGACATGATGCACCAGCATCTCGACCAGCCCCTGTGCCGGGTGCCGGACCCCTATGGCTGCGGCCACGATTCCTATGCCGACCACAATAACGGCATCTTGCGCCAGTTCCTCGACCGGTTCGGCTTCGACTACGAGTTCCTCGCCTCGTCCGATTGCTATGCCTCGGGCCGGTTCAACGAGACGCTGAAGGCGGTGCTGCGCCATTACGACGCGATCATGGACGTGATGCTGCCGACCTTGGGCGAGGAGCGGCGCAAGACCTATTCGCCGGTGCTGCCGATCAGCCCGACGAGCGGCAAGGTGCTGCAAGTGCCGATCGAGCTGCTCGATGCGGAGACCGGCCTGGTCGCGTTCGAGGACGAGGGCAAGCGCGTCGAGCAGTCGATCCTGTCCGGCGGCGCCAAGCTGCAATGGAAGGTCGACTGGGCGATGCGCTGGGTGGCGCTCGGCGTCGATTACGAGATGTCGGGCAAGGACCTGATCGATTCGGTCACCCAGAGCTCGAAGATCGCGCGCATCCTCGGGGCGCGGCCGCCCGAGGGCTTCAACTACGAGATGTTCCTCGACGAGAATGGCGAGAAGATCTCCAAGACCAAGGGCAACGGCGTCACCATCGACGAATGGCTGGCTTACGCGCCCGAGGAGAGCCTCGCTTTCTATATCTACCGCGATCCGAGGAAGGCGAAGCAATTGAGCTTCTCGGTCATCCCCAAAGCGGTCGACGAATATCATCAGTTCCTCGCCGCCTATCCGGAGCAGGAATGGGAGAAGCGCCTCGGCAATCCGGTCCACCACGTCCATGCCGGCGCTGTGCCGCCGGCGCGGATGCCGATCAGCTTCGCGCTCCTCCTGAACCTGGTCGCGGTCGCCTCGACCGACGACAAGGACCTGCTCTGGGGCTTCGTCAAACGCTACGCGCCCGAAGCCGCGCCCGAAACCCACCCCGAGCTCGACCGGCTGCTCGACCTGGCCCTTGCTTATTTCCGCGACTTCATCGCCGATTCGCTGCGCCACCGCCCGCCGAGCGAGATGGAGGCGGCTGCGCTGCGCGATCTCGACGCCCGCCTCGCCGCCTTGCCCGAAAATGCCGACGCCGAGGCCATCCAGGCGGAGGTCTACGAGGTCGGCAAGGCGCATCCGTTCGAATCCCTGCGCGACTGGTTCAAGGCGCTCTACGAGATCCTGCTCGGCACCGCCCAGGGGCCCCGTATGGGCAGCTTTGTCGCGCTCTACGGGATCGCCAACAGCCGCAGGCTGATCGCCGAGGCGCTGGCATCGGACGAGCGATCACCGCGCGCGTAGGGTCGGTCCTGTTCCGGCTAAACCAACCCGTCATACCGGCGAAAGCCGGTATCGCAGGACAAGAAGTCTCGGCGCGACATAACGAGACCCCGGCCTTCGCCGGGGTGACGATTCCATCCAAATCCATCGACTCTAGACGGGCGCGCACCCTTCAGCCGAGATGGTCCTGCCGGCCGACGGCATAGGCCTCCCGCGCATAGCCGCGCAACGCTTCGACCCCGGCGGGATCGTCGAGGCGGAAGGCGTGGAGGTGGTTGCGGGGCGAGAAGGTCTCGATGCGGGTGAAGATCGGTTCGTCCTCGGCGCGGCGGGCGAGGACGAGATGGCCGAGCACCCAATCGCGCCGGACGGTGAGCTGGGCGAAGGACATGCGGACCTGGAAGGCGATGCGGGTCTTTTCGGGCAGCACCGTCACCGGCCCGAACGTCTCCAGCATGGCTAGGAAGGCGTCGTAGATCGCCCGGACCTTCGCCGGCTTGCCCTCGAAATGATCGTCCAGCGCGTGACGGCCGCAGGCGTGGCTCTGGTTGCGGTTGGCGAAGGCGCGGCCGCAGGCTCCGCAGGTCCAGAGCGGGCTGTCGGCGCGGCCGGGCACGCCGCCCCCTAGCCGGCCCTGCGGCTGGCGATCCAGTCGTCGATCTTGCGCTCGAGCACGGCGAGCGGCAGGGCGCCGGTCATCAGCACCTGGGCGTGGAACTCGCGCAGGTCGAAACGGTCCCCGAGCTCGCGCTCGGCCTTGGCGCGCAATTCGAGGATCTTGAGCTGGCCGATCTTGTAGGCGAGCGCCTGGCCGGGATTGGCGATATAGCGCTCGACCTCGGTCGTCGCCTGGGTTTCGCTGACGCCGCTATTGTCGAGCATGTAGCGGATCGCCTGCTCGCGGGTCCAACCCTTGGCGTGGATGCCGGTGTCAACGACGAGGCGGATCGCGCGATATTGATCGGCGTTGAGGCCGCCGAAGCGCTGATAGGGGTCGGTCTCCATGCCGAGCTCGTCCCACAAGGTTTCGGCGTAGAGGCCCCAGCCCTCGACATAAGCGGTGTTGCCGCCGAAGCGCATGAAGGCGGGCAGCGCCTCGTTCTCATTGGCGAGGCTGATCTGGAAATGGTGGCCGGGAGCGCCCTCGTGCAGGTAGAGCGCCTCCATGCCGTGGGTGCGGCGCGAGGGGAGGTCGTAGGCGTTGTAGTAGAAGATGCCGGGGCGCGAGCCGTCGGGCGTGCCGTTCTGATAGGAGCCGGTGGAGGCGTTGCGCTCGCGGAACTCCTCGACCTCGCGGATCTCGAGCCGGGTGCGCGGCAGGGTCGAGAAGAGCTCGCCGATGCGCTGGTCGACGCGGCGGCCGATCGCATAATAGCCCTCGCGCATCCAGTCGCGGTTCGGCGCCGCGAATTGCGGATCGGTGCGCAGATGTTCGAGGAACTGGGCGAGCGTGCCGGCGAAGCCGACGCGAGTCCGGATTGCCTCCATCTCGGTGCGGTTGCGGGCGACCTCGCGCAGCCCGATGTCGTGGACCTCGTCGGCGGTCAGCGGCAGCGTCGTATTCTGCTGGACGAGGCGGCGGTAGAGCAGGTCGCCGCCGCGCATGTGGACCAGGCCGACGCCGTCGCGGGCGTGCGGCAGATAGTCGTTCTGGAGGAAGTCGCGCAGGCGCCGGTAGGCCGGGTAGATGCCGTCGCGGATGATCGCCAGATGCGCCTCGCGCAACCGCGCCCGCTCGGCCTCCGGCACCGCGTCGGGGAAGGTCTGCAGCGGGCCGGCATAAGGCGATTGCTCGGGCGGCGCGGCGAGCTGGGTGTCGAGCTGGCCGATGACGTTCCTGATCGTGAGCTTGGTCTCGACCACGCCCGAGGCGAGGCCCTGGCGGAAGCGGGCGATGACCCGGTCGAACGCCTGGACGAACTCGCGGTGGCGCTTGAGGTTGTTCTCATAATCCTCGACGTTGCGGAACGGCGCCGCGCTGCGGCCCGAGGCGAAGACGGGATAGAAGGTGTGGAAGCCGGTGAAATGGTTGATCGGCCGCACCACGGTCAGCGCGAGCAGATCGGGCTGCAGATCGCGAAGATCGTCCTCGCGCTGATATTTGAACACGTCATAGGCGATGCGGTCGGTGGTGTTGAGCGCATTGCGGTCGATCGCCGCGAGCGCCGCCAGGTCCTGCTCGGCGGCGGCCTTCTCGGCGGCGAAATAGGCGTCGGTGCCGAAATCGCCGAGCGTGTCGGCATAGCGATAGTCGCCGCGGAACATCGCCGACAGCGGGTTGCGGCGCAGGTTCGCTTCGTCGCTGTCGCGGAACAGCCGGTGCAGGCGCTCGCCCGCCGTCTCCTGCGCCGGCGCGGCGGCGGCGGGCGCGGCCGGCGCAGGGGCCTGGCCGGCCTGCGCCGCCGTCGCCGCGCAGGTCGAAATGAGGAAGGCGGCCAGCAAAAAGCGTCGGGTCATCGTCGTTTCTCCGGAAAGGCGTGGCTTCGGATCAGCCGCGGCGGCGCGCCGCGATCCAGTCGTCGATCTTGCGCTCGAGCACGGTCAGCGGCAGCGCGCCGGTCATCAGCACCTGGGCGTGGAACTCGCGCAGGTCGAAGCGGTCGCCCAATTCGCGCTCGGCCTTGGCCCGCAATTCGAGGATCTTGAGCTGGCCGAGCTTGTAGGCGAGCGCCTGGCCGGGGATGGCGATGTAGCGCTCGACCTCGGAGGTCACTTCGGTCTCGCTCATGCCGCTATTGTCGAGCATGTAGCGGATCGCCTGCTCGCGGGTCCAACCCTTGGCGTGGATGCCGGTGTCGACGACGAGCCGCATCGCGCGCAGCATCTCGTCGTTGAGGCCGCCGAAGCGCTGATAGGGGTCGGTCTCCATGCCGAGCTCGTCCCACAAGGTCTCGGCGTAGAGCGCCCAGCCCTCGACGAAGGCGGTGTTGCCGCCGAAGCGCATGAAATTGGGCAGCGCCTCGTTCTCGGCGGCGAGCATGATCTGGAAATGGTGGCCGGGCGAGCCTTCGTGAAGATAGAGCGTCTCCATGCCCGAGGTGCGGCGCGACGGCAGATCGTAGGCGTTGTAGTAGAAGACGCCGGGCCGGGTGCCGTCGGCGGTGCCGTCCTGGTAGGAGCCGCCGGCCTCGTTCCTCTCGCGGAACGCCTCGACCTCGCGGATCTCGAGCCGGCTGCGCGGGATGGTCGAGAAATATTCGCGGATGCGCCCGTCGACCCGGCGGCCGATCTCGTAATAGCGCTCGCGCAGCCATTCGCGGCTCGCCGGCTCGAAGCGGGGGTCGGTGCGGATGAAGTTGAAGAATTCGGGCAGCGTGCCGGAAAAGCCGGTCTGGCGGCGGATCGCGTCCATCTCGCCTTTGATCCGGGCGACCTCGCGCAGGCCGAGATCGTGGACATAATCGGCGGTCAGCGGCAACGTCGTGCTGTCCTGGATGCGGCGCTGGTAGAGCCGGTCGCCGCCGCGCATGTGGACGAGGCCAACGCCGTCGCGGGCGTGCGGCAGATAGTCGTTCTGCAGGAAGTCGCGCAGCCGCCGGTAGGCGGGATTGATGCCGTCGCGGATCACGGCGAGCAGCTCGGCGCGAAGCCGCGCCCGCTCGGCCTCTGGCACGGCTTCCGGGAAATTCTGGGCCGGCCCGTAATAAGGCGACGCCTCGGGCGCGGCGGCGAGCTGGGTATCGAGCTGGCCGATCACGTTGCGGATGGTGAGCTTGGTCTCGACCACGCCCGAAGCGAGGCCCTGGCGGAAGCGGCCGATGGCGCGGTCGATGCCGGTGACGAACTGCCGGTGGCGGCGGACGTTGTTCTGATAATCCTCGACGGTGCGGAACGGCGCCGCGCTGCGGCCCGAGGCGAACACCGGATAGAAGGTGTGGAAGCCCGAGAAATGGTTGATCGGCCGCACCGCGGTCAGCGCCAGCATGTCGGGCTGGAGATCGACCAGGCCGTTCTCGGTCTGATATTTGAAGACGTCGTAGGCGAGCCGGTCGGTCTCGTTCAGCGCGTCTCGGTCGATCGCGTTGAGCGCGGCCAGGTCCTGTTCCCCGGCGGCTTTCTCGGCGGCGAAATATTCGTCGGTGATATAGTCGCCGAGCCGGTCGGCGTAGCGGAAGTCGCCGCGGAACATCGCCTGCAGCGGATTGCGGCGCAGGCTCGCCTCGTCGCTCTCGCGGAACAGCCGGTGGAGGCGCTGGCTCGGGCTTTCCTGCGCGGCGGCGGCTGGCGCGGGCGCGTCCTGCGCGGCGGCGAGCTGGGGCACGAAGGCGGCGGCGGCGAGCAGCGGCAATGCGAATCTGGCGGTCCTGGCGACCATGTTTTTCCCTTCCGGCGGAGCTTACTGTGTTGCTCCTCTATAACGCCTCGGAAGCGCGCCGCAAGCCGTCTCGCAAGCGCTCAATAGGTCTGTATGTCGGTCGGCAGCCAGGGCCGTTCGCGGTGCCATTTGGTGATGATGTACTTGACCCCGGCGGTGACCGGCATGCCCTGGTGGATCGAATGGAAATTGGGCTCGCCGATCGCGTCGAGATTGTTCCAGGCGAGCAGGTTTCCCGCCTTGGGCGCGATCTTGATGCCGACATGCTCGAAGAAGGTGTGGCCGCCCTCCTCCGCCGCGTTGAGGAAGATCATCGCGGTCCAGGTGCGCTGGCCGCCGGTCCGCTCCATCTCCGGCCAATAGGGCTCGGCCGGGTGGAAGAAATCGTGATGCGGCTTGAACTGCTGGCCGACCGCGTAGCGCTGGCCCTGGATGGTTTCGCCCCGGTCCGGATCGATGCCGAGCAGAGCGGCGATCTTCGCCTCGACCCGCTCGACGATCGGCTCGTCCGGATCGAGGTTGCAGCTTTCGCTGGTGCGGAACTCGGGGTCGGTCGTGGCCGAGAGCAATTGCGAGGGGATGCGGTTGGCGTCGATCAGCCGGATCAGGCGGTCGCACTCGGCCTGTGCCAGGAAGCCGCGGACCACGAAGATGTCGAGATCGTTCGACGGAATCCGGAACGCGTTCGGCGTGGCGAGGAGCCGGTCGCGGACCTCGCCGCCGATTCGGATCTTGTAATCGGTCATCGCCCCCACCCCGCGGAGGCGGCTTCCATGCGACAGCCGGCGCGGCGCTGACAAGCGAAAAGCCCGGGCGCCTTGCGGTGCCCGGGCTTCCGTTTCCCCTCGCTGGGAAGCTTCTACCAGAAAAAGTTGTGGATCACGTCGAGCACTTCGCCGGTATAGGTGTCGACGAGCAGGACGTCGTTATAATAGCGCACCCATTGCGTCCCCGGATAAGCGTGGGGCAGGCGATACTGCCAGGGATCGCCGATCCAGTAGCTCTGGCTGTAGAAGAGCGGCTGAAGGAAGAAGCCGATCGAAAACGGCCGGTAGCGCCAGTTCCGATAAGGCGAATAATAGCGCGAGCCGCGGAAGATGTTGCGGTTCGAATTGCGCCAGTTGCGCCAGTCGTAGCGGCGGTCGTTGCGCCAGTTGCGGTCCCAGCGGTCGCCGCGGCGGTCGTTGCGCCAGTCGCTGCGGTCGTCGCGCCGGTCGTTGCGCCAGTCGCGCCGGTCGTCGCGGCGGTCGTTGCGCGAATCCTGGCGGTCGCCGCGGCGCTCCTGGCGCCAATCCTGACCGCCCTGGCGCTGGCCCTGACGCCAGTCCTGGCGGTCCTGGCGCTGGCCCTGGCGCCCCTGCTGGTTGCCCTGGCCCTGGCCCTGACGCCAGTCGCGCCCGGAGTTGCCGGAATTGCCGCGGTTGCGGTCGCCGCTGCGGCCGCGCTGGGCGATCTGGACCGGCTGCTGCGGGGGTTGCGGCGCCGGCGCCGCCTGCTGGCGGGCCTCCTGGCGCTCCTGGCGGGCTTCCTGGCGCTCCTGACGCGCTTCCTGCCGCTGCTGGCGGGAGGAATCGTCGCGCCGATAGTCGGGCTCGCTCCGTTCGGCGCGCTGCTGGCCGCGTCCGCCGCGGCCGCGATCCTGCGCCTGGGCCGCGAGCGGGGTCAGCACCGTCGCCGCCAAGATCAGTCCGATCAATGCCTTTCGCATCGAGATACTCCTTCACTGTCCGGCGGCGAGTCCGCCCGATTGATGGACGGGCTGTGCCCCAGGCCGGATGAGCGGTTGCTGAACCGGGCAGCAAGCATCGCGAAAGAAATCAGCGGCCTGGCGGCGACCCGCGCGCTTTCGGCCGCTCCCGCGCAGGCCGGATCGCCGGCACCTCCCGCGCCGCGTCTTCCGGCGCGATGCCGGGCGGCGGCGCCCCGGCGACCTCTTCCCGCCCGGTCTTGATCCGCACCGCGCGGCGAATCGATTCGCGTAAGCGCGGATAGATGCCGCAGCGGCAGATGTTGGTGATCGCGGCGTCGATCTGGGCGTCGGTCGGGCTGTCATTGCGGTCGATCAGGGCCGAGGCGGCCATGATCACGCCCGGTATGCAATAACCGCATTGCGGCACCATGTCGGCGGCGAAGGCCTGCTGGATCGGGTGCGAGCGGTCGCGCGAGAGGCCTTCGATGGTGGTGACGAAGCTGCCCTCGAGCGCGGCGATGGCGACGCGGCAACTCCTGACCGCATTGCCGTCGACATGGACGATACAGGCGCCGCAATGGCCGGTGCCGCAGCCGAACTTGGTGCCGGTGAGGTTGGAGGCGTCGCGCAAGGCCCAGAGCAGAGGCGTCGCCGGGTCCATCCGGTAGTGGACGGGCTGGCCGTTCACGGTAAAGCGGGTCATGGCGCGGTTCTAGAAGCGGAGCGGAGCGATGGGAAGCGAGCGGATCGCGGTTGGCGTCGAGGCGGGCGTCGCCCATGTCGAGCTGGCGCGGCCGGACAAGTTCAACGCCATGGACAAGGACATGTTCGAAGGCATCGGCGACGCCTTCCGCGCGCTCGGCCGCGATCCGGCGGTGCGGGCGATCCTGCTCTCCGGCCAGGGCAGGCATTTCACCGCCGGGCTCGATCTCGACTATGCGTCGCGGCAATTCCCGCCGAGCCAGGATCCGGGCCGCGCCGCAGAGGCGCGGCTGCGCCATATCGAATGGCTGCAGGACGCGTTCAGCGCGGTCGAGCAGGCGCGCGCGCCGGTGATCGCCGCGGTCCATGGCGGCTGCATCGGCGCCGGGGTCGATCTCGCCAGCGCCTGCGACCTCAGGGTGGCCAGCGCCGACGGCTTCTTCCAGGTCGCCGAGGTCGACGTCGCGATCACCGCCGATCTGGGCACGCTGCAGCGGCTCGGCTATTTGCTGCCCCAGGGCGTGCTTCGCGAGCTCACCTATACCGGCCGCCGGATGGGCGCCGAGGAAGCGGCGCGCTACGGCCTCGTCAACCAGGTCGCCGCCGACCGCGGCGCCGCGATCGCCGCCGGCCTGGCGCTCGCCCGCACCATCGCCGCCAAATCGCCGCTCGCCGTCGCCGGCGCCAAGAAGAGCCTCAACCACAGCCGCGGCCGCCCGGTCGAGGAGGGGCTGCGCGACGTCGCCTTGTGGAACGCCGCCACCCTCGTCAGCGCCGATCTGAGCGAGGCGATACGGGCGCGGCTCGGCAAGACCGAGCCGAGCTTCGGCCCGCTCGACGACTAGGTTGAATCGACATTCAGCTGATGCCCCTCTGTGTAGAGGGGCCTTTCCCTTTTCCGTCACTCCCGCGAAAGCGGGGGTCCAGCTTTTCCTCATTATCTTACGCTGTTGAAGAAGCTGGATTCCCGCCTTCGCGGGAATGACGTGAAACTGAATGTCGATCCGCCCTAGGCCCTAGCTGTCGTCCATACCCGGCTTGTCGTCGAACCGCTGTTGCATCACCTGGTCGATATGGGCCCAGTTGTAGACGTCGGTCGCGTTGCCCGCCCTGAGCTGGACGTGCCCGGCGTCCGGCGTCGAGAAATAGAGGCCGGCGGTGAGGCCGAGCTGCTGGGCGAGATCGGCATAGGTCCGGTAGCAGGGGTCGCCGCCATTCTCGACCATCTTGCCGTTGCGGTAGCAATAGCAGTCCGCCGCCTCGCCCCATTGGTGCCAGCCGGCCCCGGGCAGCGCGTTGGTCTGCCATTTCGGCTGGCGGGGAACGTCCCTCAGACTCTTGAGCAGGTTGCTGAGCCAGGCCGCGCCCTGGTCCTTGAGCATCTTCGCCTTGCCGTCGATGAAGGCGGGAGTCCGCTGCGCCCACTGGCAATAATAAAGCGCCTGGCGCCGGGGCGTGCGCAGCCCCTGGCTGATCCTGAAATCGTGGCCGCGCCCGCGGCAGGCATCGAGCAGCGCCGTCAGCTTGGCCGCAAATTGCGGATCGAGGCCGAAGCCCGCGAGGCTGGGGTCGGGCGCCGGCGGCGCGCCGGGGGGCATCGCCGGTTGCGCCGGCGTGCCGGGCACGAAGGCGGCGCAGGCTCCGGACCAGATATAGCTGTTCTCGTCCAGGCGATACCAGTGCGCGTTCCCCTGCACCGCCTCGCCAATGACGAGCGCGACGACGGGTATGGTCGTTCCGGCGGCAAGCTTGCGAAGCACCGGCGCGTTGGTGTTCGGGGCGCCCTGGCGGACGTTCGCCTTGGCGGTGACCTGAACGTTGCCGATGATGGCGAGGCCGACTGTTCCCGGCATGATCCTAACCCACCGCGTCGTCGGCCGTGGCGGCGGTGGTGGCGGCGGCCGCCGGCACGCCGACGGCTTCCTGGCCGGGCGCGGCATCGCGCGTGCCGGAGACGCGCGAAATCAACCCTTCGATGAAGTCCGCCCCCGCATAGCCCGCGGCCGTCAGGGCGAATATCTGCTCCGCAGTGACCTGGCTAAGGTCGTCGATGATCGCTATCGCGGCCAGCGCGCCGGCGATGAAGCCGATTGCGATCGAGAGCAAAAGGCGGCTGGCCTGGATCATGTCGCGCGTGCTTACATCGGCCGAGCTGGCCGCGTCGTTGGCCTTCTTCAATCCGATGATCGCGCGGGCGCCCTGACCGAGCGCGCCGGCAAAGCCACCCAGGCCGAGCAATTGCATCCATTGCACCGCATTCAACACTTCGGGACCGGCAATCTGATTCGTCATGGGCGTGCTCTCCCCCTCGAAAGCAGACAGACGAACGCCAAGCAACGCACCAATCAACTACGGACGATCGGCGAAAAAAGTCGCGGCGAGTCGTCCGAACCCGCTTTAAGAGCAGAACCTGTAACATCGTCTCGGCTCAGTCAACGCCCATGCCGGTGGTGCCCGTTCAGCCGCCGATCCGCATCCTGACCAGCTCCTCGGGCGAGCGCTGGCCGGCGGCGTTGGCGCGGCGGATGAAATCCGGGGTGACGCCGTGGATGCGCAGCCGGACGATATCCTCGGCGGCGAGGCGCGAATAGCCGAGCCGGCTGAGCTCGCCGACATAGGATATGGTGACGCCATGATCGCGCATGCGGACGATCTCGGCGGGATCGAAATCGTAGCCGGCGGTGCGCAGGGCGACGACGAAATCGGCGGAGACGCCGTGATCGCGCATCCGCACCAGCTCGTCGGTGCCGAAGCTGTAGCCGGCGCGGCGAAGCGCGACGACGAAATCGGGCGAGACGCCATGATCGCGCATCCGGGTCAGCTCGGCGGTCGGGATGTCGCGGATGCCGTTCTGCGCGAGCGTGCGGATATAATCGGCGGAGACGCCGTGATCGCGCAGCTGGATCATCTCGTCGACCGCGAGGCGGCGATAGCCGAGCTGGCGCAGCTCGCCGACGAACTCGGCCAGGACGCCATGGTCGCGCAGCCGGACGATGTCGTCGGGCGAAATGTCCCGGACGTCGTGGCGGGCGAGCGCCGCGATATAATCGGGGGTGACGCCATGATCGCGCATCCGAATGAGCGCCGACAGCCGCCCGGCCCGGTAACCGTGGCCGGCCATGCCGCGGAGATAATCGAGCGTGACGCCATGATCGCCGGCCTGGGCCAGCTCGGCGGCGGTCGGCGTGTCGTAACGCTGGCGGCGGACCTCGTCGACATAGGCGAGGCCGATATCGTGCATGGCCATCGAGAATTGCTCGTCGGCCGTGGGCCGGCCGATGCCGCGCTCGGCCAGAGCGGCGGCGAAGCCGGGGTCGGGCGCGAAGCTGCAATCGCCGGTGCCGCGGCCGCGGCGGGCCACGCCGGCGCAGTCGAGCGTGCCGGCGTCGCGGGCGATTCGGAAGCGGACCGGCCCGCCGTCGCCGGCGAGCTCGGCCGGGCTCAGCCCCTCGAGCGACGCCGCGTCGACGGTGTGGCCGATCTGCCAGCGGCTGTTGCCCGAGCGCCGGCTGATCTCGAGCTGGACGCGGCCGGGCTCGCCCGAGCCCTCGATCTCCCAGGGGAGCGTGCCCGACGGCTGGGCGGCGGCGATGCCGGGCTGGGCGCAGGCCGAACCGGGGAGGAGAAGCAAAGCGGCGATGGCGAGCGGCAGGCGCATGGGTGGGTCTCCGGGCAATTCGGCCTTGCGATGCAAGCTTCGGGCCATCGCCGCCTCCCTGTGGCAGCTCCCGAAGGTCGCCGGCGCCCGTCCGGATGCGGACATTTTTCGCGTCCGCTTCCGGACAGGCGGTTGGGCTGGGACTCGCGCCGCAAATGCCGTATGAGCCTGAGCCATGGGGGAAAAGACCGAGCAGTTCGACTTCGTGATGATCAAGCCGTCGCATTATGACGACGACGGCTATCCGATCGTCTGGTGGCGCACGATCCTGCCCTCCAACTCGCTCGCCGCGCTGAACGGCCTCGCCCGCGACGCGGCAGCGCGCGAAGTGCTTGGGCCGGGCGTCCGCTTCAACCTGGTGCCGATCGACGAGTGCAACCAGCACGTCGTTCCGGCCAGGATCATCCGCGACATCCGGAAGCGCGGCGCCAAGGCGCTGATCGGCCTGGTCGGCGTGCAATCCAACCAGTTCCACCATGCGCTCGACCTCGCCCGCGAGTTCCGCGCCGCCGGCCTCCCCGTGGTGATCGGCGGCTTCCACGTCTCGGGCTGCCTTTCCATGCTCAAGGAGATCCCGCCCGAAATCCAGCAGGCGCTCGACATCGGCTGCTCGCTGTTCGCCGGCGAAGCCGAGGAGGGGCGGCTCGACAGCCTGTTCGTCGACGCCTGGGAGGACAAGCTCCAGCCGGTCTACAATTACCTCAAGGACCTGCCGAGCATCGCCGGCGTCCCCGTTCCGTGGATGCCGAAGGAGTGCCTCGACCGCAATTCGGGGCAATGGTCGAGCTTCGATCTGGGGCGCGGCTGCCCGTTCCAGTGCAGCTTCTGCACGATCATCAACGTCCAGGGCCGCAAGAGCCGGTTCCGCACCGCCGACGACCTCGAGGGGATCGTGCGCGAGAACCTCGCCCAGGGGATCAAGGCCTTCTTCGTCACCGACGACAATCTCGCCCGCAATCGCCACTGGGAGGAGTTTTTCGACCGGCTGATCAAGCTCAACGAGGAAGAGGGGCTGAAGGCGAACCTCACCATCCAGGTCGACACGCTCTGCCATCGAATCCCCAATTTCATCGACAAGGCGAAGCGCGCCGGCGTGATGCGGGTGTTCATCGGGCTCGAGAACATCAACCCGGACAATCTCCTCGCCGCCAACAAGCGCCAGAACAAGATCACCGAATATCGCCACATGATCCAGCAGTGGCACGAAAAGGGCATCTTCACGCTGGCCGGCTACATCCTCGGCTTCCCGGCCGACACCAAGGAGTCGATCCTGCGCGACATCGAGATCATCAAGCGCGAACTCCCCGTGGACATCCTCGAATTCTTCTTCCTGACCCCGCTGCCGGGATCGGAAGACCATAAGCGCATGCACGAGGCCGGCGAGTGGATGGACCCCGACCTCAACAAATACGACCTCCACCACCGCGTCTCGCACCATGCGACCATGTCGGACGAGGAGTGGGAGGATACCTACAAGGCTGCCTGGGCCGCTTACTTCACCTGGGAGCATATGGAGACGGTGACGCGGCGCCATGCGCGGCTGAAGGGGGGCCGGCCCAACAAGGGACTGCAATATCTGAACGAGTTCCGGATGCTTTACGAGAATGAGGGCGTCCACACGCTGGAAGGGGGCGTTATCCGCCGCAAGCGGCGCCTTTCGCGCCGGCCGACCATGCCGATCGAGCCGGCCTTCCTCTTCTATCCGAAATTCGTGCTGGAATCGGCGCGCAAGCTGCTGAGCTACTGGCGCGGCTTCCGCCAGCAGAAGGTCGTGCTGAAGCGAGTCCTCTCTGACCCGGCGCGCTACGATTATACCGACCTCGCCATCCGCCCGCTCGGCCATAACGAGCTCGCGGCGCTCGACCTGTTCCACGAGACCCGCGGCGGTGCCGAGGCGGTCGAGAAGCAGCACCGCCAGGACGTGCTGCTGGAAAGCGTCCGCGCCGCCCATGAGCAGGCCGCCTAGGTTTCGGTAACGTATTTCATTGACTTTTTGCACTGCAGCATGCATATCGCCCTCAGCGAGGCGTCATGCAGCGTGAACAGGCGGGTCAACCGCCCCGGCTCCGCTTCGTAATTTCCCCAAGGTTTCCCTTTTCACGCGGGTTGCCATTACCCGCCGCGTATCGCGCGCCATTTGGGCTGCGCGCCGCCGCACATTTGTGAGTTTCAATACCATGTCATTCCAGACCCTCGGGCTGTCGCAGCCCGTCCTCCAGGCGCTTGCGCTCAAGGATTACAAGGACGCGACCCCGATCCAGACCCAGGCCATTCCGACCGTGCTGACCGGGCGCGACCTGCTCGGCATCGCCCAGACCGGCACCGGCAAGACCGCGGCCTTCATGCTGCCCTCGATCGACCGGCTTCGCCAGTCCGACCGCCGCGCCGGGCCCCGCGCCTGCCGGATGCTCGTCCTCGCCCCGACCCGCGAGCTGGCCAGCCAGATCGCCGAGAGCGCCCGCGCCTATAGCCGTTTCGCGCAGATCAAGGTGGCGACCGTGTTCGGCGGCACCTCGATCGGCAAGAACCGGCAGGACGTGGCGCGCGGCGTCGACGTGCTCGTCGCCACGCCCGGCCGGCTGATCGACCTGATCGAGCAGCGCTATTTGACCCTCAATGAGGTCGAGATCCTCGTCCTCGACGAGGCCGACCAGATGCTCGATCTCGGCTTCATCCACGCGCTGAAGCAGATCGTCCGGCTGCTTCCGGCCAGGCGCCAGACCCTGTTCTTCTCGGCGACCATGCCCAAGGCGATCAAGGAGCTGGCCGATAAATATCTGACCGATCCGGCGCAGGTGTCGGTCGCGCCGTCCTCGACGACCGTCGAGCGGGTCGAGCAATATGTCAGCTTCGTCCAGCAGAACGAGAAGCAGGCTTTGCTGACGATGATGCTGCGCGCCGGCTTTTCCGAGCGCGGCTCGATGGACCGGGTCCTGATCTTCTCGCGCACCAAGCACGGCGCCGACCGGATCGTGAAGCTGCTCGCCGGCAGCGGCATCCCGGCCAACGCCATCCACGGCAATAAGAGCCAGCCGCAGCGCGAGCGCGCTCTGGCCGAGTTCAAGGGCGGCAAGGCGAAGATCCTGGTCGCGACCGACATCGCCGCGCGCGGCATCGACGTCTCCGGCGTCAGCCACGTGATCAATTTCGAGCTGCCCAACGTCTCCGAGCAATATGTCCACCGCATCGGCCGGACGGCGCGGGCCGGCGCCGCCGGCGTCGCCATCGCTTATTGCGCGCCGGACGAGCGGGCCTATTTGAAGGGCATCGAGAAGCTGACCCGTCAGCAGATCGAGATCGTGCCGCTGCCGGCCAACTTCACCGTCGAGGCCAGTCGGATCAAGGCGACCCGGACCGCCGCCCCCGAGCCTTCGCGCGAGGAACGGCGCGAAGAGGAGCGCGGCCAGCGCCGCTTCCCGCCGCAGCGCGCCCAGCGCGGCCGCGGCCGCTACGCCTCGGCGGTCAAGCCGATGGGCGACAGCCGCCGCCGCGCCGCCGGCCGCTGAGGCTTGCGCCAGGGGACGTGTCCTGCTAGGGGCACGCCCCTGCGCCGCGGGCTTCGTCTCGCGGCGAATCCATTTTTGATGTTTCGCCTAAACGGAAAAGAGTGACGAGCTTTTATGCAAATCATCGTTCGCGATAACAATGTCGACCAGGCGCTGCGCGCCTTGAAGAAGAAGCTGCAGCGCGAGGGCGTCTATCGCGAGA
>Ga0190265_10000357_pt1 | contig 34955 bp, 37 predicted proteins | sample Popmic124T_FD_133135 | JGI IMG/M metagenome (GOLD analysis project Ga0190265, IMG submission 133135) | Populus adjacent soil microbial communities from riparian zone of Indian Creek, Utah, USA - 124 T | ecosystem: Environmental > Terrestrial > Soil > Riparian zone | place: USA: Utah | collected...
GCTCTTTTTGGCCCAGAACCACATCAGGGCGGTCTGCACCCGCGAGCAGTTCGCCGTCGGCCGCTGCCCCGAGGGCTCTGCCTATGGCAAGGCCGTCGCCCACACGCCGCTCTTTGACGAGCCATTGCGCGGCAACGTCTACCTGCGCTCCTCCACCAGCCGCCTCCCCGACCTCGTCGCCGATCTCAGAAGCGGCGCGATCCGGATCGTGATCGAGGGCAAGATCGGCCCCGCCAAACACGGCATTCGTGCCTTCTTTGACGAGCTTCCCGACGCGCCGATCAACCGCTTCACGATGACCCTGCGCGGTGGCCGAAGAGGGCTGCTGGTCAACTCGGCCAACATCTGCAACTCACCGCCGCTTGCCACGGTCAGCGCCCTGGGGCAGAACAACGTCGGGGCGAAATTCAGCTCGGTGCTGCGCGGGCAGTGCGGGAAGAGGCCGAGTAAGGGGGGGAGGGGACGATGAGGATCTCCGGCTCACGGCGAGCGCTGCCGGCGCTGCTCGGCGCGATGTTCCTGGCGCTCTGTGCCGCGGCTCCCTCAGCACAGGGCGCTCCCGGCGACCCGCTCTACTTCTTCACCCCCGAACCGCCCAAAGCCAAACCGGGAGCGCCACCGCTGCCTTTGTTGCCGCCCCCGACCGGCAAGCTGAACGGCCCCTGCGGGCTTGCGGTCGACTCCTCTGGGCGCATCTACGTCGCCGACTACTACCACCACGCCGTCGACGTCTTCACCGCCGGCTCCTCCAACGTCTTCCCGCCCAGCTACGTCGCCCAGCTCGCGAACGTCGACCCGCTGGGCGGCCCCTGCGCCCTGGCGCTCGACGGCGTAAACAACCTCTACGTCAACAATTACCACCGCAATGTTGAGAAGTACGGACCTTCTCCCACGTTCGCCCCGGGCCCCGTCTTTGCCGGCGCCCCACTCGACGCCGAGCACCCGACCGGCGTCGCGCTCGACCCCGCCAACGGCAACGTCTACGTCAACCACCGCACCTACATCGCCGTCTATGACGCAACGGGTGCTCCAGTGTTGGAAGGAGGCGAGCCGCTGAGGATCGGCGAGGGCTCGCTCGGCAACGGCTACGGCCTCGCGGTCTCCACCTTCCCCGCCACCGCCGGGCGCCTCTACGTCGCCGACGCCGCCACCGATGTGGTCAAGGTCTATGACCCGGCGATTGACATAGAGGACCCCTTCGCCACGATTCAGGGGCCCGGGGAGGGCTTCACCTCCCTGCGTGACTCCGCCGTGGCTGTCGACCGGGTGAGCGGCGAGGTCTACGTCGTCGATGACACCCAGCCCACCCACACCGAGCGCCCGCAGGCAAGCGTCCATGTCTTCACCTCCACCGGCATCTACGCCGGCCACCTCAAGCACAACGTGATCGGCGCCCGCCCGGTGGGCCTCGCCGTCGACAACAGCGCCGGCGCCACCCAAGGCCGCGTCTACGTCACCTCCGGCAACACCTCACCGGCGGGGATCTACGCCTACCCGGCCAATGCCGCGCTCACCTCGCCGCCACCCCTGCCGCCGCTCGAGCTCTCAGAAGCTGGAGGTGGAGCCGGCGCCGGCTCCCTCGCCGCCCAAGCGCTGAGCGACCCTCCTGCTCCTCAGCCCGCGGGCGGGGGAGGGGAAGCCAGCACCTCTGAGATCGCCCAGAATGGCAGCCTGCGGGTCGCCGTCTCGGGCCGCCTCTCGCCGCGCCGCCTGCCGCGTGACGGGACAGCCCCGGTCGCGGTCTCCCTCGGCGGTGAGATCACCACCACTGACCAGAGCCTGCCGCCGCAGCTAAAGGCGCTGCGGATCGAGCTCAACCGCCACGGCCACCTCGAGCACACCGGCCTCCCAACCTGCCCCTACAGCGCGATCCAGCCCGGCTCGAGCTCGCGTGCCCTCGCCGCCTGCCGCTCCGCCCTGGTCGGCGGGGGCGCCTTCACCGCGAACATCACCCTCGCCGGCCAGGAGCCCTACCCGACCAGGGGGCGGCTGCTCCTCTTCAACGGCCTGCAGGGCAAAAAGCCCGTCCTCTTCGGCCACATCTACTCGCCCCGACCCTTTGCCACCTCCTTCGTGATCGTCTTCGCGATCAAGCGCTTGGGTGGCGGCACTTACGGCACGGCACTCAATGCGCCCTTGCCAAAGGCGATGGACGCCTGGGGGCGCCTCAGCGCCCTACGGATGACCCTCTCGCGCCGCTACTCCTACCTCGGCCAGCGCCGTAGCTACCTCTCCGCCGCCTGCCCGGCGCCCAAGGGCTTTCGCGGCGCCGTCTTCCCCCTCGCCCGCGCCTCCTTTGCCTTCGCGGGCGGGAGGGAGCTCAGTTCCGTGCTCACCGACACCTGCAAAGCGCGGGAGTAACACCAGTCAAAGCTTGGAAGTCACCACCCATGGATCAACCAGTCAAACCAGTCACCCCGGCGTCTGAGGCGCCGGGACAAGGAGGTAGAAGTGAAACGCATTAGAAACCTGGGGCTCGCCATCGCGATGGCGCTGGCCCTGACAGCGAGCGTTGGCGCCGCCTCGGCGTCGGCCTCGTATTTCTCGTTTGATGAATATCCGGCGAATGTCAGTGGGAAAGCCGTGGGAACCCCCGTCATCACGTTCTCAGGCGGACGGACCGCGACATGTCCCGGAAGCCCCTTCACGGAGCAATACTCCGCACCAACCGAAAAGTTGACCCCGGGGTCGATGCTCGACTCCAAATGCTCGACGTATGAAGGAAATGCCACACTGGAAGTGAAAAACTGCAAGTTCATCTTCCACCCGGGCGCGGAAACCAACCCAGGGGAATTCACGGGAACCTTTGAGATAGGGCCATTCAGCTGCGGCTCCATGGTGCTGAACGGGCCCACCTGCGACCGCTTCTTCGGCGCTCAGGGTGGTCTCTCGGCGACCTATGACAACGAAGGCGAAGGCAGCAAAGCGGCGGTCGCGATCGATGCGACCACTACCGGCATTGCCTACACCGTCGTAGGCCCGGAAGGGTTCTGCGGCAAAGGGGTGCAGTACGCGACCTACGATGGCAGCTGGCAGGTGACCGCCACGAACGCAGAAGGCGCGTCGAACGGAGTCCGTGTGGAGACGCTCGGCCTCTACATGGCTGGCGAAAAATCAGAAGACAAAGCCAAACAGCCGCGGATCGAGGCCGAAAGCTACCCGGTGAATGTGGCTGGTCGCCAGGACCCGGCCGACAAGCACGTGTTGACGTTCCATGGTGGGCGCACGGTCAAATGCGAGGAAGTCGACTTCTCCTCGGGGACATCAGCGGCGACGACGCAGCTGGCGCTCGGCGCAAAATATGTCGGCTGCAAAGCCACTCTGGGTGGCAGCACCATCGCCGCGAGCGTGACGATGAACAGCTGTCACTTCGCTCTGGGTGTGCTCAACGCCGGCCCAGCCTACGCCGGCTCGCTGGGCGTCACCTGCGGCAAAGAAGGCGATGGGATCGAAGTCAGTGACTCGATTTGCGCCTACAAGATCTCGCCCCAGGCGGGGCTTGAAGGGGTCGGCCTCGCCACCTTCGGCGCAGGCGCTGAACGCGGCATCGCCGTCGACCTCGGCGTAAAAGGCATCTCCTACACCCGCACCAAAGGCAACGTCACCAACTGCGGCGAAAAAACAGGCGTCACCGCCAGCTACGTGGGCGGCTCGACCCTGCACGCGCTGCAGTAGGCAAGAGGGGCTCAATCGCGAACGCAGCGATCTGAGTCAGATGGATGGGGCATGGGGCCGGGAGAGATCCTGGCCCCATGCATCTCGGCTCTACGGGCCCGCTGGGGCGATAAGTCTTGCCCTGGGCCTAAGCGCCCCGCACGTCGCGCCCTTGCTATCTTTCCCGGTCGGCCCATTGGGCCGTTTGGCCGTGCCCGTCCATCCAACTCCTGGGGCGAGCGGGAATCCTGTATTCGATACGAGATCCGGAGCTATGAAGGTCCGAGCTTCAGTCAAGCCGATGTGCGAAAAGTGCAAGATCATCCGCCGAAATGGGGCGGTTCTAGTGATCTGCCAGAACCCGCGCCACAAGCAGAGGCAGGGCTAGGGCATGGCACGTATCGCGGGCATCAACATCCCCGTCAACAAGCGGGTCGAGATCGGCCTCACCTACATCTTCGGGATTGGGCAGTCGACCTCGCAGGACATCCTCAAGGAGACGAAAATCGACCCCAACACCTTGGTCAAGGATCTGACCGAGGACGAGGTCGTCCGCCTGCGTGAGGCGGTGGAGCAGCGCGAGGTCGAGGGCGACCTGCGGCGCGACCGCTCCCAGAACGTCAAACGGCTGATGGAGATCGGCGCCTACCGGGGCCTGCGGCACCGCCGCGGCCTGCCGGTGCGGGGCCAGCGGACCAAGACCAACGCGCGTGGCCGCAAGGGCCCGCGCCGTCTCAGCGTTGCGGGCAAGCGCAGGGCGCCCCAACCCAAGTAGCGCCGCTGCCATCGCTGTCCAGTAGTCGGGACCCCGGATCGGGGATAGCGCGTGTCCAGCCCTTAACAGGACTGTTTACGATCTGGAGGCATGATGCGAGCCGATTACGACAGCGAGGGCGACACGATCCAGATCGAATTGGAGCGCGTTCGAAAGCTCGGCCATAGTGAGGTGGTCGAGAATGGTGCGGTCATCGTTGGCATCTATGAGGATCGACCGGTGATGGTTGACGTGATCGGCACGCGCAATGGCTTCGGAGAGCCGCTTCGCGTCGCCGCGGAGCGCCTCAAGCTCGATGCTGAGGCGCTGATCGCTGCCGCAAATGCTGCTATCGCTGCGCCAGACCGGACCGTAACGCTGAACGTCGGCGTCCGGGCTGTTGCCTGAGCTCACGCACGCTCGGCCCTTGCTATCTTTCCCGGTCGGCCCATCGGGGCCGTTTGATCGTGCCTGCCGCCCGTCTCCTGGGGCGCGCGGGACTCCTTGAGGAGATACGAATGGCAGCAGCGAAAAAACCTGCGAAGGGACGCGCTCGGCGCCGCGTCAAGAAGAACGTGGCCTACGGGCAGGCGCACATCAAGACTTCTTTCAACAACACGATCGTCACCCTCACCGACACCCAGGGCAACGTGATCGCCTGGGAGTCGGCCGGCTCGGCGGGCTTCAAAGGCTCGCGCAAGTCGACGCCGTTCGCCGCCCAGGTGACCGCCGACGCGGCCGCCAAGAAAGGCATGGAGCACGGCCTGGAAAAGGTCGAGGTCTTCGCCAAGGGCGCCGGCTCGGGCCGTGAGACCGCGATCCGCTCGCTGCAGGCTGCCGGGCTCGAAGTGACTACTGTCAAGGACGTCTCCCCGCAGGCCCACAACGGCTGCCGACCGAAGAAGCGGAGGCGCGTCTAGTGGCCCGCGATACCTCTCCCCAGTGCAAGCAGTGCCGTCGCGAGGGCCAGAAGCTCTTCCTCAAGGGTGAGCGCTGTTTCACCGACAAGTGCGGGGTCGAGCGCCGCTCCTACCCGCCCGGCGATCACGGCCGCGGCCGCATGCGCCAGTCCGAGTACCGCGTGCAGCTGCGCGAGAAGCAGAAGACGCGCCGCTATTACCAGGTGCTGGAGAAGCAGTTCCGCGCCTACTACGACAAGGCCTCGCGCCAGGATGGCGTCACCGGCGAGAACTTGCTGCGCCTGCTCGAGTCGCGCTTCGACAACGTGCTGGTGCGCCTCGGCTTCGCCGCCTCGCGGCGCCAGGCCCGGCAGCTGATCCGCCACGGCCACTGGTTGATCAACGGCCGCCGCGTCGACATCCCCTCCTACCAAGTCCGCCCCGAGGACGTGATCTCGATCAAAGCCGGATCGGCCGCCAACGACACGATCCGGCGGGCGACCGAACTGGTTTCGACCGTGCCGGCCTGGCTACAGGCCGACCACGACTCTCTTACCGCCAAGGTCCTGCGCTATCCGGAGCGCTCCGAGATCTCGGCGCCGGTGCAGGAGCAGCTGATCGTCGAGCTGTACTCCAAGTAACCGGCCCCAATTCCGTAACACGCAACGAAGGAATCCATGACCACTGACTTTCAGGTCCCCCGCATCAGCTCAGAGAAGATCGACGACCGTCGTGGCACGTTCACGATCGAGCCGCTCGATAAGGGCTTCGGCTACACCTTCGGCAACAGCCTCCGCCGCGTCCTGCTCTCCTCGCTCGGCGGCGCTTCCATCACCAGCGTCCGCATCGAGGGAGTGGCGCACGAGTTCTCCACCGTGCCCGGCGTCAAGGAGGACGTCACCGACATCGTTCTCAACCTGAAGGATCTCGTCGTCCGCATGCACACCGACGCCGACGAGGTCGAGGCGCCGCTGGTCGCCACCGGCCCCGGCGAGGTCAAGGCCAAGGACATCGACCTGCCGTCCGGGGTAGAGATCCTCAACCCCGACGCGCCGATCGCGACCCTGGAGAAGAAAACCAAACTCGAGGTCTACCTGACGATCGGCCGCGGCCGCGGCTACTCGGCGGCTGAAGACAACAAGTCGGACGACCAGCCGATCGGTGTGATTCCGATCGACTCGATCTTCTCGCCGATCCGGCGCGCCTCCTACGCGGTCGATTCCGCCCGTGTCGGCCAGCGCACCGACTTCGACAAACTGACCCTCGACCTCGAGACCGACGGCTCGATCGAGCCGGGGGCGGCGCTGCGCGAAGCCTCCGAGATCCTGATCAAGAGCCTGGCGATCTTCACCGACGCCGACCGGGTCGAGGAACTGACCGCGCGCGATCCGGTCGTTTCCCACACCGCCGATGCGGTGGCCGGGCTCGCCGGCGAAGGGATCGCCGAAAGCAACGGGCTCGACGAGATCCTGATCGAGGAGCTGGAGCTGGGCGTTCGCTCCTACAACTGCCTAAAGCGGGCGGGGGTGCAGACGGTCGGCGACCTGGTGCGGAAGTCCCGCGCCGAGCTGAACGCGATCCCCAACTTCGGCCAGAAGTCGATCGAGGAAGTGATCGAAACCCTCCAGTCCCGCGGCCTCGACCTGCAGGCGGACTAGGAGCACGAGGAGCAGGGGAGAGCAGAGCCGATGCGTCACCGCAAGAAGCGCAACAAGCTGAGCCGCGACGCGTCGCACCGCGAGTCGCTGCTCTCCAACCTCTGCAAGCAGCTGATCGACCATGAGCGGATCGAAACCAGCCAGGCGAAGGCGAAGGCGGTCAAGCCCGAGGTCGAGCAGCTGATCACGCTCGCCAAGCGGGGCGACCTGCACGCGCGGCGCCAGGCGCTGGCGACGCTGCACAACGACAAGTTCATCGTGCACAAGCTGTTCGAGGAGGTCGCGCCGCGGTACGTCGAGCGGCCGGGTGGGTACACCCGCATCGTGAAGTTGGGTCCGAGGCGTTCGGACTCGACTGAGATGGTTTATCTCGAGCTGGTTTAGGCGGAGGGCGGGGTGCCTCCCGCCCGGACAAGTGCCGGTCTAATTAGACCGGCACTTTGAGTATCCGCCCGTTCGGGAGGCACCCCGCCCTCCTCAAATTCACTGCTGCGGAGATTGACCACACCAGGGTGGGGTCAATGTCGGCTACGCGTAGCTGACTGACTCCAGGTACAAGCCGTGCGGGGGTGCTGTGTCGCCGGCTGCTGACCTAGGGGCGCCGGCTAGGAGCTGGGTGAAGTTCTCGGCGGTGCGTCTTCCCGAGGCGGCTTCGAGCATCGTGCCCACTAGGACGCGGACCATGTTTCGCATGAAGGCGTCGGCGGTGATGCGGAAGGCGAGGATGTCGCTTTCGGCGGTCCAGCTGGCGGCGAGGACGTCGCGGTCGAAGCGGACGTGGTCGGTCTGGGTCGGGGTGAAGGCGGTGAAGTCGTGCGTGCCGACCAGGGCCTCCGCGCAGGCGTCGAGAGCGTCGCGGTCGATCCGGTGTGGCCACCAGAGCGCGCGGCCCTGCTCGAAGGGGCTGAGGGCACTTCGCGCGAGCACCCGGTAGCGGTAGCTGCGCGACTTCGCGTCGCGTCGCGCATCGAAGTCATCGGCGACGACCTCGGCCGCCGTCACGGCGACGTCATCCGGCCCAACCCCGTTCAACCGCCGCGCCAAATCCTCCGGCACTTCCGCCTCCGTCTCAAAGCTGGCCACCTGTCCCAGCGCATGCACCCCCGTGTCAGTCCGCCCGGCCACAGTCAGCTGCACGGATGCGCGCAGCACCGTCTCCAGCGCCGCTTCCAGCTCCCCCTGCACGGTCCGCAGTCCCGGCTGCGCCGCCCAACCCCGGAATCCACCTCCGTCGTATTCCAGCTCCAGTCGCACCGTTGTCACGCGCGCAGTATGCAGCGGTCCGGGGCGACAAGGGATGCCCGCCCCGCCGCCTAGAATCGCCTTGTGCGCGTTCTGTTGACAAACGACGACGGTATCTCCGCCCCCGGATTGCAGGCGGCCCGCCGCGCCATCCGCGAGATCGACGGCGTCGAGGTCGAGGTGATCGCTCCGGACTCCAACCGCAGCGCCACCGCGCGCAGCATCACGACCCGCTCGCCGCTGACCGTCGAGGAGGTCGAGTTCGGCGATGGCGACGTCGGCTACGCGACCGACGGCACCCCGGTCGACTGCGTCCGCTTCGCCGAGCTGGGACTGGTCGGCGGGCGGCCCGACCTGATCGTCTCTGGGATCAACCACGGCGCCAACCTCGGCGACGACATCACCTACTCGGGCACGGTCGCGGCCGCCTTCGAGGGGATCGTGCTCGGGATCCCAGCGGTGGCGATCTCCCAGCAGTCCTCCGGCGGCGGCATGGGCTACGTCAGCGGCAAGTTCGACTTCGGCGTCGCGGCCGCCTTCGCCGCCCAGCTGGTCCGCTGCCTCGCCAAAGAGCTGATGCCCCCTGCGACGCTGATCAACGTCAACTGCCCCGCCGGGGAGCCAACCGGGGTCGAGGTGACGAAACTGGGCAAGCGGATCTACAACGACGAGCTGAAGCTGGTCGGCGAGGAGTCCGACAGCCGCCGCCGCTACGAGATCTACGGCTGGAAACCTGGCTACGAGGAGATCGAGGGAACCGACCTCTTCGCGGTCGCCGAGGGCCGCATCGCGGTCACCCCGATCCACTTCGACCTCACCGACCACGGCGGGCTGGAGCGGCTGCGGGGCTGGGAGTTCGCCGAGATGCTGGCGGCCTGCGCCCCCTCGTCGGTGTGACCGGAGCCGACCCCAAGGAGCGCGCCGCGGAGCTGCGGCGCCTGCTGGAGCACCACAACCGCCTCTACTACGTCCTCGACGACCCGGAGGTCGGCGACGACGAGTACGACGCCCTGCTCGACGAGCTGCGGGCCATAGAGGCCGACAACCTGGAGCTGCGCACGCCGGATTCGCCGACGCAGCGGGTGGGAGCACCCCCGCTCGACCGCTTCGAGCGAGTCGAGCACGCCGAGCAGATGCTCTCGCTCGCCAACGCCCGCAACGAGGAGGAGCTGCGCGGCTGGGAGACGCGGACTCGCAACCGGCTGAAACAGCTTGACATCAGCGCCGCCGAGTTCAGTTACACAACCGAGCCGAAGATCGACGGCCTGGCGATCTCGCTCACCTACGAGGACGGGGTGCTGACCCGCGGCGCTACCCGCGGGGACGGCCGAGTCGGCGAGGACGTGACCCGCAACCTGCGCACGATCGGGGCGATCCCGCTGCGGATCGACGAGGCGCCGCCGCTGGTTGAGGTGCGGGGTGAGGTCTACCTGCCGATCGCCGACTTCAAAGCACTCAACGAGCGCCGCGCCGCCGCCGGCGAGCCGACCTTCGCCAACCCGCGCAACTCCGCCGCCGGCTCGATCCGCCAGCTCGACCCGGCGCTGGCCGCCGAACGGCCGCTCTCGATCTGGTGCTACGGCATCGGCGCCACCCGCGGCCTCGACCCGGCGACGCACAGCGAGGAGCTCGAGTGGCTGCGCGAGCGCGGCTTCAAGGTCAACCCCGACATCGCCCACCACGAGGGGATCGACTCGACGGTGAAGCGCTGCCGCTGGTGGGAGGAGCGCCGCGAGGAGCTCGACTACGAGATCGACGGCGTCGTGGTCAAGATCGACGAGCGGGCGCTGTGGCGCGAGCTGGGCGTGGTCGGCCGCGAGCCGCGCTGGGCGATCGCCTGGAAGTTCCCCCCGACCACGGCGACGACGACCCTGCGCGATGTGGTCTGGAACGTCGGCCGCACCGGCCACCTGGTCCCCTTCGCGATGCTGGAGCCGGTCCACGTCGGCGGCGTCACCGTCTCCACCGCCACCCTGCACAACGAGGAGGATTTGGCCCGCAAGGACGTGCGCGTCGGCGACGAGGTGGTCGTGATGCGGGCCGGCGATGTGATCCCCCAGGTGGTCTCGCCGCTGATCCAGCGCCGGCCGAAAGGGGCGCGCCGGGTCAAGCCGCCGAAGAAATGTCCGGCCTGCGACACCCCGGTCGAGAAGCCCGAGGACGCCGTCTTCTCGATCTGCCCCAACCGGGCCGGCTGTCCGGGCCAGTCCTTCCAGCACGTCAAGCACTTCGTCAGCAAGGGGGCGATGGACATCGACGGCCTGGGGGAGAAGCAGGCGATGCGTTTCCTGCGTGAGGGACTGATCGCCGACGTCGCTGACATCTACGAGCTGAAGGAGGGGCAGCTGGCGGAGCTGGAGGGCTTCGGCGAGCTCTCGGCCCGCAACCTGATGGCGGCGATCGAGCTCTCCCGCGACCGGCCCTTCAAAACGGTGCTCTACGCGCTCGGCCTGCCGGGGGTCGGCTACGTCACCGCGGAGGCGCTGGCCGACCATTTCGGCTCGATCGACGAGCTCCACGCCGCCGACCCGGAGCGGATCGAGGAGGTCGAGGGCGTGGGCCCGATCATGGCCGTGCAGATCGCCGAGTCGCTGGCCGACGAGCGCACCTGGGAGCTGGTCGGCAAGCTGCGCGAGAAGGGGCTGCGGCTGGAGCAGGACGCCTCCGAACGGCGGGCGATGGGAGGCCTGCTGGAGGGCAAGACCCTGGTCCTCACCGGCACCCTGCCGGAGATGACCCGCGACGAGGCGGCGGCGGCGATCAAGGCGGCCGGCGGCAAGGTCACCAACTCGGTCTCGAAAAAGACCGACTACGTCGTCGCCGGCGAGAGCCCCGGCTCGAAGCTCGCCAAGGCAGAGGACCTGGACGTCGAGATCCTCGACGAAGCCGGCCTGTTGGCTTTGCTCGGTTAGGGCGCCGCGAAGTTCTGCTCTGCCGGCAAAGAATTCCAGTTTCGACACATTTAGCGCGCCACGCCCGCGTCGATCAGAGGCAGGATCCAGGCATGGCACTTGCGCAGATCGGACCGTTGACTGGCGGGATGGAGGCTCTGGCAACAGCTGTAGGCGCCGGGATTGTTCTCGGCGGCCTCGCCTTGGCGTTGCGCGACTTCTTACTGGTCAGTCTCGTCAAGCGCTGGAGACTCACGTGCTGACCGATGGGCTCATTGGTGGCATTTCGGGAGCCGTCATCGCGTGCATCGACGTTGCGATTCGCTATGGTGGCTGAAATGATTTGTCTGCGTAAGGAAAGACGTTCATGGCTGGTTTGAGATACGCGAAGATCGGCTTGGCGGTGTTCATCGCGCTTATCGTTCCTGGGGTAATCCTCGTCAAGGATGCTGGCGATGCAGCGATCCAAGCTGTTGGCGCTGTGTCTTTCATTGCCTGCTGTGCGGTCTACCTCACCCTTGATATGAGGGCCGAACGCCGCGAGAGGGAAGAAGCTCAGTAGCTGGCGATCGCGGCGGCGATGCGGTCCTGTTCGAGGTGGGCGCGGCCGAGGTCGCTGACGCTGCCCATCAGGATCGAGAAGATCATCACCTTGCCGCTGCGGTTGAAGCAGTAGCCGGAGAGGTTGCTGACCCCGGTCAGGGTGCCGGTCTTGACCCGGCAGCGGCCGGCGGCGGCGCTGCCGTCGGTGCGCGAGGCGACGGTGCCCTCGGCACCGGTGAGGGCCAGTGACTGGATGAAGTCGTCGCCGATCTCCTCGCCCCGAATCGACTGCAGGAAGCGGACGACCGCCGAGGGCGAGGCGCTGTTGGAGCGGGTCAGGCCGGAGCCGTCGACTGCGCGGACGCTGACGCCGTGCTCGCGTGCGTAGCGCTCGACCGCCGCCGCCCCGGCGCTGGTGGTCCCGGCGCCGCCGAAGTGGGCGCCGACCAGCTTCAGCAGCATCTCGGCATAGAAGTTGTTGGAGGGTACGTTGGTCGCGTCGGCGAGCTGGGAGATGTTGGGGGAGCGGACGACGGCGAGCGTCTGCGCGTCCGCAGGGGCGGTCCGCAGCGCCACCCCGGGCGACAGCTGGATGCCGGCACCGCGCAGCGCACGGGCGAACTTGCGCACGGCGATCTGGGCGGGGTCCGAGGCGAAGCTGCTGCCGCGGGAGCTGCTGTAGCCGGAGTTGAACGAGAGGCCCGAGAGCGGGCCGATGTAGGGGCTGGTCGCATAGCCGGAGTCGGCTACCCCTCGCAGGCGGTCGAAGACCGAGTCGTCGCCGTAGAGGCGGCCGGTCACCTCGCGCACGCCTGCCGCGCGCAGCTGCGCCTTGAGCGCGAAGAGGTTTGTGCCGAGGCCGCCGAGGAAGCGCCCGTAGAAGGCGGGTGCGCCCAGCGCCGGGTCGCCACCGCCCTGCAGGTAGAGGTTGCCGCGCAGGACGCCGTTGAGTTCGAAGAACCCGTCGCTCACCACTTTGGTCGCGATCCGCGCCTGCGGCCCGAACCGGGCGAGCGCCGTCGCGGTTGTAAACATCTTCATGTTCGAAGCCAGCGGTCGGCGGGTACTGGCCGCCCTGCGACAGATGACCTCTCCGCTTTCGGCATTCATCACGGCCAGCCCGCTGGCAGATCCGCCGCCACGCACGAGGCGCGACTTCAGCGTGTCGCAGGTGCCGCCCAGGGCCGCCGCCGGCGAAAACGCCAAAACGACGACGATGACCGTGAGTGCCGCAAGCGCCCGTCTCATCTGCCTGAGATAATCACGTTTTATGGGCAAAGTTGTGGACCTCGAGCGAAGTTCCCGCCGTAAACGCGGCCGCGGCCGCAAACGCCCGTCGAAGACCGCCCTCGTCCTCGGCGGCGGCGGCTTCACCGGCGGCGTCTATGAGATCGGCGCCCTGCGCGCCCTCGACCTGCTCGCGGTCAACAGCACCGTCAACAACTTCGACGTCTACGTCGGCACCAGCGCCGGCTCCTTCGTCGCCGGGATGCTGGCCAATGGCATCACCCCCGACGAGATGATGCAGGTGATCAACGAGCAGGTCGACTCCGATCTCGAGGACCTCGACCTTGGCAAGGTGCTGAAGCCCAACTACCTCGGCTTCCTGCAGAAGGCGGCGATGCTGCCGGTCCGCACCGCTGAGCTGGTGGCCAACCTGGTGCGGATGGGGGAGTTCTCGGCGATGGACATCGGTGTCGGCCTCGCCGAGGCGCTGCCGACCGGCTTCTACTCGGGCGACGGGATCGCCGACTACATCGAGCGCTCGCTGGCCGAAGTCGGCGGAGTCAACGACTTCCGGCTGCTCGACAAAGAGCTGTACCTGACCGCCACCGACCTCGACACCTGCGAGCGGATCGTCTTCGGCGAGGACGGCTGGAGCGACGTGCCGATCTCGAAGGCGGTCCAGTGCTCGACCACGCTGCCGCTCGTCTACAAGCCGGTCGACCTCAAGGGCCGCCAGCTGATCGACGGCGGCGTGCAGTCGACCACCAACGTCGACATCGCGGTCGAGAAGGGAGCCAAATTCATCATCGTCGTCAACCCGCTCGTCCCCTATCTCAACGACTTCGAGAAGACGATCCCGACCGTCTTCGGCAACCGCGTGCGACGCGTCTCCGACATGGGGCTGCCGGCGATCGCCAACCAGGTCTTCCGCCTGATCGCCCACGCCCGCCTGCACCAAGCGGTCGAGCAGTGGGAAGAGCGCTACCCCGGCGTCGACATCATCCTGGTCGAGCCCGATCCGAACGACGAGCTGATGTTCGGCACTCCGATCATGGACTACTCGCGGCGCCTGCGGATAGCCCGCCACGGCTTCGAGTCGGTCACCGCGGCCCTGGCCAAGGAATACGACCGCTACAAGGAGATCTCCGAGCGCCACGGCCTCGAGATCTCCGAGCGCCGCGTACGTCGCGTGGTCGAGCGGGCCGCCGAAGAGGAGCCCGGGCAGACATCGGCATGGAAGCGCGTGCTGGAGCAGACAACCGCAACCCTGCTGCGCCAGTCCGGCGAGGCCTCCTAGTTCGCAGATCCCACTAGGGGGACGCCGGTCTTGCTTTCGGGAATTGCGTCGCACGGCCTTCGGCCTTAGCGACTGATCTCGAGCGCGGCTGGCGCCGCGCAATCTGTCTTTTGCGCGGCGGCAGCCGCGCACCAAATCTGTCGCTAAGCGCGAAGCGCGTGCGACATCAATTCGCCCGGCGGGTCAACCGGCCCCCGACTCCTCGTCAGCTCGCGTAGAGCTGCTCGATCTCTGGCTCGTGCTTGGAGGCGACGACCGCTCGCTTCACCTTCAGCGTCGGAGTCAGCTCGCCGGCTTCCTGGGAGAGGTCCCGGGGCAGGATCGCGATCTTCTTCACCTGCTCGACCCGGGCGAACTTTTCGTTGATCGTCGCCACGTGGTCTTCGACCGCTTTGCGGATCTCGCCGTTGGCGGCGAGCTGCTCGACGTCCTCGGGCAGGCCGTTCTCCTGGGCGTAGGCGACGACCTCTTCGGGGTCGAGCGTGACCAGCGCGACCAGGTAAGGGCGGCGGTCGCCGACGACCACGCACTGGGAGACGAGGGGGTGCTGCTTGATCTCGTTCTCCAGGTTGGCGGGGGTGATGTTCTTGCCGCCCGCGGTGATGATGATGTCCTTCTTGCGACCGGTGATCGTGATGAAGCCTTCCGAGTCCATCTCGCCGATGTCGCCGGTGTGCAGCCAGCCGTCGACGATCGTCTCCCGAGTTGCCTCGTCGTTCTTGTAGTAGCCCTGGAAGACGTTGGGCCCCTTGACCAGGATCTCGCCGTCCTCGGCGATCTTGACCTCGCAGCCGGGGAACGGTTTGCCGATCGTGCCGACCTTGAAGTCGTCGGGGGAGGAGATCGTCGCCGCGGTCGAGGTCTCGGTCATCCCCCAGCCCTCTAGCACGAGGACCCCGGCGGCGTCGAAGAAGCTGAGGATCTCCGGGTTGATCGGCGCCGCGCCGGAGACGGCGAGCCGCAGGTTGCCGCCGAAGAGGCCACGAATCTTGGAGAGCACCTGCTTGTCGGCGAAGGCGTACTGCTTGCGCAGCAGGAAGCCCGGCTGGCGGCCGCTGCGTTCGGCTGTGCGCATCCGCTTGCCGACCCCGATCGCCCAGTTGAAGATGACCTTCTTCAGGCCGCCCGCTTTCTCGACCCCGCTGGTCGCGGCGGTGTAGATCTTCTCGAAGATGCGAGGCACCGAGGGGAAGTAGGTCGGTTTCAGCTCGGCCAGGTTGGGCATGATCTTCAGCGGGTCGCGCTCCCAGTAGGCGAGCGTGGCGCCGAGGTCGAAGCTGCCGAGCTGGATCAGCAGCGCGAAGGAGTGGGCGAGAGGCAGGTAGAGGTAGGTGACGTCTTCGTCCTCGATGACGCTGCTCTCGTTGACCATGTCGAGCATCGCCCGGTAGTTGCCGTGGGTGATGACGCAGCCCTTCGGCGGGCCGGTCGTGCCCGAGGTGTAGATGAAGGTGCAGACGTCGGCGGGGGTGACGCTGCTCCAGCGCGCCTCCCACTCGGCGGCGTTGCGGCCGGCGCCGCGCTGCGCCAGATCCTCGATCGAGATCGCGTCGTCGCTGGTGCCGGTCATCCGCACGACGTGCTCCAGCAGCGGCAGCCGGTCGCGGACCGCGCGTACCTTCTCCATCTGCTCGTCGTCCTCGACGACCACGACCTTGGCGTCGGAGTTCTCCAGCACGTACTGGCACTCCTCGGGGGAGTTGGTCTGGTAGATCGGGACGACGACCGCGCCCGCCGCCAGCGCCGCGAAGTCGAAGTAGGTCCACTCGGGCCGCGTGTTGGCGAGGATCGAGACCTTGTCGCCCTTCTCGACCCCGAGGTCGATCAGGCCCAGCGAGAGCGAGCGGACCGTCTCCAGCACCTGCTCGAAGCTGCGGCTGGCCCAGGCGCCGTCCTCCTTGTAGCGGACGGCCGGTGCGGCGCCGTAGATCTCCGCTGCGCGCGGCAGCAGGTCAGCCAGCGTCTTGGAGTTGGTCCCCCTCCCCATGCGGAGGGGAAGTCTAGTTGCTCGCTACGCGGCTTGGGTACGTCGTCGGGGGTTCTTCGGCAGGCTGCGCAGCGAGGACTCGAAGAGGAACCTGTCGATGCGCCCATGGAAGATGGGAACGCCCATCTCCATGCACCTGCCGATCACCTCCTCCCGCTTCATGTGCAACTCGGTGGCAAGCTCGGAGGGGGTGAGGTGATTGGCCATGCGACCTCCCAGGGGTAGTCGAAATCGGGTAGTCAGATATTTACCCGAATCAGCGGACGTGTCAATCGCCACATCGCATCTTGCGGAGACCGAGGGGGGCGGATCGCGATAATGCCTGCGTGTCCGAACTGGCCGTCGACGCCGTGCCTCGCCGCGGCCGCATCTGGGTCATCCTCGGCCTTGCCTTGGCCCTCGCCGCGCTCGGCTACGCCATCGTCGGCCTCTCCACCCGCGAGGCCGATCCCAGCGTGGTCCGGGTCGCCGGCATCGCCGACGCGCAGGGCCTCTTCGGCGGCGTGCCCCAGGAGGGAGATCGAGTCGGATCCGCCGATGCGCCTGTCTCGATCCAGGTCTTCAACGACGTGCAGTGCTCGAGCTGCCGCGCCGCCTTCCTGGCGGCGATCCCCTCTCTTGTCGAAGACTACGTGCGACCGGGCGACGTCCAACTCCTGATGCGCCACTACTCGGCCGCCCGCAACGCGCTCGAGCTCGGCTTCTTCGGCGCCGAGGCCGCCGCGCGCCATGGCTACGGCTGGCAGTACGCCTACCTCTTCTTCCGCAACCAGGGCGAGGCCGAGCGGCTCGGGATCGACGAGGAGCTGATGGCCTCGCTGGCCGGGTCCGTCGGCGAACTCGAGGTGACGGAGTGGAAGGAGACCCTCGACCGCGAAGGGGAAGTGGGCGGGCCGATCGCCGAGCAGCTCGAAGGCTATGCGGAGCTGGGCGACGAGCTCGGGATCCGCGCCGGCGGGGCGATGATCGTCAACGGCCCGGGCGGCACCCGCACGCTCCAGGACGGCCCGAGCCTGGCCCGGATCGAACGCGCGATCGCCGAAGTCGAGTGAAGGCGCGCGCTGGCTGCGCCGCCCGTCTGGGATAATCGCCCCCTCTCGGGGCGTGGCGCAGCCTGGTAGCGCGCACCGTTCGGGTCGGTGAGGTCCCCGGTTCAAATCCGGGCGCCCCGATGATTGATCCTGCCAGCGAACCGAAGTGGCTTGATTGCAGGGATTAAGGTCGCAGTGTCAAGACAACTTGCCCACTTTTGCTGGGCGGTCAAGTTTTAGCCGGTAAACTTGACTCAATGGATTTCGAGCGCCTCGGCTCCAGCCCGATCGGGCACTTGGTCCCCATCGTAGGGCCGGATCCCGCAACCCATGAGATCGTTGAGGGAAAGGCATTTCTGCCCGACCCCTTGCCTGGCGACTTGACGCTCTCGACGGCGACTTGGACGACCATCAATCGGGCATCAGCAGCGCTTGCACGCTTGGATGGAGCCGCCAGGCTGATTCCCAATCCGGCGCTTCTTCGTCGTCCTGCTCTGCGACGAGAGGCCCAGAGCACGAGCGCCCTTGAGGGGACCTATGCCCCATTCGCGGACGTTCTTGCGGCCGACGCCGACGACGAGCGGCATATGACGGCTGAGATCCGCTGGATTCTGAACTTCGAGCGTATGGCGGAACTGGCGTTCTCGTGGCCGGAGGATCGCTCACTCACCATAGGGATGCTCGGTGACTTGCAGCGCACGCTCGTCACCGGCACGGCCGGCGAGTTGAGCGACGCCGGTGGACTTCGCGATCGAATCGTTGTAATCGGAGCGCCAGGACGAAGTCTCGATGGTGCTCGCTTCGTCCCTCCTCCGCCCGGAGATCAGCTCCGAGGCGGGGTCGAAAACCTCCTTGACTGGGTGAATGGCCCACCGGATCTGCCGACTGTCGTGCAGGCGGCAATGGCTCATTACCAGTTCGAGTCGCTTCATCCTTACTCAGACGGAAATGGTCGCCTTGGTCGTCTGCTGGTTATCGTCCAGCTACTTCGTGGCGCTGTCATACGCGAGCCGCTTTTGGTGGTGTCCCCATGGTTCGAGGCGCGCCGAGACCAGTATCAGGACGCGCTCCTGCAGCTGAGCATGGATGGTGACTGGGATGCATGGATCGCGTTCTTTGCACAGGGCGTTGCCGCGTCCGCCGCCGAGTCGCAAGACAAGGTTGAGCGCCTCGTGGGTCTTCAGGGAGAGCTTCGATCAAAGGTGCAGTCGGCCGGCAAACGGGGTGTGGCCGAGCGCTTTGCCGCTGATCTCGTCGGTCGTCCCTACCTAACCCAGAGGGAGGTCTCGCAGAGGTACGGGCTCTCCAAGCAGGGTGCGAGCAACGCGATCAGGACGCTTCTGGATCTGGGCATCCTCGAGTTGTCAGGGATGCACGCGCTGGGTAACGCCCGGGTCTACGCAGCGCCAGCGGTAATAGAGATCGTTTCCTCCTAACCGTGATGCGGAGCGGCGCGGTTGCGCTGGGGCCGCTACTTTGGCTGGCGGGGAGGTTCCTTGAAGGCCATGATGCGAAAGCTCCTGCTCATCTGCGCCGCGCTGATCGCGCTGGCGATGCCGGCCTCGGCCGGGGCCGCCCGGGCGCCGTGGAACTTCATCGGCATCGCGCCGCAGAACGCAGCCGAGGAGGCGGACTACCGCCTGATGGAGCTGGCCGAGATCGACAACGTGCGGCTGCCCCTGGTCTGGGCGCAGATCCAGCCCGGCGTTCCGCTCGTGAACGAGCCCGACTGGTCGGGATTCGACCGCGCCGTCCGCCTCGCGGCCGAGCACGAGCTCCGCGTCTTCCCCTTCCTCTGGGGCTCGCCCGGGTGGGTCGCCGCCCACCTCAGCTCGGAGCCAGTGGAAAGCGCCTGGCAGCGCTGGGCCTGGGCTGCCTTCCTGCGCGAAGCGGTCGGGCGCTACGGGCCCGAAGGCGAGTTCTGGGAAGAGAACCCCGAGCTGATTCGCCAGCCGATCCGGCGCTGGGAGATCTGGAACGAGCAGAACATCGTCACCTTCGCGCACCGGCCCGACCCGGAGCGCTTCGCCCGCCTGATCCGGCTCACCGGGCGAGTGCTCCACCGGGCGGACCCCGGCGCCAAGGTCATCGTCGGAGGCCTGTTCGGCCGCCCGCTGCAGATCCCGCCGAACGTGGCCTCGGGGGACTACCTCGCGCGCTTCTACCGGGCGCGGCCGCTGAAGCGCTTCTTCGACGGCATCGCCCTGCACCCCTACGTGGCCGACGCCGGCGCGATGCGGTCGCAGATCATCAACCTGCGCCGCATCATGCGAATCAACGGCGATGGCGAGACCCCGCTCTACGTGACCGAGATGGGCTGGGGCTCGGACAGCTTCGAGTCGCGCTGGGAGCGCGGGCTCGACGGCCAGGCGCGGGAACTCGACCGAGCCTTCTCGATGCTGGTGAGGCAGCGCAAGCGCTGGCGCATCGGCGGGGTCTGGTGGTTCTCCTGGTCTGACGAGGGCGGCACCTGCCAGTTCTGCGACTCGGCGGGTCTGCTCACCAGCGGGCGCGAGGCGAAGCCGTCCTGGTACCGCTTCAACGCCTGGACCGGGGGCGACCCCGACACGGTTCCGCGCGCCATCGTCGCCGAGTGACGGCCGGCGGGGCCGGCGGCGCTCTAGCGCTAGGCTCCAACTCGATTTCGACCAGCCCAGTCCGACCAGGAGGAGACACCCCGATGGCTTTCTCGGTTCCCGACCTTCCCTTTGCATACGACGCGCTCGAGCCGCACATCGACGAGGCGACGATGCGCGTCCACCACGACAAGCACCACCAGACCTACGTCGACAAAGCGAACGAAGCCCTGGAGGGAACCGAGTGGGCCGACCGCGACGTCGAGGACGTGCTGCGCAACCTCTCCAGCCTGCCCGGCGACAAGCAGACCCCGGTGCGCAACAACGCCGGCGGCCACTACAACCACACGCTGTTCTGGCAGATGCTCAGCCCGGACGGCGGCGGCGAGCCCGGCGGGGACCTCGGTGCCGCGATCGGCGAGACCTTCGACTCCTTCGACTCCTTCAAGGACGAGTTCAAGAAAGCCGGCCTGACCCGCTTCGGCTCCGGCTGGGCCTGGCTGATCAAGGACAGCTCCGGGCTCGCGGTCGTCTCGACCCCGAACCAGGACTCGCCCCTCTCCGACGGCAGCGTGCCGCTGCTCGGCTGCGACGTCTGGGAGCACGCCTACTACCTCAAGTACCAGAACAAGCGCCCCGACTACATCGACGCCTTCTGGAACGTCGTCAACTGGGACTATGTCGAGAAGAGGTTCGCTCAATAGCGGACGCTGCAAACCGGCGCATCTCGGGGTCTTCGGTCGGCCGTCTCGCTCACGCACAACAGTGCGCTCGCTTCGCCGGCCTCCCTGCATCCCCCGACCTGCTTGGTTTTCGCGCCCGTTCTAGGGACTAACTGGAATAGCCGGCCGCGCCGCCTCCGGCAGGTGGCGCGGCCCGGCGCCCTCCTTGGAAGGGATCAGGCTCATCGCGTGCTCGGCCTTGGCGGTGATCGTCAGGCTCGGGTTAACGCCGGGGTTGGCGGGTATCGCCGCCCCGTCGCAGACCAGCAGGTTCTCGTAGCCGAAGACACGGTTGCCGGCGTCGACGACACCGGTGTCGGGGTTGGCGCCGACCACGGCGCCGCCGAGGATGTGGGCGGTCGAGGGGATATTGCGGACCGACTCGGTGACCGCGCTCTGGGCGACGCCGCCGGTGCGCTTCTCGAACCAGCGCGCCACCTGCTCGGCGGCTGGGATGTAGGTCGGGTTGGGCCTCCCAGGGTCCTGTTCGGTCGTCAGGCGCACGCCGCCGCCGAACAGCTTCCGCTTCGGGCGGAAGTGCATCGCGGCGTCGACCGTCTGCATCACCAGCAGGATCACGGTGCGCTGCGACCAGCGGTGCGGGATCAGCATCCGGGCGGTGCGCAGCGGGTGGCGCAGGATCGCCGCCAGCCACTTCAGCGGCCGCGTCAGTTTCGTCCCCGGCCCGGTCATCGCGGTGAAGGTGCTGGCCATCGCGTCGCCACCCTGGCCGTAGGTGACGACCTCGATGTGGGTGTCGGGGTCGGGGTAGATGCTGGAGGTGATCGCCACCGAGCGGCTGAAGTCGCGCTCGTCGTCGGGGGCGGTGACCGCCTGGATCGACTCCGAGTTGGTGCGGACGAGATCGCCGAGCCGCCCGGAGACCCGCGGCAGGGCGCCGCTGTGGCGGCAGTTGGCGAGCAGGTTGTTGGTGCCGAGGGCACCGGCGGCGACGATCACGCCCTTCGCGGTCAGCGTTCGCCGTTGCTTGCGCAGCCAGGAGCCGGAGCGCTCGCTGCTGACCGCGTAGCCGCCCGAGCCGTCGGCGGCGCCGAGCGGGCGGATCTCGGTTACCTGACGCTCGGGCACGATCTCGACCCCGAGCTTCTCGGCGAACCAGAGGTAGTTCTTCGTCAGCGTGTTCTTGGCCCCGTGGCGGCAGCCGACCATGCAGCTGCCGCAGCGCATGCAACCGGTGCGGCTCGGTCCCTCGCCTTCGAAGAAGGGATCGGGCACCTCGACCCCGGGCTGGTCGAAGAAGACGCCGACCTGGGTGTTGGTGAAGGTCTCGCCGACGCCGATCTCCTCGCCGTATTCCTGCAGCAGCTTGTCGGCCGGGCCAATGCCCTCGTACTGGACGACGCCGAGCATCCGCTCGGCGGTGCGGTAATGGGGGGCGAGGTCGGTCTCCCAGTTGCCCAGCTCAGACCACTGTGGGTCACGGAAGAAGGCGGGGCGGGCGCGGTAGAGGGTGTTGGCGTAGCCGAGGCTGCCGCCGCCGACGCCGCTGCCGGAGACGATGAAGACGTCCTTGAAGAAGGTCATCCGCAGCACCCCCCGCATCCCCAGGCGCGGCATCCAGAAGTAGCGGCGGGGGTGGCGCAGGTTCGACTCGGCGAAGTCCTCGTCGCGGAAGCGGCTGCCGCACTCGAGCACGGCGACCGAGTAGCCCTTTTCGGCAAGCCGCAGCGCCGAAACCGCCCCGCCGAAACCTGACCCGACTACGAGCCAGTCGTAGTCGTGGGTCAAGCCTCTCCCGGCTCGAGCGGCCTGAAGTCGCTGGTCCGGGCGCCGCAGACGGGGCAGAACCAGTCCTTGGGGATGTCCTCGAAGGCCGTTCCGGGGGGGATCCCGCCGTCCGGATCGCCCTCCGCGGGGTCGTAGATGAACCCGCAGCTCTCGCAGATCCAGAGCGTCGCTTCCTTGGTCGCGGTCATCTCGAAAAGCTTAGAGGCGCTCAGTCTTTGCTGAAGCTGACCGAGACCGGCTCACGCTCGGTGGCGTCCTCGATCTCGAAGAACTCACGTGCTTTGAAATTGCCTTGGTTGGCGATGATCGACCCCGGGAACTGTTCGATGTCGGTGTTGTAGGCCTGCACGTTGGAGTTGTAGATCCGGCGCGAGGCCTGGATCTCGTCCTCGAGCTGGGAGAGTTCGCGGCTGAGCTGCTGGAAGTTCTCGGTGGCGCGCAGCGTCGGGTAGTTCTCGGCGACCGCTTTCACGTCCGCCAGCGCCTGAGTCAGCTTCTGCTCGGCTTTGGCGGTGTCCTCGACACTCGAGGCAGCCATCGCCTCGGCCCGCGCCTGGGTCGTCCGCTCGAACGTCTGACTCTCGTGCTCGGCATAGCCCTTGACCGTCTCGACCAGGTTGGGGACGAGGTCGTGGCGGCGCTTCAGCTGCACGTCGATTCCGCTCCAGGACTCGTCGACCCGGTTGCGGGCGGCGATGATCGAGTTGCGCTTCGCGATGAAGTAGAGGACCGCGATAACGACGATCGCGACGACTCCGACGATGACCCAAGTCATTGAGGGCATCCTACTTGGCCGCCCGGCCAACTGCATAGGATCGACGCCCGATGGGAGCGAAGCAGGAAGCGCAGGCATGGGCCGAGACGGTGCGCAGTTACGGCGAGCGCGAAGGCCTTGTCTACGAGCTCGTCGGTGGGATCAATCCCAAGGACGGCCCGGTGGCGCTCTGTGTGGGCGGGTCCAACCGGCTCACCGGGCAGCTCGCCGAGGGTTTCTGGGGGTCGTCGTGTGACGCCGACGAGAAGGAGGTCGGCGGTTTCCTCAACAAGGCGGTGCTGCCGACCGCGATCCTCGCCAAGGCCCACATGCCGGACCTCGCCAGGGTGGCGCCGGCTTTCAACGTCGAGTCGATCGAGGGCCACGAGGCGCTCACCCAGCGCTTCGCCCGCAAGGTCGAGTTCGAGTCGATCGAGTTCAACCGGCGCTTCATCGCCACGGTGCCGCGCGAGTACGACCCGGTGGCGCTGCGGGAGCTGTTCGGCCCCGGCTTCCTTGAGTGGACGACGACGATGACCGGCGAGATCGACTTCGGCGTCAACGACCGCCAGCTCTGGTTCCTCTGGCGCCTGCGGGAGCGCGGTGAGGCGGAGCTGGGGGAGGCGCTGCGCAACGCCGGCCAGCTGTTCAAGCGGCTGCAGGCGGAGATGGACGAGAGCGGCATCAACACCTACCCGCCCGGCCCCTGGCACGCGGGGCTGGAGGCTTTTCCGGGGTAACGGCGCGACGCATCCGACTTTCACCACACCAGAGTGGGGTCAAAGTCGGATGCGTCGGGTCAGGCCGGGTAGTCGGGATCGCCGGGGAGGACGACGCGGTGGTCCTCGCGGGTGCCGATCACCTTGGGCAGGATCGGCTCGACCTCGCGCCCGCGGTAGGCCTCGATCGCCTGCTGCGAGGTGGCGAACGGCGTCAGCTCCCGCAGCTGGCTGATCGTCGGGAAGGCGAGGACCAGCTCGCCCGCCTCCTGCGCCTGCAGCGCCGCCTGGGGCTCGAACCAGCGGGCCTCGGTCGTCTCCACGCCGTCCGGCTTCGGCGGCGTGTGGGCGGGGGCGAGCGCCATGAAGAACCAGGCGTCGAAGCGCCGCGAGATCACCTCGGGGGTGATCCAGCGCGAGAACAGCACCAGCTCCTCGTCGGCGGGCAGCTCGATCCCGGCCTCCTCGGCCAGCTCGCGGACCGCGCAGGCCCGGTGCCCAGCTTCGTCCTCGCCGTCCTCGGGGTCGACCGCGCCGCCGGGGAAGACCCACACACCCGGCATGAACTTCGCCTTCTCGGTCCGCTTCAACAGCAGCACCTCGAGCGCCCGGTCGGCATGCTTGCCCCCACGGCGCAGGAGCACCACCGAGGCGGACGGTCGCGGCACGGCCGGCTCACCCAAGTTCGGCGCCTCCGCTGGTCCACGCTGCCGCTCGGTCACGCGAGCCAGCGTATCTCGCGGGATGGCGCTATCCCGCCTGGCTGAGCGCTCGCCTGCGGCCGGCTCGAACCCAGGTGCGATGGGCGAGCCGGGCCAGGAGGGCGAGCAATGCAAGAGGCGTGAGGGCGGCCAAGCCGACGATCGTGACGCCGGCTGCGATCTCGAGCAGGCGGCCGGCGTCATCGAGTCCGTCGCCGATTCCCCAGGCGCCATTGTGGTCTTCGCCAGTCGCGGCAGCTCCCGTCTCGATCCGCAGCGAGACGCGGGAGAGGTTGGCGCGGCGACTGAGGCTTGCGAGACGGGAGCGCAGCACCGCGGCCTGCCGCCGCTCGGCTCGAAGCTCCGTTTCGACCGCGCTGCGCTCGCCTTCGGTCGTCGCCTCGCCGAGTTGGGCGAGCAGGCCGTCGACCCTGGCCTGCGAGTCCTCGAGGCGCCCTCTCGCACCGACTGTCGGTGCGGTTATGTCCTGGGTTGACTCTCGTCGCGAGCGGACCTCGGCGATCGAGGAGAAGTCGGCGAGGGCGTCGCCAAGTTTGCCGCTGGGGATCAGCAGCTCGAACTCGGCCCCGGCTTCGCCCGCGGCCCCGTCGCGGATCGCGGAGCGCAGGACGATCCCGTTGACCGCGTGGACGGCGTCGAAGACCTTGGCGGCGTCGGCGCGCACTTGATCGGAGTCGGTACCGAGGACGATCAGGGCGGAGCGTTCAATCTCCCGGCGGCCAGCCCCCGCCGCATATGCGCTGTTCCTATTCAGGTTGAGGAGTTGCGGCGGGCCCGAGTATTCGACTCCAGATGAGGATTCGACTCCGGATGAGGATCCAGCTCCGGATGAGGATTGGATTCCGGAATTCGCTCCGGCCTTGGGCTTCGAGGGAGCGGCTTCAACTGCGGCTTCGTTCAGCCGAGATCCGGTGCCGCCGCTCGGCTCCATGGTCTGGGTCGAGTCGGAGGTGCCGCTGCCGAGCCTCATCGAGGTCGGCTGGTCTGAGGTGGCCACCACAGCGGTGGCGACGACGATCGCGGTCACCGCGAAGGCTCCGGCGGGAGCCAGCAGCCGGCGTGGGGGAGTGGCACGGAGGCGCTCCGCGATGCGGCGGATCGCCGTCGCGGGATGGCCGTCGGCGTGCGGGAAGCCCGCCGCGGCGCGGGCGTCGAGCTTCCGTGTGAACTCGGGCCGCGGCGCCGGACGCAGCGCTCGCAGCTCGGCGGCGAGGTCGAGGTCGTCCCTATGCGGGTCCATCGCATGCCTCCCTCAGCTTGTTGACGACTCGGTGCAGCTTGGTGCCGGCGTTCGACTCGGTGATGCCGACCACCTGGGCGATCTCGGCGTTGGTGAGGCCGGCGAAGAACTTGAGGGCGACCAGCTCGCGCTCGCCCGCCTCGAGCTTCGCCAGGGCGCTCATCAGCGCGAGTCGCAGCTCGCTGCGCTCGGCCGGGTGGAGATCGGCGAGGCTCGCGGCGTCGACTGGATCGGCGGTCAGCTCCGCCTGCTTGCCGCGACGCCGCAGCTCGTCTAGCGCCGCGTTGCGGGCGATCCCGAACAGCCAGGCGCGGGGCTCTCCCCGGCTCGGGTCGAAGCGCGACCGCTTACGGTAGGCGCGCTCGAAGGCGGTCGCGGTGACGTCCTCGGCAGCGGCGCGATCGCGCAGCAGGCCGGCGGCGTAGGCGTAGACGTCGTCGCGGCTGGAGCGGTAAAGCTGCTCGAAGGCGAGCTCCCCGGCGCTGGGAGCCTCGGTGGCCGGTGCGGCGAGTGCCTGGCTCATGTCCTTACTACGAGCCACCGGCCGATCTGTCACAGGCCCCGCTAGGCGGCCTGGGGAAGCTGGGCGCTCATCTCCGCCGTCGCTGGGTAGGCGGAAGCCCAGGCGGCGCGGATCGAGTCGGCGGCAATCGCGACCAGACGGCGCAGGTCGCGCTCGGAGATCGAGAGCGGCGGCATGAGGACGACGACGTCGCTGAGCGGGCGGATGATCGCCCCGCGCTCGCGCGCCTCCAGCGTCACCCGGTGACCGAGGCGCAGGGCCGCATCGTGCTCGCCGAGGTCGATCCCGACCATGAAGCCGTAGCTGCGCACCTCCACCACCTCGGGCATCGCCCCGACCTCCGCCAGCAGCTCCTCCAGCAGCTCGATCTTGGGCTGGAGGCGCTCCAGGGTCCGCTCCCGCTCGAAGGCGTTGAGGCTGGCGATCGCGGCGGCGCAGGCAAGCGGGTTGCCGGTGTAGGTGTGGCCGTGGAAGAAGGTGCGGAACTCCTCGGGGTCGCCGAGGAAGCCTTCGTAGATGTGCTCGGTCGCCAGCGTCGCCGCCAGCGGCAGGTAGCCGCCGGTGAGCCCCTTGGCGACGCAGAGCAGGTCGGGGGAGATTCCTTCCTGGTCGCAGGCGAACATCGTTCCGGTGCGGCCGAACCCGGTCGCCACCTCGTCGCAGATCAAGAGCACGCCGAAGCGGTCGCAGAGCTCGCGCACGGCGCGCAGGTAGCCCGGCGGCTGGATCAGCATCCCGGCGGCGCCTTGGACCAGCGGCTCGACGATCACCGCGGCGATCTCTTCCTCATGGGCGGCGAGCACCCGCTCGAGGTCGGCGGCGTCGCCGGGCTCGGCGGCGTGGTTCTCGAAGAGCAACGGCCTGTAGGTGGAGTGGAAGAGCTCGATCCCCCCGACGGCGACCGCTCCGAGCGTGTCGCCGTGGTAGGAGTGGCGCAGGTGGACGAAGGAGGTGCGGCGGGCGTGCTGGCCGCCACGCTGCTGCTGGTACTGGAAGGCCATCTTCAGGGCGATCTCGACCGCGGTCGAGCCGGACTCCGAATAGAAGACGCGCGAGAGCCCCTGCGGGGCGATCTCGACCAGGCGGCCGGCGAGCTCCGTGGCGCAGGGGTGAGCGAGGCCGAGCGTGGTCGAGTGGGCGACCTTGGCGAGCTGCTCGCGCACGGCGGCGTCGATGTCGGGATGGCGGTGGCCGTGGACGTTGCACCAGAGCGAGGAGACGCCGTCGATGTAGCGGCTCCCGTCCGTCGCGATCAGGTCAGTCCCCTCGCCGCGCTCGATCGTCAGCGGCTCCTCCTCGCACCAGTCCTGCTGCTGCGTGAACGGGTGCCAGAGATGGTCCCGATCGAGCTGCGCATGGTCCACCAACATCGCCGCCACCGACCCTAGCCCCGCTCCCGGCGGCAAGACGCGAAGCACGCGGCTTCACGCTGGGGCCAAGTGGGTAGGAAGCGTGCGGCTTCGCACAAACCTCTACACCGATAGCTGTAATCATTTACCAATGGCCGAGAGTGGAGCACCCCCGAAGGTCCCGGCGATGCGCCGCCGGGCGCTGCATGCCGTCCGCTCCCTCTTCACGCCGCTGCTCCCGGACGACTACCTCGAACTGATCAACCCGCTCTGGTCGACGCGCGAGCTGCGCGGAAGGATCGAGCGCATCGACCGGGAGACGCCCGACGCGGTCACGGTGCTGATCCGCCCCGGCTTCGAGTGGCCCGGGCACCGGCCGGGGCAGTACCTGCGGATAGGAGTCGTCGTCGACGGTGTGCACCACTGGCGTGCCTACTCGCTCACCTCGGAGCCCGGGCGCCCGGACGGGTGCATCAGCATCACCCCGAAGCTGGTCGAAGCCGGCAAGGTCTCGCCTTTCCTGGTCGCCGCGGCCAGGCCGGGCGACGTCGTCCGGCTCGGCGGGGTCGAAGGGACCTTCGTCCTGCCAGAGCCGCTGCCCGGCAAGCTGCTCTTCATCAGCGCCGGCAGCGGGATAACGCCGATCATGAGCATGCTGCGCAGCCTGCACCGCGACGATGCGCTTGGCGACGCGGTCCACCTCCACTCGGCGCGCAGCGCCGACGGCGTGATCTTCTCCGACCTCCTGGGCAAGATCGACGCGGCCCAGTAGGGCTACGAGCTGCACCTGCGCCTCACCGGCGAGCAGGGCAGGCTCGCCCCCGGGGACCTCGACCGGCTCTGCCCCGACTGGCGCGACCGGCACACCTTCCTCTCGGGCCCGGCGGAGATGCTCGACGCGATGAGCGAGCGCTGGGAGCGCGACGGCGACCGGGACCTGCTCCACATGGAGCGCTTCCAGCCGGTGATCGGCGGCGAGCCGGGCGAAGGGGAGGGCGGCACGGTGCGCTTCCTCAGGAGCGGGGTCGAGGCAAGCTGCGACAGCGGCACGCCGATCCTCGTCGGCGGCGAGGAAGCCGACGCGACGCTTCCCTTCGGCTGCCGCATGGGGATCTGCCACACCTGCGTCGGTCGGCTCTGCAAGGGCGAGGTGCGCGACCTGCGCACCGGTGAGGTCCACGGCAGCGAGGGGGAGATGGTCCGCACCTGTGTCAACGCCCCCGAGGGCCCGATCGAGATTGCGCTTTGAAACCTAGGAAAGGGAAACGATGAACGCAACGACTGCCGAGGTCGCGAGCCCGCTCGCGCACCTCTCGGCGGAGCAGCTGGACGAGCTTGCCCGCGAGCTCGACGAGATCCGCGACCGGACGTTCGCCGACCTCGGCGAACGCGACCGCCGCTACATCGAGAGCATGATCGCGATGCAGCGCCGCCTGGCGGTGATGGGGCGCGTGCTGCTGCTCGGCGCGCGCTACCGCCCCGCCAAGCTCGCCGGCACCGCCGCGCTCTCGGCGGCGAAGATCCTCGAGAACATGGAGATCGGGCACAACGTCCTGCACGGGCAGTGGGACTGGATGAACGACCCCCAGATCAACTCTTCGACCTGGGACTGGGACACGGCGTCGACCGCGGAGGCGTGGAAGCACTCGCACAACTACGTACACCACACCTTCACCAACATCCTCGGCAAGGACAAGGACCTCGGCTACGAGATCATGCGGATCGACCCGCAGCAGAAATGGCATCCCGTCTATCTCCTGCAGCCGCTCTACAACCTCCTGCTGGCGGCGTTCTTCGAGTGGGGCGTGGCGGTCCACGACCTCGACTTCGATGCGATCCGGACGGGCCGCAAGTCCAAGGCGCAGATCAAGCGCGAGCTCGCCGGCATCCGCGAGAAGGCGAAGGACCAGGTGGTCAAGGACTACATCGCCTGGCCCCTGCTGAGCGGCTTGGCGATGGCGGCCCTAGACGCCGGCCTCGAGGTTCGCAGTGGCGGCAGGCGGCGTCGCGGGGGCCTGGCAGGGGCCCTGAAGCGAACTCTTCGTGGCGGCGGGAGCTCCTACCGCGCGGCGGCGTCGGCGAACGCGACCGCCAACATCGTCCGCAACGTCTGGTCCTACGCGATCATCTTCTGCGGCCACTTTCCGGACCAGACCCACACCTTCAGGCCCGAGGAGGTCGAGGACGAGAGTCGTGGCGGCTGGTACGTGCGCCAGCTGACCGGGGCCGCGAACATCGAGGGCAGCCCCCTGTTCCACGTCGCCAGCGGCAACCTCGGCTACCAGGTCGAGCACCACCTCTTCCCGGACCTGCCGAGCACCCGCTATGCGGAGATCGCCCCCCAGGTCAAGCAGGTCTGCGAGCGCTACGGACTGCCCTACAACAGCGGCCCCTTCGGGCAGCAGTTGGGGATGGTGCAGCGGACGATCCTCCGCCTCGCCTTCCCGGGAGGAGCGCCGCGGCCGAAGCCGGGCCCGTATCGCGGGGAGGACCACCCGGCTCTGTGATAGTGCTCACATGAGCAACTATTTCGGTTGAGAAATAGTTGCTCTAGTGCAAGTATCTTCGCATGCAAGCGAGCGAGATCGCCGCGATCGTCGATGAGGTGGCTACACCCGAGACGAGCCCGGCCGAGCAGGAGACCGCGGCGCGGCTGAGCGCGCTGCTGCGGCACCTCTTCCTCTACGACCGCGGAAACATGCTGCGGGTGATCGAGGAGAGCGGCCTCTCGGCGACCCAGTGCAAGGTGCTGCTGGAGCTGGGCGGGCTCGGCGAGGCGACGGCCCCGCGGCAGGTGAGCGACCTGGCGGAGACCTTCGGCGTCTCGGTCCCCTCGATGAGCAGGGCCGTCGATGGCCTGGTCAAGAAGCGGCTGGCGACCAGGGTCGAGGACACCGAGGACCGGCGCGTGCGCCGCGTCGCGATCACCGCCAGGGGCAAGCAGCTGGTCGACACCATGCTGGTCGTCCGCCAGGCCGGGATGGAGGCCTTCGCCGCGAGCCTGACGGCGGCGCAGCGGCGCAAGCTCGACGCGGCGGTCGACTCGCTGATGGACCGGGAGGACATCGCCGAGGCCTACGAGCTGCTCAAGGAAGTGGGGCCGGCTTGACCCGCTACCGCCACCTGATCACCGACGAGAACCGCAAGTGGTGGACGCTCGGGGCGATGTGCTTCGCCCTGTTCATGATCATGCTCGACAACACGGTCGTGAACGTGGCGCTGCCCTCGATCCAGCGCGACCTCGGTGCCTCCCTCTCCGCCCTGGAGTGGACCGTCAACGGCTACACGCTCTCCTTCGCGGTGCTGCTGGCGACCGGTGGGCGGCTTGGCGACATCTTTGGCCGCCGCCGCATGTTCCTCTTCGGCGTGGTCATCTTCGCTCTCTCCTCGGCGACCGCCGGCCTCGCCGCCGACACGACCTCGCTCGTGATCAGCCGAGTCGTGCAGGGCGTCGGCGCAGCGCTGATGATGCCGGCGACGCTCTCGATCGTCACCGACGCCTTCCCCGCGCACGAGAGGGGCAAGGCAATGGGAACCTGGGCTGGGGTCTCCGCGCTTGCCCTGGCGGTCGGACCGGTGATGGGCGGCTTCCTCACCGAGCACGTCAGCTGGCGGGCGATCTTCTACCTCAACATCCCGGTCGCGATCGGAGCCGTGCTGGCGGCGCTGTTCGCGGTGCGCGAGTCGCGCGACACCACGGTCGGCCGCGAGGTCGACTACGCCGGCGTCGCGATCCTCACCGGCGCCCTGACGGCGCTGATCCTCGCCCTGGTCGAGGGCAACGCCTGGGGCTGGGGCTCGCCGGAGATCGTCGCCCTGCTGATCGGCGCCGGCCTCGGGCTCGCCGCCTTCGTCGCGATCGAGCTGCGGGTCAAGGTGCCGATGGTCGAGTTCCACTTCTTCTCCGACCGCAACTTCGTCGGCGCTGTGGTCGTCGCCCTGATCGTTTCTTTCGCGATGCTCGGCGTCTTCTTCTTCCTCGCCCTCTACATGCAGAACATCCTCGGCTACTCGGCGCTCGAGGCCGGGATCAGGTTCCTGCCCTCGACCCTGATGATCGTCGTCATCGCCCCTCTCGCCGGGCGCATGGCGGACCGGATCGGCCCGCGCTGGTTGATCGCCGGCGGGCTGCTCGTCGTCGCCGCCTCGCTGTTCAGCTTCAGCGGCATCGCGGTCGACTCCAGCTACGGCGAGCTGCTGCCCGGCTTCATGCTGCTCGGCATCGGCATCGCGCTGACGATGTCGCCGATGACCAGCGCCGCGATGAACGCGGTGCCGGTCGAAAAGGCGGGGATCGCCTCCGGCGTGCTCTCGATGTTCCGCATGGTCGGCGGCAGTCTCGGTGTTGCCGTCACCGGTGCGATCTTCCAAGGCGCCGTCGGCAATCCGGAGACCGCGACGCCGGCCGACTTCGTCGACGCGCTCGGCCACGCAATGACGGTCTCCGCCACGGTCGCCCTAGCCGGCGCCGCGATCGCCGCGGTCGCGATCCGCGCCAAGCGCGAGAAAGTGAGCATCGAGAGCGCGGAGGCGGACGTCCAGCCTGGCACCGCGCTAGCCGCGCGGGGGGCCGAGTAGCCCCCACTCGCCGGGCCAGCTGTCCGGGTCGGCGGGATCGACCCAGGGGAGCGTCGCTACGTCGGTGGCGCCGAGGGCGGCGACCGTCTCGCGGTTGGACAGCTCGATCTCACCGGGATCCTCGGGCCAGGGCGTGAAGATGACGCTGGTGACCCGCAGTCCCGCAGACCGCGCCGCCTCGATTGTCAGCAGGGTGTGGTTGATCGCGCCCAGGCCGGGCGGCGAGGCGATCGCCACCGGCATCGCCAAGTCGACGATCAGGTCCCTGACCAGGTAATCGAGGCTGAGCGGCGTCAGCAGCCCCCCAACCCCCTCGCAGATGAAGGTGTCCGCTCCCTGCTGGGCAACCTGAGCCGCCTCGAGCAGGGCCTCTCGCTCGATCTCCTCGCCCACCATTGCGGCGGCGAGGTGGGGTGAGACGGGGGGGCCGTAGCGAAAGGGGGCAATCTCCTCGTCGCTCTGATCCGAGCGGGCGGCGCGGCGCAGGATCGCGTGATCGGGTTCGCCCGGCTCGTCGAGGCCGGTCAGCGCAGGCTTGAAGACCTTGACCCTCTGACCCTCCGCGGCGAAGCTGTGCGCGACCATCGCGGCGGCGTAGGTCTTGCCAACCTCGGTCCCCGTGCCGGTGACGAAGACGCCGCGCATCGCCCCTAGGCGGCGGCGAGCGCCGGCGACTTGGAGGACTGTGCGGGGGCGATTCCCAGCTCCCGTGCCGCGGCGCCGACCAGCTTCGCCGCTCGCTCCAGCTCACCCTTGCGGTGGGTCGCCATCGCGGTGAAGCGCAGCCGCGAGGAGCCCTCGGGCACCGTCGGCGGGCGGATTCCCTGGGCGAAGACGCCGCGCTCGAGCGCCCGTTCGCTCAACTCCATCGCCGGCGAGGCATCGCCGATCTCCACCGGGACGATCTGGGTCGACGAGCCGCCCACGGCGAGACCCTCGCCGGCCAGCGCGGTGCGCAGCGCCTCCGCATTGGCCTGCAGGCGCTCGACCCGGTGGGGATGGGACTCGAGCAACTCCAGCGCAGCCAGCGCGGCGGCGGCCGCGGGCGGCGGCGGCGCCGTCGAGAAGATGAACGGGCGGGCGGTGTTGACGAGGTACTCGACCAACTCGCCGCTCCCGCAGACGTATGCCCCGTAGGAGCCGAGCGCCTTGCCCAGGGTGCCGACGACGACGTCGACCTCGTCGCCGAGGCCGGCGGCGGCGACCGAGCCGCGGCCGCCGGGGCCGAGCGCGCCGGTGGCGTGCGCCTCGTCGACCATCAGCCGACAGCGGTGGCGACGGGAGAGCTCGGCCAACTGCTCCAGCGGAGCCACGTCGCCGTCCATCGAGAAGACGCCGTCGGTGACGATCAGCGAGGCCCGCTCGCCGGCCTCGCGCAGGGCCCAGGCGAGGTGCTCGAGGTCGCCGTGGCGGTAGACGAAGGTCTCGGCGCGGGAGAGGCGGCAGCCGTCGACGATGCTGGCGTGGTTGAGCTCGTCGGAGAAGACGACCTCGCCGCGCCCGGCGAGCGCCGCGATCGTGCCGGTGTTCGCCAGGTAGCCGGAGCCGAACAGCAGCGAGGCCTCATAGCCCTTGAACTCGGCGAGCCGCTCCTCGAGGTGGCGGTGCGGCTGCATGTTGCCGGAGATCAGCCGCGAGGCCCCGGCCCCGGCCCCCCAGCGCATCGCCGCCTCGGCCGCCGCGCCGCGAACCCGCGGGTGGTCGGCCAGGCCCAGGTAGTTGTTCGAGCAGAGCAGCAGCACCGGCCGGCCGTCGAGCAGCACGCGCGGGCCCTGCGGTCCGCTGATGAGCCGCAGCCGCCGGTGGAGCCCCTGGTCGCGGAGCTCCTCCAGCCGATCTGCGATGTCGGTCATGCCGCTTGCGGGTACGGCGGGGGCTTCTTCGTCTTCTTGATCACCCGCAGCTGGGTCGAGGGGTCCCAGAAGTTAGCCTCGTCCTGGCGGTCGATCAGCTCTTCGATCGGGGTCGCCGGTGCCTCGCCCGCGAGCCAGCCGGAGCGGTTGTCCGGCCGCGGGTTGGCGCCGTTATCGGGCTGGCGGGCCACGTTCAGGCCCAGCTCCTCGAACATCGCCCGGTCGTCCTCGGGCTCGGCGCCGAGGGTGGTCAGGAAGTTGCCCATCATCACCCCGTTGAGCCCTGCCTTGACCGCCAGCGGCTGCAGGTCGCCGAGGTTCTCGACCCGGCCGCCGCAGAGGCGGAAGAGCGCGCCGGGGATGACCAGGCGGAAGACCGCCACCCACTTGACCACCTCCCAGGCGTCCATCAGGGGCCGGTCGCCGAACTTGGTGCCCTCACGCGGGTTGAGCAGGTTGATCGGCACTGAGGTCGGGTTCAGCTCGGTGAGCTCGAAGGCCATCTCGACCCGCTGCCGCGGCGACTCGCCGAGGTTGAGGATGCCGCCGACGCAGGTCTCGAGGCCCGCCTCCTTGACCGCGTCGATCGTCCGCAGCCTGCCCTCGTAGCGGACCGTGGTCGTGACCTCGGGGTAGTAGGAGCGGGCCGACTCGACGTTGTGGTGGACGCGCTGGACTCCCGCTTCCTTCAGCTGCTTCGCTCGCTTCCCCGACATGTGGCCAATCGAGGCGCAGCGCTTCAGGTTGGTCTGCTCGGCGACTAGCCTCGTCCCTTCGAGGATCTTCTGGAAGTCCCGTTTGGAGAGCCCCTGGCCCTGGGTGACCATGCAGAAGCGGTGGGCGCCCGCGGCCTCGGCCGCCTTAGCGTGCTCGAGGATCTGCTCGGGCTCCATCATCGCGTGCATCGGCGTGTCCGCCTCGGCGTAGCGCGACTGGGCGCAGAAGCCGCAGTCCTCGGCGCAGCCGCCCGACTTGGCGTTGACCAGC
>Ga0190265_10000358_pt1 | contig 34943 bp, 37 predicted proteins | sample Popmic124T_FD_133135 | JGI IMG/M metagenome (GOLD analysis project Ga0190265, IMG submission 133135) | Populus adjacent soil microbial communities from riparian zone of Indian Creek, Utah, USA - 124 T | ecosystem: Environmental > Terrestrial > Soil > Riparian zone | place: USA: Utah | collected...
CCGTGAGCAATGCATTGAACGCGTAACCTGCTGTCTCAAAGGCCGCGAACCCGAAACCGACCGCTGCGCCGAGAATGAATCCGTCTCTTGCGTGGCGTCGCGGTAGGTGCCTAGTAATCAGAACCAGGGCGACAGCCTTTACGGCTTCCTCGATTAGGCCGACCCCGAGAAACAGGGCCGGCGATGGAGTCAGAAGATATGCCTCCAGAACGGCTGTGCCAAGCACACCCATCAGTCCGCCGACGAAGAAGGCCCTGATGATCAGTTCTGCCGTGACGTGCTCGTCCTTCCATCTCTCGAACGCCCATGTGACGAACGTGACAGGGACAAGGAAGCTGCCCAGCAGTATCAGGGTGGGCACAAGATTGGCATTGGCCGCGAGCAACGTGACCACGACACTCGTGACCCACAACGTTAGGCCCGTGGCAAAGATCATTGCCCACGTGTTGCGGACGCGCACACGTGCTCCACCGATTCTCACGGTCATCGTTGTGCTCCCTGTGGCCGGGGGACTACAACTGCGAGCGGTTCAAAACGTGGAGCAGGGGGCTGGTGCTCGAGTGACGGTCCGAGTCCGCGCTTCATGATCTAGCGCGGCCTAGTTCCTGGACTCGGCCGCGCCTTCTCAGGAGACGGGGACGTGTCGTAGGGAAGAGGAATGTATCCGACAGATGGCCGTCGACCATGAGATTGGGGATACAGCCGCGTCATCTCATTGGCCTCGTAGGAGAGCTCACGGGCTACCTTTAGCCCGACAGATTGAGCCAGGTTGACGTCAATCGAGTAGTCGTGTGTGCATCGTCCATCGCTGAGGGTGGTGGCCAGCTCTGCGGCTAGTTCGCCCGGCATCTGCTTACGGAGGAGCGCATGGACGAAGTCGCCTACCTGGGCCTGGATCTGAGCCTCGAGGGACATGGCCGGGAGAATCAACGCCTTGTCCCGCCGGGCACCGAGAACACGCCGCTGCAGCAGCGGCTGCACGTGTGCCAGGATCACGAAGAGCCAGACCAGGTCGACCGGCGTCACGTCGCCTCCTCACACCAAAGAGCCTGTCCTCACCAACGACCCGGACGCTGAACCTTTCCAGGTCAGACATCCCGTGGCTCCCTGCTGCTGCGTCACCACCGGCTCGCCCGCAGCAGCAGCAGAACCTGCCCGTCCTCCCGCTTCGCATCCAGGTTCACCGGATGTCCGGTGCCGCACATCCCCGAATGAGGTAGTCCCAGGAGGTATAGCCACCTTGGCTGTTTCATGTGCTCAATGCATGGCGCCGTGCGCGCGATACCCGGCGTGTGCCTCCTCGGCTGAACCGCGCTCCCTGCGCAGAGCACCCAACGACACCAGGTCGCGACGGAAGAGTGATGCCAGTCCCCAGTCCAGTCCGATTCGAACCTTGCGGTTCATGGTCGGCATTTGGGTCAGGTGGTAGGCCCGGTGCAACGCCCACGCGGGCAGACCCCGCAACCGAATGCCGTACAGCTCAGCCACTCCCCTGTGGTGGCCAAGGCTTGCGACGGAACCTGCGTACCTGTGGGCATAGGGTCGCACGGTCTCGCCGGAGATCACCGCGGCAAGATTCCTTGCCAGATGCCGAGCCTGGCGAACCGCATGTTGGGCGGTGGGCGGCGTCGTTGCTCCCCGATTCGTGACATCAGGAACGGCGGCACAGTCACCCGCGCTCCATGCGTCACTCGTGCCGACGACGCGAAGGTCCGTGCCTACTCGGATACGCCCCTTGTCATCGAGAGGCAGGTCGGTATCGCGGAGGAAGGGATTCGGCTGCACCCCAGCAGTCCATACAAGCGTGCCCGCGCGCAGTTCGGTGCCGTCTGAGAGCCGGATCCGTCCGTCGCCGATTGATTCCACCCGGGTGTGGAGTCGGAGGTCGATAGATCGTCGGCGGAGCTCAGCGCCAGCATGTTGGCCAACACTTTCTCCTACATCGTTGAGTATTCGTCCCGTGAGTTCGACTAGCACCCAGTGGAGATCAGCCGGGCTGATGTGGCGGAGGTAGCGACAAGCCGAACGGGTCATATCCTCAAGTTCACCGAGCACCTCGACTCCGGCGAAGCCGCCACCAACGACGACGAATGTCAGTGCCCGGCGGCGCACCTCCGCGTCACGAGTCGTCTCCGCAAGGTCGAGCCTGCTGAGGACGTGGTTGCGAAGTGCAATAGCTTCATCGATCGTCTTGAAGCCGATGCCGTACTCCTCAAGGCCGGGAATGCCAGGCATACGTGTGACCGCACCCACTGCGAGCACCAGGTGGTCGTACGTCACGTCGTAGGGGGGGCCTTCGGCCGGCTGGACGGTGAGGCTGTGCCCCCCGTAAGAGACGCGGGTGGCCCGGGCGTTGAGCACTTCTACATCGGGCAGCACAGGGCGCAACGGGACGACGACGTGACGAGGTTCGACATTCCCGCTCGCTGCTTCAGCGAGGAAAGGCTGATACGTCATGAAGTTGCGCGGAGTGATGAAGAGCACCTCGGCCTGGCGGCGGGTCCGGGCCTGGATGTGGCGTGCGGTGAACAGCCCGACGAACCCGCCACCCACGATGACAATGCGTGGGCGTGTTGGCGTCATGGCGGCGAGACTGGCTGGGCAGTCAACTTGACGCATCCCGCCTTCACGTAGTTCTTCACGCCGTTCTCGCTCAGTTCATCAATGATGAACGACAGCCCAATCGCTAGTAGCCAAACGTCCCTTGCGATCGGAATACCTTGGTCGGTGGGACGCAAGCTGCCCTCCTGCCGCATGCCAGCGCTGTGCAAGCAGGTACAGCCCCAGGAGGCAAGCAGATAACACGGTCAGCCCCACGCCGGCGAGTCCGGTTGACACAACCGGCATTAGCAGCATCGCACCAAGGGCTATCTCGCTCACGGACAGATCTCGTACGAACAGTGCGGGATCCCACTTGCGGAGACTTGGGTACGCACCAGCAGCGAAGGCGTGCGTATGTGCCGCTGTCGCGTCATCTTTGCCGAGCTTGGCGAGGCCGGCATTCAGAATGAATGCCCCGGTGCCGAGCCGCAGCGGAACTTCCCGGGCGTTGATACGCAAAGCCATACTTCATCTCCCGCTCTTTTGAACCACGGTCGAGAGGGCCTGTTCGGCCCACTCCCGGAGAATCGGCGCAGGTGCAGCTCCAGCCTGACGAGCCACTTCCTGACCGTCGTGAATCACCATGAGAGTAGGGACTGCCTGCACACGGAAGCGCTCCGAGAGACGGGGCGATTCGTCCACGTTCACCTTGACGAGCTTGACCCTGCCCGCCAACTCCCGCGCAACCTGCTCGAGAGCGGGACTGACCATCCGGCAGGGATCGCACCACGGCGCCCACAGGTCGACCACGACAGGAATGGTCGACTTCTCCACGACATCGGCGAAGTTGTTGTCGTCGGCGTCCGCGACCCACGGCAGGGGGGCGCGGCATTGCCGGCATCGTGGACTGCCAGACGCGGTGGAGGGCACCCGATTCTTACGTCCACATCGCTCGCAGCTCACCACATGGGCTTCCATTGCCGTCGTACCTGTCTGTAGCTCAAGCAGCAGTTTGGTCGGGTGGCGGCGAGTTCTGGTGAGTCACCTCGAGATCACCCTCTTGCAGGGTCACGCGGATCACCGCACCGTCGTCAACGTCTCCACTGAGCAGGGCGCGCCCGATGCGGGTTTCGACTTCCCGGGCGATGAACCGCCGCAGCGGACGAGCCCCGTACACCGGATCGAAACCCTGTTGGGCGATGAACCGCCGAGCGTCCCGGGTGACCTCGAGGGTCATCTGGCGGTCAGCGAGCCGCCTCCTCAGGTCGTCGAACATCAGCTCGACCACCCGCTCGATCTCAGGAGGCGTGAGCGGTTTGAAGAGCACGATGTCGTCTACCCTGTTCAGGAACTCCGGCCGGAAGTGTCCCCGCAGCGTCGCCATGACTCGGTCGCGTGCATCGGGCTTGATCTCGCCAGCCGATGTCACTCCCTCCAATAGGTACTCGGAGCCGATATTCGAGGTCATGATGATCACGGCGTTGCGAAAGTCGACTGTCCGGCCCTGGGCATCGGTGAGCCGCCCGTCATCGAGGACCTGCAGCATGGTGTTGAACACATCTGCGTGCGCCTTTTCGACCTCGTCCAGGAGAACCACGGAGTACGGCTTCCGCCGGACCGCTTCCGTAAGTTGACCGCCTTCCTCGTAGCCGACGTAGCCCGGGGGAGCTCCGACCAGCCGGCTAACCGTGTGACGCTCCTGAAACTCGCTCATATCGATGCGGACCATGTTCTCCTCGGTGTCGAACAGCGCCGCCGCGAGCGTCCTCGCCAGTTCCGTCTTTCCTACACCGGTAGGCCCGAGGAAGATGAAGGATCCGATGGGCCGGCGTGGGTCCTTGACGCCGGATCGTGCTCTGATGATGGCGTCGGCGACCAGCCGAACTGCCTCGTCCTGGCCGACCACCCGCTCATGGAGAACCTCGTCCAGGCGGAGTAGCTTGTCGCGTTCGCCTTCCTGCAGGCGGCTCACGGGGATCCCGGTCCACCGGGAGACGATCAATGCTATTTCGACCTCCGTAACGACTTCCCGGAGCAGCTTCCGGTCGCCTTGCTTGGCCGCGAGCTGGGACTCCTCTGCCTGCAGGCGCCGCTCCAGGTCGGGCAACTTGCCGTGTCGCAGCTCAGCGGCCTTGTTGAGGTCGTAGTTGCGCTCGGCCTGGTCCGCCTCGTGGCGAAGCTGCTCGATCTGCTCTCGCAGTCCTTGCACCCTGCGGAGGGCCTGCCGTTCGGCCTCCCAGTGGGCGCGCATCGAGTCGGCCTCAGCGCGCAGATCGGCGAGCTCCTTGCGCAGCTCCTCGAGTCGTGCCTGGCTCGCCGCGTCTTGCTCCTTGGCCAGTGCCGCCTCCTCGATCTCGAGGCGAGTCACTTTGCGGGTGAGCTCATCCAGCTCCGCGGGCATCGAGTCGATCTCCGTCCGCAACATGGCGCACGCCTCGTCCACGAGGTCAATAGCCTTGTCAGGGAGGAAACGGTCCGAAATGTAACGGTGGCTCAGGGTGACAGCGGCCACCAGCGCACTGTCCTGAATCTTGACGCCGTGGAACACCTCCAGCCGCTCACGCAAGCCACGCAGGATCGATATGGCGTCCTCGCTCGACGGCTCATCTACCAGCACCGGCTGGAAACGCCGTTCGAGAGCGGCGTCCTTCTCGATGTGCTTGCGATATTCGTCGACCGTCGTGGCGCCGATCATGTGGAGCTCCCCCCGCGCCAGCATCGGCTTGAGCATGTTGCCGGCGTCCATCGCGCCCTCGGCGGCACCGGCGCCGACCACGTTGTGGAGCTCATCGATAAACAGGAGGATCCGGCCTTCAGCGGCGCGTACCTCGTTGAGCACGGCCTTAAGCCTCTCCTCGAACTCGCCTCGGTACTTCGCGCCCGCGACAAGTGAACCCATGTCGAGGCTGAAGACGGTCTTCTCCCGCAAACCCTCAGGTACGTCTCCGTGTTCGATCCGCTGGGCCAAACCCTCGACGATGGCGGTCTTGCCAACACCTGGGTCGCCAATAAGGACAGGGTTGTTCTTCGTCTTCCTGGACAGGATCTGAATGACCCGGCGAATTTCGCTGTCGCGTCCGACCACAGGGTCGAGCTTCCCGGCTCGGGCGTCGGCGACCAGGTCACGGCCGTACTTCTCGAGCGCCTCGTATGCCACCTCGGGCATGGCTGACGTGACCCGCTGGTTACCTCGGATCGACCTCAACGCTCGCAGGAACTCATCCCGTGTCAACCCATGTTCGTGCAGGCGTCGCCCGGCCGCCGTCTCGGCTCCTTCGTCGAGGAGGGCGATGACCAGGTGTTCGACAGAGACGTATTCGTCTCTGAGTCGCTTCGCCTCTTCTTCGGCGACTTCCAGAAGACTGGACAAGCGCTGTGTGACGAAGACCTGTCCCGGGGCGGCGCCCGGACCGCTCACCCTCGGCCGGCGCTCGAGATCTGCCTCAATATCGCTTCGCAACCGACTCGGCTCTGCCCCAGCCTGCGCAAGCAGCCGAGGAATGAGCCCTTCTGGTTGGTCGAGCAGCGCTAGCAGGAGGTGTTCGCCCTCGACCTCCGTGTGACCGAAGCGGAGCGCCTTGGTTTGCGCATCATGCAGGGCCTCCTGAGACTTCTGCGTCAGGCGGTTCATGTCCATGATCGGCCTCCGAATGGTCGTCGAGAGGTATCCTGCAGCGCCGCCTCCAACGCGGCGACGCGGTCGAGTAGATGGATAACCAGGCCGAGAGCGGCGTAGTTCATCGAGAACGCGGCACGAAGGCGCTGGATCCTGGCCACAGCGGCGAGCTCGCTAAAGGGGAACCACAGTTGACCGGAGGCGTCTCGATCGGCTTCTAGCAGGCCAAGTGCGACAAGCCGGCGAATCATCTGCGGGTGGACCTGCATGACGCGGGCGAACGACTCCAGGTCGAGGGCAAGCGGCCGGGCCAACCCATTACTCATGACAGGCTCCTCGGATCAAACGTAGATGTCGCGGCGAGCTGCTCGAAGAGGTGGCGCTCCTCTTCGGTCAACTGGCTCGGTAGCATGACGCGAACCTCCGCATACAGGTCACCATTTCGACCTCGCGGGCTGGGTAGTCCTCGACCGCGTAAGCGCAGACGTCGCCCGCTCGAAGTCCCCCCCGGCACACGCACCTTCGCCTCACCTCCTGGCGTGTCCACGGCAACCGTGGCACCCAGTGCGGCCTCCCACGGCGCCAAAGGCAGCTCGACGTGTATGTCACGTCCCTCCACCCGGTACCTCGGATGCGGAGCGATCCGTACGACCAGGTAGAGATCGCCCGCGGCGGCACCGCCAGTTCCCTCGCCACCTTGGCCGACCAGCCTGATCCGTTGACCATCCGTGACCCCGGGAGGCACGGTCACTTCGACGCTCCGCGTCCCTTCGAGTGCAGAGATGGTGAGCCACCGGTGCACACCGGTGTATGCCTCCTCCAGGGACAGCTCAAGCTCGACCTCCTGGTCCGCTCCCGGGATTGGCCCCCACCTCCGCCGGCCTCGAGCACCGAACATGCCGTCAAAGAGGTCTTCGAAGTCGATGCCCCCCTCGTCGAACCAAACCCGCTCACCCCTGCCGGCTCGTTGTCCCGTTCGTCCGGACCGGGCGCCCGCCCAAGTCTCAGGATCCACGTCCTCCGGAACCCGGTGGTAGTCATGCCCAAAGGCGTCGTACCGCTTACGCAGATCGGGATCAGACAAGACGTCGTAGGCCTCGGATATCTCCTTGAACCGATCCTCCGCTTCTGGGTTCTTGTTGATGTCCGGGTGATACGTGCGGGCGAGCCTGCGGTAGGCACGCTGGATCTCATCAGGGGTTGCCTCGCGTCGTAGGCCGAGTACCTCGTAGAAGTCACGACGATCAGCCATCGGTCTTCTTCCTCGCAACCACGACCCCTGCTGGACGAAGCAGCGCACCCGGGGTTCCATAGCCCGGCCTGACCACAGCCACTACCGTCCCTGGCGGCGATTCGTCGTCCACCGTGGTCACAGCCTCGTGCAGTGCCGGGTCGAAGCTTTGCCCAACAGCATCGAACCGGGGAAAACCCAGGCGAGCAAGCGTTGCGACTGCCTGTTCGTGTACTGCACGGACCCCCTCAATGAGAGTGGTCGCATCGTCCTCCGCGTGGCGGAGTGCGAGTTCGAGGTTGTCAACGACCGGTAACATTTCCGTGGCCAACCGGGCCCGTTCGGCGCCCCGAGCGCGGTCGAGGTCGCGGTGATACCGCTTCCGCAGGTTTTCCAGATCCGCCAATGCGCGCTTCAGCTGGTCTTCCATGTGGGCAGTGGCGTCACGGCCTTCTTCCTCGGCCTGTTGGGCCTGGCCCTGCGCCCGGTCGCAGGGCCTCGGGGCTTCAGTCGGCTCGGCAGCCTCGTCCGGAGGGCGATCCGTTGATGGGGGCTGTTCGTCGCTCACTCGTCGACCGTGAAGTCTGCGTCGATGACATCGTCATCGGTGTGCGGCTTGTCTTTGTGGTCGTCGTGCTGATCGTCCTGCCGACGGGTACCGAGCCCGTGAAAGACCTGCTGAAGCTCCTGCGTCAAAGACCGCACACGGTCGAGCGGCGCGTTGTCCTTGACCGCCTGACGAGCGTCCGAAACCAACATGTCCGCACGGCTCTTCTCGTGAGTCGGAACCGAGTCCCCGAGCTCATTCAGCCGGCGTTCAACCTGGTAAGCGATAGCGTCGAGCTCGTTGCGTGCGTCGACCTCCTGCCGTATTCGGGCGTCTTCGGCTTGGTGCTGTTGGGCGTCAGCGATCATCCTTTCTATTTCGGCCTGGTCAAGGGTGGAACTCTCAGTGATCGTGATCTGCTGCTCTGCGCCCGTGTCCTTGTCGCGAGCCGACACGTTGAGAATCCCGTTGGCGTCGATGTCGAACGTCACCTCGACCTGCGGCTCTCCGCGGGGAGCGGGACGGATACCCTCGAGACGGAAGCGCCCGAGCACGCGATTATCCGCGGCACGTTCGCGTTCGCCCTGCAGAACGACGATGTCAACCGCGGTCTGATTATCCTCAGCGGTACTGAACACCTCCGTTCTGCGCGCCGGGATTGTTGTATTCCGTTCGAGGACCTTCGTCATCATCCCGCCGAGTGTCTCCACTCCGAGCGAGAGTGGGGTCACGTCCAGAAGAAGGACGTCCTTCATCTCTCCCTTGATGATCGCTGCCTGGGTTGCGGCACCGATGGCGACGACCTCATCCGGGTTCACCGTCATGTTGGGGTCCTTGCCGCCGGTGAGGCGGCGGACCAGCTGCTGAACGGCGGGAATTCGAGTGGAGCCACCTACGAGGATGACTTCGTCGATGTCATCCGCCGTGACCTTGGCATCCGCCATCGCTTGCTTTACCGGTTCCATGGTCCGTTCGATGAGATCGTGTGTCATCTCCTCGAACGTCGAGCGCATGATCGTCGAGACGAGATGTTTCGGGCCGCTGGCGTCGGCGGTGATGAACGGTAAGTTGACCTGTGTCTGGGTCACCGAGGACAGTTCGACCTTAGCCTTCTCAGCCGCTTCGAACAGTCGCTGCAATCCCTGCGGATCCTGACGCAGGTCGATGCCTTGGGCTGCCTTGAACTCGTCTGCGAGGTAGTCGACGACGCGGCGGTCGAAATCGTCGCCACCGAGATGTCCGTCTCCGGACGTCGCCATGACCTCGACCACACCCTCGCCTACGGTGAGGACACTTACGTCGAAGGTGCCTCCGCCAAGGTCAAACACCAGAATTGTTTCGTTCTCCCTCTTGTCGAGGCCGTACGCAAGGGCTGCCGCTGTCGGCTCGTTGATGATGCGAAGGACCTCCAGACCGGCGATGCGGCCGGCGTCCTTCGTCGCCTGGCGCTGGGCGTCGTTGAAGTACGCCGGGACTGTGATGACGGCTTCCGTGACCCGCTCCCCAAGGAACTTCGACGCGTCCTCCACCAGCTTGCGCAGCACTAACGCTGAGATCTCTTCCGGGGCGTATTGCTTCTCACCGACCTTGAACCGCACTGCGTCGTCCGGCCCGGACACCACATCGAAAGAGACAGCCTCCATCTCGCTAGTGACCTCGTCGTATCGACGGCCGATGAAGCGCTTGGCAGAGTAGATCGTGCCCTTTGAGTTCAAGATCGCCTGGCGCCGCGCCAACTGGCCCACGAGACGCTCGCCCTGCTCCGTGAACGCGACCACCGATGGGGTCGTGCGTGATCCCTCAGCGTTGGGGATCACCGTCGGTTGACCGGACTCGACGGCCGCGATCGCAGAGTTGGTCGTGCCGAGATCGATGCCGACTGCCTTTGCCATTGGTATTCCGCCCTTCATCGAGTCAGGATCAGACCGAGAGGGTGCCGACCGCTATGGCCGGGCATCTCTCCCGCGGACCGGTTTGCAAGCACAGCTGCTCAGACGTTGATCCGTATCTCGATCGCGGCCTTGCGTCCGCAGCTCAGCTCACGCCGTCCTGCTGATGGCTGGCTGTTCACCGGTTCCTTCGGCGATCGCAACCTTTCGCGGCTTTGCTTGCTCGGCGACTGGGACGAGGAGGGTCAGTACGCCGTGGTCGTAGGACGCCGTGATGCGGTCGGCATCGAGGCTCTCACCAAGGAACAGTTGGCGCGCGAAGGTTCCCTGCGGACGCTCAGCGACGACGACCTCCTGACCCTCCTTTGGCTTCCACGAGCGCTCCGCGCGAACAGTGAGAACGTTCTTCTCCACGGTGAGATCGATCGAGTCGCTTTCGACACCGGGGAGGTCAAAGCGGATGATGAACTGGTCGCCGTCTCGATAAGCATCGATCGGCATGGTGCGCTGCGGAACCCCACCTGGCTCAGTCATCTGGGACATTCGGTCGAGCTCACGAAAGGCAAGCTCACGGTAGGGGTCGAATCGCATCAGCATGGCTGCCTCCAGTCTTCCGGTACGCGCGGCATGAGCGTTGGAGCTCTCAGCCACAAGCCTCGCGAGCGCGCCAACACCCCGACATCCCGGAACCAGGTAGTCATCGTCATAGTCTCCGAAGACCGAAGTTCGACGAGGCTTCACCTTGGAGCGAGCCTGCAGCTTCGACAGCATCAATGGCCAGTGTCCGGACCATGCTGATGCTCAGCTCCACGTTGACCTCGTGTGCTCCTGCGGCAAGCAGTTGGCCGTTGCTTTCGATAACCAGGTGGCGCCGCACGGTAGAACCCGAAGGAAGCCGACGTAGTGGCCGCGACGATCGCATCACTGACCCGCGTGGTCCTTAGTGGCGGTAGGGACCCGCAGCCCGTCCGGCGAGGCCCGAACCGAGATGCCCTCCAGTCGGCCTAGTGCTCGCCCCATGCGGCAAGGCGCAGAAGTCGGCGAAGCAGGTATGCACGCAGTATCACGTCTCCGAGGGCAAAGTCGTAGATCACGTGCTCACGGAGGCGGTCAACCGGCACGACCAGCACTTCTCCCGGTTCACGGACGACCGCTGTCACATAGAGTGCCTGGCCAGTCAGGACGGACAGCTCGCCGAGGAAGCGCCCGGGACCGTGGATGCCGATCAGACGCAGTTCCAGGTCGGGGTACCCTTCGACCATTGCAACCTTTCCACGTACGACAACCGACAGATCGGTGCTGATGTCGCCTTCGCGGTAGAGCAATTCACCGGGCTGTGTCGGGCAGAGTTCTCCGAGCGGGGTCAGTACTCCTATCTGGGCGTTGCTCAAGCGTGGAAAGGCTCCGTAAAGGTCTGGCGTCTCGCCGGAGTCGGTGACAGGGGTCATGCGTTGAATCGGCCTTCCCGCCTCGGAACCACCTGGCACCGAGGCCGCGCTGGAGCCCCCTGCTTCTTCAACAGCGTCGTCGCTGTGATCATCGACGTTCTCCCCTACTGTCGGCCTCCGTCAACGCACGGACTGTGCACGTACGTCACGTCTCCGCGGCCCTGGCAGCGGCGGTAGGGCCGCGGGACGCGACTCTCCCCTGGGTCCGCCCGAACGGTCTTGCCTGCGTCGGCTCAACGCGTCACCAGCCTCGCCCAGGGTGGCAGCGTCTAGCATCCCGCGAGCACGCAGTTCGCGCCTCACCACAGCTAGGACCGCTTGCTCACCATGGCCGACTCTTCGATTGATCCCAGGGTTACGGGCAGGCGGCGCACCCTGCGACAACACGCCACGAGTCGCGCGCCCTCACACCTCAACGGCGCTGCCTGTGTATGGCGTTCGAGGCCCCTGACTACGCCACCAGTCAGAGGCTCGCATCATGCAACGGACGGGCTGGGGACAGCTCAGATGGCGACAAGAGAATCCCGCGTTCGGGGGATTCTCGCCAGTGCACGTCCATGCGAACCTGTTGTCATCTAGTGGCCGTGGGACAAATGAGTGCAGATGCAGAAGGCGGCCCTGAGTCGTCGTGCCAAGGTCTCGGGAGAAGGGACCTCAATTTTGCGGAAGAGGGCGGCTGTTGTGCGGAACGCCGTTTAGGCTTCGCTGCGGCAGGGGCGGTTGAGGTCACGGTCGAGGTTGGGCAGGCAGTTCGGGGCGGTCCAAGGTCTAGCGGCGCGACGACGGCAGCTCAGAACGCCCTGTAGTGGCTGGTCTTGCGCCGCTGGATCGCTCTACTCCACTGCGAGCCAGCGTCATGGTGTGAGAATCACGGCAGCGGGGTGGGCGCCAGCCTCGACAACCCGGCCGCCCTGCCCGAACCGCTTGACTCACACGACCCTCGGGCTCTTCCGGTCGGCATTATCGACTTTCTGGTCCTACCCGCTGCGGCACTGGACGAGAAGCACCGTTGAGCGGTGAGTGTCATGACATTGCGAGATCACGAAGCGGCGGACGCCGACGTCAGAACAGTGCGGGGTGATGATGGGTCACGTTCGTCGACGTTCACTCGGCCACGGACTCGACCTTCCATACCGAGGTCCGCGCTTCGCGAGCGAATGCATGGCCGCACTCAAGAGGGGAGGTCGGTCGTCAACATGCTTGAGACGACAGCGTCCGGCCGGGGCTCTGTCCTCTTGGTAGAAGGTCCACCCGGCATCGGTAAGAGCAGACTGCTGGCAAGCGCCGAGGACGTGGCGACTGAACACTGCGTCACGGTGATCAGAGGCAGCGCAGACGAATTGAGCCACCTCCCACTGGCACCGCCGCTCGCCGCGCTGGACGATGTGCTGTTGCTCGAAGGTAACCAGCCGCCGTCGTCCGATCCGTCCGCCGTGCGGCCGTGGCTCGAGAAGACAGCAGCGCACCTCGCAGAACGTGCCACCAACAGCACCATGTTGATCACCGCAGACGACCTGCAGTGGAGCGACTCGTTGAGCGCAAGTGCGCTACGTGTGCTGCCACCGCGACTGGCATCGTTCCCTATCGCATGGGCTCTGGCGCGCGGCTCCGGGGGAAATACTGTCGCCACCGATTGGCTTTTCGACGAGCTGGAACAGGACGGGGCCGCACGAGTCAGACTAGGTCCCCTCCCGGGATCGGCGGTACCAGACGTCATCAATGACGTACTGGGCGCAGCGCCCGACTCCAGCCTGCGGACGCTGGCAGATGGCGCGGCCGGCAACCCCCGTCTCCTCGTTGAGCTTCTTGCTGGCTTGCTCGAGGAGGACATGATCGACTTCACCCAGGGCCGGGCAAGGCTACTGGCAACGGGGACGACGCCACAGCGGATAGAGCTGATCGTGCACCGCCAGCTGGACAGTCTTAGCCTGCCGGCGCGACGTCTCTTGGACGTTGCCGCCATCCTATGCCGACCTTTCGTCGTCCCCGAGCTTGCCAGGCTGCTCGGTGAACCGCCCGCACGCTTGGAGACGCCACTACACGAGGCACTCGATAGCAACCTCCTGAGGCGAACGAACAAGGAAGTCTTCGCATTCCGATGTGCTCTTGTCCGGCAGTCTGTCGCTGACATGATTCCGGCAGCCGTCCGCTGGGCGCTGCGCCGTCAGATCGCCGATACGCTCCCGCCGTCCTGCCCATCGGTAGCCTCAGGGCCGGCCGACCTACCTGACGACGGATCGGGGACTCGGGGCACCCAAGCGAGTTGCGGCAGTGCGGGCACCAACCCTAAGCATGGCCTGCCGCCATACTCCAACTCAGAGACCCACCCCCCAATGGCGAGTGACACTAGGAGCGAGCACCAACCCCCCCGAGGCCGAACCGAGAGACTGATCGCAGAGGAAGTTTGGGCCAACTCGTGGAGCTCGCTCACATACGCGCCCGATCAAGAGCTCACTCCATCGGCCTGGCTCTACATGTGTGAGCCACTCTCTACCGCGAGCCAACTGGACTCCCAGGACGGTACCGCCGACTCCGAGCGTTCGACGGGGCTCCACCAGTATGGCCGCGAACACGAGACCTCGGACGACGCCGCCGAGACATCCAGCGCACACAAACTGTTCACCGCCAGGCGAAACCAAGACAATTCGCGCGCCTACTCCAGCGAGTGTCGACGGGCTGCCGGATCAAGCCCGGACGAAGTGCCCGAGGGCCTTACGTCCCTCAGATCACCACAGGCGTCCCAGGCCGGAGGGTGGGCGACGCTCACAGACACCGAACGTGCTGTTGCCGACCTCGTCGCCGAGGGACTGACCAATCGCGAGGCCGCCAACCGAGTCTTTCTCTCGCCTCATACCGTCTCGTTCCACCTTCGCAAAGTCTTCCGCAAACTCGGCATCCGTTCCCGGGTCGAACTGGCCCGCCTCGCTGTCCAGCGGGCACGGGACGCCGATGGTCGATCAGGTCACCCCGTCCCCTCGCGAAGGGCTCACAACGGGTTGGTGGGCAACTAGCCTGCGCCTCCAGGCCGGCTCAGCCAGGTGAGGAGAGACAGCTACAGCATCGCCTCGGATGGCCCAGCTCTGCACCGACAACCGCAGTCGACTCGTCTCGAACATCCGGGGGGCGCCGAACACGCTCCCGTGCGCGCCCCCAGGTCGATCGGCACCCAATGAACCTGGCTGCGGATGCACGTCGTACACAGCCGCAACCGAAGCCACACCGATCGCGGCGTAAGACACTCATGGGCGGCTCGCGGTGCTGTGGCGCATGGGTAGCGGAACATGGTCGCGTCAGGTCTAGCCACGCCCGTGCCATTCTGCCCACTCCACGCCCACACCTCAGCCCGCGGCCAGGGCACCTTCCAGCCAGCTGCGCAGCGCGAGCGACGGCGCGGGGCCCGCCCGGCGTGCGAGCAGCGTGCCTTCTTGCAGCAATAGCAGGGTAGGGACTGCCTGCACATCAAACAGGCGGGCCACCCTTCGCGACTCGTTGACGTTGATTTCGACGAGCTTGAGTCGACCGGCATGTTCGCGTGCCAAGCCCTCCAACACCCTGCTCACGTGCCGGCTGTGTCTGCACCACGGCGCCCACACGTCAACGAGCACCGGAATCGTGGCCACATCCAAGGCTTCGCCGACGGTAGAGTCGTTCGCCTCAACAACCCACAGCAGCGGCGAGTGACAGCGTCCACAATGCGGCAGCCCGGTCGAGGCAGCCGCGATGCGGTTCTTTGCGCCGCACCGATCACAGGGCACCTCCTTGTCAGGCTCCGGCAGCGTGCTCTCTTGTGTCGCCATCGATCTGTTCCTGATGGCGGATAAATCGGCTTTGGCAGTCAAGACTGTGCTCCGAAGCGCGGGCTGTGAGGAATCCGTCACAACACCCACGGCACGCGTCCGCTAGACGTGCCTCCAGGCTAGGTCGATCCCCGACGAGGAGGCGTCAACATGTCTGCTTCAGCTGTATCCGTTTTGGACCGCTGTGATGTTGCGCCGTTAACCCTTCCTGAGCTTCCAGTCGTGGTGTGGCTGCCCAAGCGCCTCCCTCGAGAGTGCGAGTCGGCCTGGTCGGCCCTTCATTGATGGTGATTGACGTACGGGTTCCCCCGGCTACGGCACCGCTGTTCGGCCCCGATCACGTGCATCAGGGCGTTGATGAGGGCAAGGTGCGCCAATGCCTGGGGGGTGTTCCCGAGATGGCGTCCGGTCTTCGGGTCGAGCTCTTCCGCGTACAAACCGAGCTGGCTGACATGTGAGAGGAGGCTTTCGCACAGCTCACAAGCGTGGTGGAGTTCGCCGATCTCGACCAAGGCGGACACCAACCAGAAGGAACAGCTGGTGAACGTGAACTCCTCCCCAGAGAGCCCGTCATCCGTTTCGTCGACCTTGTAGCGCAAGATCAAGCCATCGACACTCAACTCATCGGCGATCGCCAGGACGGTCGCCCGGATCCGGGGATCGTCGGGCGGTAAGAAACCAAGGAGGGGCAACAGAAGCAGTGAACCGTCGAGCGCCTCGGTCTCGTAGTGTTGTGTGAAGACTCCCCGAGCGTTGAGGGCGTTGGCGCAAACGTCGCTGTGAATCTCTTCAGCAGCAGCCTGCCACCGGCTGTACGCGTCCCGGTCTCCGCGGAGCTCAGCAAGACGAGCGCCACGGTCGGCCGCCAGCCAACACATGACCTTCGACAGCGTGTGGTGACGAGGTTTGCCCCGCACCTCCCAGATTCCGTGGTCAGGTTCGCGCCAGGAACGTACTGCAGACTCCACCTGGTGTTGGACAATGGGCCATAGACGCTCGTCGAGACGGTCACGTGACCTGATGTGCAGGTACAACGAGTTCACCACCGCCCCCCAAACATCGTTCTGACGCTGCCGATATGCGTCGTTACCTACCCGCACCGGTCGAGCGCCCTCGTAGCCGTTCAGGTGATGAAGGATCTGTTCGTCGAGGCTGCGCTCCCCATCGACTCCGTACATCACCTGCAGCTCGCCGTCACGTTCGGCCTGGTCTGCAATGAACGAGAAGAAGTCGTTCGCCTCCCAGTCGAAACCGAGTGTGTACAACGCCCAGAGTGCAAACGTCGAGTCACGGATCCACGAATATCTGTAGTCCCAATTTCGCTCGCCCTGCGGTGTTTCGGGTAGCGACGTAGTGGCCGCCGCTACCAGTGCGCCGGTCGGCGCGAAGGTCAAGCCTTTGAGGGTCAGCGCACTACGCTCCAGGTGAGGTCGCCAGCGATGGTCCGGGAAACGACCGCGTGCCAGCCAGTGCTGCCAATGATGTGCGGTCCAGACCAGTCGGCCGTAGGCGTCGTCAAAGGTCCGCGGCGGTTCGCCGTCGGTCCAGGACAGCGCGCAGAAGCGCACGTCACCCTGTTTGAGCAGGGTGCGTGCGGTCGCCTTGGACCCTTCGAAACCCAGCCGCATGTCGGTGGTGAGGCGCAACCGTAACTGGACGCCGCCCTCGGCGTCCGCCCAGCCCTCGTGATACCCATCCTCGCCGTACTCCCAGCGGACACGACGCCGGCCGGACTCGAACTTCGGCTCACAGTCGAGGACGACCTGCATCTCACCGGTCACACAGCGCACGGTGCGCAGCAGGACGTGCTCAGCGTCGTAATCGGTCGGCGCGCGTCGATGTCCGTGTGACCGAGGGTGCTGATGATGCCAGGGACCGAGCAGCAGCACGTCGCGCACGGTGATCCATCCGGTCTCGCATCCCCAGCTCGTCTCCAGGACCATGCTTCCGGGCACGTACCGGCGGCCCGAAGGCACCATCATTCCGGCCGGACCGAGGCGGAATCCGCCGGCGTCGCGGTCAAGCAGGGCACCGAAGACACTCGGGCTGTCCAATCGCGGCAGACACAACCACTCGACGTTGCCACTGGGCGCCACAAGTGCCATCACGTCGCAGTCAGACAGAAAGCCATACTCCTTGATCGGGGGAAACGGGGATATGCCGGCTCCGGCGAAAACCGGCTCCGTCTCACTCCACATCAGCTACCCCAGCAGTTCTGCGCTCATCAGCCACGGGAGGCTCTCCTGCCTACCGCTGTGACTGACCGACAGCAGGCCACCTCCGAACTATCCGGCCTATGGCGGACACCCACATCCCGTGACCGAATGGTTTCTGCGCGAGAAGTGAGTTGCTGCCCCCTGGCTCGCAGGTCACAGTGGACCGCATCCCTTTCGGCGGCGGCATGCCTTCACATGCCTGACGACTGCATGGGTCGGCGATCGTCCGCTGTGTCTTCGTGGCCGGGGAGTACTCGGAGGACGCGGAGTTCAGCCGCGCCACCGGGCTCCCCGCAAGCTGGATGGGCGAATACCCGACGCCTTCTCGACCACCCGCGCTAGTCGACCCCCCGGGGAGGGAGACATCTGGTCCTGCCGTCTGAGGTGCGCGTCCAAATTCATCTCGCTCTCCAGCCGCTTCACCGTCGACAGCACCGCCGCGTGCAACTCGAGCAGCACCGGTTCGGCGGCCGTGGTGAGAAGGTCCTCGCTCCGGGCACGTGCCTCCCTTAGACCTTCGAGCGCGTCGCGGAGCACCTCGACGTCGTCGGAGTTCATCCGACCGGCAGACAGAGCCTCGTTCCGGACGAGCTGGCCGAACGCATCGACGCTGACAGCCATCTCGCGGAACGTCTCCGCGAGGCCGTACAGCACAGTCCGGGTGGTCTCGTCCTCGGGCCAGGCCGCGTCCTGGGTGGCATCGGCAAGTCCCCGCAACATCGCCCGGACCGCGACGGCGCAGTGCTCCAGCGCCTCGAGGCCCTGGCGCATCCGGGGTCCGGGGTTCGGCGTACCAACGGCCCGGAAATTGAGACGGCGCCCCTGCTCCGCGTGATGCAGGGCGGCGCCGACACGCGCGATATCAGGCGTGATGCGGCGCGCCTCGTCGAGCCAAGCACGGGCAGCGCGTGCCACGTCCCCATCCCCGGAGGCCCGCTCGGCGAGCTCGTCGGCAGCCCGGCTCAAGAGCGTGCTGAGCGAGTCGGCAAGCTCGTCGATGGCCTTCCCGGCGTCCGCTGTGGTGACCTTGGGCGGGACAAGCAGGTTGGCTGCGATTCCCACGACAGCTCCCACGAGTGTATGTGCGATGCGTTGCCAGGCCGCCGTCTCCGCGGCGAGCGAGCCAACGCCAAGCACGAGCATCGCGCTGATCGCGACCTCGATCAGGAACATGCGGATGCGCAGCGCTTGGCCGATCGCGAGGGCGAGGAAGATGAGTAGGCCAAGACTCCACCACTCGAGCGGCACCACGGCTGAGAAAGCGATCGCTAGAGAAACTCCGGCCACGACGGCGACCACTCGATCGAGACCCGCCGTAATCAGTGAGACAGGGGTGACCTGCACGACCAGCATCGCCGTCAGCGGAGCGAGCAGCGGGCGCGTGCCGGGGAAGAGCAGGGTCGCCACGACGTAGGCCGAAACCGCGGAAGTTGTAATCCGCGTCGTCCACAGCAACGCTGTACGCCCGTCGTTCCCCCACCCCTTGAGGCCCCGATCGAGACGCCACCGCCTCCGCCACCAAACAGCCACCCTTCATCCTCCCCTGGTTAACACACCCAGGCCCAGAACCTGCTTACCAAGGACACGGCGGCGGTCCTGGTCTGCACGACCTTGCTCGGCGCATAGACCCACAGCGGCCGCCGACTCACGGGCGCAGGGTCGAGGCGCCGCGACGCAGAAATGCATCATTGGGCGCGAACCACGACTCGCTGTGAGTCGACTCCTTCTTGCGTGCGACTCGTAGCCGGATGTAAACCGCCGCGTCTTGGTTACGCCGCCTTCACCAGGCATCGCAGAACCTACTCGCGGGTTCGGGCGACTCCCACGTGCTGAGAACGCCGCACTCGTGCCAAGCTGGCAGATCGCGGCCAGCATCGTGACCGCGTGGCCCTCCCGAGCGACGGCCGTTGGTGGTGGATCCCCCAGCGCAATGAGAGCGTCAATGGTCCCGGTCCAGGTTCCGGACCTCACCCTGGCACCGATGTCCGCTCCAGTGGCGAGTGGATCGAGCTGGTCGGCCCTCTGCACCCGTGCGAGTACTTCGTGGTCATGCAGGGGACGCCCACTGGTTCGCGCCTCACCCATCACGCGCCGCCTCCGGACGGTCGCGGGAAGCCTCAAGGGCGTGCGCAAGTGTCTCGGCGTCATGGGGTCCCGTGTGCCGCTGGTTGCCGATGAAGAAGGTGGGAATGCCGCGCACACCACTGGCCTCCGCACTTGCCACGTCCGCGCGGATCCTCGCCGCGGCGTCTTCCGACTCCAGGTCACGTAGGAACGACTCGACGTCCAGATCGAGCTCGGCGGCGTAGCCGACGATGTCCTCGAACTCAAGCTGGTCCTGGTGGGCAAAGAGAAGGTCGTGCATCTCCCAGAACTGCCCCTGAGCCTGCGCCGCGACAGCGGCTCGCGCCGCGAGCTCGGCGTGAGGGTGTACGTCGGGCAACGGGAGATGTCGGAAGACATAGCGGAGTTCGTCCTTGAACCGTGCCCGCAGCTCCTCGGCGACACCGGTGGCGCGCGCACAGAACGGACACTCGAAGTCGCCGTACTCGACCAAGGTGAGCGGGGCACGGACCCTGCCCCGGATGTGGTCGAACGCCGGGTCTACTGGTCGGTCGAGGAACCTGGGGAGGTCAGCGTCGGTCTGCCCGCGAAAGATCAGCCAGCCGGCAGTGATCGCGACGACCGCGGCCATCAGAACCCCGACGACGACTTGACCACGAAGCGCCGGGTTTTCGAAGGCGAGATCGGCGATCAGGAGCGAGACCGTGAAGCCGATCCCCGAGAGCGCCGCCCCTCCGAAGACATGACCGAACCTGACCCCGAGAGGCAACCGGCCGAGTCCCAGCCGAATGCCGCTCGCAGCGCCCAGGCCTATGCCGAGCAGCTTGCCGAGCGCCAGAGCTACGACCACCGCCCAGGTGATGGGCGAATTCAGCGCATCTGTGAGGACACCGCCGCTAAGGTCGACACCGGCATTGGCGAGCGCAAAGAGCGGGACGACCACATAGCTGGCCCACGGATGAAGGTTCACCTGAAGGCGTTCGTTGACAGAGACTGCGCGCACTAGTTCCAGGTGGGCGGTCCGGCCGACCTCTACGCTGGGTGACTGACGGAACGCTCGAAAGCGCCTCGCCGCAGCTTCGACCGCCTCCGGCGACGGCGGGTGGGCGGCTACCAGCAGACCGCCGAGCATGCCCGCGATGGAAGCATGGAGGCCAGCTTGCAGCGCCGCCAGCCATAGTCCGAGGCCGACCACGACGTAAGGGCCTGCGCGCCAGACACTAAGCCGGTTCAGTAACCACATCAAGGCGCCGAGGACCATCATGATGATCAGGGCGGGAGGCTCGAGCGCCTCACTGTAGAAGAGGCCGATCACGCTCACCGCGACGATGTCGTCGATGACCGTGAGAGTGAGGAGGAAAACCCTGAGCTGGGTGGCGAACGTAGGGCCCACAAGTGCAAGTGCACCGAGCATGAATGCTGTGTCTGTGCCGATGACCACACCCCAGCCCCTGAGCGCCTCACCATCCCCGACAATGGCGAGGTACAGCAGTGCCGGGACGACCAGTCCACCGACCGCAGCGACCACCGGTATCGCAGCGTCCCGTGGAGTCCTGAGCTCCCCGACGGAGAACTCACGGCGGACTTCCAGCCCGATCACGAAGAAGAAGAGCGTCATCATGCCGTCGTTGACCCAGTGCGCCAGGTCCAAGGAAAGCCCCCACTGGCCGATCGAGATGGCAGCCCGCGCTTCCCAGACCTGCTTGTACGATTCGGACCACGGCGAGTTGGCCCACAGCAGAGCAGTAACGGTGGCGGCAAGCAGCAAGCCCGCACTGCCCGACTCTGTACTCAGGAAACCACGGACCGGGGCTGACAGCTGCGCGCCCAGAGAGCGTCGCGCGACGCTGGTCTCTCTCCGCGTGGCTTCCCGCATGCGACCAGCCATGTCAGTCGGCGACCCTGCTTGGCGACCGAGCCCCAACGAAGCACTCCCGGCTCGTGGACCGGCCTAGAGCACGACGTCGAACACTCGGAATGACCTCTCTCAATGAGATGTCTGCGGATTCCTCACTTCGGGGTCGAGAATCTTCAGGATGCGCGCAAGTGCGACGCCGAATCCTCCGACCAGGTCGGGCAAGCGGCCCAAGGTCTCCTCGCTCAGGGACGCATCGACGGGCGGCGGCACCGCGGCCATGCGCTCCATGATCGGGCGGAGCTCAACTTCCACGTGGAGCTTGGTGAAGCGGTGGATGCACTCCAGCAAGTCCTTGGCCACGGGGAGGTCGACGGGGTCGATGATGTCTCGACCGTTGGCCTTCGCGTTGGCCTGCGCGATGACCAACAAGCCGTAGGTATTGTCGGGGACGAAGTCGCTGTGACGCTTCAGATCCTCCTTGTCCACATCCAGGCCACCCGCGGCACGAAAGAACCGCTCGAACCTGTGAACCGCCCTAACCGGCATCTTCTCTCCTGGTTGTCGTCGCGTCCGCAGGTTGTCCCCTATCCAAGGCTCACCGATCCCCTGGCGCATGGCATCCCCAGTTCACGTGATCAGGCTGCGGCGCCGGCCCGGTGCCGACCCTGGCCGAGGTCGCCTCGACAGCCACCGCGCTGGGCGCCCCTGGCAACCCCGTCGCCTCCACGTACCGCAAGGGCGGGGGGTGGAGGCTGCCGGCGCCGGTAGCCCGCGTCAGCGACGTCCAGCGTCGGCGAGGAAGTCGTGAACCTGGCGTACGACGATCGCGCCTTCGCCCACCGCGGAAGCTACTCGCTTCACCGATCCGCTGCGCACATCACCGACCGCGAAGACTCCGGGACGGCTGGTCATCAACATCTCCGTGGCGGGTCCGGTGAGCACGAAGCCCCTGTCATCGAGCGGGATCTGCTTAGCCAGCCAATCTGTGTGGGGCACCGAACCGATGAGCACGAACAGAGCCGTGGTCTCAACCGTTCGCCGTTGACCTGTTCGCAGATCGCGGAGCACGACCGCGTCGAGTGCGGTGTCACCGACCAGCTCGATGACCTCGGCGTTGGGCCTGACATGCACCCGAGGCGCCTTTAACACGCGGTCGGCCAGGTATCGAGACATGTCGCGGTAGAGGTCGTCGTGGAGGATGACGAGGTTGACACTCCCCGCCTGCCGGGCAAGAAAGACGGCCGCCTGCCCGGCGGAGTTCCCGCCACCCACGATGGTGACCGGGTCACCGCGGCACAGGCGCGCCTCGTTCTCCGTCGCCGCGTAGTAGACACTAGCGGGCTCGAGGCCGTCCATACCCGAGACCTCGAGTCGCCGGTACCGGGCGCCTGTTGCGAGGACCACCGTGTGCGCGGTCAAGTCATCCCCGCCGGCCAGGCGTACCACGTTGTACCCGTCGACGAGGTCGAGTCCACACGCATCCCCGGGCACCGAGAACACAGCGCCGAACTTTCGAGCCTGTATCACCGCACGGTCGGCGAGGTCGGCGCCGGAGATGCCCGCGGGGAAGCCAAGGTAGTTCTCGATGTGGGCCGAGGTCGCCGCCTGCCCACCTGTCGCCACCGCATCAAGGACCATCGTGGAGAGTCCCTCTGAGGCTCCGTAGACCGCAGCGGCCAGGCCGGCCGGGCCGGCGCCGACGACCACCATGTCTTGCGCTCCTCGCGATGGCGCCGCGCGCAGACCGATGAGAGTGGCCAACTCAGTGTTGCTGGGGTTTCGCAGGACGTCGCGACCCTTCCAGATCACCACTGGGGTTTCCTCCGGCGCGATGTTCAGGCGCACGAGAATGGCCTCCGCCTCCGTGTCGATCTCCAGGTCGATCCAACGGTGCGGTACGCGGTTGCGGCTCATGAAGTCACGCAGCCGACGGCTCTCTGCCGAGAACCGCGAGCCGATAATACGAAGTCCACCGCTGATGCCCGACTGCACTGAACGGCGCGAGAGGAAGGCTCGAAGGATCTGGTCGCCTAGTCCGGGGCTCTCAGCCGCCACCTCCTTCAGCTTGTCGAACGGGACTGCGAGCACGGTCAGGTCCTCCTGCGCGATGGCTGTGGAGTACGCGGGTTGGCCGGTGAGCAAGGAGACATCTCCGAGGAAGCGCCGGAGCCCATGCACGGCGATCAGTCGGGGCTCGCCGTCGGCTTCCTGGACGACCGCGACTTTGCCCTCGAGGATGACGAAGAGGTCGCAGTCCCGGTCCCCCTCACAGAAGAGCACTCCGTTCCTGGGAATCTCGCGGCGTTTTCCGAACCTCGAGAGGAGCATCACCTGCTCATCGGTGAGCCGTGGGTATGCACCGAGCACGTCCGGGGTCTCTGGGTGCTCGGGGGCAGTGATCTCAGACGAACTGTTCGTCTGCATAGCACCACCTCCAGTCCTCGCCCGGCTCCCAGGAACGGACGACGACGTGACCGGTCGAGGCCGCATGGCCTCGCGCATGGCGCATCGGGGAGGAGTCGCAGCAGCCGACCTTCCCGCACGTCAGGCACAGCCGAAGATGGACCCACGAAATGCCAAGCCGAAGACACTCCTCACAACCGTGCGGAGTGCGCGGTCGCACCGGCCGCACCATCGCGAGATGGGGGTCGGGTGCGACTCGCCCGCCGGTGGCGTTCACGACTTCATCTCCTCGAGCTCTTCTGTGAGCCACGTCCGCTGGGCGGCCGGCCTTGCCTCAACCTGCACGGCGAGCACCTGCCCCTCGTGCAGCAGCAGCGTGGGAATGGCCTGTACATCGAAGCGTCCGCATCCCTCGTCGATGAGGTCCGCGTGACCTTTCCGTCGTCCATCGCGTGCAGGACCGGCTTCGGGCCCGTGCGATCAGGTTGCCTGTAAGCTGGTTCGATGGTCGACCGCATCAGGTTGACGTTCATGTGCTTGGGCACTTGCCATCCACCCCGGCGTAGCCATGGCCGACAATGCGCTCGCCCGACTCCACGGAGGCCATCACCGACGGCGTTGCCCAGTGCCGGCGTGCGGGAATGACCTCCGGTTGCCCCGGCATGGCAGCGACTACCGAGTCCGCCGTCCCCAGGCCGATGCGTACAGCCTTGCCCATGGCGCGCTCTCCTCGCTCCGTTCCCTCCGGCCATGCTGTAGCCCTCGGTCGCCTCCGGCATCCCGCGAACGGGTAACTTGTGGCACCTCCGCCGACAGCTTCAGCGGTGGGTGGAGTGCCGTAGCGCGAGCACTGCCAGCTCGACCCGCTTGTGGATATCGAGCTTGACGTAGATGTGCTTGAGGTGTGCGTCCACAGTGTGGCGCGAAACCATAAGCAGCTCAGCAATCTGACGGTTCGTCTTGCCGGCAGCGACGTGAGCAGATACCCGTATTTCGGAGTCGGTGAGCCAGGACCAGCGGTTCGACTCATCTGTCTGCGCTGGACGATCTTCCCACTCGGGCCAGCGACCCTGCGTCTCGTCAGCCTTCGCGGCAGTCCGGCTGTCCTGAACACTCTGGTAATGCGGATTCACCAGCACTGCGTTCTCCAACATCACCTGCGAGTGACTTCTGAGCACCTCCACGAGCACTTCCAGGTTGCAACGTTGGAGGTCGTACAGACACATGAAGAGCGCGGGCATCTGGGTGACCATCCGTTGGATCGTCAGCTCATAGCTCAGGCATTCCTCCGCGGTCTGTTGCCTCGGCAGCCAGCTCATGTCCCCGGCGCCGCGGAGTGTGTCGAAGTCCCCGTCCAGTGCCCGACTCATACTTTGTGTCAGGAATGAGGCTGTTTGGTCGGCCGAGAACCGGCCTGCGCGAAGGTGGACCTCGCGCGCACGTTCGATGTCCAGATGGGGACGATGTCCTCGCTCGTCGATGTCCAGGTCACTCATCACGCGATCGCGGATGCCCGCCGGCTCGGCCTGGTCCACGATGCACAAGCACTTGTCACCCTCGAGGAGCCCCTCACGGAGAAAGGCGAGCAGGAGCGTGTCCCGCTCTCTCTCTCCTGTGTAGAGCGCGCACAAATGGCTCCCAGCGCGATTCTGTGCCGCGCTTGGTAGCGCCATGACCGTAGCCGCCTCCGAGCTGCACCGTTCTGCGGGCCCTGAGCCTACGCCGTTCCCCGCCGAGGGCAAGGTCCGCTTCTACGCACCAGCATCAGGTGATCCCGGGAACGCGGGATGACAACAGCCTCCTACTGATAGTTCATTGACTACAGCGAGTCTGATCCGCGCGAGGGCCACGAAGTCAACGGCATGGGCCCTCGCCCGGGCCCCGCGGCAGAGCAGCCGCCGTCATCGTGGTAAGCGAGCTATGCGGTGCCGACCGGGTCAGAAGTGAAACAGGCGGAATTGGGGAGGGAAGCAGCCATGGCATTGATGCGCTTCGACCCGTTCCACGAGCTGGGCCGCTGGACCGAGCGAGCCCTCGCCGGGGCGCGCACTACCCGAACCATGCGCCTGGAGACGGAGGCCCCTGGCGGGGCAGAGACACGTGCATCGTCGCCGTCAGACCAGCCGGGTTTTTGTCCCGGCGGTTGTCGACGCCACCGTCGAGAGCCTGTGGTCAACATCTCCGCCCCCGGCCGCACACCGAGGAAGGTGGCGCGGTGATGGTCGACGATCGTCCCCGTAGCGAGTTCAGCCCCCAGCCGTTCCTCGGTGAGAACTTGGATGCTGGTCGCCTTACCGCCCGCCTCGACGGCGGCGTCTTGATTCTTCAGGCTCCTGTCTCGGAGGCGAGCAAGCGGCGAAAGGTCGCTCTCGAGGCCGATCCCGGCGCGACCGCCGCAGTCGGACAGTGATGCCGCACAACACTTCGAGTGGGAGGAGACTATGGAGAACGAGGCAAACCGCGGGACTCGGTCCGTGCGTCACGGCGAACCCGCGCGTCGCGTAATCGCTTCATACGACAACTATGCTCAGGCCGAGGCTGCCGTCGACTACCTGGCCGACCGACGCTTTCCGGTGGGGAAGGTGGCGATCGTCGGACGCGATATCCGACTCGTCGAACAGGTGACCGGCCGCATGACCTATCTCAAGGCAGTTCTTCACGGAGCCGCTGCAGGGGCTCTGCCCGGCGCCTTGATCGGGTGGTTGTTCGGCCTCTTCAGTTGGATCGACCCCCTGACCTCGAGCCTGCTGCTTGCCCTCTACGGTCTCTTCTTCGGTGCCGTCCTTGGAGGGCTGCTCAACGTGGTCGTGTATGCGCTGCAGGGTGGGCGGCGGGACTTTGCAGCCATTGCGGCCATGCAACCCACCAGCTACGACATCGTCGTCGACCTCGACCAGGCAGATCAGGCTGCACGCGAGCTGGATTCCCGAGGCCAACTGGGCACCTAGCTCGTTGGCCCTGGACGAAGGCTGATCGGAGGGCGAGGACGAGGGCACGCCAATCCGGAACGAAATGGGAGCAGGGATCGCTGGTACCTGGCGGCAGGGTACAAGAGCCTGCTTCGGCCTGTCGCCGAGCTTCACGCGGGTGGGCAGTGTGGCGCATCGATCCGGCCTTCGAAGGCCGGTGGTGTAGGTTCGCGCCTCACCATCGAGAACACCATCTCCCAGGTCGCACACGTCTTCCCCCGGTGGGGAGTGGTGGACGACCGGGCCGGGGCGGGTCCGGACGGGAGGGCAAGGGTGTCGAGGCCATGTGAAACCTGACCCCTGTCGGCGGTCGAAAACCGACCACTTGCCGACACCTCGGCCGCAGTCGAGTCGGGGAGGCAGTGAGGTGTGTCCATGGAGGACTGGGCACGAAGCCGGCATCTGAGTCGGGTAGAGAAGAAGCGCCGGAACCAGGTCAGTGCCGATCCTGATCGGCTGCGGGTGCACTGTGAGGGGCGGCTGGTCAACGACCATGAGCGTTGCTGGGCGCGTCACCAGACGCTGCGTGACATCGTGCATCTCGACGCCGTCAAGGCAATGCGGCGGGAACGGCTCAGTGTGGTGTCGCCGGGGCAGACCCTTGTTGAGCAGCAGACGCCAGGCGACTTCGCCACCGTGTTCGACCTGGGACGAGGAAGCGCTGTGATGGCCAACTGGACCACGAGGAGTTCCTGGCCGCCTACCTGCAACGCGGGGTCTCGCCCCGACAGTCCCACGAAGGGGAGGGCCGCATCCGCCCCGCCCGGTTCCCAGCCCGAAAGTCCAGGCCGGGAGGACGTGGTTCTTCCTCGGCCCGCGCAGCACCGGCAAGACCCATCTCGCGATTGGGCACGACATTGGCCGGTGCCAGGCCTGTCACCGCACCCCGCTCGCTACCGCATCGGCGTGAGTCGCCCGGTGTCAACCATTCGGCCGCTGGGGAGTCTTCGGCGACGAAAGGGTCGCCGCCGCCATGGTCGTTCGGCTCGTGCACCACGCCGAAGTCGTCGCTTTGAACCGCGACCGGCTGCGCTGACGCAACGACGGAGACCTCGACTGCGACCCCCCGGCCATCACCGAACAACCACGCCGCCTTGGGGCAAGTTCAGTTGCCGCCAAGGGCCAGTTTCGACTGCCGTTGACAGACGACGGCGGCCTCGGCGGATGCACGTCCCATTCAACATGCGAAAGCCAAGCGCCAGGTCTTAGAGAGAAGTCCATTGATGCTCAACTCAATTCACGGCCGCGTGCCAGAGCTTGGAACCATCAACCGCTGCCTGAGGCAGCTCAAGGCGGGCCACGGTCGCTTTGTCCTGGTCGAAGGCTCCGCTGGCCTGGGAAAGAGCCGACTACTCCACGAAGCCGCTAGGAGCGCCAGGCAGCGTGGGATCGCCGTGGCTTCCGGTCGCTCCGCCGAGCACGATCTGCAGACGCCGCTTGCCCCGCTGGTGGCTGCCCTTCGCACGAGCGAGCCACCGATTCTCGACGAGCACGACCTCACAGGCCTGGGTGACATGGCCTATCAGCGGGTTTGGGTTACTGAGAAGCTGCCTGCCGTTATCGAAGAGCGTTCGCGTGCCGGCCCGATTTTGATCGAACTTGATGATGTGCAGTGGGCTGACCCTGTCACAATGCTGGCCTTGCGCTCCCTCGCACCTCGGCTCGCTGAGAGCTCGGTAATGTGGCTGTTGGCGCGGCGTCCGATTCCTCCCACGCCGACGTTGGACACCGTGATCGCCACGCTTTCGTCAAGCCACGCCACCGTCACGGGGTTGGCCCCGCTGCAGGCGGACGTGGTCGCCGCGATGGCGAACGACGTTCTGGGCGGACCGCCGGACCGCGCGCTGTCGGTGCTGATCGCAAAGTGCGGCGGAAACCCCTTCCTGATCTTAGAACTCCTGCAGGTCCTCGATGACGAGCACCTGATCGTTGTGGACGCGACTCAAGCCCGATTGCTCACCCGTGCTTCCCCTGACGAGTTCTATCAGCGACTTAGCGCAGGACTGGGTCACCTGTCTCCGCCAACTCGCCAGATGCTCGAAGTGGCGTCCATCTTCGGTTGCACGTTCGACATACGCTGTGTGGCTGACGTGCAGCGCCGGACGGTAGCGGAGTTGCTTCCTTCGCTCCAGGAAGCGCTTCGTACGGGCATCCTCGTGGAGGAGGGCGAGTCAATGGCTTTCCGCTACGAGCTCATCCGGGATGCCGCCTATGGCGCCCTCCCGGTGACATCCCGTCGGATGCTGCACCGCGAGGCTGCGACATCCCTGGTCAGCGCTGGAGGCTCGAGCCTCGAAGCTGCAGCACACACCATGCGAGGTGCCGTTGCAGGCGACGTAAGTGCGATCGCCATACTCCAGGAGGCATCTCAGAATTCCGCGCTCACCACACCTGCCAGAGCCGCCGACATGCAACAAAAGGCCCTAGAGATGATGCCTCGAGGAGACCCTCGGCAGCCGCGGCAGGTAGCCGAAGTTGTTCGCATGCTTCTGCAAGCACAGCGCTGCGACGAGGCTGAGTCGGTCGCGTCCGCAGCCCTAGAGGAACGCATGCCAGTTGACGTCAAAGCTCTGATCCACTTTCAGTTGGCGGATGCCCTGGCGCTAGGTGGGGATGCGACACGTTCGCTGCATCACGCGCACCGTGGGCTTGAGCTTCGAGACGTACCTGAGTCGACACGTTCGCTGCTCTTGGCAGTCGCGGCGAACGCCCACCTGCAGTCGGGTGACGTGGATGCTGCACGGCGAGTCGGTCGGGAGGCGACTCACTTGGGTGAGGAGTCCGGGGCCTATGAGGCTGTATGCCGCGGTCTGCTCACGCTGAGCGCGACGGAGCAGTTGCGCGGCCACCTTGATAGGTCACTGGAGTTGGTCGACCGCAGTCTGCGGTTTGACGCAGCCGGCCCGGCGGGTGTTCTTCGCCCGGGCGCCTTGTGGCTCCGAGGGCGCACTCTCATGGCCATGGACCGTTTCGAGGATGCGTCTGCGGCGTTCGCCAACGCCAGGCAGACACCCACCGCCGTAGGGAGCAGCACGCTGGGAAATGCATGTGCCGCAACCCTTCTACTCCACCAGGGACTTCTTCGAGACGCTGCTACGGAGGCTGAAGCGGGACTCGTGAGTATCGACGAGTCGGGCACGGGGACCGATGCATCCGAACTACTCGCTACGCTCGCTCAGGCCGCCGTCCATCGAGGCGAGCTGAACGAGGCTCGGAAAATCTTGGGTGAGGCAGCCGACTTGGGGCGCGAGTCTCTCGAATTCGGGAGCCAACAACTGGCGTGGGCCGCGGCCCTCATCGATGAGGCGGAGGATGAGCCCAGCAAAGCCATCGCTCGGTTGGCGCCAATATGCAACAGGCTGCCCGACGGACTGACTCTACTGGTGTTCGATCCGGCGATTGCGCCGAGGCTGGTAGCCCTCGCCCGACGGACCGGCGACGAAGAGCTTGCCCGCGTGGCTACCTCGGCCGCGGAGCACCTAGCCGAGCTCAATCCTGGCGTAACCTCGATTATCTCCGCTGGCATTCAGGCACGAGGGTTACTCGAAGGTGACCTAGGACGGCTGGTTGCCGCCGCGGACGCGTTCGAGTCCAGTCCAAGGCCGTTGGCCCGTGGGCGCGCGTACGAGGATGCTGCCGATGCACTGCTGGCTGCACCCAAGAAACGACGAGCGCAGGCCGTCAAATACTTGACCTTGGCACTCGGCCTCTACGATCGCCTCGGCGCCGACGCGCGAGCGCTTCGCCTCCGCGAACGACTTTTGTCGCTGGGCGAGCGCGGGAAAGCCGTGCCTGCAACGAGACGGCCGGCTCTCGGATGGTCGAGCCTCACAGAAGCCGAGCTGCGCGTCGCGCGTCTCGCCGCCCACGGCCTAACCAACCGAGTCATCGCCGACGAACTCACCCTCTCACCACACACTGTCGAGTCTCACTTGCGCCACTCATTCAACAAGTTGGATATCCGCTCCCGGGTCCAGCTCACTCGGATCGTGCTGGAGAATGAGCCGCGGCTCGATGGGTGACCTAACGGTGAGCGCCCACAGCAGCGGACGCGGGGCTCGCTGCACAATCACACCCGCTCATGGGGCTTACAAATACGAGGCCACGCTGTCGGACCAGGTAAGCGAGCAAGCCCACGCCGAATCAGGCGGAGGGTGCTGGGGGGTGGTGCCCAAGAGCGATGCTGTGGAGCCTCCAACCTTACCGAGCAGCGGTAACGAGCCAAAGGGCAGTTGCACTACACGCGTTTGGCTCTGAAGCGAACCAAAGGATCCACTGTCCAGGCGAATGCCTCGTCGCAAAATGTCACTCTGGGTGAGACCGGGACCCTGCGGTCGCCGGAGGCGCATACGGCGCGAGGCGCCCCTTGGGCTCCTTGACCAGAACGTCGACCTGCGTGTCACCCGCCCGGGTGAACGACAACGTGACGGTCGCAAATTGGCCAGCTCGGAGACGCCCTTCTGGGTCCGACAGGTAGAGGTGAGGATTGGCATCGCCCCCAACGCGGGTCACGCCCGATTGCTGAGCCAGTGCGCCTGCGTCGACATCCTCGGACGGGATGCGGAGTGCTGGCTTAGTGCGCATGCTCGTGACCGACCTGGCCCGCCCGTCCTGGTGGCGAGCTCGTACGGTGACCTTGCTCAGCACGACAGTGGGCCCATCGTTGATGACTAAGGCAACCAGCGCCACTGCCCGCCCATTAGGAGACTGGACGAGAAGCAGCCCTCGCAACTGCAGATCGCCGAAGTTGATCATGCTGTATTCGGGCGCGGCGTTGGTCGCTGGCTGGTAATCGGTCAAGATGCTGCATGCAGCCAATAGCGGTGCGCTGACCAGGCCGGCGAGCGTGACTGGCGAGGGTGGGCCGAGGGAGTGGCGGGCCACCTGGCGGCCGGGCCTCGTTCTCGTCTGTGGCGCGGGCACGCTAGAGCGTCACGTTCGCCAGAGTTCGGCCCAGACATACTTGCGCGCGGCGGCCGGAGCCCATGCCTCTCCGCACGGCCGCTCTGTTTCTCCGCCCGCGCGGGCCGCCTCCGTCAACTCCCGCATCCCCATGGCGCGCATTTGCGCATACACCGCCGAAGCGAGCATGGCCGTGCATGCAGGACCGATGCGCCGCCCTTGTTAGCGGATGAACAGACTCGACAGCAAGCCGGACCACGTCACATCACTCCTGCCGGGTTGGTTGACAGTCAAAGCCTGCTAAGCCACCGGAGGCCACGGCATCGCGCGAGCGTGTAGATGCCGTCCAAGCAGGTCGATCGAAACTGCCGTTGCAGTCTGCACCGATCTGCTCTGAGGCCGTATCGGGGCCGTCGCGTGTGTATCAGCACGGCCGTTGTCCGCCCGGTTACCACTCCGTCCGGTCAACCACAGGCTCGCGTGTCAGGCCAAGCAGCTGCACCGGTCTTTCGGACAGGCGAGGGCGAGACATGGCGGCCCCTGCGTCCTTCGGGAGACAACTGCACAGTTTGGTGATGTGGCCAGGGTGGTGCTCACTAGAAACTGGCCTGAACGTCGCCGCCGGCAGAGTCGGCCGTGCAGAACGATAGGAGCTAGAGATGGCGTTGCCCGTAAAGCGGAACCAAGCCGATGTCACTCGCTGGGACCCGGTTACCGAATTGAGCGGGTTGACCCACCGACTGGCTCGGTTGTTCGACGAACAAGGGTCGGAGTTTCTGTTAGGCGCGGAGGGCTTCACTCCACGCGCAGATCTTGAGGAGACCGACGACTCGTACGTCCTCGAGGTGGAACTACCCGGTGTCAAGAAAAAGGACATCAACATCGAGGTGTTCGGCCGGCGACTCGTGATCAGCGGCGAACGTCCGGAACACGAGCGATCCGGCTGGCTGCGCCGTCAGACCCGCGCATGGGGGCGCTTTCGGTATGAGGTGACACTTCCGGAATCGGTCGATGAGCAGGGGGTCGAGGCGAGATTGCGCGACGGTGTTCTTCACGTGCGCGTTGGCAAGAGTACGAGTGGGCAGCGTCGCCGAATTGAGGTGAAGTGAGCCGCTCACGACGGTTCCGCGGGCACTGGCACAGCGGAATGCCTCTTGGAGCCTGCCCGGATTGCAGGTTTCTCAGCGGCTGTAGAACGGGGCAGGGTGCCACGCCAAGTCAGGAGGCCCGATCGTGCCTCCATATGACCACGTCTGCGCCCCGCTCGCCTTCGTAAGGATCGAAGCCCATGGTCGTCGTCAACTCTCGCAACAGGACTGCACGGTTGATGTCGGTGGGTGAGATGATTCCTACGACTCGACCTGCCCCATCGACCACCACGGCACGACCGTCGTCGCACTCGGCGATGCGTGGTAACACCTCCGCGAGAGGTTGCTCTGGGCCCGCCAGGGGAATCTCGTCGGCACGGCGGGCGACGTCGATGAGACGGGTGGCTTTTCGACGCTCCGGCGGAACAGCCCGAATGCGATTCAGAGTGGCAAGACCGACGAGACGGTCGAATGGGTCGGCGAGCGGATAGCTCGAAAACTGGTGCCTCAAGACGCTCTTGGCGATGAACTGGTCGAGCGTCTCCTGAGGATCCGCAGTGACCGGATGGGGTGTCATCACCTCGTAAACGAGCACGCCATGTAGCCGTGCTCCAAGGCGTGCGTGGCGCCCTTCCGCCGTCGCCGCATTGACTACGAACAACCCGATGAGAACCAGCCACAGGCCGTCAAGCCCCCAACCGGCCGCTACCTGAAGTACTCCAAGTGCCACGAGGGAGTAACCGAACAGCTGCCCCGCCCGAGCCGCGGCGACTGCCGCCGCCATCCTATCGCGGCGCCAACGCCACAATGCTGAGCGGAGAACACGCCCTCCGTCCAAGGGCGCGGCCGGGACCGAATTGAACACGGCCAACAGCATGTTGATACCCGATAGGTACGCCGACACCCCGTAAGGCAGGCCGGCCACTCCGACGTTCTGGAGCGCTAGAGCGATGACGCCGAACCCAGCGGCTAAGGCTAAACTTGTCAATGGCCCTACCACCGCAATTCGAAAGTCCACGCCGGGTGTACGAGGCTCGGAACGGAGTTGCGCGACACCGCCGAACAGCCAGAGGGTTATACCTTCAACCTCGACGCCGTTACGACGAGCCACGACCGCATGTGCGAGTTCGTGCGCAAGCAGGGACGCGAAGAACAGTACGGAGGCGACCACTGCAGCGCCCACATAGGCCATCGGGCTCCGCCCAGGGAAGGCGCCCGGAAGTCGACCTGCGGCGAGTCCCACGACCAAGATGGCAAGAATCACGAAGACGCTGAGATTCAGACCAACCGCTACCCCTGCAACGTGACCAAGCCGGACAGATTCACGCATTGTCTAGCTCCAAGCTTCTTCGGTGTGGATCGCAACCGCTGACTGCGCGAGCCGAGGCGGATGAAGTTTCGTACCGGCCAAATTTCTCCAGCGGTACGTCTATCGCCCGAGCAGTGGTGGGCCCCCGTGCGGTCATGGTCGAGTTCCACAAGGCTCATCTGCGGACGAAACTGCCGTAATAGAATCGCGACCCGCCGTGGCAAGCCCAACGACGGGGCCGAACGCCAGTGCGTCCCCCAACCTAAGGCTGCTGAGCAGCGAACATCCACTTGTGCTTCTCGAGTCGTGCGGAGAGGGCGACGAGCAACTCCTGGCTGCGTAAGTCCAGATCACCAAGATGATCGATCCGAGGCAGGCTGTTCTCGATGACTTCATCCAGCCGCTCGACGATCCAAGCCACCACTTTCGTGCTCTCAACAAACCCCGCGGGGAACGTCGCGAACGGCGTGTGTTGCGCGACCGTCTCTACCCGAGCGTCGGCTGCGATGCCGATACTGGCGAGTCGTTCGGCTACCTCGTCCGACCAGTGGCGTACCTCGTCGGCGAGTTCATCTAGCTGCGCGTGGAGGGGGCGGAACGACTGGCCACGGACGTTCCAGTGTGCCTGCTTAGCTGTCAACGCGAGATCCGTCAGCTCGACGAGCATCGGCTGCAACTGCCCTGAGACATCGTGCCGTTCCATTTCCGCTCCTCCGCCCTTGGCCTCCAAAGGTCTCAATCCTGTCAGAGATCGCGGCGGGGGCGCATCGGGAAGCTGCGTAGTGCAGCACGGTGGACCCAGCCTCGCCCCGCGTCCTCTGTGGCGGGTCACCTCGAGGGATCCATGCCGCGCAGGCCGGCCTGGCGTTTCGGGGCGGTGCAGCGTTGAGGGGCCTGGGCAGGTTCCTCGTGTACTCCTCTCCATCTCGCTGATCATGTCGGATGAGGTGCCGTTGGGGGAGGCGTCGGTGGCGTACGAGAAGTTCGATAAGCGGGTGGAGGGTTACACCAAGGTCGTGCTTCACCCGTAGGGCCCGGGGGTCACAGGGGGGCGGGCGTGGGGTC
>Ga0190265_10000359_pt1 | contig 34912 bp, 31 predicted proteins | sample Popmic124T_FD_133135 | JGI IMG/M metagenome (GOLD analysis project Ga0190265, IMG submission 133135) | Populus adjacent soil microbial communities from riparian zone of Indian Creek, Utah, USA - 124 T | ecosystem: Environmental > Terrestrial > Soil > Riparian zone | place: USA: Utah | collected...
ATGACATTGGCGCCGTTATTGCCGTAGAGGCTGTTGGCAAAGCCGTTGCCCGTCAGGTTGATCGCGCTCAGCGCGCCATGGTCGTTGACCGAAAGGGTCTCGACATGGAGGTCGGCGCCAAGGGCATAGCTGACGCTCGTATAAGCGGTGTCGTTCCCCCCGCCCGCGCCCTCGGCGACGAAGTCGCCGGCATTGTCGATGAGGAAGATGTCGTTGCCGCCAAAGCCCACCATCACGTCGGCGCCGGCGCCGCCGTCGATGACATTGGCGCCGTTATTGCCGTAGAGGTTGTTGGCAAAACCGTTGCCGGTCAGGTTGATCGCGGTCAGCGCGCCATGGTCGTTGACCGAAAGCGTCTCGACATGGACGTTGGCGCCAAGGGCATAGCTGAGCAGCGTGTAGATCGTGTCATGGCCTTCGCTGGCAGCCTCGACGACCTGGTCGCCGGCGTCGTTGACGATATAGATATCATCGCCCGCGAGACCGATCAGCAGGTCGGCTCCCGGGGATCCGGCCAAATTATCGTTCCCCGGGGTCCCGGTAAATGTCGGCATATGACTCTCTCAACCTGATTTCGCGCTGCCTCCCTTGCCCAAAACAGTTTCAATTCCAACACAAAATCGCCCGGACGCAGTAAATTAGCGCTGAAGGTCCGGCTCAAAAGCCGATTGGGCAATAGGGATCGCTCCTGACGGCGTGAGGCCAAATCCCGGCTTTGTGTTCCTTTCATCTTCCTACCCCAAAGGACCGCATCACCCCACCGGCTTCCCACGTTCCCGCCCGCCGCCCGGCGAAGCCTGCAGCCGTTCCGAGGAAATTGTCCGACGCATGCCTGCCGGCGCCAAGTGCCTAGAAAAATGGCTGACATTCGAAGTTGGTGCCCCTATGGGCGAAGCCATGAGATGGTTCACGCTAGGGGTCGCATTTGCTTTCGCGGCCGGCCTTTCCTCCGCTGCCTATCCTCGGCTCGTGGGCCAGAGCGTCCAAGGCGTACAGAGGATCTGCATCTATGACGGGGCGACGGGCCATGACGGCATCAATCGCCGGCGGCTGGCCCGGACCGGGATCGGGCAGGCCTGCCCCGCGACCTTCCCCGAGCAGCGGCGGGGCGATGGCTTTCCTCCTTCCTCGGCCATGCTTCAGTCGGAAAGGGTCGAGAACGGAAATCGCCTGTGCGCCTATGAACAGCTCGGATATGTCTGGGAGCGCAGCATTTCCGTCCGGACACCCTGTCCGCCCGCAGCCGGAATGCTTCCGCCGGACGGTCAGCCGTCAGCCAACGCCCGCTAAGAATTCGGTTCCGAGAAATGCAGCCTTCATTCGTTCGGAATTTCGGGAATGGAAAGGACGCGTCGGGAACCCGGTGGGTTCTATGGCTCTATTTCTTTTTCCTCCTGCTCTGCTTTCTGGGGGGCGGCGGTTCACGATTCGACATCGTATCGCTTCTCTACCTGCGCCCCGCCGCCATCCTCTGCGCCGCAGCCTTTCTTCTTTTCGCCCCGCGCGTTGAGTTCCGCGCCGTCAAAATACCATTATTGCTGCTGACCGCGCTGGCGGCGATCATGCTCCTCCAGCTCATCCCGCTTCCCCCGGAGATATGGACGCGCCTGCCTGGACGCGCGCCCTTCCTGGAGGCCGCGAGCGTCGCCCAGATATCCCAGCCCTGGCGCCCGGTCAGCATCGTCCCCGATCTCACCCTCAACAGCCTCGCGTCGCTGGTCGTGCCCTTTGCCGCGCTGATCGGGTTCGCGGCGCTGAGCGCGGAGCAGCGATCCAAGCTCCTGGGCTTCTTGATCATGGCGGCGGCCGTCAGCGCCCTGCTCGGCATCGCCCAGCGCGCTGGGGGAGAATCCAGCCCGCTCTACCTTTACCGTATCACGAATTCCGAGTCCGCCGTCGGCCTGTTCTCCAACCGCAATCATCAGGCCGCCCTGCTCGCCACGGCCTATCCGATGCTTGCCGTTTGGGCCGCCCTAGCGAGCCAGGATCCGCAAATCCGCCGCTTTCGGGCCGCCCTCGGCGTCGCCTTCGGCCTGCTCCTCGTGCTGTTGATCCTCGTGACCGGTTCGCGGGCAGGCCTGTTTCTGGCGGCGGCGGCGGCGCCGATGGCCGGATTCCTTTATATGTGGCTGGATGGAGGGCGGCGCGGCCGGGGCGCAATATCGTGGAAGAACGCCGCCTATGTCGCTGCCGGCGTTCTCCTTGTGGGAGCGCTTCTCGTCTTTCTTGCCTCCTCGAGCGCCGTCGCCGTCCAGCGCTTGCTGGACCTTGGCGTCGAAGACGATATGCGTCTCGCCAACCTGCCCGTCATTTCCAGGGTCGCGTGGGAGATGTTCCCCGTCGGTTCCGGATTCGGAACCTTCGATCCGGTTTTCCGGGTCCATGAGCCCGCGAGCTCGCTCTCCCTGGGTTATCTCAATCAGGCGCATAATGATCTTCTTGAACTGATCCTCACCGGGGGATTGGCCGGAGTCCTGGTCCTGGCGGCTTTTCTTATCTGGTTCTGCGTCAGGGCGACCGCGGTCTTTCGCAGGCGCGGCGCCCTTTCGCGAGAGGCTGCGATGGCCCAGCTCGGCGTCGTCCTGATCTTGCTTCTCCTCGTCGCCAGCCTCGTCGACTATCCCCTGAGAACGCCGGTTATGGCTGTCCTGTTCGCGATCGCTTGCGGGTGGTTGAGCGTGGGGGGAGATACTGTTAAACGAGCCGCCGATACCGAAAGCAGGGGCGAGCCCAAGGACATGGAGTCGACCGTCGGGCTGGCGCACAGGCACGGCCGGGCCGCTGAAACGAAAGCCGCAAATAGATGAGATTAGGGACATTGATTGTGGGGAGCGTTGCGCTCCTGGCGGGCGCCTGTGCGTCCGGGCCACCGTTGCAAAGCACCGAGCATCTTACGGTCGTGGCGGGCGGCGAATTGCCCCCGCCAAGCCGGGCAGACCTGTCGGGCCAGGATCGCGACTATGTGATCGGTCCCATGGACAGGGTTTCCGTGGAGGTTTTCAACCTGCCCGAGTTCAGCCGCACCGTCATGGTCGATGGCAGCGGCAGGATTTCGCTTCCGCTCGCCGGGTCGTTGCAGGCCTCCGGCATGACGGCGGCCGAGCTGGCCGAGCGGGTCGGGCAGGCATTGCGCAGCCGCCACGTGCGAGATCCCCAAGTGTCGGTCAATCTGACGGAAGTGAACAGCCAGTTCGTCACTGTCGAAGGCGAAGTCGAGACTCCCGGCACCTATCCTGTCGCCGGCCGGCAGACGCTGACCCGCACGCTCGCGCGTGCCCAGGGGACGACCGAATTCGCTCGTCTCAGCCATGTCGTCGTCATCCGGGAGGTCGGCGGACAAAGGCTCGCGGCGCTTTACGACGTCCGCGCTATTCGGCGCGGCCTGTATCCGGATCCGCAAATCTACGCAAACGACGTGGTGACCGTCGGTGAATCGCAGTCGCGGCGGCTCTTTAGGGATCTGATTCAGGGATCCGGCCTGATCACGACACCGATCATCGCCCTGATGCAAAGCAACGTAATATAAGTGGAATGGGACGATGAATGAGATGAAATTCCGTCCCGAGCCAGCCGGCGGCCGGCCCCTGCCGGCTGGCGGCGCGGAGGAAGGCGGGCAGCGGCGGACCGGGCTGGGCGTCGCGCCGCTGGTGACTCAATATCTCAACATCGCCAGGCGCCGGAAATGGCTTATCCTGGGTTCGATTGCGGTCGCGCTCGCGCTCAGCCTCGTTTTGACGCTGATGATGACCCCCCAATATACCTCCCGGAGCACGGTCGAAATCCAGCGCGAGAATTTAAATATCGTCCGGGTCCAGGGGGTGGAGCCGGAAACCGGCTCGGCCGACCTTGAATTCTATCAAACCCAATATGGGATTTTGGAATCGGATGCTCTGGCGCAGCGCGTCGCGACCAATCTCCGACTTTTCGACGACCAGACATTCTTCTCGAGAATGGGCTCGTCGCTCGCGACAAAATGGTTCGAGGACGGACGTCCGATCGCGGGAGAATCGACTCGCGAACGGCGCATTCAGGAAGCCGGAGAATTGCTTAACCGGCGCGTTGCCATTTCTCCGGTGCGCCTGTCGCGCCTCGTCCATATCAGCTTTGCCAGCCCCGACCCCTCATTCTCCGCTCAAGTCGTGGATGCCTGGACGCGCAATTTCATCAGCTCGTCTCTCGAGCGCCGCTTCGAAGCGACCTCCTATGCCCGACGGTTTCTGGAAGAGCGCCTGGCGCAATTGCGGGTGCGTCTTGACGAATCCGAGCGGCGGCTGGTGGCCTATGCCACGCGCGAGGGAATTGTGAACCTGCCTGCGACAACCGACGCCGGCGAGCGCTCGATCGTCGCCGACGACCTTGCAAATTTGAACCGCGCGCGCGGGCAGTCGGTCGCCGATCGGGTGCAGGCCGAAAGCCGGCTGCGATCGGGCCCGGGCGTCGTCAGCGAAACCCTCCAGAATTCGGCGATCAACGGCCTTCGTCAGCGGCGTGCGGAGCTCAACAGCGAATATTCGCGCCTGTCGGTACAGTTCGAGCCCCAATATCCCCCCGCGGTTGCCATGCGCGAGCAGATTGCCGCTTTGGACGCGGCCATTTCGCGCGAGGAGGCGCGCGTCCAAAGCTCGCTTCGGGGGAACGTCCGGTCCAGCGTCGACCGCGAGCAGCGGCTCACCGAGCGGGTCGACACCTTGAAATCGGGGATGCTCGACCTGCGCCGCCGGAGCATCCAGTACAATATTTTCCAGCGCGACGTGGACACCAACCGCCAACTCTACGACGCGCTGCTTCAGCGGTACAAGGAGATCGGCATCGCGGGCGGCGTGGGCATCAACAACATCTCCGTGGTTGATCCCGCGCAAGTGCCGCCCGGACCGTCCAGTCCCAAATTGCTGATCAACGTGCTGCTGGCCCTGATCGCCGGCCTTGGGGTCGGCGGCATCCTCGCGCTCATCTTCGAGCAGATCGACGATGCGATCGGCGATCCGTCCGAGCTGAAATCGGCCCTGAACCTGCCGGTTATCGGCATCGTCCCCAACCGCAAGGACGGGGAGCCGCTGGAGGCGCTCGAGGATCGCAAGTCGGACATCTCCGAAGCCTATCTGACCGTGCAGTCCAACCTTGCCTTCGCGACCGATCATGGCGTCCCGCGAAGTTTCCTCGTGACGAGCGGCCAGCCGGGAGAAGGCAAGACGACGACGGCCTATGCGCTTGCCAGGATGCTCGGCCGGACGGGGCGCAAGGTGCTGTTCATCGATGGCGACATGCGCTCGCCGACGGTTCATCACCTGCTCAACCTGTCCAACGAGCGGGGGCTGAGCAATTTCCTGACCGGCGATGACAATCTCGACAGCCTGATTCAATGGCGCAAGGACATCAATCTCGCCATCCTGGCAGCGGGCCCGCAGCCGCCGAGCGCGGCGGAGCTCCTAAGCGGAACTCGGGTCGAAGCCCTGATCGACCGGCTGGCGGGAATGTTCGATCACGTGGTCGTCGATGCTCCGCCCGTCATGGGCCTCGCGGACGCCCCCTTGCTGAGCAGCCGCGTGGAGGGTGTGATCTTCGTGGTTCGCGCCCATTCGAGCCGGGCGAGCACTGCCCGAGTCGCCATCGAGCGGCTTTCGGCGGCGCAGGCCCGCATATTCGGCGCCGTCCTCACGCGTTTCGAGGCGAAGCGGGCTTATTACGGCCACGGCTACGACTATGGCTATGGCTATGGCTATGGCGATGGCAATACGCAGGAAGCGAAGACTTGAACGAGCCTCGAAGAGGAAGCTTCATGTCCCGCGCAGGCACCCTTGCCCGAGCAGCTCTCATTCTTGTTCCGGCCGCGTTTCTTCTTTGGGCTATTGTCAGCGTGACCGCCGCAGGCGTGTTCCGGGCGAGCAACCCGGAGCTCGCGCTTCGCTTCCAGCCGCTTGACGCCCGCGCGAATGCCGCATCGGCCAAGGCGATGGTCGTTCGCGGCGGCGCCCGCATGCTCGGCACCGCGCAACAGCGGGCGAGAGCAGCTCTGGCACGCGATCCAACCGCCGTTGACGCGATTTCGACCCTGGGCATCATCGCCTCCTTGCAAGGCCGAAACGACCTGGCAGATCGGCGATTTCGCCATGCCGAGCGGATGTCGCGGCGCGATCTGGTATCGCAATTGTGGCTCATCGAGCGCAATGTTCAGGCGAACGACATAGCAGGTGCGCTTCGCCACTATCATATCGCGCTCAGCACGTCGGTCCTGGCCAGGCAGCAGCTGGTCCCTATTCTCATCTCAGCTTCGTCGGACCGGGCGATCGTGGGCCCGCTTCGAAGCCTTCTGCGCACAAGACCGATCTGGCGAAACAACTTCATCGAGCGGCTTATTTCCGAGGGAGCAGATCCAGGGGCCATGGTCGCGGTCACGAAGGGCATTCTGGATCACCGCACCCAGCCCGATCGCGGCTATCTCAACACCCTGCTCGGGCGTCTCGTCCAGATGGGCGCCTATGGCCGAGCTTGGGAGGCCTGGAGCGACGCATCGCGCGGCGAGGCCGGATCGACCGCCGGCCTGCGCGACGGGGAGTTTCGAATGGTCGATGGATTGCCGCCCTTCCACTGGGTCTATTCGACCGAGCCCGGCCTCCTGTCGGAGCGCCGCCCGCGCGAAACCCCCGCCGAGGGGTTTGCGCTCCATCTGCCCGCCTCCAATCGGGCCGGCGAAACGGCGACGCAGCTGCTCCGCCTTTCCGCCGGCCGTCATCTTATCGCGGCGACCGTGGGAAACGTGGCGGGCGAGCCCGAATCACGCCCGCACCTGTCGGTGCGTTGCGCCGGCGCCGCGCGCGCCGCGCTCCTGGACCTGTCCTTTCCGTCCGCAGGGAGTTCCGGCGAGACCATGCGCGCGTCGATCTCCGTTCCGGAGGATTGCCCTTTCCAGTGGCTTGCGATTCATGTCCGCGGGAACCTGGACGGGGAAAGCGCCGACAGTCCCTGGATCGGTTCGATCGAAGTCCGCTGACCGGCGGGCCCTCTCCCGCCGGCGCCGTCTCGGACCTTGCCGGGGCGCCTTGCAAAGCCATCCGCGCGAAGGTAACGGCGGAGCCGGGCAGCGGGTTGCAATGGCCCGGCCCCGGGGTGCCCCGACATCCGATCCGTTGAACTGACCTGGAACGATCCATGCGCAAAGCTATAGTTTTGGCCGGCGGCGCAGGGACGCGCCTGCATCCGCTCACGGCCGTTATGAGCAAGCAACTCATCCCGGTTTATGACAAGCCGATGATCTATTACCCCCTGTCCGTCGTGATGCTGGCCGGCATTCGCGATATCCTCATCATCACGACGCCGGAGGAGCAGGGCAGCTTCCAAAAGCTGCTCGGCGACGGCGCGCAATGGGGCGTCTCTCTGACCTATGCGGCCCAGCCGAGCCCCGGAGGGCTCGCTCAGGCCTTCCATATCGGCGGGCAGTTCGTGGAGGGCGGCCCCAGCCTGCTGATTCTCGGCGACAACATCTTCTACGGCCACGGGCTCGTCGATCTGTTGCGATCTGCGGACGCTCGGCCGCATGGGGCGAGCGTCTTCGGCTATCACGTATCCGATCCCGAGCGTTATGGCGTTGTCTCGTTCGACGCCGCCGGGAAGGCCGTCGCGCTCGAAGAAAAGCCGGCGCGACCCAAGTCCAATTATGCGGTTACCGGCCTCTATTTCTACGATGAGAAAGTGGTCGATTATGCTCACGCCATCCGCCCCTCGGAGCGGGGCGAGCTTGAGATCACCGACGTCAATCGGCTGTACCTCGAGGCCGGGGATCTCAACGTCGAGCTTATGGGCGCCGGCTTCGCCTGGCTGGATACGGGAACCCACGCCTCGCTGCTCGAAGCCGCGATGTTCACCAAAATCCTCGAGGAGCGTCAGGGGCTGAAGATTTGCTGCCCCGAGGAGGTCGCCTATCGGATGGGCTTCATCGACGAGGCGGCCGTCATTCGTCTCGCGGAGCCGCTGCGCAAGAGCGGCTATGGGGAGTATCTCCTGAAGGTGATCGACAAGAGCCGCAGCCGGTGAGAGTCGCGGCAACCGTCCTGCCGGAGGTGTTGATCCTGGAACCGCGCCTGTTCGCAGACGAGCGCGGCTTCTTCCTGGAGACCTGGAACGAGCGCGGCTTCGCCGAGGCGGGCATCGACGCCCGGTTCGTCCAGGACAATCACAGCCGCTCGGCCGCCGGCGTCCTGCGCGGCCTCCATTACCAGATCGTCCAGCCGCAGGGGAAGCTGGTGCGGGTCGTCGCCGGACGTGCTTACGACGTCGCCGTCGACCTGCGCCGGTCCTCGCCCCGCTTCGGCCGCTGGGCGGGCGTCGAGCTGTCGGCCGAGAACATGCGCATGCTCTGGATCCCGCCCGGCTTCGCTCACGGCTTCCTCGCGCTCGAAGAGGGGACGGACTTCCTCTACAAATGCACCGATTTCTACGCGCCGGAGCACGAACGCACGCTCCTGTGGAGCGATCCCGCCATCGGCATCGATTGGTCGCTCGAGGGCATCGGGGAGCCCGCGCTGGCGGCGAAGGACAAAGACGGCGTGCCGCTCGCCCAGGCGGAAACCTATCCATGAAGGCCCTGATCCTCGGGGCAAACGGGCAGGTCGGCGGTGCGCTCGCGGCGACGGCCCCTGCCGGCGCGACGATCATCTCCTGCGGCCGCGCCGAATGCGATATAGCCGATCCCGACGCTATCGCATCGGTGATCGATCGGGTTCGCCCGGACCTGGTCTTCAACGCCGCGGGCTACACGGCGGTCGACAAGGCCGAGAGCGAGCCCGAGGTCGCCCACCGGCTCAACGCCGTCGCACCCGGGCTGGTGGCAGGGGCGGCGCGGCGCGCCGGCGCGCGGACGGTCCAGCTTTCCACCGATTTCGTGTTCGACGGGCGCGCCGGGTCGCCGCGCGGGCCCGCGGATCCGGTCGGTCCCGAGAGCGTCTATGCCCGCACCAAGCTGGAGGGCGAGCAGCGCGCCGCCGCCGCCGATCCCGACGCGCTGATCGTTCGAACCGCATGGGTCTATGCCGCGCGGGGCAGCAATTTCGTCAACACGATGCTGCGTCTGATGAAAGAGCGCGACACCCTCTACGTCGTCGCCGACCAGATCGGCACACCGACCTGGGCAAAGTCGCTGGCCGGCGCGCTCTGGAGCCTGGCGGCGGCCGGCGCCAAAGGCGTGTTCCATTATACCGATGCCGGCGTGGCGAGCTGGTACGACTTCGCGGTCGCGATCGAGGAAGAAGCAAGGGCTGCCGCCCTCATTCCCCGGCCGGTGGCCGTCGTGCCGATCGCGACGCAGGATTTTCCGACCGCGGCGCGGCGACCCGCTTATTCGGTGCTCGACAAGCAGGCCGCCTGGGCGCTGATCGGACGGGCAGCGCCGCATTGGCGGGTAAATCTGCGCGCAAGCCTCGAGGAGTCGAAGGCGAATGGCTAGTCTTCTCGTCACGGGAGGCGCCGGTTTCATTGGCGCCAATTTCGTCCGTTACTGGCGTGACCGGCATGAAAGCGACACGGTGATCGTCCTCGATGCGTTTACCTATGCCGGCAATCACGCGAATCTGGATGGGGTCGATGCGATCAATGTGGTTGAGGGGGATATTCGCGACACCGGGCTCGTCACGGCGCTCCTCACCGATCATGCGGTCGATACGATCGTCCATTTCGCGGCGGAGAGTCACGTCGACCGTTCGATCGACGGGCCGGATGCGTTCATCGACACCAACGTGGTCGGCACCCACAGCCTGCTGAAGGCCGCGAAGGTCTCGTGGCTCGACCGTGGCAGCGGAAGGCCGCACCGGTTCCACCATATCTCGACCGATGAGGTCTATGGCAGCCTCGGTCCCGAAGATCCGGCCTTTTGCGAAACCACGCCCTACGCGCCCAATTCGCCTTATTCCGCATCAAAGGCGGCGAGCGACCATCTGGTGCGCGCCTATCACCACACGTTCGGCTTGCAGGTGACGACCTCCAACTGCTCGAACAATTATGGGCCCTATCAATTTCCGGAAAAGCTCATTCCGTTGTTCATCATCAACTGCCTCACCGGCAGGCCGCTGCCGATCTACGGCGACGGGATGAACGTGCGCGACTGGCTTCACGTCGAGGATCATTGCCATGGCATCGGGCTCGTGCTCGAGCGGGGCAAGGTCGGTGAGACTTACAATATCGGGGGCGGAGCGGAGCTGGCCAACGTCGAGGTCATCGACGCGATCTGTGCCGGCGTGGACGCGGCGTTTGCGGGGGATCCGCAGCTGTCGAGGCGCTTTCCCGACGCCCCGGCGGCGAGCGGCAAAGGGTGCGCAATGCTCAAGACCCATATTGTCGACCGGCTCGGCCACGACAGGCGCTACGCGATCGACGAGCGCAAGGCGCGCTCGCAATTGGGCTATGCGCCGGCGCGGGGGTTCACCCAGGGGCTGGCGGCGACCCTGGGCTGGTATCTCGCCAACGAGGCCTGGTGGCGCGCGGTGATGGACGGGAGCTACCGCGACTGGATCGACCGCAATTATGGCGGACGGGCGGTTCCCGCCTGACCGGACCGCGCTACGCCGTCCGCCAGTCGCCTGAACTCCAGGCAAGAGCGCGAAAAAATGGGGAGCGCGGTTGCCCGCACCCCCCTTGGCAGTCCCCGATCTTCCGGCCGGTTATTGCGTGCTGATCGTCGTTGTCGGAACTTCGTTGCCGCCATTGCCGCGGATCATGTTGTTGCCCAGCGAGGTGATCGTGCCGCTGACGATCTGCAGACCCTGGGCGCTGTTGCCGGTGATGACGGTGCCATAGAGCCGCGTCGTCGGCGCGCCGCCATTGCCGCTGAAGATGCCGATGCCGTTATTCGCCAGCACGCTGTTGGTGATGTTGGCGGTGACGGTGGTAAGCTCGAGCGTGACGCCCGCCGTCCCGACGGGGCTGTTGGTGACCGACGTGCCGTTGATCAGCGCCGTGGTAAACTGCCGCAGCTGGATGCCGGTCGCGCCGGTCCTCGTAATGTCGACATTGTCGATGGTCAGGCTCACGCTGCCAGCGGTGGGATTCGAATGGACCGCGAAGTTATTGGTGTTGTGGATCTGGCTGTTTTGGACCGACACGCGCACATTGGCGGCGCTGGTCTCGATCGAGATTCCGCGGCCGTTGGCGACGGTGCCACCGATATTCTCGATCACGACATTGTCGATGTTGACCGCTGCCGCGTTGAGGATGCGGACCCCGTTGCCGGTCGTCGTGCTCGCGCCGTTGATGGTGATGTTGCGCAGGGTGACGACGATGCCGGCGGCGTTGACGACCACACCGTTGACGTTGGAGGCGAGGATGTGTCCGTGGGTGCCCTCGCAATCGATGGTGATCGATTTGGAGATGGTCACCGCGCCGTATCCTCCCGGATCGAGACAGTTGATCTCGCCGTTCGCCGCGGTCTTCGAAATCGCGCCGGCGAAGGTCTTGCAGGGCGCGGTGCGGCTGCACGGGTTTACATCGTCGCCCACGCCGGACACCCAGGTGCGGGTCTGCGCATTTGCGGGAGTGGCGAACATGAACATGAATGCGACAGCGGCGACGGGAGAGGCGAGCAGCTTTTTCATGGCAATTCTCCTATTCTTGAGTGCGGTCGAGAATCTTCGACCGTTTCCAAGAGAGACTTGCCGATTCCGACCACACCGGGACTGACATGCCCCCATTGTTCTGGGAGCGTAATCATATTTTCAGTGTCGGAGCAAATAGAGCGGCCGACATCATCCCGCGTCAACCAACGGGCCGAAGCGGATAGGGTGGCGCCGGACGCTGGAGAAGCTCAACGATCCGGACCGATCGACCCGGCCGCCAAAAAAAAGGGGGCGGTGGCCCGCGCCACCGCCCCTTTGTCGTCCAGGCGGACGATCCGCGCCGATTATTGCGTGCTGATCGTCGTTGTCGGAACTTCGTTGCCGCCATTGCCGCGGATCATGTTGTTGCCTAGCGAGGTGATCGTGCCGCCGACGATCTGCAGGCCCTGGTCGGTGTTGCCGGTGATGACGGTTCCATAGAGCCGAGTCGTCGGCGTGCCGCCATTGCCGCTGAAGATGCCGATGCCGTTATTCGCCAGCACGCTGTTGGTGATGTTGGCGGTGACGGTGGTCAGCTCGAGCGTGATGCCCGCCGTTCCGACGGGGCTGTTGGTGACCGACGTCCGGTTGATCTGCGCCGAGGTAAACTGCCGCAGCTGAATGCCGGTCGCGCCCGTTCTCGTAATGTTGACATTGTCGAGGACCAGACTCACGTTGCCGGCGGTCGGATTCGAATGGATCGCGAAATTGTTGGTGTTGTTGATCTGGCTGTTTTGGACCGTCACACGCACATTGGCCGTGCTGGTCTCGATCGAAATTCCGCGGCCGTTGGAGACGGTGCCGCCGAAATTCTCGATCACGACATCGTCGATGTTGACCGCCCCGGCGTTGAGGATGCGGACGCCGTTGCCGGTCGTCGTGCCCGCGCCGTTGATGGTCAGGCCGCGCAGCGTGACGATGATGCCGGCGGCGTTGACGATGAAGCCGTTGGTGTTCGCGGCGAGGACGCCGCCCATCGTATAGGGGCCGCAATCGACCGTGATCGACTTGGTGATGTTGAGCGTGCCGTAGCCGGCCGGATCGAGGCAATTGATCTCACCGTTGGGCGCGGTCTTGGAGATCGCTCCGGCGAAGGTCTTGCACGGCGCGGTGCGGCTGCACGGATTGACGTCGTCGCCAACTCCTGAAACCCAGGTCCGCGTTGCCTGCGCGCTTGCCGCCGACGCGCCGAGCGCCGCTGCCGAGCATGTTGCGATTATTGAGAGAAAAATTCGACCGTTCATGATTGCTCCCCTTGTCTTGATAGTGCTGGCCGACCTTAGGCGGTGCAGCGTGCGAGTACGCGAACACAAACTCAAAAAACCCCGGGCTTTCGTTCCGAACTCAATAATAGCTTGCCTCCTCGTCTGCAAGGAAAGCTTTACTGGCCCGCAAGCGCGCGAACCAGGCGCCGCCGGGATCGGCTGACCGGCCTCGCTCAGGATGCAGGCGACGATTGTAGAGGGCCAGCTTCCCCTCTAATCAGCGGCAATGAGCAGAATTAGCGACCTCGCGGCCCGGGCCGTAAGGGCGGCCGTGCCCGACCCCCTGCGACGCAAGCTGCGCGCATCGCGGAGCATCATCCTTGGCAAGCCGGCGCTCGGCGCGCTCATCGCGAAGTATTGCGTCGGCCAGGGCATCGAGGTCGGGGCGGGCAAGACCCCCTATTGCTCGCCGCGCAATACCGTCTTCCTCGACAAACACAGCGACAATAAGGACGGCACCCCCGACCCGGACATCGTCGCCGATGCCGCCAGGATTCCCGTGGAAGACGGGCGATTTGACTTTCTCCTTTCGGCCCATTGCCTGGAACATTCCCAAAATACGATCCGGACCCTGAACGAATGGGGGCGGGTGCTCAGGCCGGGCGGAATATTGTTCCTGATCCTTCCCCATGCCGACCGGACCTTCGACCGCCATCGCGCCAAGACGACGCTGGCGCACCATATCGACGATTTCGAAACCCTGACCGATGCCTGGGACCGGTCCCATGTCGAGGAGATCACCGCCGGCTGGTCGATCGACCTGACCGACGAGGACGCGGCCCAATATCGGCGCGAATGGGGCGCCGACGTTTGGGACTGGGACTTCCGCTTCAAGAACGACGTCATCCATTTCCACGTCTGGACCCAGGACGAAATGGTCAGGCTGCTTCAGTATCTGGGCCTCAGGATACTCTTCGTGGACGAAATGTCCGCCGAGCGGACGGACAGTTTCGTGATCGTCGCCGCGACGCCTCAGGGAAAGGGCGCCGACTCGATTCCCGCCGGGGCCTGAGCGGGGACGGGGCGGACGAGAAGCTTCGCCACGCTCCAGGCGTCTGTGAAGCCGCGGATTCGAAACGCCAGCCCGAAGCCGGCATAGGAGGCCGCCCCGGCCAGCATCAATATGCCCAGATCAACGGCAGGCGAGACATGGAGGAGCGGCCGCAACAGCAGCACGACCCCGGCCATGACCGCGGTCGCAAGGACAATCCCTCGAACATCGCCGAACTGGCGCGCGGCGCCGTAGCCGAGGCTGCGCCGGATCGGCTCGATGTTCACGAACAAAGCGACGATCGAGATGGCGAGCTGGCTGAAGGCGAGGCCCATGATGCCGAAGAAGCTGCCGAGGGTCAGGCCGGCGATTCCGATCACTTTCTTGACGATCTCCATTCTGAAATAAGTGGCCGAACGACCCTCCGCGAGCAGGAGCTGAAGATTGAGAATGTGCATCGGCAAGACGAGCCCGCCCAGAGCGAGGATTGACAGGATGGGGGCGGCGGGGAGCCATTTCTCGCCGAACAGGACCAGGATGATTAGATCGGACAAAAGCGCCATGCCTGTCATGACGGGAAGATTGAAGACCATCGCGAAGCCGAGGGCCAATTTGAGGCCGCGCCTCAGCGCATCGGGGTCCGTGGCCCGCTCGGAGAACAGCGGCAGGGCGATCCGGCTGATCGTATTTGAGATGATGCTGCCCGGCAGGAATTGGGTGCCGGCCGCGCGGTTGTACAATCCCAGATCTCTCAAGCCATAGAGCTTGCCGACGAAGAGCGCGAAGCCCTGAGTGTAGAGCACTTCGAGGGCGTTCGACAGGCCGAACCAGGCGCCGAAGCTGAGGAGACGGCGGATCGTGGCCAGCCGGAAATGAAAGACCGGGCGCCAATCGCTCACCCACCACAGGATGGTCGTGTTGACCGCCGCCATCGTGACCATCTGGATCGCGAGCGCCCATACGCCGGCGCCGGCCAAGGCGGCGCCGACGCCCCCGACGCTCGCCACCAGGGTTGCCAGCACACCGGCCTTGGCGAGGTCGGCGAAGCGCAGGGCCCGGGTCAAAAGGGCGGTCTGGACCGCGCCGAATGCGGACAGGACCACTTGTGCCGCCGCCATGAACATCAGCGGACGAAGCACAGGATAGCCGTAAAAGGCCGCAACCGGCGCTGCCAGTAGGATCAGCAGGAGCGCGAAGAAGAGGCTGGCAGCGAGGTTCCACCAGAAAACGGCGCTTTCCTCGTCCGGCGTGGTGTCCTGGCGCTGGATGAGCGCCGTGGTCAGGCCCCCCTGGACGAACACCATTGCCAGGCTCGAGAAGAAAGCGAGCAGTGCGACGACCCCGAAATCGGCGGGCATGAGCAGCCGCGCCATGACGACGGTAACGACGAATTGCAGGCCCAGCCGGAGGCCGAAGTCGATCGTGCTCCACAGGCCGGCGGACGCGGCGCGCCTGATCGTCATTTCGACGGGTACCAGTCTTTGCATTTGGCGATGAAGGCTGTGAGCATCCGGTGCTCGGCCTCGGTCCGGTCGCGCAGCCAGTCGAGGATATTGTCGCGGCTGGCGAGCGCCCAGCCGATGTCCTCCTCGCCATAGGCGACGCCGTAGCGATCGACTTCAAGCGGATGCCAATCCTCCTTCGACATGCCGGGCTCGGGCACGACGATCGGAAGGCATCCGCACAGCGCCGCATATTGCGAATACATCGTATAGAGATCGTAGCAGTAAAAGCGTTCGCGCCGGTTGAACTCCTCGGCTTTCTCCTCGGGCGACATGTCGTCGATCAGGACCGAATCGGCGAGATCGTGGACAATCGTCCGGCCGGCCCCTTTCTTGAGGAGGTAGCAGGAGCCGCTCCGGTCTTTGTAGCCCTTGTCGCGATAGGCTTCATTGGTCCAGACGACGCTGAGTTTATTGCCTTCGAATTCGGGCCTGTCCGGATCTCGGAAGGCCTCCAGAATGTGAAAGTGGAGCTCATCCTTCCCGTAGCCGGTTTGCCCCGTGAAATGGCCCGGCTTGTGCAGCATCCAGCGCACCACATGGCGGCCGCAGAGCGGATTGCCGGCGATGATCTCCGGGTAAAGGACGATGGCCCCGTCCAGGTCGCGGCGATGGGCGATCGGGCCCCCGAAGGGCCCGGTGACGAACCGCCGGTCCTCCCTTCTGACGACGTAGAGAAGCCACCGCGCGAGCCGCCGCAAGGGCATCGGGAAGCGCAGCAGCGGCCGGTCCGGCGGCCAGAGAAGCGCGGTTTCACCCGCCCGGTTGAGCCGGTGGCACAGCAGATGGAGCGCGATCGCCCCTCCCTTGGTGTCGTCGAACGGCGGCGCCCAGATCACGAATTTCGCCGGCGCTCGCCGGGATGGCGAGCCCGCATCGACGCTGGTGGTCATGCGCCTGCCCGTTCTGCCCCGTCGCGGCTCGCGGCAAGGCGCCGAGCGACCTCGGCGCTTTCGCGGATCGCAAGGCGCAGAATCCCGGTGATGCGAGCGATGTCGCCGGGCGCGACGGCCGTGCCCGTCGGCAGGACCAGCAGGCGCGCCGCCAGCCGCTCGGTCTCGGGGAGCAGATTGTCCGGATAGGAATAGCGGGAACGATAGGGCTCCATGCGGTGGCACCCGGGATAGAAATAGCGTCGCGCCACGATATTTTCGGCCCACAGGATTTCCACGAGCGTATCGCGCGAGAGGCCGGTGTGCGCCTCGTCGACCTCGACCACCAGATATTGGTAATTGCTGCGCTCCGCCCCGTCGTAGCCGGCCAGCGTCAGCCCCTCGATACTCCGCAGCCCGGCCCGGTAATCTTCGTGATTGCGGCGATTGACCGCGACGAAATCGTCGAGCGCGTCGAGGGAGGTCAGGCCCATCGCGGCCGCGACCTCGGTCATCTTGCCGTTGGTGCCGACATGATCGACCTGGTCCATGCCGGTGAAGCCGAAATTCTTCATCAGCCGGACCTTGCGAGCGAGCTCGCCGTCGTTGGTGACGACGGCGCCGCCCTCGAACGAATTCAGAAATTTCGTGGCGTGGAAGCTGAACACTTCGGCATCGCCGAAGGTGCCGATCATGCGGCCGCCCAGGGTGCAGCCAAAGGCGTGCGCGGCGTCGTAGAGCACATGCAGACCATGTTTTTCGGCGATTTCGGCGATCGCCTCGGTGGCGCAGGGACGGCCCCACAAATGCACGCCGATAATGCCGCTCGTCCGCTCGGTGATCAATGCCTCGATCTCCGCGGGATCGATATTGTGGGTGGCCGGATCCACGTCGCAAAAGACCGGCGTAACCTGCTGCCATTGCAGCGCGTGAGCGGTGGCGATGAAGGTCAGCGAGGGCACGATCACCTCGCCCGTCATGCCGAGCGCGCGGATCGCGATCTCGAGCGCGACCGTCGCGTTGCACATGGCGATGCAATGCGCGGCGCCGACCTCGTCCGCGATGCGCCGCTCGAACTCCTGCTCGAAAGGTCCGGAATTGGAGAGCCAGCGATTGTCGAGGATCGTATTGATGCGCGCGATCAGCGCCGCGCGGTCGCCAATATTGGGCCGCCCAACGTGCAGCTGCTCGGCAAAGCTCGGCGGGCCGCCGAAGATCGACAGCTCATCGAGGCTCCGCTTGGCCAGCGCCGCCACGTCCGCCTCAGCGGACCAAGTCCGCGCGGCGACGATCGGCGCGCGGCGGCGGGGCTTGGACGAGACTGAAGGCGCCGGCCATGGTCAGGAGAAGAACCGATCGACCTGCCCGGGGCCCGGAAACTCCGGCGTAATCAGCTCCTCCTTTGGCTTGTAGACATAGGGGTGGGGATAGCCCCGTTCGATGAAGCTGGCCTCGGCCAGATTGTTGTAGCGGAAATGGCACGACCAGCGGATCGAGTCGGTTGAATTGACCCCTGACCGATGCACCAGGAAGGTCGAGAAGAACAGCGCGTCTCCCGGTTCGACCTCAATCGCCAAGAAGTCCCGATCGGTGAAGCAATCGACCTTCCCGAAACTGTTGACGACTTCGCGCGTGACGAGGCCGAGCTTGTGGCTCCCCGGCACAACCTCGAGCGCGCCGAGCGCGCGGTCGACTCGCGCGAGCGGCAGCCAGACGACGATGGAATCGAGCGAACCTTGGGTGCTGCGCCAGTCCTGATGGGGGAACACCCGCCAATAGACCTCTTCCTTGGCGAGGTGCGGCGTATTGAAATAGAGGACCGGCCGGGTGTTGATCACCGGGAAGGCGAGACCGAGCCGGGCCAGAGCATCCATGATCCGTGGGTCGAGCGACAGCCGGTGCAGCGAAACCATGTGCTGCACCTGCTTGCCGGCATGGCCGAAGTCGGCGAAATGGAGCTGGAAATAGCGGTAGAGGGCAGCCTCGAACTCCGTTTCCGGGACATCGCCCGACGCGAGCAGGCCGTGCCGCAGCAATTGCGCGAGAAAGATCTTCTTCGCGTCCTGCCGGATGCGCTCGACCTCCTCCGGCCCAAAGAAGCCCTTGAGGAGGACGAAGCCGTTCCGCCGAAAATCCAAGACGTCGAAAGGAGGCATCTTTAGTCCGCTACCGACTCATCCAGCACGGCGTAGCCGAAACCGGTCGCGCCGAAACCGTCGCCATTGTAGAGCATGAACTTGCGGCCACCGCGTTCGTAGACGCACGGATTTTCGATCATCGCCGCGTCCCAGCCCGAGGCGGAAAGCCCGATTCCGGCCCGTTCATCCTGCCGCTCCCATGCAAGGCCGTCCCGCGATACCGCATAGCCGATCCGGTAGCTTGCCGCGCGGTCGATGCGATAGCGTTCGCTGCCCCGAAAGCAATACCACATTCGAAATCCATCATTTTCCCGAAGTACCGAGGGCCGCGAGATGGCCTCCCCGGGGAAACGGTAGGTCAGGCACGGCTGCGGCGTGGTGATCCACCTGAGCCCGTCCGCGGACTCGGCATATTTTATCAGATAGACCGGCTCGGGATGGCCGTCGACGACCACCCAGCCGGTCGACGAGATGTACCACATCTTCCAGCGGCCGTCGTCGACGAGCACGTAGGGCGCGCTGACGAAATAGGGATCGTCCGGAGAACGGTCGAGAATGGGTCCCTCGCAGACCCGTTCGAACGTCAGTCCGCCGTCGTCGCTCACCGCGAGGCCGATGGCGTTGCGGAACGGCACCGAAACGCCCCGGTTCCAGCCGATATAATAGAGATATTTGCGGCTGCCGTGATTGACGATGCTCGACGGCATCGCGCCGCCGTCGTCGAACGCCCCCAACGGTCCGAGCCCGAGCACCGGGCGGTCGTGGACGTACAATATCTTCGTCGGATCGCCGGCATCGACGTCGATGAAGCTGGTGGTGCTGCGCCCTTGCCCGTCGCGCGGCCCGAAGAAGATGCGCAGCACGTCGCCTCCGGCGGGGTCGGCGATGGGAACGCAGGCGTGCGAAGCGATCCATCCCGCGTCCCGGGCGGGAGAGAAAATCAGCCCCTTCTTGACCCATTTCATACCGGCCGCCGCCGATGCCGGGGCCTTCGCTTGTCCGCGACCGTTCAAAAGTCCAGATCCTTGCTCAGCACCTCGGCTTTCTTCGCCGGATTGCCCTTATAGACGCCCCACGGTTCGGTATCGCGGGTAATCGCCGCCGCCATCGCCACGAGCGTGCCTTCGGCGATCCGGGCATTGTCCCTGATTGTCGCGTTGACGCCGAAAAAGCAGAAGGGCTCGACCACGCAATGGCCCGACAGGACGACATGCGAGGTAAACAGGACATGGTCCTTGATGATGCTGTGGTGCCCGATATGATTGCCGCTCCACATCACGACGTTGTCGCCGATCTCGACGAAGGGCTGAATCGTATTGTCCTCGAGGATGAAGCAATTGTCTCCGATCGGCGTACCCGGGAAGGTCGTCGCCTTCGAGCTGACGTAGCTGATCAACTCGTAGTCCTTCGCCTTGATCTGCGCATGGACTTCGGCGCGCAGCCGGTTCATCCGGCGATGCGACATGGGCGCGAAGAACTTGAACGCCGCGGGCGGGTGGCTGCGCTCGACCTCCTCGAATGCAACGACCGGCAATCCCTCGAACATGCGGTCCTCCGGCAGATATTCCTCGCTCACGCAAAACGCGACCACGCTGTGAGGGCTGTCGTGCCTGAGGTAGAAGTGGGCGAGCGAAGCGAAGTCCTGCACACCGAAGATGATGACGTCAGCCATGTTGCTTCCTACTTATAGACGTAAGTCGTGTATTCGTAGAGCCCGTAATCGTTCCGTATTATGAAATTCCGGCTCAATTCCGAGGTCAGGAAATCGGCCAGGGTGTCGAGCGGCAGGTGGAAGAGGTCGTCACGTTCCCACTCGACCTGCTTGGACATCACGTTGAACGCGATACCGACCCGCGCCGAGGCGAAGACCAAGCCGGTCAGCCGCTTGAAATAAGCGAGCATGGCGTCGAACGTCATCTCGCGTTTCTCGGTGAAGACGCCGTTCATGACGACATAGTCGGACGCCGGAAGGATCGCGCCGGGGCCCAGCGCATCCATCCAATGATAGGTGTTTTGCGGAAATTTCTCCCGCGACAGCGCGATGAACGGCTCGGAGAGGTCGAGCCCCGAATATTCGATGCCGGTCAGCCCGCGCTCGATCATATATTCGTAGAGGTGCGAGGCGCCGCAGCCGAAATCGAGCAGGCTGGTCCGCTCTCCGGGCGCGGTGGGGCCGATCAGATCGAGCATCACCCGGTAGCGCTTGAGCGCATCCTCCCGGTTCGGCCAGTCCACGCCGAGATGCGTGTCGCCGTGCCGGGCCAGGCAGTCCTCATAATGCGCGACGATCGCCCGATAGCCGTCGTCGGCGGGTGCGCCTTCAGCCATTGCCTCTCTCTGCCCGTTGCCCATCGTCCGGTATAGCAAAAAGCGGCCCCTGCAAGGTCAGCCGAATTCGCCGCTGCGATAGGCCGGAAAATAGCCGCTCCCGCCCGCGCCGGAGGCGGTTGTCAGCGCGGCATAGCGCTCGGGATCGAAGATGCGGCCACACAGATAGGCGGTGCGCGTCCCCGTCGCCCAGCCGCGCTTGAAGCGGCTGAGGCCGTCTGTTTCCTTCGCCCTTGCGCCGGCGCCGGCGCCAAGGTCGACCTGGCGAACGCCCGCCTCGGCGAAATATTCAAGCGCATGCCAGAACAAGGCGAAAGAGGCCCGCAACGCATAGCCGCGTTCGCTATAGGCCCCCAGATGATAATATCCCGCCGCGTCATCGGCGTACCACAGGGTCATCCCCACGATCTCGCCGTCCAGGCGCGCGCAAAACAGGTTGAGCCCGGGCACCCGAAGCTGCTGCGCGAGCGAAAGCGGTGAGAATGCCGCGGGCCCCCGGATGTCGTGCCGTGCGATCAGATGCGCGTACAATTCGGTCCACTCGCCGGCAAGATCCGGCGGGTCGAGGCAGCGTTCGACGGTGAGTTCGCGCAACGCTTTCCTCGCGTTTCTTTGATGGTGCGTGTCAACGAAGGAGCGCAGCGGGCTGGCGAGGCTGATGACGAAGTGCTCTTTGAAGTTTGTGAGGAGATCGGGAAAGCAGCGTTGCAGGTCGCCCGGCCCGTAGTCGCCGAACGGGTCGGCCACGAGCACGAGACTGACGAGCTGCTTTCCGATCTCGTCGAGATCGAGATGAAGGCGCGACCAGTCGCGGCAGGCGAAAATCGGATAGCAACCCATCGCATCGCGATCCTGAGCTCCGGGGATGCCGCGCTCGAGGATCCAGCCGTCGGCCAGCGGCAGATGGCGCGGCGTGCCGAACGTCGCGAGCGATGCCGCATAAGCGGGGTGCAGATATCCGGCCGGACCGGCGGCAAGCGGCGTCAGGAGGGTCACCTCTCGGCCTCTACGGAGGACGAGGAGGCCTGCGCAAGGACGAACTCCGCGGCGGCCCTGCCATCGCCGAGGATATCTGATAGGCTCCATTGAAGGAATGAGGGATGGAATGGATTTGGTCGTCGAACAGCGGGCACCGGGTCGGGACGTGCTTGAGCGCCTGGTCAGGAACTGGACCTTCGAGCCCTCCGCCATTTCGCTCCGCACTCGGCTCGGTCGAACGGCCGCGCTGCTCACCGGCCTCCGACCGGCGCCCTCCCACCTTGTCCTGAAGCCGGTCGTCCCACGCCGGCGCTGGTCCTGTTATTTTGCCTATCTGCCCGATGGCCGGCTGACGGCGGCGCACGAATTCACGCTGGCCCGGTTATGCGCGCTCGATGCCGGCCTGTTGGTTATTTGCGCCGCGCCGTCGCCGGCCGACGTGCCCGCGCGGCTATTCGACTATGCCGATGCGCTGTGCTGGAAGGCCCTCTCGGGATATGATTTTTCGGCCTATTCGATCGCGCTGCGCGAAGTGGCGGAACGCTCGGGCCATGCCGACCTGCTGGTCCTGAATGATTCGGTTTATGGCCCGTTCCATGATCTGGAGGAGAGTCTCGCCGGTGCCCGGTGGGGGATGACCGGATTCACGGCCTCGGCAATGGTCGAAAACCACGTCCAATCCTACGCCTTTCAGGTTCGCGACGTCACTTTGGAGATGCTGCATCATCTGCGCTCGATCATGCCGCGCCGCGTGGCGTTCGATCGCGCGGCTCATGTGATCGCCTACCAGGAAACCCGAATGGCGAGGGTCGCGTCGGCGACAATGTCGGTCGGCGCCCTGTGGTTTGCGGACAAGGCGGCCGGCGATCCTTCGCTCGAAGCCGCCATACCTCTCGTGCGGGCCGGCTTTCCGTTCGTGAAGCGCGGCCTGTTCACCAAGGCGCGCGACTATGTCGATAGCGCCGAGCTGCGCAACCTGCTGGAGGCGCATCGCCATCCCCTGCCCTAGGGGCCGCGCCGGCGCCCGGCCGGCCCATGCGGGCTTTTCCGGAACAAGGTTTCCGTGTAGCGGGCCGTGACGAGGCTGGGCGGTATCTCTTCGATCGCTTTGTCCGCGGGCAGCCCGGCACCGTCCAGCCAACGGCGTCGAGCAAGGCGGGCGTCGGCCAATACCCTAAGCGAGGAACGATCAGGTGGACGGCTACGCTACTCAATCCGTGCGATCGAGCGCCCGCCCGCTGGAGATCGATTTTACCTCCCTGGTCCTGATCGCGGCCTGGGCTTTTCTCAGCATCTCCGGGGGATATCAGTGGTTTGGGTCCAGCCTGGATAATTATTCCTATTACCTCTATTTCGTAAATCTCAATTCAAATCCCGATTTCGGCGCTTCGAGGTTCGAGTTCGGCTTTCAGGTTTGGGCCTGGGTTTCCAAGTTCATCCTGCGCATGGGCTTCGAGCCCTTCGTGACCAGCCTGATCGCTGTATCTCTCGGCATAAAATTCTATCTTATCCGGCGTTATACGGCGCTCCCGATCATTGCGGCCGGCGCCTATGTCCTCGGCTTCTTCGTCCTTCACGAATATACCCAGTTTCGGGCGGCCCTGGGCATCGCGTTCGTGTTTCTGGGGCTCCACAAGCAGCTGGAAGGCAAGCTGAAATGGGCTCTCCTCTTCTACGTCCTTGGCATCCTGTTTCACTATAGCGTCGTCATCGTCCCGATCATTGCCCTGCTGTCGCGTTTCATCAAGCGCTGGGAGGCCGTCGGTCTGATTGCCGTATCGTCGGTGGTGGTCGCTTATATGCTACCAATGTTTCGGGAGATGGCGGTCTCCTACCTGTCGTTGCTCAATCCGCTTACGTCTGTATATTTCTATGGCGACGAAGGGGCCGCCAATATCTTCTCTTTGTTCAACGTCGCCATGGCTTTGGCCTCTGTCTACGCCATAGCGCTCGGCTATCTGGAGCGATCGAAATATCACAGGATTTTCCTGGTGCTGGGCATTGCGTCCCTTGTGGGCTTTGTCCTCGTTTCAGAGCTTCTGGTCCTTGCCCTGAGGATCAAGGAAATTCTTTCGGTCGCTTTCATCTTCGCTTTCACGCGGTCGAAACCAGAGGTACACGAGGTCCCTCTCTTGCTGCTGCTGCTCATTGCCACCGCCTACGGCTTCTGGAGCAGCATCGGACTCTTATTCCTTTTCTGATCCAACATGGTCGATGTGATGGATGATGGCGACACGAGCAGCGCCGGTGAGGACCGGGCCCTGCCGCTGGTCTGCGTCCTGCTCTCTTTGTACAATGGCGAGCGGTACCTGAGCGAGCAGCTGGAAAGCCTGGCCGATCAAGAGGACGTCCGGATTCACATCGAGGCGCGCGACGACGGATCGTCGGACGCAAGCGTTGCCTTGTTCGAGCGGACCTGTGCCCGATTGGGACTTTCGAACAGAGTGAGCCTTGGCGCCAACGTCGGCGCCGCGGAGTCTTTCCTGGAGCTTATGTTCCAGGATCTTAGCGGATTCGACTATATCGCTCTGTGCGATCAGGACGATGTCTGGAAAACGTGCAAGTTGAGCCGGGCCGTGCGCGCGCTGGAGCCCCATGCGGGCCGGCCCGCGCTTTACGGAGCCGCGCACACGCTGACCGATGCACGGCTCCGGATCCTCTCGGACAGCAAGAGCCCGTCCAAGATCGATTTCGGCAATTCCCTGGTTGAAAACCTCATCCAGGGCGCGACCGCCGTCATGAACCGTGCTGGAATCGCCATGCTGCAGGAGGTCGGACGTCCGCGCGATTGCGTGATGCACGATTGGTGGTGCTCCATCGTCTTTTCGGCGCTGGGCTCCGTAACCCATGATTCCTGCCCGACCATATTGTACCGGCAGCACGAATCGAATCTCGTCGGGACCACGCATTCCTTTGTCGCAGGGTGGAGCGCGCGCATCGCACGCCATCTCGGCCGGCGGACAGGAAGTTTCTACCCGCAAGCCAGAGAATTCGGAGCCCTGGCGGGAGACAAGCTGCCCGCAGCGGAAAAATCGATTCTGGACCGATTGCTGCAATCCAAGCGTTCATTCGGAAGGCGTGTGGCTCTGGCGTTCGACCGGCGGATCTGGAGGCAGGAAAGACTGGGCGATCTTGGCTGGAGGCTGTTGGTCCTTTTGGGGAGATATTGATGATCCGCATCAGGCCGGTGCGCGAGGCGCGCTTCAGGCGGCCGCGAGAGATTTCCATCCAAAGGTGACTCCATGAAGGGACTCAAAGCGGGGCTAGATCGGCGTAGCTTCCTGATCACCGGTGCAATGCTCGTCGGCGGGGTGTCGGCGCATGAGCTGCTCCGCGGCGCCACGACACGGACTGTCGCCGGCGCGGCTTCGCTTCCCGCCTTTCGCACCCCGGACGACAGGGACGACAGCGCGGCCTTCGCGCGGGCGTTGCAGACCGGAAGGCCGGTCTTCCTGCCGGCCGGAGGGGGACTTGGGGAGAACGGCGCTTATCTGGTGGACCAGATTGAGTTGGCTGGCGGAGCCCATGTCTTCGGCGAGGGAGACCGAACGGTCATCCGGTCGCTCAATCGGGACGTTCGCCACGTCTTTCACGCCGAAGGGGCGGGCCCCCAAACGCCTGTCCGAGGAATCCAGCTGCGGAGCTTTCGGATCGACGGCCGCCTGCTTGGAGCTGGCTTTCGCGAACATTGGAACCTGATCGAGTTTGCCGGGGTGGAGGATGTTGTGATCGAAGACGTCCACTTTCACGGCTTCATGGGCGATGCGATCATCTTCGCCGGCGACAGCATCGGGCCTCAACGCGCCGGCCCCATCACGCCGCGCCCTAATCGCGGGTTGATCGTTCGAAATTGCCGCTTCGACGGAATCGACAGGGACAACCGGAACGCGATTTCGATCATCGACGGAACCGACGTTCTCGTGGAGGGCTGCATATTCGAGAACTGCTCGCGGCAGGATATGCCGGGCGCGATCGATATCGAACCCAATCCCTATCCGTTCTACAGGATCGAGAACATCACCATCAAGGATTGCAGCTTCACGCGTTGCGGCGGAAGCAATGGCTCGATCAGCCTCTTTGTCCCGCCCGAGGTCATTGCGGTTCCGCGCGGGCTCCAATTCATCGGCAATCGGTTCGATTCAAACCTGGCTGCCGATTTCTATATCCATCTGGGCCGGCATTGGGAGGCAAGCGATCCAAGCTGCGGGATCCGGATCGCCGGGAGCCGGGGACGGGCGGGCAACAGCCCCTGGCGCATCCTGTCGGCCAAGGGGGTCGAGATCGACAGCGACAATGTCTGGACCGACTATCAGGCGGCCACCCTTCTCGGCTATAATTTCGCGCAGGCGCACGTCCGCGACTTCGCCGACGAGGCCACCTACGTGCGCGTCGGCCGCGGCGGCCCTCCGGCCCAGTTCGGGATCTCCGTCTTCAATGTGACGAATGCGAGGTTCAGCGGCAGGTTCGTGGACTGCGGCGACGGCAGCCCGGATTCCGCCGCTTTGGCGTTCATCAACGATGGCGCGAGCGGAGTCACGCTGTCAAACGCGAGATTTTCCGCTCCGAGCCGAAGAACGGCCTACGCCGTGCGGGCCTTCAGCGGCCTTAGCCAGGCGCAAGTTCGACAATTTGGCAATGATTTCGGCGGCCTGGCGAGCGATTTGCCGAACCGCCGATGATGCCGCCGGCCGCCGGGTCGATGCCGACTCACTTGTCAGGCGCCCATGTTTCTGGTCACGGAAGGCCATGCCGAAGCGAATTCTGGAATTGCTGCTGGTTCTGATCGCTGCGCCCATCTGGCTGCCGCTCCTGATCTTGGTTGCGCTGGCGACGCGCATCGCTCTGGGTTCCCCGATCCTGTTCCGGCAAAGCCGGGGCGGCCTGAACGGCTCGATCCTTCAGCTCTACAAATTCCGTACCATGATCGATGCCCGCGACGAGGCTGGAGACATGCTGCCGGACGATCTGCGGCTCACCGCATATGGCAGGTTCCTCAGATCGACGAGCCTGGACGAGCTCCCCTCGCTGTTCAACGTCTTGCGCGGGGATCTCGCTTTGGTGGGCCCCCGGCCCCTGTTCGCCCAGTATCTCGAGCGATATTCCCCCGAGCAGGCGCGGCGACACGCGGTGAAGCCCGGGATAACCGGCTGGGCGCAGGTCCAGGGCCGAAACCGGGTGCCGTGGGACGAGCGGCTTGCATATGACGTCTGGTACGTCGACAATCGCTCGCTGTGGCTCGATATCAAGATCATCGGCTTGACCATTCTCAAGGTGCTGCGCCGCGAAGGCATTAGCGATGCCGACGGGCCGACGATGAGCCGCTTCACCGGGCCGGGTTCCTGATCGTGGGGACGCTCTACGGCATCTATGGCGCGAGCGGCTGCGGCCGCGGCGTGATGCCGGTCGCCCGGGCCCAACACGCCGCCGCCGGAGACGCGCTCGTCTTCATCGACGACGCGCCGGGGCCGGCCCGGGTCAACGGCCACGATCTGGTCGATTTCGCGGCCTTCCTGGCGCGCCCGGCCGACGCCCGCCACGTCAGCCTCGCCATTGCGTCGGGCGCGCTGCGGGAGGCGCTGGCGCGGCGCTGCGCCAAAGCGGGGTTGGGCTATTTCGACGTGATCTCCGACCGCGCGGTCGTCATGGACGATGTCTCATGGGGCGAGGGCATCATCCTCTCCCCCTTCGTCACCCTGACCAGCAATATCCGGATCGGCCGGCATTTTCAGGCCAATCTCTATTCCTATGTCGAGCATGATTGCGCGATCGGCGATTTCGTCACCTTGGCGCCCGGTGCCAAATGCAACGGCAATGTCGTGATCGAGGACCATGTCTATGTCGGCTCGGGCGCCGTCATCCGCCAGGGAAAGCCCGGCGCCCCGCTCGTCATCGGCAAGGGCGCGACGATCGGCATGGGCGCGGTCGTTACCGGCGATGTCGCGCCGGGCGCCGTCGTCGTCGGCAATCCGGCCCAGCCGGTTCGCTAGCGTGCCGCGCGCGCGGGCATTTTGCCGGCCGCACCATGTCGTCCTCGCTCAGGCGCCATTCCCTTCAGCTGGCTCGAGCTGTTCGACCTGCTGAAGCCGCTGCATCCGAGCCCGACCGGATCGCGGGGTGCGAGACCATCGTTCGTAGGGCCTGCCTTCGATGATCCTTCAGCGGGCGGCTTCCAGCAGCACCGTATCGAGCGCGTCGCGGATTTGATCGATGTCGCTTTGGCTCAGCGTCGGGTGGGTCAGAAGCGCGATGCTGGTCTCGCCGAGCCGATGCGCCGCCGGGAGCGGCCGTTCGAGCTGCATGCCGATGGCCTCGAAGGCCTTCTCCCGATAGACCTCGCCGCAGCCGCCGCTGAGCGCGCCGCCGCCGCGCGCATTGATTTCCGCGATGATACGGTCGCGGTCCCATCCCGCGCGCAACGCCTCGGGCCGCACATAAGCGTGGAAGCGGTAATAAGCATGGGTGTCGCGCGGATCGGGCATCGGCGTCCTGAGCACCCCCGCATGCCTCGCCGCGACCTCGGCAATGGCGAGCGCATTGCGATTTCGCACCTCGACCCAGGAGTCGAGCCGCCCGAGCTGGATCCGCCCGATCACCGCCTGCAGCTCGAGCATTCGCCAATTGGTGCCGAAGCTTTCGTGGACCCACCGATAGCCCGGCGGGTGCTGCCGCTCATAGACGGCCGACCAGCTCTTGCCGTGATCCTTGTAGGACCACATGCGCGACCACAAATCCGGATCGTTGGTCGTGACCATGCCGCCTTCGCCGCCGGTCGTCATGATCTTGTCCTGGCAGAAGGACCAGGCGCCGACCCGGCCGAACGAACCGACGCTTCGGCCGCGATGCCGGGCGCCGTGGGCTTGCGCGCAATCCTCGATCACCGCGAGCCCGTGTGCGTCGGCCAGCGCCATCATCGCCGTCATGTTGCAGGGCCAACCGGCGAGGTGCACCGGGATGATGGCCCGGGTGCGCGGCGTCAGCACCGCTTCGATCGTCTCGGCCGTAATGTTGCCGCTGTCGGGATTTACGTCGGCGAAGACCGGCTTGGCGCCGGCGTTGACGACGCAGGAGACCGAGGCGATGAACGTCCGTGGGCTGACGATCACCTCGTCGCCTTGACCGATGCCGATGCCCTTCAGGGCGAGATCGAGCGCGACGGTTCCATTCATCAGGGCCACCGCGTGCCGCGCGCCCATTCGTTCGGCGAATTCCCGCTCAAAGAGCCGACCCTCTTCGCCGGTCCAGTAGTTGACCTGGCCCGATTGAAGCACGGCGGCGACGGCGTCGATTTCCTCCTTCGAAAAGCAGGGCCAGGACGAGAGTGGGCCGTTCAGCACAGGCGGCCTTCCCTCACCCACGAGCGCGGGCCAGCCCGGTCGGCCCGCTCGAGACGGGCGCAACGATGCCTCAATTGTTCAAAGTTCAGCATCGATCCCGCCGCGCCGCTTATGCCCGGGCGCCCTAACCCGCCCTCGATGCAAGGCCAAGCGCCTATTTGGCGCCAGAGGCTTGTGAGATAATGGGGATGCTCATAGACAGCGGGGCTGGTATCCGGCCCCCGGGGGCATGAAGGGGCGAAGCCCAGTGAAGATCGCCGTCACGGGAGCCAGCGGCTTTATCGGGCGTCACCTGACAGAGCGGCTCCTCCACGACGGCCATTCGGTGCGACGATGAGGGTCTTGTTCGTCGCCACCGAAATGGCCGCCCGTGCCTTCCTGCACGAGCCGATCAGGGGCGTCGCCCGGGATCATGCGGTGGCGCTGGCGACCCCCTGCGCCGATCCCGAGCTGCTCCGGGCGCTGGGCACCGACGGCCCCGCTTTTTGCGTGCCGATCGCGCGGCCGATGCGTCCGCGGCAGGATCTGAAGGCGCTCGTCGCGCTCGTCCGCCTGCTCCGCCGCGAACGCTTCGACGCGATCCATTCGGTGACGCCCAAGGCGGGCCTGCTCGCGATGCTGGCCGGACGAATCGCCGGCGTTCCGGTGCGCACGCACAGCTTCACCGGCCAGGTCTGGGCGACCCGGGCGGGCTTCTCGCGCACGTTGCTGAAAGGCGTCGATCGGCTGCTCCACCGGCTCACCACTTTCTCGCTGGTCGACAGCCCTTCGCAGCGCGATTTCCTGATCCGGGAGGGCGTGATCGCCGCGGAGCGCTCGGCGGTGCTCGCCGACGGCTCGATTTCCGGGGTCGATCCGGAGCGGTTCCGCCCCGATTCCGCCGCCCGTGCCCGAATCCGGGCCGAACTGGGCATCGACGCGGCCGCGCCGGTGCTGCTCTTCCTCGGGCGCCTCACCGGCGACAAGGGTTTGCAGGACCTCGTCCCGGCCTTCGCCGCGGTCCGCCGCGCGCATCCGGAACTGAGGCTGCTGCTCGTCGGCCCCGACGAGGAAGCGCTGGGCGAGACGCTGCCGGACCTCGCCGGCGATCAGGCGGACGGGGTGACCCTGATCGGGCATACCGATGCGCCGGAGGCCTATATGGCCGCCGCCGACCTGTTCTGCCTGCCGAGCTACCGGGAGGGATTCGGCAGCGTGCTGATCGAGGCAGGGGCGGCCGGCATACCCGCCATCGCCTCGCGCATCTGCGGGGTCGTCGATGCCGTGGCAGACGGCGAAACCGGCTATCTGCATCCGCCGCGCGACCAGGCGGAGATCGAGCGGCTGCTCCGGCTATTGGTCGAGGATGAGGGTCTGCGCCGCCGGCTCGGGCTCGCGGCGATGGCGCGGGCGCGGGCGCGTTTTTCGGCGGCGCGGCTTAGTCAGGCCTTCCGCGACTATTATGCGCGGGCTTTTCGAGAATCCCGATCATCGTGAGGCCGAACCAGCGATCCAGCCGGGTCGCCGTCGCCGCCGCATAATAAGCCAGGGCGAACAGCCAGGGGATCAGCGCGAATTCGAGGTAGCCGACCGGCTCCAGCTCGCGCACCAGCAGCGTGCGCGTGGTGAGCCCGGCTTCGGCCGCAAGCCGCCTGATCCGGCCGGCGTTGTTCATCCGGTAGAAGGTCGGGAAAACGTCGCTCGGATCGAACATGCGCGTCCGCGACAAGATCCTGCGGTGGAGCGCCAACGGCATCAGCCGCGAGGCGAGGATCGCCGGATGGCGCCGGTTGGGGGTCAGGAAGATCAACGGGCAGCCGGGCTTCAGGACCCGCGCCGCATTGGCGAGGAAATCGTCCGGCTGCTCGACATGTTCGAGCACGTAGCGGGCCAGCACGAGGTCGGCCGAGCCGTCGGCGAGCGGCCACGGCGCGCCCGGACTCAATTGCTCGAAGCGCGCGAGATGGAGATTTTCCGCCGCGCTCGGATCGGGATCGAGACCGATCAAAGTGACCTCTGGATGCGCCTCCCAGCCGAAGGGCGCGATCCGGCCCCGCCCGCAGCCGATCTCGACGACGGTCATGCCGGGCCTCAGAAAGCCACGGACCATTTCGTGATAGAGCTGCCAGTCGTTCGGGCGGCCCGAAAAGCAGCGCCGTTTGATCGCCTGGACGAGGTTGGAAGCCATTCGCCGGCTTATCGCGGCGCCCGCGCGGCGGCAAATGCTTTGCATCGCGCCGCGCCAATCTCTAAACGGGCTCGCGCCCCCGGAACTTGCTGGAAATACGCGCGTAATATCGGGGCAAGCGCGCGGAGGGACAATCGATGCTGATCGACCGGATGATCGGGCCGGTGCTTTCGCTTCCCCGCGCGGTCAAGAAGGTGATGGCGCTCGCGCTCGACGGCGGGCTTTGCGTGCTCACCGTCTGGCTGGCTTTGTCGCTCCGCGTCGGCGCCTGGGTGCCGCTGTCGGGCTATGGCTGGCCGGCGGCGGCGGCCTCGGTCGCCATCGCGCTGCCCTTGTTCACCGTCTTCGGCCTCTACCGGGCGGTGTTCCGCTATGCGAGCTGGGACGCGGTCACCGGCATCGTCCAGGCGGTCTTTGTCTACGCCATCATCTATTCGGCGGTGTTCACCGCTTTCTCCTTCCCCGGCATCCCGCGCACCGTCGGCGTGATCCAGCCGATCCTGCTGCTGATCGCGCTGATCGCTTCGCGGGGCGGCGCCCGCTTCCTCCTCGGCGGCCGGCTGCGCCAGATCCTGCGCCGGGGCGAGCGCAGCAACGTGTTGATCTACGGCGCCGGCTCGGCCGGGCGGCAGCTCGCCAGCGCCTTCGCCCAAACCGTCGATACCAAGGTCGTCGGCTTCATCGACGACGCGCCCGATTTGCAGGGCGGCGTAATCGGCCGGGTCCGCGTCTTTTCGCCCGACCGGATTCTGGCGGCGGTCGAGGCGCTCGAAGTCACCGAATTGTTCCTCGCCATCCCGTCCGCGACGCGCGCGCGGCGCAACGAGATCATCGAGATGATCCGGCCGGCCGGCGTCAGCGTTCGGACTCTGCCGAGCCTGCTCGACATCGCCCACGGCAAGGTCACGGTCAGCCAGCTGCGGCCGCTCGACGTCGGCGACCTGCTCGGCCGCGACGCGGTCGCGCCGGACATCGCGCTGGTTCAGAAGAACATCACCGGCAAGACCGTCATGGTCACCGGCGCCGGCGGTTCGATCGGCGGCGAGCTCTGCCGGCAGATTCTCGCGGTCGGCCCGGCGACCCTGCTGCTCGTCGAAAGCAGCGAATATGCGCTTTACGCGATCCACCGTGAGCTCGGCCGCGCGGCCGAGGCCAGCGGCATCACGCTCGTCCCGCTGCTCGGCTCGGTCTGCGACGAAAAGCGGATGCGCAGGCTGTTCGAAGCCTGGCGGCCCACAACCATCTACCACGCCGCCGCCTACAAGCATGTGCCGCTGGTCGAGCACAATCTGATCGAGGGCGTGCGCAACAACGTCGTCGGCACGATGGTATGCGCGGGGCTGGCGCGGGCCTGCGGCGCGGAGAGCTTCGTGTTGATCAGCACAGACAAGGCGGTCCGCCCGACCAGCGTGATGGGTGCGTCCAAGCGCCTCGCCGAAATGGCGCTGCAGGCGCTCGCCGCCGAGCAGCCGGCCACCTGTTTCTCGATGGTGCGCTTCGGCAACGTGCTCGGTTCGTCCGGCTCGGTCGTGCCCCTGTTCCGCCAGCAGCTGACGAACGGCGGGCCGGTGACGGTGACTCACCGCGAGATGACCCGCTATTTCATGACCATTCCGGAAGCCGCCCAACTGGTCATTCAGGCCGGCGCCATGGCCGAGGGCGGGGAGGTCTTCGTGCTCGACATGGGCGAGCCGGTGAAGATTTTCGAGCTGGCGACCCGGATCATCGAGCTTTCCGGCCTCAAGGTGCGCAGCGAGCAGAATCCGGGCGGCGACATCGAGATCACCGTCACCGGCCTGCGCCCGGGCGAGAAGCTCTACGAAGAGCTGCTGATCGGCGAGAATCCGATCGCCACCACTCATCCCCGGGTGATGATGGCGCGCGAGAATTATCTGCCCTGGGCCGAGTTCGAGCGGCGCGCCGCCGCGCTGATCGCCGCGGTCGAGGGCCAGGACATCTGGACGGTGCGCGAACTGCTCGCGGCCCTGGTGCCGGAATATGTGCCTGCTGCCGAAGTGGTCGATTGGGTGGCGAACGTCGACGGTAGCGAGCCGACGCCCTTGCCGGAAAACGTCTTCCGGGCCTTTCCGCCGCGTCAGCGGGACGTATAGGCGCGGTACCAGTCGACGAAGCGGGGGATGCCGTCCTCGATCGCCGTCTTCGGAGTGAAGCCCAGGTCGCGGCGGATCGGCGCGATGTCAGCATAGGTTTCGGGCACGTCGCCCGGCTGCAACGGCAGCAATTCGAGCCTCGCCTTGCGCCCGCACGCCTGTTCGACCAGCGCGATCATGCGGGTCAGCTCTTCCGGTCGGTTGTTGCCGATATTGTAGAGCCGGTGGGGGCCGAGGCTGCCGCCCGGCTTCGGCGCGCCGTCGTCGGGCGACGGATTGTCGAGGGCGGCGACGACGCCGCTCACGATATCGTCGATATAGGTGAAGTCGCGCCGCATCCGGCCATGGTTGAAGACCTGGATCGGCTCGCCGCCGAGGATCTTCCGGGTGAAGATCCACATCGCCATATCGGGCCGCCCCCAGGGGCCGTAGACGGTGAAGAAGCGCAGGCCGGTCTGCGGCAGCCGGTAGAGATGGGCGTAGGTCTCGCTCATCAGTTCGTCGGCTTTCTTGGTCGCGGCGTAGAGGGAGACCGGGTGATCGACCCGGTCGTCGGTGCTGAACGGCATCGTCCTGTTGCCGCCATAGACCGAGGAAGAGGAGGCGTAGACGAGGTGGCTGGAGCCGCGGTGGCGCGCGAGCTCGAGCAGGTTAAGGTGGCCGGCCAGGTTCGCGCTGACATAGGCCCGCGGATTGTCGATCGAATAGCGCACGCCCGCCTGGGCGCCGAGATGGACGATCCGGTCGAAGTCGAGCGGGCCGAGGGTTCGCTCAAGCGCCTCATGGTCTGCGAAGTCGAGCTTGTGGAAGGCGAAGGCGCCGACGCTCGGCTTGCCCAGCTCGGCGAGCCGGTCCTCCTTGAGCTGAGGGTCGTAATAGGGATTGAGATTGTCGATCCCGATCACCGACTCGCCCCGGTCGAGCAGGCGCCGCGCGACGTGATAGCCGATGAAGCCCGCCGCTCCGGTGACGAGCGTCGTCATGGAAGGATTCCGCTCAGGGGACCCACCGCTCGAGCGCGGCCGGAAGATCGCTGTCGCGCCAGATGCCGTGCAGGTCCGCCATCAACGCGCCGTCCGCAGCCAAAGCGGCGACGGCGGCGGCCGACATTTCCAAATACGCCCGGTGGGGAACCGCGGCGAGGACCACGTCATACCGCCCCTCGAGCGCGCGGTCGTCGAGCGCGAGGCCGTGCTCTTCCCTGGCCGCCGCCGCGTTCGCGATCGGGTCGTGGACGGTCACTTCGTGGCCGAGCCAGCTCAGCCGGCGGATGACGTCGACCACCCGCGAATTGCGCAGATCCGGCACGTCGGGCTTGAAGGCCAGACCCATCACCAGGACCTTGCCGGTGCGGCTCTCGCGAAGGCTGTGGATCGTGTCCGCCAGCCACGCGCCCATGCCGTCGTTGATCGCGCGCCCGGCGAGGATCACGCGGGGGAGATGGCCGACGCTCTGGGCGCAATGGCTGAGATAATAAGGATCGACGCCGATGCAGTGGCCGCCGACCAGGCCGGGCCGGAAGGGAAGGAAGTTCCACTTCGTCCCCGCGGTTTCGAGGACGTCGAGCGCGGAAATGCCGAGCTTGCCGAAAATCTGGGTGATCTCGTTCATGAAGGCGATGTTGATGTCGCGCTGGGCGTTTTCGATGAC
>Ga0190265_10000360_pt1 | contig 34705 bp, 25 predicted proteins | sample Popmic124T_FD_133135 | JGI IMG/M metagenome (GOLD analysis project Ga0190265, IMG submission 133135) | Populus adjacent soil microbial communities from riparian zone of Indian Creek, Utah, USA - 124 T | ecosystem: Environmental > Terrestrial > Soil > Riparian zone | place: USA: Utah | collected...
GCCGGCCCAGGTGAAGCTCCTCCGTTTCCTCCAGGGCGGGGAATATCGCTCCGTCGGTTCGCAGCAAGTCCTCCACGCAGACATTCGAGTGGTGGCGGCGACGAACGCCGACCTCAGCCGCCTGGTGCGCGAAGGGAGTTTTCGCGAGGATTTGTTCTACCGGCTGAACGTCCTGGCGCTGGCCCTGCCCGCGTTGCGGGAACGCCGCGGCGATATTCTTTTGCTCGCCCATCACATTCTCGAAATCCAGACCGCCATCACCGAAGCTCCGCCGAAGAGTCTTTCCCTGGGCGCGCTGAACCGGTTGCTCGCTCACTCGTGGCCGGGAAATGTCCGGGAACTCGAGAACGTCCTCACGCGCGCCATCGTGCTTTGCGATCGCGACACGATCGAGCTTGCCGATTTGAACCTGCCCAACGATGGCGTGGCGGAGGAAACTCAATCCTTCCAGACGATGAAATCGCGCGTCATCCGGCGGTTTGAGCACGATTTTCTCGAGGCCACCTTGCACGCCCATCACGGCAACATCACGCGCGCCGCACGCGCGGTGAAGAAGAACCGCCGGGCGTTCTGGGAACTCCTGCGCAAGCACGGCCTGCTCGCCGGCACGAGCCGCGAGTAGACCCGCCCCTTTTCGGCTCGAAGCGCTCCGGGCTTCTCAACCTTGCAGGACCGGTGGTTCCCGGGGGATGACAAAAGGCGGGTGACCGCGGACAAATTTGTCCCGCCGCGCCATCCCGGCGGGCGAGAGACATCGATGCCAAAATGCGTCCTCAATGCTCGGACAAAAATGTCCTTCGGCGGGTTTTCGGCTCTCGCGCCGGCGCGGTTTGCGAATGACCAGGTAAAATGCCTGTTGCGGCTGCGTTTCCGAGGGGAAAGCCCCGTGACCTAACGAGTAGTGCCAGGACAGAAACCGGGCGCGCGCGGGCCCCCGAAAAGAACGGCACGGCGGTTGCTAATGGCCAGAGCCGACCGCTCCAATGTGTGCCAGTCGATTCCTCCCTCCCATCTCCCGCGCCGGAAATTCTGGAATATCTCGCCAAACATCCGGAGGCGCAGGACACCATCGACGGCATCCTGCACTGGTGGGTGCTCGACTCGTGCATCCGAAGCTGGGCGCCCAAAATCGCGGAGACCGTTGGGCAACTCGTCCAAGATGGTTTCCTCGAACAGAAGCCGTCCGCCGGCGGCCATGTTTTTTACCGCGTCTCGCCGCAATACCTCGCCACGCTCCAACAGCGCCCGCCGTAAACGTCCCGATTTTGACCTCTCCTCATGACGCTAAATGACGATATGCATTGGTTCGCAATTCAGACCCGCCCGAATGCGGAGGCCGTGGCGGAATCGCATCTGGGCGCGCTGCCGGTCGAAACGTTGCTGCCCCTCGCGCGGCGTCCCGTGCACCATGCCACACGCGCTCGGCGGATAGTCCTGCGGCCCCTTTTCCCGGGCTATCTCTTCGCGCGTTTTCGCACGGCCGTCTCACTGCGCGCGGTCAAGTACAGCCGTGGCGTCTTACGTGTCCTCGGCGGCGCCAGCGACAGGCCCTGGCCGATGGACGACGCAATCATCGCGGCGATTCGGGAGCGCCTTGGGCCCGGGGGCTGTGTCGAATTAGTGGAGCGACCATTTGGCGCCGGCGATTCGGTCCGCGTTACCGCCGGGCCGCTAACCGGCTGGGCCGGCGTTTTTGATTCCGAGTTGAGCGATGCCGAGCGCGTCGTAATTTTAATCGAGACACTTCAGCAAGGCCGCGTCGTGATTCGGCGCGACTGCCTGGAATTGTCCGCTGCTGCCTGAGGTTTTCGGCGAGGGACCACTCGCACGAAAACGGCGCTTCGGGCACCGTGAGGGCGGCAGCATACCCACGCTCCAGCTTCATCAATAGTCCATATGGAGGCGCCTCTTGTGAGTTGCATCATGTTTGCGGATCGGTCGTTCGCATTTTTCGAACAGTCACTGCGCTATTTTTTGCGGCAGGACTTGGTGGAGAAAGAATTGTTGATCATCGCGGAAGAACCCGGAATCGAGGAGCGCACAGTCCCAAACGACGCCGTCCGGTTCCTGCAGCCGCTGCCATCAGTCTCGCGGCAGGAGCAATTAGACAGCGCTCTCGAAAGCTGTCGTGGGCGCTACATTGCGCTTTGGGATTGCGGCGATTGGATCGGCGCCAACCGCCTCTCCTGTCAGGCAGCACAACTCGAGAGAGCGAACGCTCCGGGATGCGTGGCGGGCGTCCTCATGCATTATTCACCCGTTGAAGCGCAGGCTTGGGAATTGCAGACAGCACCGTGTCCTTATACTTCGCGCAAAACCCTTTTCTATGATCGAAACCGGGTCGAGAACGCGCAGGTCGGTGCCAGCCTTTTCCAGGAGAATCGCGCTCTCGCCGAAGCGGCCGCTCCGCTGAGCTTGGAAACAATAGCAGCGCCCTGGTACGTCACAATCGTTCACCGGAGTTCATCTGCGACATCGTCGATCTCAGGGGGGACCTGGAGATCTACTTCTTGTGCGCAAGTCGCTGAGACGATTTCGTCCGATCGGGCATTTTATTGCGACCTGCGGGCGACCTTTCGCACGGCCCCACGGCGTGAGCCGCCCGTCTGGAGCGCGCCCCTGGAAGAACCGCCTAAAGGCACCCGGGTTCGGGTTCCGTCGTTTACCGGTAGAGCGGCTCCCCGCGCTTCGTGCCTAATGCCGACATCGAACCGGCGGGCTTTTGTGCCGTTGGCGATTCAATCTTTCCTGAGGCAGGATTACCCCGAGCGGGAACTCATCATCATCGATGACGGCACTGAATCCGTGGAGGACCTCGTGCCCCAGGATGGCCGCATCCAATACGTGCGTTGTCGGGCCGCGCGTTCGATCGGAACAAAACGCAATCTCGCCGCCGAGATGGCGACTGGCGAGTTGTTGGTCTGCTGGGATGATGACGATTGGTTTGCGTCCCACCGCATCTCCCGCCAGGCCGCGCCGCTGCTGGCGAAGCGCTACGACCTTTCCGTCCTGGAATGTGGATATATCCTCGACGTGACGAGTCGCCAGTTCCTCCACAAGGATCGCACCAAGCCCGGCCATTTATTTAACGTAGGCGCCGGCTGGGGGACGCTTGCCTGGACCCGTGAATGGTGGCTTAAGGGTATTCGCTTTCCGGATTCTTCGCACGGAGAGGATGTCGCTTTCAAAGAAGCGATGGTGCAAGGCGGTGCGCGCGTGACTTGCCTGCCCGAAGACCAGACCCATCTCTACGTCCGACATACCTCCAACACTTGGAAGTTTTCCGCCGAGGACGCACTCCGAGATGGCTGGACCATCGTTTCGCCCCCAGTCTTTCTTCCTCGCGATGTCCTTTGCTTCTATGGCTTCGCTGCTGAGGAAGCGGCGCCGCCGCCGGCGCCTTTGTTAGCTTTTTCCCCATGAGATCAGAAACGCTCGCGACATGAAAAGAAAGGTCCACTATGCCTAGTTCACTTACCTATCCTGGAGTCTATGTAGAGGAGATTCCCAGCGGAGTTCGGACGATCACCGGAGTCAGCACTTCCGACACTGCTTTCATCGATTTCTTCAAGCGCGGTCCGACCGATACGGCTGTGCGATTGACGAGTTATGGCGACTTCGAACGGACCTTCGGGGGGCTCGACCAACGGAGCGAAGCGAGCTACGCGATCAAGCAGTTCTATTCGAACGGAGGCAGCATCGCTTGGGTAGTACGTGTGATCGCCAAGAACGCAGCCGCGGCGAGTCTGGGGTTGAGCGGTGGGTCGACATCGGCGGGAGGTCCCACTCTTATTGTAAGAGCGGCCAGCCCGGGGAAATGGGGAAACCTCCTCAAGATCGCCGTCGATCACAACACGCGCGACGCGAATAGCTTCAATTTGGAGGTGCGCGAAGTGGACATCGTCAGTGGACGCGAACAGGTCCTGGGCTCGGAAATGTTCCGGAACCTGAGCATGGATAAGACTGTGCCGCGCTATGCGGCCGACGTGATTAATAATAAGCCGGCGTTCATCCAGGTGGAGGATAAGAATCTAGGGGAAATACCCGAGTCGAAAAACTTCACGGCCCTGCAAGGGGGAACCGACGGAGACGAGCCCGGAAGCACGGCCTGGGAGAGTGTCGCGGCGGATCTGATCAAGGGCAGTGAATCAGAGAAAAAAGGCATCTATGCACTCGATAAGATCGCACCCTTTATCTTCAACCTGCTTTGCGTGCCGGCGGCCGCCCGCCTTCCCCAAGCACAGCTGAACAGCGTCTACACAGAGTGCTCCAAATACTGCCTGGAAAAGCGGGCCTTTCTCCTGATCGATCCGCGATACGAGGACACCGGTACTTACAGGGAAATGATCTCTTGGATGGAAACGAATAGCGGCATGGGCGGGGATCGCGCCGCGGTCTACTTCCCCTCCTTGGAGATTCCCGATCCACTGAACGAATACCGTCCGCGCATTGTCGGGCCGAGTGGGACGGTGGCTGGAATCTTTGCCCGAACGGATGCAGCGCGGGGCGTCTGGAAGGCGCCCGCGGGCACCGATGCGACGCTGCGAGGTGCAACGCTCACTGTCAAACTCACCGATCTCGAGAATGGCGCCTTAAATCCGCTCGGCATTAACGCGCTCCGTAACTTCCCAATTTTCAACAACATCGTTTGGGGCGCGCGCACGCTGGACGGCGCGGATCAGAAGGCGAGCGAGTGGAAGTACATCCCCGTTCGACGCACCGCGCTCTACATCGAGGAAAGCTTATATCAGGGACTCAAATGGGTCGTTTTCGAGCCGAATGACGAGCCGTTATGGGCGCAGATCCGGCTCAATGCCGGCGCCTTCATGAACGTGCTTTTCCGCCAGGGCGCGTTCCAGGGAAAAACGCCGCGGGAAGCGTATTTCGTGCAGTGCGATCGCGAAACCACCACGCAGAACGATATCGATCGCGGGCTCGTCAATATTCTCGTCGGCTTTGCGCCGCTCAAGCCGGCCGAATTCGTTGTCATCAAACTTCAACAAATGGCTGGGCAAATCCAAACTTAAGGAGACACTTCCATGCAATTCAGCGTTAATACGCTTCGCTTCGACCCTTACAAAAACTTCAAGTTCCGCATCAAATGGGACGGCATCTACGTCGCCGGCGTCAGTAAGATCGGAGCGCTCAAGCGAACCACCGAAGTAGTCAAGCACCGGGAGGGGGGCGACCCCGGGAGCAGCCGCAAATCGCCCGGCCGTTCCGAGTACGAAGCGATCACGCTCGAGCGTGGGGTCACCCACGACCCGGAGTTCGAGCGGTGGGCCAACAAAGTGTGGAACTTCGGCTCCGGGCTCGGCGCGGAAGTCTCCCTCAAGGACTTCCGCAAAGACATCATCATCGAGATGTACAACGAGGCTGGCCAGCTCGCGATCAGCTACAAAGTATTTCGCTGCTGGGTCTCCGAATTTCAGGCGCAGCCCGAGCTTGACGCCAACGCGAACGCAGTCGCCATCCAGTCGCTCAAACTCGAAAACGAAGGATGGGAGCGCGATTACGAGGTCGCTGAGCCTCAAGAGCCGACGTTTACCGAGCCTTAAGGATAAACTAGCGGCCGTGCACCCGAGTGAGCTCGCTTACGCCATCAAACCTTCTCGAGACCTGGGAGAAGGCCGAATCCGCCACCCCGGCCACGCGCGTGCTACTCCTGCTCGAAGCCGCCCATCCCGAACGGACGCGCGCCGAATTCGAGCAGCTCCGCGTGTCCGCGCGGGATACGCTCCTCCTCGGATTGCGTGAGGAACTTTTCGGCACGCAACTTCGAAGCCTCACGCCCTGTCCGGTTTGCGGCCGGGAAGTGGAGCTGGCGTTCGAAACACGCGATCTGTGGCCGGCCACACCGCCGAACGGCCATGGCGAAATTTTCCCTTTTCGCACAGGATCGGTGTCCGGCACGTTTCGACTTCCAATCAGTGGCGACTGGCTCGCCGTGCCGCCCGATTGCGCCGCTCCCGAGGAGGTCCGCGACGCCATTGCCTTGCGCTGCTTGGTTTCCTTGGAAGGAGGAGACGATCGACCTCCCAGCCAGACTCTGCCGCGCGAGGCGCTAACTGCCATAGGCGCCGCCATTGCCGAGCGCGACGCCGACGCGCACACGGAGCTGACCGCCTCCTGCCCAAGCTGCGGACATCTGTGGAACGCACTTTTCGATATCGGCAGCTTTTTGTGGCGGGAAATCGACGCGTACTGCCAGCGGCTGCTTCGTTACGTGCACCAGCTCGCTTCGGCGTATGGATGGTCCGAACAGGAGATCCTCGGATTGAGCGCGCAACGGCGCGAAACCTATCTCGCCCTGGTAGAGCAGCATGAGTGACTACTTCGCCATCCTTGCTTCCCGTCTCGCCGGGGCGCCGGAGGCGGTTCGACCGATGCTCCCGTCCCGCTTCGAGCCAGCCAAAACCGATGCCGCCAAGCCAGGCGAAGGCGAGGAGATTCTGCTGGCAGAGGCGGAACGCGATTCTTTGGGCCCCCTGCCTTCCGAGGCGCAACCCAGGCAAAAGGAGAAAATAAATCCGGCTGCGAAAACCCAGTTGCACGGTCACAAGTTTCCTGAACGCTCGAACGCAGCCACGGAGAGGTCCAGTCAGCCTTCGAAATTCAGCACGCCGTCGAGCGTCCGGCAGTTTTCACCCGCAATCGTCCCGTCCCCGCCCCCGCCTTCGGCGACAATGGAACCTGCGTCTGTCCCCAGCAGTAAGCCGGCGCCCGATCAGCTTCGGCGTGCCGCCCCCCAGCCAACGCTCTTGCCTTCCCTGCCCGACCAGCCCCTTCTCCCACAACGCAAAGCGCGCCACCGCGACCAGCGGCCTGCGGCGGCCGACCGCGTCACGCAGGCAAACGTCACCATCCTTCCCAGTGATCGAACTCCGTCTCGGCCGGAACGCTCATCCCGCCAGGGCGACGGTGCTTCCCTTCCCGCCGCATCCGAAACGGCGCCGCGGGCCATTCAGATCACCATCGGCCGAATCGAGGTCCAAGCTTCGCTTCCGCCGGCGGCGGTGCCATCCCCGACGCCCAGACGCGAGGCCGCGCCTGTGCTCTCCCTCGGCGAATATCTCACCCGTCGAAACGCTTCTCGCACATGAGCAATTTTCTGGCGATCGCCACTGTCACGGCCGGATTGCGCCGCTTGCTCCTCGAAGCGGTGCCGACGGATGTGCCGGGCGCCGGCGTCTCCACGCTTCGCCCCGCGGTGCCAGGCGCCGCTTCCGGCATCTCCAACCTCGGCGTGAATATATTTCTTTACCAGGTGATCCCAGTGGCGCAGCTGCGTAACGTCGCGCTGCCTGCCCGGCGCAATGGCGGCGAGGCCGTCCAGCGGCCTTCCGCCGCTCTTGAGTTGCATTACCTTTTCAGCTTTTACGGCGACAACGCGGCCCACGAGCCGCAACGGCTCATGGGCAGCACCATCGCCCGGCTGATGGCAGAACCGCTTCTTACCGGCGATCGCCTCGATGAAGCAGTCGCCGACCCCGGCACGCCATTCCTGGCCGCTTCAGATCTGCCGGCGCAGTTGGACCGCGTGAAACTCACCCCGCTGTCGCTCAGCCTCGAGGACATCTCGCGAATCTGGTCGGTGTTTCTTCAAACCCCCTACACCCTCTCCATGGCCTGGCGCGCCTCCGCCGTGTTTATCGAGCCGCAGATTTCCATCTCTTCGGCGCTGCCGGTGCGCGAGCCGCGGCTGTTCGTCGTTCCCATTCGCCGTCCGCACGTGGAGCGCGTAGTCTCAGTCGCCGGAGATGATGCGCCGATCCTTCCGGCCAGCGCCATTCACATCCGCGGAGAGCGACTCCGCTCCGATCAACTCAAAGTCCTCGTGGGGGGGCACCCAGTCCCGCCCACGGCAGTGAACGACGCGCGGATCGAGCTGGCGCTTCCGGCGGATCTCGAGGCCGGCCCGCAGAGTGTGCAAGTGCGCCATGACGTGCTGATGGGGGAACCCCCAGTGCCGCATCCAGGCTTTGCCTCGAATCCCGGCGAGTTCGTTCTCCATCCGCAAATCGCGCGGAACCCGGCGGGCGCCTATGCGATTGCAGTAGCCAATGTCGTCGGCGCCAACGCCGAACCGCGATCAGCGGACGTGAACGTGACTACGACCACTGTCGTGGGCCGTCGTCAGCAGGTTACGCTCGAGCTGCTCACGCGGGTAGGCACCGATGCCCGCGTCATGCACACCTTTTTTGCCAACGCGCGCGCGGCCGACGGTACGCTGCTGGCCTTCGCCGTCAGTGATGTCGTCGCGGGGGATTATCTCGCGCGGATTCGTGTCAACGGCGCCGAAAGTTCGCTCGACCGCGCCACCACGGCGGGAAGCCCCACTTTCGGACAGTTTATCGCGCCCAAATTGAGGTTTGCATGAGTTTGCCCGCTCCCAACGAAGAACGCGCGCCCTGCCTGGATTGGCTAACGGCAAATCAACGCTACTTGATGGCGGCGGTGGGCCTTGTCCAGGCGCAGCTCGCCGTCCGTTTTGAACACGAGGACCGCCTCGCGGACGCGCGCCAAAAGCTCACGGCTGCGGAGGCTGAACTGGAAGCGCCCGGCGCGCTGGAGACGCTGTGCCGTTCGTTTGGACTCTCGGATTTCGAGCGCGACGTGTTGGTGCTCTGTGCGGGTATCGAACTGGATGGCGCGTTTGGTGAAACCATCTCGAAGCTGCCGCGGGCTAGTGGCTCGGGGCATGTCACTTTTAGCCTGGCGCTTGCCGGACTCGATGGCGCGCATTGGAGCGCTCTCACTCCCTCTGCGCCCCTTCGCTTTTGGAGCCTGATTACGGCAGCAAGCGGCGAGAGCCTTGTCTGCAGTTCCCTGCGCATTGACGAACGTGTGCTTCATTTCCTCACGGGAACGGCCGCCCTCGATTCCCGATTTGAGAATCTCCTCGAGCGGATTCCCGTTCCCGCGCGCCTGCCGGAGTCGCATGAAATTCTCGCCGCGCGACTCGCGGTCACTTGGATCGACGCGGGCGGCGAGTGGCCGGTGCTGCAATTGTGCGGCACGGATCCTTCCGCCCATCGCGCCATCGCTGCGGCAGCGTGCGCACGCCTCGGCCTGAAGCTGCACGCGCTCGACGCGCGGGACATTCCCGTCATCGCGTCCGAGCGCCATGCGTGGTTCCGGCTTTGGGAGCGCGAATCGATCCTCAGCGACAGCGCGCTCCTCATCGAATGCGGGGACGGCGCCAGCCCCGATACCATCCGGGCCATGCAGGGAGCGCGGGGCGCCGTCTTGGCCTCGGCCCGCGAGGCCATCCCGCTTACGCCTCGCGCCAGCCTGCGCGTGGACGTGCCGCGTCCGACGAATATCGAGCAGCGCAATCTCTGGAGCGATGCGCTGGGCGACGCGGCGGGCGGATGCAACGGAGAGCTGGATCGCGTCATCGCGCAGTTCGATCTCCCGGCGGCGGCCATCGCCATGACCGCCCGGCTCGCTTGCGCCGGCGGTGGCGAGGACGGGAATCCGCCTCTTTGGAATTTGTGCCGCGCGCAAATTAGCTCGCGGCTAGGCGAGCTCGCCCAACGCATCGAAGCGCGCGCTACGTGGGACCAGCTCATCCTTCCCGATGCGCAAAAGACCATCCTGCGTACGATCGCGGCGCAGCTTCGCCAGCGCACAAAAGTGTATGAAACGTGGGGCTTCGCTGCGCGGAGCGAACGCGGGCTTGGACTCGGCGCGCTCTTCGCTGGGCCGAGCGGCACGGGAAAAACCATGGCCGCCGAAGTGCTCGCCCGCCTCCTCGATCTCGATCTTTACCGCATCGACCTCAGCGCCGTGGTGAGCAAATACATCGGCGAGACCGAGAAGAATCTGCGACGCGTGTTTGATGCCGCGGCATCCGGCGGAGCCGTGCTGCTCTTCGATGAAGCCGACGCACTCTTTGGCCGTCGCAGCGAGGTTAAGGACAGTCACGACCGTTATGCGAACATAGAAGTCAGCTACTTGCTTCAGCGCATCGAGACGTATCGGGGGCTCGCAATTCTCACCACGAACTTGAAGCACGCGATTGATGCCGCCTTCGTTCGGCGGCTGCGGTTCATCGTCCAATTTCCCTATCCCGACGCCGGTGAGCGCGCCCAGATCTGGGAGAAGATTTTCCCTGGAGCCACGCCGACCGAGGGACTCGATTTTGCCAAGCTCGCCCAGCTCAATGTCACAGGCGGCCACATCCACAATATCGCCATCAATGCCGCCTTCCTCGCGGCCGAATCGGGCGAGCCTGTGCGGATGCCCCACGTCTTCGCCGCCGCCCAAGCCGAGACCGCGAAACTCGAGCGGCCGTTGATGGAAAAGGAGGTGGCCGGATGGATCTGACCCAGCCGGCGAGTCTGACCGGCGCGGCCGCGCCTCCGCGCGAGCAAGGTCGCGTAACCGCGAATATCGGCACGCTCGTGTTGCGCGGTTTTCCGCCAATGATGCCAGCGCGTGTCGAAGCAGCTTTCTCGGTCGAGCTTTCGCGCCTGTTGCGGACGGCGCCGGCTCGACAGCATGCGTGGAGCGGACGCCACAGTGATGAATTGCCGCCGTTACGCCTCAGGTTCCACACGCAACCGACCGCACGAACGGTCGGCCGGGAGCTGGCCCGCGCCATTTTTCGGGAAATCGCCGGACGCGAGGAGTCCCAGCCATGAGTGAACGCGCTCTGATTTCGCGCGTGCCAACCGCGCCTCCCGCGCATGCCCAAACAATTCGCGATTCCGAACGAAAGCAGAGCAGGTCGTGCCCGACCGCTTCTAGCCCGGCATATGATGTTGGCCATTGTTTCGGCAACGTCGTGTTCGGTTCGCATCTCGCCGCGGGCGAGGGAGCGTGCGGCCAAGGCCTCGTTTGGAACCAAGGAAAGGACGAAACCGACAGCGAGGAAACCGGCGGAGAGCAGCAAAAAACGCTGCGACGCCATGGCATCGGACAGGGGCCCGAAGCAGTTCCGTCCATCGTTAAACAGGTCTTGCAGGCGCCCGGCCAGCCGCTCGACGGCCAGACCCGGTCATTCATGGAAAAGGGCTTTTGCCACGATTTCGCCAGCGTCCGTGTGCACAGCGACAGTAAGGCTGCCTTATCTGCGCAGGCCATATCCGCGCGCGCTTATACTGTAGGGCGCGATATTGCGTTCGGCGCGGGGCAGTACGCGCCGTGGACGCCGCCCGGCAAGGTTCTCTTGGCGCACGAGTTGACGCACGTACTTCAGCAAGGGCCTGTTTCGTTTGCTGGAGAAATCGACCGTCTAAGGTTTGCCAAGTCAACTTCTCACGAGGCGGAAGCAAATGGTGTATCGACCATAGTAGCCGGCGGTGCGCGAGGAGGCCGTTATTTTGGTGAATTGAGCGCAGCGGGGCTAGGCCAAGGCTTTGTCTTGCAGCGGCAGCCGACCAATTTGGGGGCATATCCTGAAAATGAGCGGCTCGCTCTCGTCCAGAGCACAGTCCCAGCAACAATGATCGATGCGCCATTTTTGATGACCGTTTTCGGCACAGCCGAGCAAAACGGTGGCGCTGCCATGAGGTACACTCCAGCGGCACAGACTGTTTTCGATCCCTCCATTCCAGCCGCTCTTCATCGTGGCCTGCAAAGCACCGGAGCCTATTTGGACGGTTACACTAATGTTCTGCCCCCCCATTCGACTGTTACGCTGGTGCTTGATCTGACGCCGTTCCAAGGCCCGAGCGCCATGTTCCGCTTTTCCCGCCTCAGGCACGGCACCGGTCAAGCGGCTACCGATATCCTCCTGATTGAGAACGTCGGCCCGGCCCCCGCTGCGATTGCTCCCGTGCCAGTGCCAACTGGTACATTCATGGCTGGGGGGCAAACCTTCACCCTGGGGCCGGGTTGGAACGATTCCCAATTTGCGCGTCTGCAAGCGGCCTTGGCTCGACTCCCGGCGATAGTCCTCACCGAAGCGGCCGGGACGACTTTTAGCCGGCGCGGGACGGGCACTCCCGCTGAGGCTGGCAATTATGACGCGCCGCAGGACGAGATCGTGATACATACCAACGCGTTCCCAGTCGCCGTGACGACCTACGGCGGGGCCGATGACAGCATCCGCCTAATCACTCATGAAGTGGGCCATTTGCTTGATTTGCGCAGGCTTGAACTTGCCTGGCGCACCTTTGACCAAGGAGGACAAACCGCCCGCGGCAGGCGAACGTTATTGGGCGCAAGATCGCTGTCCGGCTCGCGCTGGAGTGCCGGGTCCACGTTTTCGCAAACAGATGCCCGAACCGCCATGCGAGGTACAGATTTTCGCGAAGCAGCGCGGCGCGATGGAATCCGTCCTGGCCGGGGTGGCGCAGATCCATTGAGCGGCGGTCCCACAAGTTATTCGGACACAGATTGGCAAGAGCTATTTGCGGAGTCGTTCTCGCTCTATGTCAATGACCCCAATCTTTTCAGACTGATCCGCCCGAACCTCTTCCAATTTTTTCGCGGCAGGTTTCCGCTTCCAGCTGCCGGCCCCGGGGCCAATCCTCAACCCGCGCGAACTCCCTGAATGATGAATTGTTGTAGAATTAGCCACTCTCCTCGCTGCCGCGAGCACACTGCTGCGTCAGGTTTCAGGTTGGGTGCGTCGTCGCGCGTTCGCCTGCATCTATTCGCTTTCGTGAAAGTCACAATCTCGTAGGTCTCACGGAATGGCTCATCATACGCCTCTCATGACACGGGCATCGTTAGTGAAGAGATTTTCCGCGCTGCCTGCAAACCGCCGGGAATCTGACAGTTTTGCTAACGAGCCAACGCGTTTGTTTAATTTTGACAGCCTGGAAAACAGCGGAACTCACCCGCTGGAGCCAATGGTTCAGAAGAGGATGGAATCCCACTTTGACCACAGTTTTGATCGCGTGCGGGTGCATGCAGACCAGAGCGCAGCCGATGCCGCCGCGCGCTTGGGCGCAAAGGCATTTACCCTCGGCAACCACATCGTGTTTGCCGCTGGAACCTACGATCCCACTTCGCCTGCGGGACAATCTCTGCTCGCTCACGAACTGACTCATGTCGTCCAAGCAGCACGGCATCAAAGGGCCGATCGGACGAATCGGGTAGCACCGGTAGATCATCCCGCCGAGAAGGAAGCCTCACGGGTTGCACATGCCCTCGCCAGCGGTGAAAGCGCTCCAGCCATCGAGGCCGTGCCGGAAGGCATTCATCGAGATGTAGGATGGGCTCGTCGCGGCCGCAACGATCCATACGGCTTCGGCGAACAGGAGAATCTCGATAATGCGACGATGGCTGAGTACGTTGACGCCTTCGACCATATCATTTACGACCTCAACTACCGTAGCGATCGCGGCGGTCTCTCAAGATTTCTCCAAGTCAGATACGGCGACGGTACAACTCTCGACATATCCATCGACAGTGTCGCCGATAGCACTTCTTCCGCTGGCGAAATGGCCACTTACATGTTTCACCACCGGGGAGCCGGCAACAGGATCTACCCCCACGAGATGAATCGAAGCACGACGCCCGCTCTTTGGAACGCAAGGCAACAGGTGTGGAGGATCATGGACGATTATAACACTTTGTTCATCCTCTCGGCGTTTCCGACAGTCTGGATGATTCTCACTGCGGGCGCAGGAGTGACCGCCCGTCCGGCATCCCCAAGCCGCAGCCGTGTTCCTCCGTCCGGCAGACAAGCCGGCGGAAGCCCAGGCGAAAGTGAAACCGTTACACCCCCGGCACCGGAAACTAGGATGCCGAGTCCGCCGTCCCCGCAACGAACGCCGAGTCCGCCGACTCCGCAACGTGCGCCGGGTGCGCCAGCGCGCACGAGTGGACCTGGTAATCGAAGCGCATCCGTTCGGAGCGGAACGGAACGCGAACCAGCTCCCAGCACGCCGCTAACCGCGCAACAGGAACGGATCCAGAACGTACTTCTTGGCGAGCATCCAGGTTTGAATCCAAGGGTCGCGGCCGAAGCTTCAAGGGGGGCACGGACTGTCATGGGCCCTGGCGGTGCGGGGGCTGACGTTCCCCTCCTAAATGGAGGTGGTCGTGAGGTCTCTGTTCATCAGGGCGCTTTTACGTCGAATTCAGTCGGCAACCACTTGCAAGCTGAAGTTGCTCAGGCTGGAACTACCGAGGTCTTTCTGCAGATCAACAGTGCCGGTGCCACTCGAGAGGGTTTATTGCAGATAGTGCCGGGAATACGGAACGCATTCCCAGAGCTGCGGAACATCTTCGTCAGGTTTTTCGGTCCAGACGGGTCCACGTGGTGGAATGGACGGTTTGGAGGACCGCCTTAAAATGAGTTCGTATTTCGCGGTCTCGGCGCGGTTGACGGAACCATTTGGCCTCGCCTCCTGGTTAGAGTGTTTGCGTCAGGGGGGCTTCTTTTCGACAATAGCTATCGCTGCTGTCGCGCCTGGACGCCTAGAAGATCACGTGTGGATAGCCGGTTATGCCCTTGAACCTTTTGTTTCGGCCGGGCGGGATTGGCTAAGAATATCAAAGAATTCGGTGACCCTTCACCCGCATCGAAGCGGCTCAAACATCGATTATCTGGAGAATATTAGAGCGCAACTCTCCGAGAAAAACTCCCGGGCTTCCCTCTCACCTATTGAAGTGTTGGAGGCAACGACGGGCTTTACGATTATCGAAGGTCCGTTTCTCGATCAATACGAGGAAGTCGCCTTGGAGGGGTGGCAGCGACCGCGCGAGACCGTCATAATTGATTTGTTTGGAGAGATCTCGGTATCATGCCGGAGGGCAATCACTAAGAAGCGTTACCGCCAGATTCTCGCCGAGGGTACCGAGCCGCAGCCCTTGATTACTCTTCGCCTCGCACGCGGCTCGTCCGACGCCGGGTGTATTGGCCTTGTAGTGCGAAGTGCCTCGAACATTTGGCTGCAATCTGAAATTGGTGCCGTCAGCGCAACGCGAAACTTGGAGACCCTTAGCAACTGGCTGAAAAATACCTTGCTCGGAAGCGGGACAAAGATCTTGGAGCCCGCCCCGGAGTTGCATTTGGAGGGATCGCCCTTCCTGCGTGAATCGGCCGCATTCGTGACGGCGTTCCCCTACTGCCGGACTGAGTCGTTAGGTATCCACTTGCTCGGACATTCTCCATAACTCCTCCCTTCTCTTTCCCCCTGGATGAGGTTGCACCCCAGATATGCGAACGGTGCAACTTGAGCCCGCAAACATTCAGCGATGCGTGCGCGTCATTTCTTGAAACAAATTGTTCGTCGCAGGGAAACACGTCCATGACCGAGCGCGCACTCATTCCCCAAGCACAAGGTGCGTCGCCCTCTTACGCGCAGATGCCGGCTGACTCACAGGACCAGCGAATCGTGAGCGAGACCGTTGCACGGTCAGCGCTCGGCTTTCGCCACAGTTTCGGCAAGATCGCTTGGCCAGCGTTTTCCGAGCGGAACAGGAACGCCGATCGAGCGGCGGCGGAGCCGACGGGACAATCAGCGCCGCGGTTGCAACGGCAATGCGCCTGCGGAAAGCCCACCTCGTCGCCGGGTGGGGAATGCACCGCGTGCGAACAAAAACGGCGCGCCGGAATGAACCGCGGCCACGCGCTCCAGCCCAAGCTCGCCGTCAACGCGTCGGGTGACGAATGGGAGCAGGAGGCGGATCGGGTAGCGGAGCAAGTGATGCGGAGGCCGGAGTCACAGCTACAGCGCGCTTGCCAGTGCGGCGGAGGGTGTCCAAAGTCTCAGGCGAAGCAATCGAATCACGAAGATGAACGCCTGCAGACGAAGCGCGTCCAAGCCAACGACACGGGACAGATTGCAGCACCGCCCATCGTGCACGATGTGTTGCGAACCCCGGGCCAGCCGCTCGATGGGGCGACACGGAGTTTCATGGAGCCGCGTTTTGCGCCAGCGCAGATGATCAGCATGCGGGGAGATCATGACGAGCGGGACGCCGATCAGATGGCGGCGGTGGTCATGCAAACCCGGCCAGAGGCGCGTGAACGAAAAGGTGCGTATCCGGACGCCGGACAGCAGCCGTCACGATTCGACTTCGGCAACGTGAGGATCCACACGGGAACTTCCGCATCCGAGTCTGCACGCGCGGTAAACGCCCGCGCTTACACCGTCGGAAATCACATTGTTTTCGCGCAGGGCCGTTTTGATCCGAGTCATCCGGCAGGGCGCAGGTTGCTCACGCACGAACTGGCCCATGTCGTGCAAATGAACGAAGTAGCGTCGCCGCAGCGCATGGCCGCGGCGCAGGGCCTGCCAGTGTTGCGTGAGGTTGACAGCGAAAGTGAAGAGGCGCGACGTCGCGAAGCGCTCTCGTCGCTCGGCTGGCTTGCGGCCATCCCGCCGATTGTGATGGATGACAATGCCCCTACGCTGATCGCGTGGGCACAGAAACAGGAGGCGGAGTTCAATGAGCCCGACACGACTGACAGCAAGACTCAGTATCTCGCGCATGGCCTCCTGCGCGTGCTCAAGCAGCTAAAGACGTTCGAAGGCCGCGCGGAGCGGAATGCCGCCGGAGCGCTCGTTTATTCGAGCTACTTCAATGATAAGGATTTGCCATGGACGGAGGCTGGGGCGCGGAGCCTGGACGAGGTGGCGCCGTTTACATCGGAAAACATCGCCAAATGGAGAGATGTCGCCAATTCACCGCGCGCAGCCGGGCAATGGCGGAAGAAAAAGGCGGCCGCAGCCGAAAAAACCAAGAAAGCCGCAGCGGAGCGCGAGCCGAAAAGAACCGCCACGAACATTACGTTTCCGAAACAGCGTGGGATGACGCTCACCACCGACGAAGGGCAGCGGCTCATTATGATGTTCGTGATTGCGAGCACGCGGTCAGGTTTTACGGCGGACCAACTGGCTCGGGTCGTGTCGCAGCTCGGTTTGGAGAAGAGGTGGGCACCGCCGGCCGGCATGGAGCTCTCGGCCTGGCAGGAAAGCTTCGAGGCGATTCCAGAGGGCGGAGAAGTGACGCTGACTATCACCAACAGCTTTACGAATGAGCTGAACAATCTCTTGAGCGACGTGCCCAGCCGACGCGCTTCCCAGCTTGAAGCCGTGCGGCGCGGAGTTGTGGATGCCAAGGCTGGAGTGTACCTGGGTATTGGCACTTTCGCGTTAGGCACTGCGGCGCTGGGAGGAGGTGTCCTGTTTGGCACGGCGTTGGGTGTCGCGCCTGCGGGAGGCATCGCAGCTGGAGGGGCGTTCAGTGGGGGCGGGCTGATCGGGGGAGGACTCGGACAATCGGCGCGAGCGGTGGGCACTTACGCTTATCTGAATGCGCCGGCACTTTTCGGCGACGCTCTGCTTTATGGAGGGGCGGTGGCGAGCGGGGTGTCGCTTGGTCAGCATGTGCAAGAGATTCGGAGCCGGGGTTGGCAGTGGGAGGACTTTCCCCGTTTTGCGGCAGATCTGACCCCGCTCGCTCAAGGCTATGCCGATTCGCGCACCTACAGAAGTTGGCGCGGATCAAAAGCGGCGCCGCAGCCGGACAATGGCGGCGATGGCGGAAGCCCAATCGCGTCTGCTGCCGCCAGTAACACAGCGAAGGACGTCAAGCATGGTGCCCCGCTCCCAGGCAGCCAGAGCCAGGCGTTCTGGCGAACCACCCACCCAGCTGTTCCGAACCCCGCAGATCGGTTGAAATCAGTCGCCAGACCGGTGAGCAACTTGAGCGACGTCCGCACGCCACAATCTCAAGCCGGGGTGCAGAAATCCGCGATGCCGACGGCAAATAGTCCGGCAAATGACAACGCTGCCGCTCCCGGAAGCATCCAAACACGCCAACCGGTGCCGCTTGCTGCAACGGGAACCGGCGACGTCGCTCCCGTCATTGTTGTCCGAGCCAGCGGCACGCACTTATCCTCCTCCACATCCCCGGTGGCGATGGCTGGCGGGAAGCCGCCCGGCGACGCCCCAACGAATCGGCCCGTCGTTGCGACAACGCCATCCTCGCAGGCGGCAACGCCGGCACCGCAAGCGGTTGTGTCCCCCGCGCAAACGAGCACGCCGCGCCCTACAAGCAGCGCGGCTAGCGCGCCGACCTCAGACCGCTCACGCAGCAGAGCGCGCGTGGCTCCGTCCAAACCCCCGGTTTCGGCGACTCCACCGCAGACCGACGACCCGCTTGTTGTCGTCCGAATCCAAGGCGCTAGGAAGGGTGAGTATTGGGTGCAGGGAACGCCGGAATTCGATTCCCAGGCCGGAACCGCGAAGAGTAACCCGAGTAAGAAAGTATCGGTGATGTCCCAAAGTCAGGCAGAGGACTTGGGATTCCGCCCTGCCGGCACGGCGCCGGACTTCAGCATCGAACCCCGGCGGACGTTTGGAGGCGTGCAAATCGAGTCGAGCGGCGCGGGGCGGAGAAGTCCGCACGACATCACCGCGCGCACCGCACGGAAGGACGTCAAAACGAAAAGAGCCGGAGCCACGCGGGACTTCGAGGCCAGCGAAGAAGACCCGTCCGCGCAACACGCGTTCGCACGGACCGTTGCCGCTGATCGTGCGCAAGCGCACGGATATAACCATCTCATCGACGACGGTGAGCTGGGAATCCTTCGCCCAGGCAACATCAGCACGGGTGGAGTTGATGCCATCACCGCCAGGATTCAGAACGGCAAAGCCAAGGTATACCTGAACGACTTCACCACCCCCGGGACCGCGAAGGCGTCCAAAGAGACGCACCAAAAATGGAATAACGAACTTTCCGATGCGGTCGCAGGTCAGCGATTGAGCTTCGGCGATCCGAAAATCGATGCCGCCATTCGTGAGGCGATCACCCCCCCTCCCGAAGTCCCGCGCGAAGTTTACGTTCGGACCGTGCGCGTAGATCTCTCCCCACAAGGCGGTGGTGCCGTAACGGTCGATGAGCCAGTGAAACTTGATCCAGCGCCATGAGCATCTTTCCCAACTCCCCGCGCCTGCTCAAAGGCGGCACCGTGTTGCTCGATCCGGAGACGGCGGCGGTGCGTCGGATTATTTCGCTGCAATACAATCCCGACACATTGACGCGCACTTTGCAGGTGCAGGGGCGGGGGGCGACGGTGGGGATCGGGCGGAAGCGTTGCGGCTCAAGGGGCCGCCGGCGGAGACGCGCAAGCTCGAGGCGGAGATCGATGCGACGACCCTCGTCTATCCGGCCAGCGCTCAGCTTCAATCGAACAACACCATCGCACGGGCGGTCACGGGTGCCGGCGATCGCGCCGGGGCAATGGCCGGCGACCAAGCCGCCGACAATCAGCCGGCAGCCAAGCCCGACGTCGCCAAAACCGGCAAAGGGGGCTCAGGCGTGCGTGATCGAGCCGCCGCGCCGCCGGAGGGAGCGAAACGAGATACGGCCGGCCAGTTTAGTTTCCAATTCCCGTCGGGACTCACCGGCCATTCGACGCCGAACAAAGGGGACCTGATCACTTGCTCGCTCCTCATCGACGACCAGGGCCGGGTGTTCACGCTGGACGGCGTCAGCATCACGTTTCACAGCCGGGTCGAAAGCGAAACCGTGGAGACGGCAGCAAATCGGTGGTGATCACGTGAATTTTTATTTCACGGCCGATTTTTGGTCCGAGAAAAACAAATTCTACGGCAAGGGTGGCCCAGATTCGCTAACCAGCGTCAAGTTCCTCCGCCGACCGAAGAAGCATTGAGTTCCCCAAACTCATGACCGCATCTCCTCTCGCTCCCCGCCTTCTCAAAGGCGCGCTTGTGTCGGTCGATCCGACGTTCCCGATTCCGCAGGTTATCGTCTTTCAATACAATCCCGAGACCCTCACGCGGCAGCTCAAGGCGCGCGGACCGCAAGGCGACGCGGGACGCGGCGATACGACACGGCTCAACGGCGCTCCGGAAGAGACCATCAAAATCGATGTCGAGCTCGATGCGACCGATCAACTCGAAAAGGGCGAAGGGGTCGCAACGGCGATTGGGATTTATCCACAGCTGTCCGCGCTCGAAATGCTCATTTATCCCAAGAGCGCGCTGGTCATCGCAAACACGGTGCTGGCGGCGGCGGGCTTGATCGAAATTTCGCCGCCCACGGGTCCGTTCACACTTTTTATTTGGGGCGTGAGCCGCATTCTGCCGGTGCGGGTGGAGGAGTTCAGCATTACCGAGGACGCGCACGATATCGCGCTCAATCCGCTTCGGGCCAAGGTTTCACTCGGGCTGCGCGTCCTCAGTTATAACGACCTCTCTCTCACCAACCCTGGCTACTACATGTTCCTCGCCCACCAGGTGGTGAAGGAAGCCATGGCCGTGGTCGGCACGGTGCAAAATGTCAGCGCCGTCGCCGGCGGCGAATTGAAACTCATCTGATACGGAGGATCTCCCTCATGTTTGATCACACCAGCCGTTACTACGCGATCGAGACGGCCACCCTCACCCTTCCGGACGGCCGCACCGTTGCCTATAAGCGCCGCCGCTTTTTGCCGGCCGGCGAAGAGATGCCATTGCTGGTCGAGACCGCGGTCGCGCAAGGCGAGCGGCCCGACACGCTCACCCAACGCACGCTGGGCGACCCGCTCCAATACTGGCGCGTGTGCGACGCGAACAACCTGATGCGCCCGACCGAACTCACGGCCGAGCCTGGTCGCGCCGTGCGAGTGCCACTGCCGCAAGCTTAAACCCCTCCGCACCCATGCTCCTGGGACTTCACCTCCAATTGATGATCGGCCCCACGATCGCCATTCCGGCGACACCCGACCTCACGGAGGCGGTGCGGAGCATCGAGGTAACGCACAATGACGAGGGCAAGTCCGGCTTCCAGATCACCTTCCAGCTTGGGCGCACCGGGCTCGCCGACCTCCTCGATTACTCACTGCTGGCCAACCCGCTGCTGCGTCCGTTCAACCGCGTGGTGCTCACCGCAGTCTTCAACGCCATCCCGCGCGTGGTCATGGACGGCATCATCACCAACCGCCAGCTCTCGCCCGGCGATGCGCCCGGCTCGGGCACACTCACCATCACGGGGGAGGACGTGAGTGTAATGATGGACTTGAAAAAGGTGCGCGCTGAACATCCGGCACAGCCCGAGCCGGTCATCGCGCTTAAACTCATCGCCAGCTACGCGCAGTACGGGCTCATTCCATTTGTCGTTCCCCCTGTTGCACTCGATGTGCCGAACCCGCTCGAGACCATCCCGGTGCAGCAAGGCACCGATCTCGAGTACCTCAATGAGATGGGCCAGCGCTACGGCCATACGTTCTTTATCGTTCCCGGGCCCGCGCCCCTGGCCAACATCGCTTACTGGGGCCCACCCGTGCGTGTCGGCATTTTGCAGCGCGCCCTCTCGGTCAACATGGGCCCGGAAACGAATGTCTCCTCAGTCAGCTTCCAGTACAACGCGCTCGCCCCGGCTATCGTCTCCGACGTCGTCCAGGACAGCCGGCTCAACGTCACCTTGCCGGTAATGACTTTCGTGAGCTTGCGGCCGCCGCTGGTGCCGATGCCGGCGCTTCCATTCCAGCTTCCGAACGTTCGCACCTCCTTGCTCGAGAGTGAGAGCGGCGGCGGCCTCACTTTCACTCAAGCCTACGCGCGCGCGCAATCCCTCACCGATCGCTCTGTCGATGCGGTCGTCACCGGGCAGGGGGATCTCGATGCGCTTCGCTACGGCGACATCCTCACGCCGCGCGCTCTCGTCGGGCTGCGCGGGGCGGGTTTCACGCACGATGGCGTCTACTACGTGAAATCGGTCACCCACAACATCAGCCGCGGCCAATACAAACAGCATTTCACCATCACGCGCGAAGGCGACGGCGCAATCACCCCCGCTGTTATCCCATGAGCCAGTACTTCGCCAAGTATCGCGGGCAGGTGAAGAACAATATCGATCCGATGCAGCTCGGCCGCGTTCAGGTCAAGGTCCCGGCGGTGCTGGGCGACGGGACGCTAAGCTGGGCGATGCCGTGCACGCCATATGCCGGATCGCAGGTCGGTTTCTTTGCGCTACCTCCGGTGGGCGGGAACGTGTGGGTGGAATTCGAGGGCGGCGATCCAAACAAGCCGATCTGGTCGGGTTGTTTTTGGGGAGTGGGCGAGTTTCCGATCGTGCCGCCGGTCCCGCCCGGGATGGGCAGTGTCTTTCTCAAAACGAAAACGTGCACGGTCACCGTCACCGATCTGCCGGCGGTGGGCGGGATCACGCTGGAGATGACCGGGGGAGTGAAGATCAGCATGAAGGCAGTCGGAACGATCGAGATCGCGAACGGTCAACAAGCGGTGATCTCGATGGGCCCCGGCCCGAAGATCGCCGTGAACAACGGAGCGCTGGAGGTCCTCTTTTAATATGCCGGGCTTTATCCTGAATATCGCGTCGTCGGTGAATTGCACCCACGGCGCCAAGGCCACCATCGCTCCCGGCCAGCCGCGGGTGAAGATTGGCGGCCAGTTCGCCGCCGTGCTGAACGACCTGACGACGGTCGCCGGTTGCCCATTCCAAATCCCCATCGGCACCGGCACCAAGCCGCAACCCTGCGTGAAGGTGCAATGGCTCGTCCCGGCCGTGCGCGTGAAAGTGAACCAACAGTTCGTGCTCGTGCAGAGCAGCACCGGTCTGTGCCAAAGCATCGAGCAAATCCCCCAGGGCCCCCCGATTATCGCCGCGACCCAGGTGCGGGTGAAAGCGATGTGATCATGCAGACGCACATCCATTTCCCCTTCCGGATCGACCGGCTCGGCCGCACCGCGACCACAGACGAGGAGACGTACATTCGCCAGTTGATCGAGCAGGTGCTTTTCACGCAACAAGGCGAGCGCGTGAATCGCCCAACTTTCGGGAGCGGGCTCATGCAGATGGTTTTTCAACCGGTGAGCGATCAGTTGACCACCGCGGTGCAGTTCCTCGTCCAAGGTGCGCTCCAGCAATGGCTTGGCGATCTTATCGTGGTGGAAGAAGTGGCGGTGGTGGCGGCCGATTCGACCCTCGAAGTCACCGTGCGCTACCTCGTCCGCCGCACCCAGGAGCGCCGCACGGCAAACTTTACCCGGGAGGTCCCAGCGTGAGCACCGTCTATTTCTCCCGCGACGATCGCCGCCGCGACGTGATCGCCGGGCGGCCGGATTTGAACGGCATCGATTTTCTCGAGGTGCACGATTCCCCTGCGCTTCCACCGCCAGAGCGCCAGCGCACCCTCTTCGTCCATTTCATCAACGACCCCACCGGCCTCGTGCTGGGACCTGCCAATGTGCGCATCAAAGGCGGCGAGCGCATTCGCGGCGTACGCGTGACCGCGGCGTCGGTCGTGATTGACGCGCGCAGCGGCATGACGCGGCCGGTGCTCGTGGTGGCGGTCGATCAGCGCGGCGATTTTTCCACGTATACGTTGGAGCTGGTTGAAGACCCGGGGGCACCTGACGCAGTCGCGGCAATTGATCCATTGCTGCGCGCAGTTGATTTCTCCTTCAAGGTCAACTGTCCATCGGATTTCGATTGCGCCACGCATTTGGTCTGTCCACCCGAGCAGCGCACCGAGCCGGTAATCGATTATCTTGCGCGTGACTTCAACAGCCTGCGCCAGCTCATGCTCGACCGGCTGGCCGTCGTCTCGCCGGCTTGGAAGGACCGCAGCCTTGCGGATCTCGGCATCACCCTCGTCGAGCTACTCGCCTACGTCGGCGACCAGTTGAGCTATGCCCAGGATGCGGTCGCGACTGAAGCGTACCTGGGTACCGCCCGCAAACGCGTCTCGGCGCGGCGCCACGCCCGCCTGGTCGACTATTTCATGCACGATGGGTGCAACGCGCGTGCCTGGCTCCATGTTCGCATCGACCCAACCGTCGGCGACGCCGTCAAGTTATCCAGGCTGGACGGTAAAGGACGCCCGGTGCAGGTGCTGACAGACGTGGCGGGCCAGCCGCCGCTGATCAAGCCCGATTCCTCTGATTACGGTCATGCCATCGGCACCGGTGCGGAGGTATTCGAGCTGATGGATGACGTGACGTTGTGGGCGGCGCACAACGAAATGCATTTCTACACCTGGGGCGAACGCCAGTCGTGCCTCCCGAAAGGCGCGGTCCGCGCGAGCCTGCGCGGCGCTTTCCCGCACTTGGAGCCGGGCGATTTCCTGCTCTTTCGCGAAATGAAAAGCCCGCGCTCAGGCGACGAAGATGACGCGGAGTTCTCGCACCGCCATGTCGTGCGCCTGGTCGAGGTGACGTTGCGGGAGGACCCTATCGGCGCGCAATTCGACGATCCCCCGGCTCCCGGTCCGATCGATGTCACCGACATAGAATGGGCGGTGGAAGATGCGCTGCCCTTTCCACTCTGCATCTCGGCCGAGCGCGATAAGGCGTTCGGCGCCGGGTTTGTGGACGACGTCTCGCTCGCCTTCGGCAATCTCGTGCTCGTTGATCACGGCCAGACGCTTCCGGAAGAGACACTCGACCGCGTGCCTGTCCCGATCTCGCGATCTTCCTTTTTGAAGAAGTTGAAGGACAAGGAGAGCGTTGACGGCTTTTCAATACCCGTAGCGCGACTCCCCGCCGAGCGCGAAGACGTTACCGACGACACGAGCGACCACGAAGACCGACCAGCGCTGGAGTTCCCGCCCGTGCGATTCCAGCCCCTGCTGAAGGAACGTCCTCTGACCCAAGCGCAGCCGCTCCCTCTGCCGCCGAAGGAGGCCTCTCTCCCGCAGGCGCCGCTCGTTTCGGTCAGTGCGCTTGGCGCGATCGTTCTCAGCGAACCCAAGCCCGTGCCGACAGAGGCTCGGCCGCCCGGTTCGGTCAAGGCGCTTACCTCAGCTCGCAAAGCAGCTGACTCGGATCCCCATCGGGCGCTGCCTGCGATCACGCTCTTTAGGACGGGGGGGTCGGCAGACTCGCCGGTGCCGTGGCATCCGCGGTTGGATCTGCTTAACAGCGCGGCTGACGCGCTGGAATTCGTGGCGGAAATCGAATCGGACGGGCGAACATTACTCCGCTTTGGCGACGGCGAACATGGCGAGGCGGTTTCGCAGGGGATGGAGTTCACCGCTGTCTATCGCATCGGCAACGGAGTCCGCGGCAATGTCGGCGCGGAGACTCTCGTGCACCTGGTGACGAGCGATGTTCGCATTCAGTCGGTGACGAACTGGATGCCCGCCTTCGGCGGTTGTGAGCCGGAGACCATCGAGGAGGCGCGACAGCGCGCGCCCCATGCGTTTATCGAGGAGCAAATGCGCGCGGTTACGCCAGCCGATTATGCCGCACAAGCGGCCCGTTATGCCGGTGTGCAGCGCGCTGCCGGCACCATGCGCTGGACCGGAAGCTGGCACACCATGTTCGTGAGCGTGGATCGCCTCAGCGGCAAGCAGATCGATCCCGATTTCGAGGCGAATTTGCGCAACCATCTCGAGCCGTTTCGCATGGCCGGCGTCGATCTCGAAATCGATCGGCCCCGGCCCGTCCCACTCGAGCTCACGCTTCGCGTGCGCGTAAGACCAGATTATTTCCGAAGCAGTGTCGAGCTGGCCCTGCGGGCGATTTTCACTTCGGCGCGCCGTTCCGACGGTGGGACCGGCTTGTTTCATCCCGACAACTTCACCTTTGGACAGACCGTCTACCTCAGTAAATGGCTGGCCGCGGCGCAGGGCGTTTCCGGCGTCGAATCAGTGGAGGTGGGGACCTTTCAACGGCGCGAAGCGCCGGACGGTTCGGGAAAAGATTTGGGCTTCATCACAGTGGGCCGTCTCGAAGTGCCGGTGCTGGAAAACAACCCAAATTTTCCCGAGCGCGGGACGTTCCAATTGTTGATGGAGGGCGGTAAATGAACACCGGCATCTCGCTCGATCAAACGTTGCAAAACCTTACGGCGTGCGGCTGCTGCGACGGCATCACGATCGAGGCGCCGGTGGAAATCTGGAACCGCGCCGGGCTGCGAGCCCTCGCCGCGCGAATCGGCACGCACAGCCGTTTCAAGGCGAGCCTGCTTTCCCGGCTTTCTTCGCGCGACTTCCCACGCCTTCAGGCGTTATGCACGCGCGATGATGAGGACTTTGCCATCGCATTTTTGGACACCGCAGCGGTCTTGGCGGATGTGCTCACTTTTTACCAGGAGCGCATCGCGAATGAATCCTACCTGCGCACTGCCCTCGAGCGCCGCTCGCTCCGCGAGCTGGCGCGCCTGATCGGCTACGAATTACGGCCGGGCGTCGCTGCCAGCGCCCCCCTCGCCTTTACCCTGGAAGATGCCGCGACCGCGACTGCGATCACCCCAATCGCGGTCGGGACGCGCGTGCAGAGTCTCCCCGGGCCCGGCCAGGTTCCGCAGACCTTCGAGACGATTGAGGCAATCAGCGCGCGGCCCGAATGGAACGCCATCAAGCCGCGCCTCGCGCAACCGCAGCCACTCGCGACGACGATGAGAAGCGTCCTGCTCCAGGGCCTGGCCCTGAACCTCACGCCGGGCAACACGCTATTGATCGTGGCGGGCACCGCGGCGACCGAGCGCATCGTCAAGCGCATCCGCTCATTTTCCAGCGATATCGGCGCGGGCACGACGACGATGCTCGTCGAGGACGACCCGCCCGATCCGCCCCCCTTCTTTTTCCTCCTCCATCCGCTGGCGAGCTTTGCCCTCCAGCCACTGAAGCTTACCACCACCCACCTGCACGATGTCGTGAAACAAAGGACCTGGAGCCACGCCAATCTCATCGCGCAGGTCAGGATGCAGAAGTGGTCCCTCCCTGCGTTGAAAACCAACCTCGTCTTTCAAAACACGAGGCCGATCGGTCCGGTCGAGACGGGCGTTTTCACCTTTCGGCAGAAAGCCGCGATATTTGGCCACAATGCCCCGTTCTGGAATTCGCTCCCAGCCGACCAGCGGCTCGTCGTGGGCGCCGCGTATCAGACTAACTGGGAAGGGCGCACACTCGCCGACGCGGAAGGTTCAGGGTTCATCGATCTCGACACGACTTATACCCGCATCGTTTCCGGCGGATACGCGGTGATTGAGACACCAACGGGACGCGCCATCCTGCGCGTCACCGACGTCACCGAAATCAGCCGCTCCGACTTCACCCTCAGCGCAAAAGTCACGCGACTGGCGATCGCCCATCTTTCAGGCGACCCGCTCGGGGCCTTTCCCATCCGCGAGACGACAGTTTTTTTGGAAAGCGAGAAACTGCCGCTCGCGCAATTGCCGATTATCGATCCCGTCACCGCGGCGCCGATATCGCTGGACGGTCCCTATCCCGAGCTCGCAGTGGGACAGCGTGTGGTGATCACCGGCGAAGCGGTGGATCTCGATCAGGTGACGACAAATGAGGCGCTGACAATCGCGGAGGCGAACCTCGTGGATGGGTTTACGTGGCTCTCTTTCAAGGAGGGACCGGCGAACAGTTACGTGCGCGGGACCGTCTCCTTCAACGCTAATGTCGCGCTGGCGACGCATGGCGAAACGGTGCGCGAGGCCCTCGGCAGTGGCGATTCCGCGCAGCCTTTTCAGAAGTTCGCCCTGCGCCAGCCGCCCCTCACCTACATCGGTGCAAAGACACCGGCCGGCGCTGCTTCAACGCTCGAGGTACGGGTGAACGAGCTGCTCTGGCGTGAAGCGCCATCGTTCTTCCGGGCCACCCCGGAGGACCGTGTTTACATCCTGCGCCCGACGGAGGAAGGCGGCACGGTCGTGCAATTTGGCGATGGGAAAAATGGGGCGCGTGTGCCGACGGGGCAGGAGAACATTCGCGCGGAATATCGCAAAGGGATGGGCGCGGGCGGACTGGTCGAGGCGGGCCAGCTCACATTGTTGCAGGGCCGGCCGCTCGGGGTGCGAGCCGTGACGAATCCCGTGGCGGCCGCAGGAATGGCCGACCGCGAAACGCTTGATGAAGCACGCGGCAACGGTCCACTGACCGTGCTTACACTCGGTCGCATCGTGTCATTGCGGGATTACGGCGATTTCGCGCGGGCGTTCTCCGGGGTGGCGAAGGCGCAGGCGACGCTGGCCTCGGGCAGTTCGGCCCGGCATGTCCTGGTTACAGTGGCGGGCCCGGACGCCGCTTCCATCGACGAAACAAGTACCCTTTACGCAAACCTCGTCGGCGCGATGCGGGCGGCCGGGGATTCGCAAGTGCCCCTACGCGTCAAGACTTTCGTGCCCGCTTTTTTCACTCTCGCGGGAACGATCCTTTGCGCCTCAGACCGGCTCGAGGCGAAAGTATTCGCCGAGATCGAGCAAGCGTTGCGCGACGCGTTTTCGTTTACGGTGCGAGAGTTTTCGCAGTCCGTCGCGCGGAGCGAAGTCGTGGCGACCATCCACACCGTGCCCGGAGTGGTGGCCGTGGATCTCGATGTGTTCCATCGCGTGGACCAGCCGGCCACGCTCGAGACTGCGCTAAGCGCGGCGCCGCCCCGCGCCACCATCACGGGCGACGACCTCGGCGCCGAGCTGCTCCTGCTGGACGCGCGTCCGCTCTCCCTCACCGTCATCCCAGCCAGCGCCTGATTGCCATGCGTTACGATTCCGAATCGCTTTACGCGTTGCTCCCCGCAATCCACCGGGTGCGGGACGCGGCGCAAGACGAGGTGCTCAAGGAGCTTCTCACCGTCATTGCCGAGCAACTCCGCGCGGTCGAGGAAGACATCGATCAGCTTTACGACAATCTCTTCATCGAGACCTGCGCGCAGTGGGCGGTGCCGTATATCGGCGACCTCATTGGGTGCCGCGGGCTGCACGGCGCGCAAGGGACATTGCGAAGCCATCGTGCCGAGGTCGCACACACAATCGCGTACCGCCGCCGCAAGGGGACGGCCGCCGTGCTCGAGCAGCTCGCGAACGATGTTACCGGATGGAACGCGGCTGCGGTGGAATATTTTTTGCGGTTGGCCACAACCCAGCACCTTAACCATCTCCGCCCGCGGCACGCCTTTACCGCCGCTCTTCACCAAATGGAGCAGCTTGAGCGAATCGGCAGCGCTTTCGACAAGCTGCCGCGCACCGTTGAGGTGCGGCGCATTGGCAGCGGGCGCGGCCGGCACAACATTCCCAACGTAGGTTTGTTTCTGTGGCGGCTCGGCAGCCATTCGTGGAGTTCGGTGCGAGCGCGTCCGGCAGCTCCCGACGACGCACGGCGCTTTCTCTTCCACCCACTGGGGATCGATATCCCGCTCTTCACAAGAGCGCAGACAGAGACCGAAATCACCCATCTCGCGGGACCGGCAAATGTCGGTTTGCCACTCAGCCGGCGCGAGCTGCTCCGGCGCACCACGAACTATTACGGATTGGATGGGAGCTTTTTTATCCGCCAGATCTCGCTTCGCCCTGGCTCGCCTGGGCTGGAGGACGTGCCAGAGATCGAAAGCTGCGATCTCTCCGATCTCGACGCCGATCCGGACACGAGCACGTGGCCGGCCGGTCATTCGACCAAGGTAAGCGTCGATCCGGTCCTGGGGCGCATACGCTTTCCCGACGACCAGAGCGCCGTCTTCGTGTCCTTTCACCACGGCTTCAGTGCGCGCCTCGGTGGCGGGGAATACAACCGTCTGCGGACCTTTGCCACGCAACCAACCGCTTTCTCTTCCTACCCGGGCGCGCAGCCAACTTTGCAGGCTGCCGCCGCGGCCAAAGACTCGCAGGGCACGGTTGAGATCACGAGCCCCGGTCCATTCAGCGAGACACCTGCTCTCGAATGTCCTGCCAATGCCCAGTTGGAAATCCGCGGCGCCAATCATGTGCGCCCGACTGTGCTGCTCGGCGGTGACTTCGTCGTTAGCGGCGAGTCCAGCAGCGAGATCACGCTCAACGGGCTCCTGCTGGCGGGAGGCCGTGTCGTCGTCCCGGCGATGATCGGCGGCAGGACAAATCAGCTGCAAAAATTGCGCATTCTGCACTGCACGCTCGTCCCCGGTCTTGCGCTCCACCGCAACCTTCGGCCCTCCTTTCCCGACGCGCCCAGCATCGTCATTGAATGTCCGGACACCGAGCTCGAAATCGAGTGGACGATCTGCGGCGCCATCCAGGCGGTCTCCACCGCGACTGTGCGAATGCGGCACTCCATCATCGACGCAACGGTTCCGACGGGGGTCGCCTTTTCCGCGCCTGCCGGACACGAAGCGGGCGCACCGTTGAGCGCGGAAAGCTGCACGGTCATTGGCAAGGTCCATTCCGCAGCGCTGCTCAAGGTTTCCAATTGTCTCCTCCACGCCGAGACAACTCCCGGCGATGGCTGGGACGCGCCAGTGATCGCGAGCCGGCGACAACAGGGGTGTGTTCGCTTCAGCTACTTGCCCTTGAGCTCGATCGTCCCGCGGCGTTATCGCTGTCACCCACGCGACTCTGAGGAAGCGGCCTGTTTGCGCCCGCAATTTGTCTCCCAGCGCTACGGCCGCCCCGCGTATGCGCAGCTGGCCCTGCCGTGTCCAATGGCGCTTTGCCAGGGCGCGGAGGATGGCGCGGAAGTCGGCGCTTTTCGTCATCTGCGCCAGCCGCAACGCGAGTCCGACTTGCGCACGCGGCTCGATGAGTATCTCCGCTTCGGCCTCGAAGCGGGCGTTTTTCACGCAACCTGAAAGGAACAAGCATATGAGAGGTGACTTTAGCCGCGAAACCTTCAACCCGGCATCCCATTACAATGGCGTGCTCCAGCAGCAAGGCCGCGTGCAGCTGGACGCAGACTGGAACGAAGCGGAAGCGATCGCCCGCCACCGCGATCAAACCACCGTCAAAGACGTTGTCGGCGTGACCGGCGCGCCGCGGGTCGAGCCCGGCTTTCGCGTGTCTACTACCGGTGCGAACCTGCAGATTTCGCGCGGTCACTTTTACGTTGACGGGATTCTCTGCCAGAACGAGCAGGACGTGCCGTTCACGGCGCAGCCTGACTTGCCGGGCGAGCCACTGCCTCCGGCTGACGGAGTTTACCTAGCCTATCTCGAAGTATGGGAGCGGCACCTCGGTCCCGCGGAAGCGCCCGAGCTGCGCGAGACCGCGCTCGGCGGCGCCGACACGACGACACGGTTGCAAACCGTCTGCCAGGTAAAGCTTCTTCCGCTCCCGAACACGGGGGTCAACGCCACCTGCACGGGGAACATCCCGGAATGGACCACCTTGCTTGCGCACGCCGATCCTTCCCCCGCGCAAATTGGACAAATGAGAGCGCGCACCGCGCCGGAAGGTGTCACTTTAAATCCGGCCTGTGTGCTGCCGCCGTCGGCCGGCTTCAAGGGATTGGAGAACCAGCTTTATCGGGTGGAAATTCACCACGGCGGAACTCGCGATGTGGCGTCGTTCAAGTGGTCGCGCGAGAACGGCTCGGTCGTCGCGCGAATCAACAACGTCAACGGCCAAGATCTCGAAGTGGATGATGTGCGCAAGGACGACAAGCTTGCCTTTGTCAACCAGCCATGGGTAGAACTCAGCGACTCGGTGCTCGATCTGCGACAACAGCGCGGAGAGCTCTTCCAAGTGGGAAATGTGGATCCCGGCCTCCGCAAAATCACGCTGACCGGCGGGCCGCCCACCGCGCTCGATCCGCAGCGGTCGCGGATTGTGCGGCGGTGGGAACAATCCGGTGCACTGGCGGGCGCCAACGGTGTGGCCCTGAACGCCGCCGATTGGATCACGCTCGAAGATGGCATCCAGGTGCAATTCAAACCCGGCATCTACAAAACGGGCGACTACTGGCTTATCCCGGCCCGCTCGGCGGTCAACATCGAGACAGGACGGGTCGAGTGGCCGCAAGATACCAGCGTCGCGCCGCCCGTGCCCGCCGCACGTCCTCCACAGGGCAATAAGCATCATTTCGCGCGACTCGGTCTATTTCGCCAGCAGGGCGGAAACTGGAGCGCGTTGGCCGGCACGGGCGACTGCCGGATTGTGTTCCCTCCGTTGACCCAGCTCACCGCGCGGGATGTAGGTTTCGACAACACCGTCTGCGACTTCGATCCCGCCGCCGGCACCGTGCAAGACGCGCTTGACCGGTTGTGCCGGACCCGGCACTGCTCCTGCACAATCCTTATCGCGCCCGGCGATGATCTCGCCGCCGCCTTCGCCAAACTGGGGCCGGCCCAGAATGCGATGATCTGTTTTCAGGCCGGCGATTACAGGATCCGCGATACGGTGGTCATCGCAAACAAAGGCCATCTTCGACTCACCGGGTGCGGTCCGGGCACACGGCTCTTTTCTTCCAAAAGCGAGTGCGTCCTGCGCTTCAGCAGATGCCAGAGCGTCTCGGTCGAACACTTGAGCGTCGGTGGAGGAAACACCAACATGAAGAAGCTCAACGGCGCCCTGACTTTCGAGAGTTGCAACTCGGTGTCCGTGCAAAACGCCACCCTGGCTTGCCGCGGCTTTGGCTCGCGGCGCGTGACCTGCCTGACCGTGCACAACGCGGTTTCGGCGCGCATCGGCGGCTGCGATTTTTCCACCGGGCATCTGCAAACCGGCATCCTGCTCAGCAATGTCTCGCGCAGCTTCGTTTCCGACAATATTCTCCGTGCGGGCCACCGTCCGCCTAGCTCGCAGTTGCTGCAGGACAAAGGATACCGGGCGCGGCTCAGGCGGAATCTGATCTCCAACGGGATCCTCGGCCCCTTGAGCCAGGACATCGGAAGGATGACGAATGCCACGGTGACTGTGGGCCGGCACACGGTCCATTTCCGCACCGATCCTTCCCTCACCAACGCCGCTAATCGCAATAGCAACGAATGGGTCTTGGCCCTGGCCGGCAGGACAAGTGTGGCGAGTCCGCGGGCGCTCTATAGTTTGCTGAAGGCGAAAGCGGACCGTGCTCTCCTCAACATCGCAACCGTGGGGATGCCTGTTACCATCCCCAACCTGGCTGAGCAGGCGCTCACCGAAGATTCTGCCGCCGGTGGGCAGGGGATCGTGATTGGAGGCGCGCAAGCCGAGGAAGTGCACATCGTCGCAAACTCAATTCAAAGCTTCGTGCAAGGCGTGCATGTCGGCTTGAGTCGTAGCGACAACCCGCCGGACACCGCGGATTCGGCCGGGCAGGTGGTAATCGTCCGCAATCGCGTGAGAATACGTATCGGCACGGTGTCCAGGCGGGAGCGCCACGGAATTTTCGTGGGGAACTTCGAGAGTCTCGAGGTCCAGGGCAATCGCGTCCAGGGTCTTCGCACAAAACTGGGACAAGACATTTTTTCTGAAGCGATTCGCGTCTACGGCGCGGCGGGGCCACGAATGGTGATCTGCGACAACGACCTGGATGGTTTCAACGTCGGAATCGCCTTTGTTACCAAAGTGGTGCCCAAGGTACGTTTGTGGTTGATCACCGGCAACCTTGCGCAGAATGCGGCGCAGGGGGTGCTGGCTCATCGCAGGACCGGCCAGCACCTAAGTGCAATCCGCAACCTTATTCGCGGAGTGAGCGAAAATGAAAATGTGCCTTGACGCGTCCTTTGCGAAACGACAAGTTGCTTTGCACCTTACGATCAATGGTATGTTAGCTGCGCGTGTTCTTGGCCTGTCGTTCGCTTGTTTAACTTGAGTTCGGCTTTTGCGCTGGGTTTTCACCGTAGTGAGGGGTCCGAATCCTAGTTTGCGTGCCGGCGGGGACCAAATACCCCGCCGCTTTTTTTTGAAAACCGGGATCGACTGCGCGCGCCGCAACCCTGTGCGAGATTTTATCTGCCGTCGGCGAAGTCTATCGTTTGAAGTCGCCACGTACTGAAAATCCGCACGTGGGGAGCACCGAGTCCCATTTTTACAAGGAGATGAATGAACGCCGGCGGTTCCGCCGAGCATTGGTCAGCTCTGGAGCACCCTCGAAAGATTCACCTGAAAGTGGCGCGACCCGGCTTTTGGAATCGATCTGATCCAGCTTACCTAGATCGGCGCCGAGGAGTCTTCTTCCACTTGTTTATCCCGATCCAGAGATGGGAAATACGGTGCTGGTTGATCCTGGCAAACGGAGGGAGCCGAAGGCGGACTCGAACCCGTGACCTGCTGATTACGAATCAGCTGGTCTACCAGCTGAGCTACTTCGGCCTGACTGCGAAACGCGGGGAACGTGCCACGCGCTAGCCGTATCCGCCGCTTCCGCGCGGCCGGTGAGCGATACCAGTATTCGTTTCTGCCCGCGAGGAAGAAGGCATGGTGATCGCGCTTTTTTCAAACCGCATGGACCCCAAAACGGAACTAGTAAGACAAGTGATGCCGTCGCAGGAAAATATGCTTTCCGAAAAGCACGAATTCAGCCATCAAAGAACTGGAGCGTGGACCGGATGTGAGCAGACATTTCCACCAGCTGTGGCCTGACGCGGAAACAAAGCCCGCGATTTCTGTAATGATCGTCTGCGCATCAGAGACCGGCGCCGCGGACTCCATCGAAAGTCTGCTCGGGGAAGCCAAGGAATTCGTGTACGCGCGGTCCAGGTATAGTCCGGAGTCCGGCATCAAGCCGCGCGGTTCTGGCGATCCCGACGTCGTCATAGTCACGCTCGGCGATTCTCCAGCTCTCGATCTGGCATCTCTCTTCGAGTCTCTCCACCGCGCATTTCCCAATAGACCGGTGCTCGTGACGACGATGCAGCCGGATGCGATCGATATTCTTACGGTGCTCGAAAGGGGGGCGTCGGACTTTTTCATGCCTCCCGTGCGGCGTTCGGAATTGGTGGCGCGGTTAATGCGCCAAGTCCGAGTGACGCATCGGGGCGATGCGCTCGTGCAAGAGCTCAAGGAGAAAATTGGCCTCAAGCAAATCATCGGTGAAAGCCCTCTCCTCCTCGAACAAGTCCAGCGGGTGCCGCGCTTCGCCCGGTGCGATGCCACGGTGCTGATCTCGGGCGAGTCCGGCACCGGGAAGGAAATCTTCGCGCGCGCC
>Ga0190265_10000361_pt1 | contig 34640 bp, 31 predicted proteins | sample Popmic124T_FD_133135 | JGI IMG/M metagenome (GOLD analysis project Ga0190265, IMG submission 133135) | Populus adjacent soil microbial communities from riparian zone of Indian Creek, Utah, USA - 124 T | ecosystem: Environmental > Terrestrial > Soil > Riparian zone | place: USA: Utah | collected...
CCGCAACACTGATGGCTACGGTCGCAGCGACTGAGATACGAAACTTGGCAAGCATACCTTACTCCTTGGCAAGTTGTTTCCCGGTTTGACCCAGCATCGCGATGGACTATTCGACGGCCAACGTTCGGCCGTTCAGCGGCGCTGCTCGCAGTCCTCAGAAGGCGGCCGGAGCCACGGTCGCTGACAGGCGTAGACAGCTCATTATAGCTCAAGCGTCCGCTGCAATGGCAGGGTTGTGCGCTACAGGTCGAGATCTGTAGGGGTGGGCACACCTCGCTGCCGATCCCGAAGCCGCATCGAACACCACCGCCGCCTCTCGAAGCTGTGTTCGACCGCTGTCCGAAGCCAAGCGGCTGGCCCCGCCGCTCTTGCTGGTCAACGAAGCCCATGCCGCTGCCGGCCAAATCTTCGGAGCACCACCCGCTCGACAGCAAGAACGCCGGATAGCGGCCGACGTGTCGCAGAACGGCAATGGACGGTCTGAAGGAGAGGCGGGCCTGGCACCACCTGGTCGCGAGGGAAATCCAGCCAAGCCACCACCGAAGGTGTTCGAAGAGGAGGACGCCCCAGAGGGCACTGCCGATGCTCGAAGCCACTACCGGTGAACCTCAGCTCGATCAAGCCCGACAAACCTTGCTCGCAGGGTCGAGGCGGCTCCGCGGGAGCGATCAGAACTTCGGGAGCACGCAACGACGGCTCGAGAGGACACAGGCTCAGCAACCATTACTGATTGGAAGAGCACGGATCACCCGACGCACAACGCTGTGACGGCTCAGCGCGCGGCGCCAGCCGTCCGCTGGAGCCGCTGGTTGGCCGAACCAGGATTTCCTACTCGCGTATATGGCTATGGCTCCACTGCGCTGCCCTTCTTTATTCTACAACGGACCTGCCGGTTGGTGGCAGAAGACCCACTGTCGACTCCTCTAGCCGCCAAGGCCCCGCTTAGATTCATGGCCCCTTGGCTGGTCCGCAGACCGGAGCAGTTTGGCCGCAGCGAAGCGGAGGCCAAGCTGCATCTTTGGAAACTGGATCCGGATCCGGAATGACCGTAGCGAGTTGCGGAAGCAATTCGCGGGCCCGACCACAGGAACTTGGACCTCGCGATGCCTGCTCGACCACGGTCGCTTGAATGGAGGCCGGGAGTTCAGGGCGGAGATGCCGATCCGGGCACTTAGTGCCGCAGCGCAGCGGAAGTGAAAGCAGCGAACACCCTAGCACCTTTGACAGAGAGATTCCTCTCTACCTCTCTCCCGAGATGGCCAATGTTATTGCTGGCCGGTGACTATTGCAGCTAGCTTTAAGAGCTGACTCCGGAGCCGCTGCTCCCGAAGGCTCCTGATACTCCAATTATAAAGCCGAAATCGTATAGCCGGCCTCGATTGTTAGTCTCGTATATTCGTACATCGGGGGTGAACAGGCTAGCAAGAAAGGTGATGGGCGCAATTAGCCCATGCCACAGACCAGCCCAGAAGCCTGCCGGCTCTGCACCTGGTTGCTGGTATTTAGAGTTAGGGCCCGCAACAGCAAGGGCATTTGCCACTAAGCTTTCCTCCAGGCTTCAATTCGTTCTATGACGGCCAACGCTCGCCCGCCTAAGCGGCGCCCATGCAGGCTACCATTGCTCCTCGAAGCCACGATCGACCGCAGGGCACCGCTGATGATAGCTCACGCGTCCGCTTGAGGCGGCGGGTTACGCGGCCGAGTTCAGCCAGTTTACCACTGCTCTTCCGACGGCCTGGGCGGGGGCGACGATCGCCATGCCACGAACGACCCTGAGCTCGATGCCAGAAGGCCAACAAGGCCGATCGAAGAGAGCAGCTGCCCCAGCCGCCCTGATTGTCTCTCGAAGCCTCGGAGGCTTCTCGGGAAACACTACCGGAAAGCGACGCCTCAGCTACCAACCTGCAGGCCGAGCGGCTTTGCAGAGAATTGCCGAAGCGCGACGAGAAAGCTCGGGAGCAGGAACGCAGGGCACTGCCGCTGTCTACCACCTCGAACCTGTCGAGGGCACCGCGGCCAAAGGCCAAAGCCGCCACAGAAGTTGCTCGGAAGCAAGCCCGCTGACCGGCCAGACTTGAGGAGAGCGATGCCTCAGATACCATGAGGCACCGCGGGTGATTTGCAGAAAGTTGCGAAACGAGACAGCAGAGTTCCTGAGGCAGATTGCTCGACAACCCAAGCAGCATCTGGAAGCGATGCTCGAAGGGCAAAATCGTTGCTCGAAGCTTGGCGGGCAGCCGCTCACCGAGGCCACAGAAAGCAACACGCTCATGCCACTTCAGATTCATGAGCCTCCGTCCTATTGCCAACTCTACAACAGCTCAGTTACCACCAAACCGTAAGCGGCCGTGTAACGGAATTGCCCCTCAGCGGCGGCCTCTGCCGTCCGCTGCAGGGGCGGGGTTCTGCGACGATTCACCTTCATTCCGCTGGTGCCACATCTCTTGCAGTATTTTCTTGAGGGCGCTGAAGGCATGGGATTTCAACCGATAGTAGGAGTCAGGTGACAGTTGGAGTTGAGAGGCAATTTCATTGGATGAACTACGTTCGATAAATTCCAAGTAAATCAATTCTCGGAGGTGCACAGGAAGTTTCTCCACTGCCTCTTTCACCAGATCGAGTAGCTCGACTTCCGCGGGAGTGCCTTCTATAACTGCCAGGGCAACTTCCCCCGACAGGACGGCCTCTACATTCTCAACGGGAAAAAGCGGTAAGCTGCTTTGGAGATCCTGCCTTTTGTTTTGGAACGCGCTCCTTAGCGCCTCTGCTGCGCTGGCGGGACACTCTATGATGAGCTTAACGCTACCCTTTCTACACGCAACAACCTTTATCGCCTTGGGATCAGTATCGAGGAACTTTGCAAGCGCATAGCGCAGAATTTCAAGTTGGTAGTCGTCAAAGTCACGCAATTCCTTCTGAATCACAATTTGGACTAGCGCGAAGGTGTTAGCCTCTTTGTGATTGGAGTTCTGACGGTGTACCCACGGATTGGCCTTGTACTCTCGAAGAACCCTTTCTCCCCACTTATCTCTATCGGCCATCTCGTGGCAGTTGGCGCAGAGGCAGATCAAATTCTCTACAGCATGATCTCGAGAGTTTCGCCATGGAACTATATGCGCCCGCTCAAGAGGGCAAGGCACTCCACACACAGCACAGCGATGGCCGGCTTCGATTAGTACGGACCTAGCAGCTTCAGCCGGGATAGCGGGTCGCTTCATAATTTTGCATTTCTATGGTGCTTCAAACAAAGCCGCACTCCCCGAGTCGCAGAACGCCTATGAAGCTCACCGGCGGAACCGCGCATTTTGCGGTTTCCGTCCGGTGGAGCTTGGGGTTATGCGTCTCAATACCCCGCCGGACACTGCACGGGCTCCATCTCCTCAACCTGAACCTTGATGTTTCCAACCGACGACTCAATGATAGCCAGCCGAACATCCTTGCTTTCATCAACGAGCAGCAATGCCGCCTGGTCGTCTAAACCCGACGAACCGTAGAACGACTTGAACTTGAAACAGAATTTTCTACTGTACGACTCCCGGAACTCATACCATTGCAGACGCTCAAATGTCCTTGGATCATACTTGCTCTCAGCCGATATCTTACCCACGGCTGCGATCACGAAGCCCTTCATCTCCTCATGATCACTTCCAAATGCCCAATCTCCCTGCGCAGCCGATGCGCTTAAGAGGAGTCCCAGGAGCAGTACCGGCAGCACAACCCGGGTTACGTTATTGTATCTCATACACCACCTGCTTTCCTCGGGCATTCCTTACACACTACGAGGAGCGTATGCTGAATGCTCCGTTATTTGGGAGATTCCAAAACAGTACTTCTATGAACGGGGCGGTGTCTCCGAACACCGTGTCATGATCCAGTCGGAGCTTGTACCAACGCTCTTTCGTGATGAACTTCGAGATGTACTCGTTCACGTAAATCGACAGTAGGAGCGGATAGCGGATGTCGTATTCTCGCCTAGCGATTTTGACCTTCTCTCCTACTGCCTGAGCCAACCGCGCCTCGTACAACGCTAGTTGCTCAAGATCGCATTCCAGGTCAAGCCAGTCAAAGGATTCGTTCATATGGGCGTCGGGCACACTCCTATCGTTTAGATACACGGAGGTTAGTTCCACGCCAAATCTACGAACCCCTCCAACTTCCTGGACGAAGAAGTCTGGCTTATCGCGCTCCTCTACCACTTCCAAATCAAGGCCGTGCGGAAGACGGCGATACACATCGAGGAACTCCCCGATCTCCCACCGTTGACTCTCAACCTTGGATGGCCACTTCACTTTCGTCAAGCCTCAACGCATAACCTCGCGATCAATATTCCACGACTTTCTGCCTTACCGACGAGTGGCGATCTTCAATGGTCTATGGCGGTATGTCGATAGGCTCTTCGTTTCTACGCTTTAGCTGATGTTACGCCCGGACGTCCGGTCCGTCAACTTGGACAGGATGTCGCGTAAGCGTCCTTCATTTCTGACCGGGCCGGGACGCTTATGCGACAGATCCGATGGAAGCCGTAGCGGTAAGTGGCAGATTCCACAGAGGCTGTATTCTGCGAGCCGGGGCAAGCCTGTCCGTAAGCACTCTGGCAGGGTGCTTATGCGGACGGATAAGCGGATGCCACGATGCGAGTCATCCTCTGGCAGGGACGAGAGATCCCTCTCCTGGAGCTGCGAAGGCTCGGCGGCTTCTGCGTCAAGAACATGACGGATAAGTTGCCGGCCGAGTCAGGCAACACCGCGGCTCGATGATCCTCCCCCCCTTACCGTCCCTCACCGTCGCGATCCTGATCGGGGCGCCGCGGCCTTCGGCTTCCTGATGGCGGCGTTTCGGGGCGGGCCTGCTCCCGTCGCGGAAGCTCGCAACTCGCCGATGTCCATTGGCGCGTCCCCGAAACCGATCGGCGGCTCGCCAAACTCGATAGCCGCTCGCTAAAGCCCATCGGCGGTTCGGCGAAACCCATCCGAGACCGCCAAACCGATCGTCGACTCGCCAATAGCCATAGCCGGCTCTCCAACACCCATCGGCGACTCCCCAACGCGATTGCCGGACCTCCAAAGTCCATCGCCAGCCTCCAAGATCCATCAGCGACTCTCCAATGGACTTCGGGAACACTTCAATGGACTTGGCGAGACGCCAATGGGTTTCGGCGAGTGCCGGTAGACTTCCGCGAGAGTCCGATGAGCTTCGGCGCCGCGCCGATGCGTTTTGGTGAGCGCCGATGGACTTCGGCAAAGCTCCGCTGAGTTTCGGAGTCACCCGAAGCGTTTGCCCCCGCGGGAAAGGATCTCGCGAGGCGGCAATGTCTTCGGGCGAGACGCCGATCGTCCGAGGAGAGACGGCAACACGTCTCGCCGCCACGGCCCGGATTTGGCGCTCATGCTATGGGACGCCGGCGGAGCCACCCTTCACCCGCGTGTCGGTCGCGATCCAGTTCACTTCCCAGGTCTTGCCGCCGTCATCCGAGAAGGACTGCTCGTAGCGCCAGGAATCCGGCGTAAGGTTGGTGATCACAAACCGGGTGAAGATGACGCGTCCTCGGAACGGCTCCTGACTGAAAAACTCGCCGCGGCCGTTCTTGAACTCGCCGATCACCGGCTGGCTCAGGGTGCCGTCGGCGCTGTTGGAGTAGTTGAGGCTCCACTGGCGAGATTCGGGATTGTAGAGACGGAGGCTCAGTCCCTGGAGGTGGCCTGACGGGCAGTCGACCTCGAGCTCCACGAGATTGGCGCGGCCATTCCAGATCTTGCTGACCACGGAGGTCCCCGTGCATTCGATCCATGTCGTGGAGCCGCTCAAGGGATTCTGCAGGCGCTTGAGGTCGGTCTTCCAGGTGCCGATCGAGAAGTCGAAGTCGCCTTTGCCGTCGCGCGGCTCGGCCCCCTGAACGGGCGCGCACAGGAGGGAACCAAGGAGGACGAGCATTGGGAGGACTCGGCGTTCTGTTACCATCTGAAGCTCCCCGGATTGAAGCGGATCTGAATCCCGCACCGAGAGGGAAGGTAGATCGACCGATGGAAGCCGTCAAGAAGGAACCTGCAGGTAACGGTCGCCGCCTGAAGAGGCCGAATCCCGTCGGCGGATGCCCGCTGACGGCGGCGTTGGCGGCCGTCGGCGGCAAGTGGAAGCTGATCATCGTGTACTGGCTTGCCGAGTCGCCGAAGCACTTCGCGGGTCTCCGGCAGGAAATGTCCAGCATCTCGCCGAAAGTCCTCACGCAGCAGCTCCGCGAGCTGGTTGCCGACGGCATCGTTCACCGCCAACCGACGGGCACGCTCCCCGCGCCCGTCGAGTACTCGCTGACCGACTACGGCCGCTCTCTGCTGCCGCTCGTCGAGCAGATCCGACTCTGGGGGAGAGCCCACCTGGAACGAACCTAGCTAGGCCTACGGCACCCGCCGCCCCGGGGTCCACGGCGCCCCCGCCGCCGCGTCGGAGCTGCCGAGCCCTCACAGCTCAAGGAATTTCGGAACTGGAAGACCTCCAGGATGGGAGAGGTGCGCCCGAGAAGCCGAGGGCAGCTCCGGCCAGGCTGAGGAGAGCCTGCTTGCGAACGTTTTCTGCGCGGTCAAACAGCTCACCACGGCTGAGAAGGCCACCCAGAAGCGCTCCAGGAGCTGTCCGCGCCGGGAAGAAATGGAGACCTACACGCTCTACTTCAACACGCCAGACACCTATTCTGGACGGAGCCATGGCCGAGACTGAGGCACCGGCATCAGGCGAAAGCCGCCGGTAACAGCTACTCCCTCGACCTAAAGCCACCGCGCCCGCCGCCGACTCTACCCTATTCTGGATACGAGCTTTGAAGGCGCCGTTTACCTCATCGCGACTTGATACCGTGAGGGCCGGGCTTTCTGCCGGCCTCACCTTAAACCTCCTCGACCTACTGCCACGTCCGCTCGTTTAGCAGAGAAAAATCATTCTCCGCGAATTCCGCATTTCTCCAGATCCGCACCAATTGAGCATGCAGCAGCATGGCCTCATCGGGAAGCTCAGAACCAAAACCAATGATTGCACTCGGTAAACGGCCCTGATCTTTACCAACTTCCCTGAACCCTCCCTTAGGCGCCACTGTGAACACACCTCGAAAATTGGGCAATAGACTCACCGCTTCTGGTGATACTTTGCGCCCCTGAGCCGATTCAGGCAGACAGAATAAACCAAATAGAGTATTGACAGAAATTTCAGCGCTCTGCCGCGACTTTAGCTCTTCCAGAATATAGGATTCGCCAGCTTTTTCGTATCGTGCCCTAAAAGCGACCGACACATGCAACCGCATAGAATCATCAATGTCTACCGACAGTACGACAACCTCTGCAAAGGGAAGCTCTGCGCAGAGTGATATCGCACAAGAAAGATTCCCAATGCGAAACAACCATTGCTCCTTGGTTTTGCAAAAATCACCCATCCGAAAGCATATATTTCCGAGCAGTGACCTACTGTTCGGATGGCCCACGATAGCGGGAATAACTCCGATCAGCCAAGGGCGCGCGAACTCGGCTATTTCGCCGAAGAAATCGAGCATCTGGTCAGTCCACTGAACTCCAAGGGTCGGCGCATCTTCTGTAGCTGGGCCGACAAGAATACGCTGATCTCCCTTAGCTAACCGACAAAGGCATAGATATTCCATTATGGTTCGATGTGCAAATTTGTAGTTCCCCTCATCGTCGCGATTCAGCAATGATCGATTGGTTAGAATCCACGCCTCTAAAGGAATAGCCCACTCTTTGGCCAGTTGCTCAATCTCAGGTCGAGGCATCCTCTCCATTCCGCGTCGGCCAGAGTTAATTAACATATCAACCGCAGCAAGTTCTGAGAAGGTTCGCAGGTGATTGGTATCAGGAACAAAGCCTCGTTCACGCCGGAGCCACGCCTCCACCATTTCTTCAAAAAGATCTAGAGAGCATCCGATTATAGTGCGCGATTTTGCAAGAACATCTAGGTGAGCCAGGAGCATAGGACGGTGCACAAGACTTGGCACGCTCTTCACTAGCGATAAGGTGCGTAGCCGCTCGGCTAATTTCCAAATTGGGTATCGCTTCCTTATGAAGCGTAGCACCTCTTTCTGAGAAAACGGGCTGAGGAAGATCTTCTCAAAGGTATGCTCAGCCGATCTGCCAGCAGGTCGTGGCCCGGTCTTTTTACGCTTAGTGCTTATAGGTATGGCGGCATCGCTGGGGAAAAACTGGGTCCTGCAGGTTATCAGTATAGCTCTGAAATCTAGGGTTTCTCCAATGATCTGATCAATTCGTTGATGGTAGTTTTTAATGGCCTCTTGATCCTCATCCAATGCATCTAGAAATAGGACCGTGTCCTCTTTCTGCTGGATTTTCTCAATTCGGGCATCGGCATCGCTTATCCCCAACGGCACTATCGCTATCCGGAATGGCTTGCGCCATTTGCGAACATGTCTGGCGAAATAATTTATCAGAGCACTTGTCTTGCCCATTCCAGAATCGGCGAGAATAAACAAGTAGCGACTGCGCGGGCTGGCAAGAGATTCGTCAAGAACCCTAAAAAGCTTGCGCTTATTAGAAGGGTCAGCGCCTATATCCACTATCCCTTCCGACGGATCTTTGCTGTCACACCTGGGCTCAATGTAATAGCGTATTGCTTCATCCACATCGGAGAAAGTTTCCCCAAGGAGTTTCTTTGCCGCACGGCTGTGTAACTTAGCTTGTGCCCACGGGATAGTCCGAGTGACTAAAACAGTTATCAACGTCACTATAACGGATGTAATTGACCCAATTGCAACAAGATCTTTTAACAGGTCCTGGGACATCTCGCCCCTACCTCTCGAAGATACACCTTGGACTATAGCCTTCAACTCACCAGCTAAGCGATCTTTCATTATACTGCTGACGGACGTCCCTGTCCTGGCTTACGCCCTACTCGCACTACTCTATTTCCTAGATCTACAGCTTGCCCGATCTGCAGGGACTGATGAGTGCGGCCAACCGGCGCTACCTTGAGTTTCTTTCGGCTCTGGACGATCCGACCTCCGACATCAAGGACTTGGACCGAATCCTCCCGGCAAGCCCGCGAGGGCAGCGCACGCACCGCGGGTTCAACCTCTTTGACGGTGAGGATCGAGCCGTCTTCGAGGCCAAGAAGATCGGCTGTACCTACAGGTACTACTTGACTCAGTTTGGCCAAAGAGTCATCTGCGCAGCACTCAAGCGCAGGCGCCTGTTCCTCATTCCCGGACTTGCCAGAGAGGCCCTTGCATGAAATGTGACGCAAAGTCAATACCACATTGGCGAAGATCCACTGGTAAGGGACTAAAGGCAACGGCGCTCAGACCCTCTTTCCGTCGCCGCCCCCAGCGTGGACTACGGCACCCGCCGCCTCGGGGTCCACGGCGCCCCCGCCGCCCTGAAGGCCTCCTCCAGCTTCGCCAGGTCGCCCGCGATCAGCGCCTTCAGGTCGCGTCCCAGCGCATCCAACCCGGCCGTGGCGATCTCCAGGGAACGCCTCTGGGTCGCGGTCGGCATCTGCCGCGTCGGCCAGTGGCCGAACCTGATCGCCCCCACGCGCTCGCCGATCGACACGGTGTCCGGCTCGGAGAGCTTTTGCCGCGCCGGGTCGCCTTGGAGCCGCCGCTCGAGCTCCGCGACCGACTGACCCACCGCGTCCAGCCGGGCGTATAGCGCCAGGTCCGCCCTGGGGGTCTCTCCCAGCGTCGCCCGCATCTGCCGGAGCTGGTTCTTGATGAGGCCGAGCTCCGCCGCCGACGACGCCAGCCGCCGCCCCGCCTCCGCCGTCTCTCCCTGGAAGGCGGCCACCGCCGCCGGGTCGGTGCCTGGCGGCAGGTTCGGCACCGGCTTCACCTCGAACGACTGCGCCCCACCCAGGGAACGGGCTCCGCTCGCCGACACCAACACCAGCTCTGCCGAGTAGCGCCCAGGCGCCACCAGGGGGCCCATCGGCGCAGTGTCCCACGGGGGCCGGAAGGCCGGCGGGTCGAGCACTACCGGGTCCGGGACCGGGCCGCGCAGGTCCCAGCTCACCCGGTGCAACCCTTCCTTGGCCGGGCCTTCGATCGATCGCACCTTGCGCCCGGCGGCGTCCGAGACGATCAGCAGCACCTTCGGGTCCGTCTCCAGAGCTTCGGCCCGCAGCCGGTCGAAGCCGGGGAAGGACACGTCGGCTCCCTTCTCGCGCAGCGCCTTCTCGCCGGCCTTCCGCGCCTCGCGCGCGGAGGTCGGCGCCTCGCGCAGGAAGTAGGTGAAGAGGGCGCCGTGGGGCGGGTTCGGGGCGGTGAAGTCGTCGGTGCCGAGCTCCGGGCGCCCCGGAGCCTGTCCCGGCTGGTTGGGCACGAACCACCAGGCGTCGCGGACCGGAAAAAGCACACCCTCTACGGCGAGCGCCGCCGCCCCCGCCACAAAACCGCGGAGGGGCGTGTAGTCGTCGAGAACGTAGACGCCTCGGCCGAAGGTGGCGCCTACCAGATCGTTATCGCGCCGGTGCAGCTTCACGTCGCGGAACGGGATCGTCGGCAGGCCCCCCAGCTTGTGCCAGTGAGTACCCCGATCGAGGCTGAAGTAGAGGCCGCGCTCGGTGCCGAGGAAGAACAGGTCGGGCTGGACGTGATCCTGCTGCAGCGCCCAGACGATCGCCCCCGGCGGCAGGTCCCCCGCCATCGAGCGCCAGGTGCGGCCCAGGTCGGTGCTCTCGAAGACATAGGGTGTGAAGTCGCCGGTCTTGTGGTTGTCGGCGGCCACATAGAGGGTGGCGGCGTCGTGCAGCGACATCTCGACGTCGTTGACGAAGGACAGCGCCGGCAGCCCGCGGATCGCCGCCGCACGGCTCCAGCTCCGGCCGCCGTCGGTGGTGACCTGCACCAGGCCGTCGTCGGTGCCGACCGCCAGCGTCCCCTCCCGGAGGGGCGACTCCGAGATCGCCGTGGTGGTGGCGTACTTCGACATCGCATTGTTGTCGAATAGCGCATCGACGCTCCAGACCCGCCCCTGGAACTTCTGCTCGTAGCGGCTCCGCCCTTCCGTCAAGTCGCCGCTGATCGGGGTCCAGCTTCCGCCCCGGTCGTCGCTTCGCCAGACCCGCTGCGAGCCGTAGTAGATCCGGTCGGGGTTGTGCGGGCTCACCAGCAGGGGCGAGTCCCAGTTCCACCGCTCCGGCGCGTCCCCCTCGGCGGGCTGGGGGCGGATCATCAACGCCTCGTCGTTGCGCCGGTCCTTGCGGAAGAGCATCCCCTCCTGAAACATCAGGTAGAGGAGGTCGGGGTCGCGCGGGTCGAAAGCGACGCCGTAGCCGTCGGCGCCGAGTGGCACGTACCAGTCCTGGTTGCGGATGCCGTCCCCGTTGAGGGTGCGCGACGGACCGTGCAGGGTGCCCAGGTCCTGCGCCCCGGCCAGGAGGTCGTAGAACGGCTCGCGGTTGTTGAGCGCCACCTTGTAGAGCTGCGCGATCGGCAGGTTCGGGAAATGCCGAAAGGTCCTCCCCTCGTCGAAGCTCTCGTAAAGTCCGCCGTCGGTGCCCACCAGCAGGTGGTTGCCATTGCCGTCATTCGGGTCGATCCACAGGGCATGGTTGTCGCTGTGCTTGTCGTGGCCGGTCTCGAGGATCTCCATGGTCGCGCCGCCGTCGCGGGTCACTTGGAGGAAGACGTCCATCTGGTAGACCCGGGCGGCGTCGAGGGGCGAGGCCTCGATCTCCTGGTAGTAATGGGGGCCGGTGCCGTTGGAGATATAGCTGTTCCGCTTCTCCCAGCTCTCGCCCCGGTCGCGCGAGCGGTAGAAGCCGCGCTCCTCCTCGCCCGCTTCGATCGTGGCGTAGACCAGGGATGGGTCGGCGGGCGTGACGGCGAGCCCGATCTTCCCCATGTCCCCGCTCGGCAGGCCGGTCTTCAGTTGGCGCCAGGTCTTGCCGTTGTCGACGGACTTCCAGAGTCCCGAGCCGGGCCCCCCGCCGAGGAACCCCCAGACGTGGCGCCGGCGCTGGTAGGCCGCGGCATAGACCACCTCGGGGTTGGCGGGATCGAACTCGAGGTCGGTGACGCCGGTGTTTTCGTCGATCTGGAGTACCGGGGTCCAGGTGGCGCCGCCATCGGTGGAGCGGTAGACGCCTCGCTCCCCGCCCGCGGCCCAGAGCGGCCCCTCGGCGGCCACGAGAACACGGTTGCCGTCGCGCGGGTCCACCAGGATGCGGCCGATGTGCTCCGACCGGGGAAGGCCCATCCGCTGCCAGGTGCGGCCGGCGTCGCGGCTGCGGTAGACCCCGTCCCCCCAGCCGACATGGCGCCCGCTGACGTTCTCGCCGGTGCCGACCCAGATCACTTCGGGGTTGGTGGGGTTGAGAGTGATCTCGCCGATCGAGTAGGAGGGCTGGTCTTCGAAAACGGGCGTCCAGGTGGTGCCGGCGTTCGTTGTCTTCCAGACCCCGCCCGAGCCGGCGGCCACGTACCAGATGCCCGGAGCGCTGGGGTGGACCGCGATGTCGGCGATGCGGCCGCCCATCAGGTGGGGGCCGACGCCGCGGAACGGCAGCGCGGCGGAGACCTTGGCCAGCGGATATTCGGGGCCGGAGGCGGGGGCCTTGGCGGACTTGGAGCCGGCGGCCTGGGCGGCGAGGGGGGCAGCGAGGACGGTGGCGATAGCGACGACGAGCAAGAGTCTGCGCATTCTTTTCGAGTCCTATGACTGGAGCCCTGGAGGCAAGTCTAGCCTGGATCTCCACAGCCCGAGAAGGGTCTCCTCGGTGACGGCCGAAGATCTCCTGTACCGGACCTGAGAAGCCGGGAGCCGTCCCGGAGTACCTATCTGGATGGCACGGAACGTGTTTACGTTCCCTCCAAGGCCCTCTGGGTGTCTTGGAGGGGTGAGAGAGATTGTCGACTCAGGGAGACTGAAGAATGCCCAGCCGGATCGGATTGATGGGCCTCGGGCGGATCGGGAGGAACATCTTCCGCATCCTGTACAAGAGCGAGGATATACGGATCGAGGCGGTCAGCGATGTCGCCGACCACGCCGGATTGGCATACCTCCTCAAGTTCGACACGATCCTCGGCCGGTTCCCGGACGAGGTGAGCGCGCGCGACGGCCATCTGTACGTCGCGGGCCGCCAGGTCAAGATGCTTTCCGCCGAGAAGCCCGGCGACGTCAACTGGGGTGACCTGGGGGTCGAGACGGTTATCGAGGCGACCGCCAAGTTCCCCACCCGCGCCGAGATCGAGCGCCACCTGGAGATGGGGGCCAAGCGCGTGATCCTCTGCACGCCGCCGGCCGATCCGCCGGATATCACGGTCGTAATGGGCGTCAACGAGGACCAGCTCAAGCCCGAGCACCGGATCGTCTCGAACGGCTCGTGCACCTCGCACGCCGCGGCGCCGGTCCTCAAGATCCTGGACGAGGCCTTTGGAATCAAGCGGGCGTTCCTGACCACGGTCCACGCCTACACGAACCAGCAGCGGCTGGCCGACGTGCCGGCCGAGGACCCCCGAAGAGGGCGCGCCGCCGCGGAGAACATCATCCCGCAGGACACCCAGGCCGCCGAGGTCATCACCGGCCTCCTGCCCAAGCTCGAAGGCAAGCTCACGGCCCACGCCATGAACGTGCCCGTGGCCAACGGCTCGGTGGTGGACCTGGTCTGCTGGCACGACCGGCCGGTGACCGTCGAGGCGGTCAACGAGGTGGTCCGCACGGCGGCGTCCACCGAGCGCTGGAAGGACATCCTGGAGTACGTCACCGATCCGATCGTGTCGTCGGACATCCTGCTCAGCCGCTACTCCGGCAGCTACGACAGCCTGGCCACCATGGTCCTCGGCAAGAACGTTTCCAAGACGCTGACCTGGTTCGACAACGGCTGGGGCTACTCGCACCGCGTCGTGGACCTGCTCAAGTGCTTCGAGAGCTTCGACAAGGAGAGAGCATGACCAGGATCGGCATCAACGGCTTCGGACGGATCGGTCGCAGCGTCTTCCGCATCCTTTCCGACCGCGACGATATGGAGGTCGTGGCGATCAACGACCTCTACGAGAACGAGCAGCTCGCCTACCTCCTCAAGTACGACACGCTGATGCGCGTCTTCCCCAAGGAGGTCACCTTCGACGAGGAGTCGATGACCGTCGGCGGCAAGCGCATCGAGATGACGGCCGAGCGCGATCCCGCAAAGATTCCCTGGGGGCAGTTCGGCGTCGACATCGTGATCGAATCGACCGGCGTGCACACCAAGAAGGAGGCGATTGCCAAGCACCTCGTGGGGGGAGCGAAGAAAGTCGTCCTGACCGTGCCGGCCAAGGACGACATCGACGCCACGATCGTGGTCGGTGTCAACGACGAGACGCTCAAGCCCGAGCACAAGCTGGTCTCGAACGCCTCCTGCACCACGAACTGCCTGGCGCCGATCGCCAAGGTGCTCCACGAGCGCTTCGGCATCGAGGAGGGGTTCATCACGACCGTCCACGCCTATACCAACGACCAGCGGCTGGCGGACGTGCCGCACAAGGACCTGCGGCGCAGCCGGGCCGCGGCGCAGAACATCATCCCCACCACGACCGGCGCGGCCCGGGCGGTGGGCCAGGTGCTGCCCGAGCTCAAGGGCAAGCTCGACGGCCTGGCCATGCGCGTGCCCGTGCCGGACGGCTCCATCGTCGACCTGGTCGCCCGGCTGCGAGAGCGCCCGACGGCGGAGCAGGTGAACACGGCGATCCGCGAGGCGGCCGAGGGGCCGCTCGAAACGATCATCGAATACAGCGAGGTGCCTCTGGTCTCCTCGGACATCATCGGCAACCCCCACTCGTCGATCTTCGACGCGCTGTCGACCAAGTCGACCGGCGACGGCTACGTCAAGGTGGTCGCCTGGTATGACAACGAGTGGGGCTACTCGAACCGGGTGGTCGATCTGATCGATCGGATGGTGGCGGTCGGGGGGCTGGAAGGATGAAGGAGGAGACGATGCCGGAAGCGATATCCACGGCGGTGAAAGAGATGTCGGTGGAGGATCTGCGCGACATGATCGAGCAGACCGTGCGGCGGACGCTGGAGGATTACCTGGACGATCTGCGGCTGCTTCTCCCCGCGGCGATCGGACGTCCCGCGGAGATGGACCGGGACGACCCCCGTCCCCTGGCGGACCGGCCGCTGAAGCCGTCGCTGGATCATTAGCAGCAGGAAGCTCATGTCGCGGCGTGTGGGCATCCTGACCGGCGGCGGCGACGTCCCCGGTCTCAACGCGGCGATCAAGATGTTCGTCTGGCGCATGCGCGAGGCAGGCTACGAGGTGGTGGGGCTGCGCCGCGGCTGGGCCGCCCTGCTCCACATCGTCCCCTTCCGCGACGCGGACAACGCGGGCTGGATGCTCCCCCTGACCCGCGAGAACACGCGCACGATCGACCGCAGCGGAGGCACGATCCTCCACACCTCGCGGATCAACCCGGCGATCACCAAGCCCGACGCAATCCCGGAGCACCTGCGCGGCTCGGCTCCGCCCCCCGGACCCGATGGCAAGGTGGACCTCACCGCCGCCGCTCTCGAAACCCTCGACTTCCTCAAGCTGGACACCCTGGTGGCCATCGGCGGGGACGGCACGCTGTCCTTCGCCCGCCGGCTCCACGAGGAGGGTGTCAAGGTGATCGGCCTGCCGAAGACCATGGACAACGACGTCTACGGCACCGACTACTGCATCGGCTTCTCCACGGCGGTGACCCGCTCGGTGAACTTCATCAACGACCTCCGGACCGCGGCCGGCTCGCACGAGCGCTATCTGGTGGTGGAGCTCTTCGGCCGCAACTCGGGGGAGACCTGCCTGGTCTCTTCCTACCTGGCCGGCACGGACCGGGCCCTGATCGCGGAGGTGCCCTTCGATCCCGGCGCGGTGGTGGAGATGCTGGCGCGGGACAAGAAGGACAACCCGAGCAACTACGCCGTGGCCGCGATCTCGGAAGGGGCCTTCCCGTCGGGAGGCCAGCCGTTCGAGTCGGGCGAAGCCGACGCGGTGGGCAACCGGGAGCTCGGGGGAGTCGGCCGTTTCCTGCGCGAGGAGCTGCAGAAGACCACGGGCGACCGGGTGATCTACCAGCGCCTCGGTTATCTCATGCGCTCGGGTCCGCCCGACTCTCTGGACCGCTTGGTGGCGAGCAACTTCGCGAACTTGGCCGCGGACCTGATCCTCGCGGACAAGTCCGGCCGTCTGGCGGCGATCCACGGAGGCCGCTACACGACCGAGCCGATCGAGACGGTCGGAGCCGGTCTCAAGAGGGTCAACGTCGAGCGCTTCTACGACAAAGAGCAATACCGCGCGAACATCATCGGGGTCATGGGACTGCCGATGTTCCTGTGCTAGGCATCCAGGTCAGATCCAGGACGACGGGTACGATCGAGATCTTCGGCTGCTCCTGTCGGTAGAGTCGGGCCTGCTCCTCCAGGGCGGTTCCTAGCGACTCCAGGCCTGAAGCCCCCCGGCCGCACCAGCCCACGAGATAGATCCCGTGGGTCAGGCGGTTCTCCAGCAGGTATCCCTTGCCGAGCTGTTCGACGAGGCTGGTCGACACCTCGGCGTTGTCCGACCACTTGACCTCGATGATCAGGGTCAGCGGTTTGCCGTCGAGCGAAGCCGTCTGGATCTTGAGGTCGTTTCGCATGTTGCTAGCTGCGAGGGGCTCGCGGTCGAGGAAGACGATGCGCGGGTGCGGCTCCAGGATGCCCGAACTCAGCCGGTCGCTCAGACGGCAGTGGAGGTATGCCTGCAGGGCGTCCTCATGGAGATGTCCGGACTTGTCCCGCGGACGGTAGAGCATGGCCAGATGGTTTGAGACATCCGCCGCGATCCGCTCCAGCTCCTCGAGGACCACCGCTTGGAGGTCGTCGGGGGTTCGGAGCAGACGGTAGCGGCTGTCCTGGAGCAGACGCACGACCTCGGCGACCGGCACCTCGCCGGACGGGCCAGGCGATCCGGCCACGCCCGGCCACGCCGGCCAGCACCCCCTCGGCCCCTTGCTGGGCGCGCGCCTGATCGAGCCAAGCTTGGACGCTTGGATGTTTTGCAGCCAGCCGCTCCAGGGCCTCGGCATCGCCTTCACCGTTCCGCCGGAGAAGCAAGGTGGGGATGGCGTCGAGCAGGAAGCCGGGGTCTTCTTCCCGACCCATGGAGGTGGATTGGGAGACGAGCTGCTCCAGCGCAGGGGCGGGCCACGATTCGTAGTCCGGGGCGTCTACAGCCTCTTCCGCTCCAATCGGTGAGGGCGGCGTCTCCTCCTGCCTCCAGATCTCGCGCTCTTCGTCGAGGTGCCGGAGCGAGCCCCACACCTCCAGAGCCTCGCGTATGCGGAGCTGGACATCCTGGCTGACACCCTCCCGGCTGGCGAGAAGGTATAGGGTCTCCAGGAGCCACTTGGGCTCTCCGCCCCGGGCGCGGACAAGCTCCAGGAGCCATTCCGCATCGTCCTCCTGCAGAAACGCATTCAGCCGCCAGGCTCCCATGCCACTTGCGAGCCCCTCATGGAAGAGCCTTCTCCGGGCGTCCGGTCCTTGCTTCCGGATCAGATCGACAGCCCGCCGCACCAAGTAGGCAGCCGGGAGGTCGGCCCCGCGGTCGGAGGCGAGCAAGACCACCCGCCACGCCTGATCGGCGCTCAACCCCTCGGCGAGGTGGTACTCCAGCCAGTCGTCGCCCATCTTGCGGGAGAGCGCAAATCCCACCGCCGTGTCGAAATCCCAGAGGCGCTTGCGAAGGAAGGCGCCAGCTAGGACCGGGAACGCGCTGTCAGCCCCCTCGTCGTCCTCGTCCGGCGAGCGGACCCAGGGCTCCAGCGGCGCCAGGTCGCCGGCACTTCCCAGCCTGGCGAGGAGGTTCGCGGCCAAAGCCCGCACTCCCTGGCTCGCCGAACGATCCCGGACGATGCGGACGGCCGGCTGGACTATCCTGGACGCGCCGATTACAAGGGCCACCTGGAGGAGCAGCTCCTGCTCGCCCGGAGAGAGCGGCTCCTCCAGCCGGCGTGCGATCTCCGAGCCCAGGCCGGGAGCTCCAATCTGGCGGAGGCGCTCCTCGTCCCACAGGGCGAGGCCCCATGGGGAGGAGCGGGCCAGACCCTGGAGCCGGTCGAGCGCGACGACCGCCTCGTCCAGTGTCCATGGCAGGGAACCGGAAGGGGGCACGATCCCTCCGTGGGCCTGATCGATCCAGCTCCGCAGCCGGGCATCGGCCGCGATCCTGGCCAGGAGATCCAGGACACCCGCGTGTGCCGGGTTCGGCCTTCCGCTCTCGCCGGTCAGGAGAGGGCGCGCGCGGAGGAGCGGCATCTCCCGCAAGGCCAAAGCCGCAAACCATTCCCGTACGTGATCCTGAGCGAACCGGAAGCCCCGGCCGGAGGGCTCGAACACCGAAGTCCGCAGGGCCTCCCTGGCAGCTTCCCGCAGGAGCCGGAACTCCCCGCCCGGGATTTCGCGCGGGATCAAATCCTCCAGGTCGGAGACCCGGAGCTCCCGCAGGCTGCTGAAGGTCAGGGCAGCCGCCAGCCACTGGACGACCTCGAAGCGATCCTCCATCTCGATGCCGGAGGGGGTGGGCTGCGCTCGGCCGGGGCGCTGCCACAGGAGGTCCTTGAGGACTCCCCGCCAGACCTCCAGGCGGTCGACCGGCTCGACGGAGGGGCTGTCCTTGAGGTGCTCCAGAACGATGGGCAGTGCGGCGAGCTCCTTCAGCCGGTTCGCTTCGATGACCCGGCAGATGCGCTCAAAGGCCTCGTCCCCGACGAGCGCCCGCGCCGACTCGCGGTCGAGCCCGGCCAGGCGGAGCCGGCGGAGGCCCCCCGGGTGGGACGGGCTCCAGTCGCCGAAGAGCCCCCCGGCCCGCTCCAGGAAGGCCGGCGGCACCTCGCTCTCACGGCAGAAAAAGAGAACGTGCAGCCGGAAACGGGCTTCCTCCGGCAGATCCTCAATCAGGCCAAGGATCTCGTCGATCCGCCGGTCCCCGCTCCGTTCGTCCTCGTCGATCGCGTCCACGATCCAGCAGGCCCGCCGGGCTCCCGCCGCCCAGGCGTCCCACCAGACCGGCTTCACAGGCGACTCGCGGCTGAGGGTTTCGAAGCAGGTTCTGGCGCAGAGCCCTCCGAAGCCTGGCGGCAGGCCTGGATGGCTCTTGAGGGCCGAATGAAGCTTCTCCGCGATGAAGGTTTTCCCCGTCCAGGGCGGAGCGACGACGAGAGCCGCGCGATGCTGCAGGAGATCCAGGACGTCCAAGGCTTCGTCAGCGCGCAGAGGCAGGACGAACCCCTGCTCGTCCAAGAGTGGCCTGCGCGGGCTCGCCAGGATGATCCGCTTCGGGAGGAGGGCTTCGGAACCGGTGCCGGCGACAGGCATGGGCACCGGATCTTACGACTTTCCGGAACCGTGCACCGTTCCGGTCAGCCGTGCCGGCCGGCGAGGGCTTCCGCAGCACGCCCGGAAGGAGTGCTCTTCTCCTTGAGAGCCGTGTGCACCTTCCGCCACTGGCGGACGAGGTCCTCGCTGCTCCAGCGGCTCGGCTCGGAGACGCCGTCCAGGAAATCGGCGAGATCCAGCATGGTTTCGCGGCAACCGGCGCAGGAGATGAAATGCTCCTGGATCCGGTCCTCGTCCGCCTCGGTCAGCCGGCCTCGATGGTAGTCGCCGAGGATGTCGATGGAAGGGTGCTCCCCGGCATCGTCCGGGCTGCTCTGCGCCGTGCCGGAAATGAGGTTCTCCGTCTTCAGGCTCATACCGTCCTCCTGTCGTCTGTCCGCTCTCAGAAATCTGTCGAGCCTGGGGGCGGGACTGCTCGACTAGTAAGACACCTTCGGGGCGAAATTGTTTAGCCGGCGGGGAGGGGCGGTTCCCATCGTCAGAGTAAGACACGGAACGGGGGCATTTTGTTTAGCGGCGCTTGCCCTTGAGGGCCCGGGTGCAGGCCTCGACCATCTCCGGCGACCTGAGGTCATCGATCATGCATCCAATCCCGGCCGCAATCTGGACCAGCCGCACCTGGACGTCGTTCACCGAAAGCCGCATCAGAGTCGCCGTGTCCTCGTGGCTCTTCCTCAGCGCCGCCCAGAAGTATAGACAGCGCAGGAGCCGGAGCTCGAGCCGCAGCAGGAGCCGGGTGAGCCCGGCGACCTCCACCTCGTTCAATGGCCGGGTTGCGGAGGGGCTCTGATCGGGGGCCTCCGGGGTCCGGCGCTCGAACGGGCAGAGGTCCGAGGCGATCTCGCGCAGCAGGTGGGACAGGCGCTCCTCCGTGTCCTGGGGCCCTTCAGCGAAGAGCCGCAGAAAGGCCTTGAGCGACAGGTCGAACGACAACCGCGCCGAGCATCCCCGGAGCCTGAAGAACTTGTCCAGACGATCGGAGTAGTAGTGGATGATCGCCGGGAACTGCTCTTCCCAGGACTCTGCGGCCGAGCCGCCGAGGGGCTTGGCGATCCGTCCCATGAACCGCCTCACCACCCCCGGCGGGGCGCCGCCAGCCGCGCACACCCTTCGCGCTTCCAGGAGGGCTTCGGCGAAGCGGGAGCAGGGTTGGCGGACCAGCACCATGGCCGGCGAAAGGAACCAGGCGAAGGCTCGTGCCCGGCCCCCGGCAGCAACGAGCTGCCAGTCCTGGTCCTTCGAAACGAGGAACCAGCGGTCCCCCTGGCGGATGATCGCCCTTCCGCCCGCGGCGTCGACAGCCCAGAGCTCGATCTTCATCAGGGCCTCAAGACTCCTCGTCCGTGAAGAGATCCGCCAGCTTGTCCCTCAGGACCTGCCTGGCCTGGTAGAGATGGGCCTTGACGGTCTCGATCGAAACGCCCATGAGCTGCGCGATCTCCCGGTATTTTAGATCGTGCTCGACGCGGAGGATCACGCATCTCCGCATCTGCGGCGGCAACTCGTTGAGTGCCTCGCGCAGAAGCCGAGCGCGCTCGCCTGTAAGGAGTGAACCAAGGGGATCGCTTCTTTCTCCTTGACCTAATGAGGCAACCTCCGCGTCGTCAGGAAGGGAAAGAGGCACCTCAGCCGCATCACGCTTGTAGGTGATCTGGCTCCGGAGGGTATTTTTGTAGAGGTTGCTGGCTATTTGGAATATCCATGTCTCGACGCTGGACTCTCCCCGATATCCCTCAATATGCTTGAAGACCCGAAAAAACGTTTCCTGGGCGAGGTCCCGGCCTTCCTCGTCGGAAAAGCCGCGGCGCACAAAAAAGGCAACAATCGGCCGGTAAAACCGCCGAAACAGCTCGTCGGCACCCTCAGGGCTTCTGAGAACTTCCTCGAATTCACTCTCGCGATTAGGCACCGGTACCTCGTCTGACCATTATCCGTCATTCTCAAACCGCAGGATATGATCCCGGCCCGTGCCAGCCGACCATCATTCTTCCCGCGCTCTCGGTGCCCTGGCCTTCGCTTGCCTGTTCCCGACCTTTGCCACCTGGCTCTACTTCATCCAGCTCTCCGGTACGGGCTGGGCGATGTACGCCTACGCCGTGACCAAGGTCATCCAGTTCGCCTTCCCGGCAGTCTGGTTTTGGGCGACGGAGGGGGTCCGGCCCCCTCTCCTGCGCAGCAGGATGGGCCGACCGAAGGTCGGTGTGAGGGGTCTTCTCTTCAGTCTCCTCACCGGCCTCGCCTTCATCGCCATCCTCCTCCTGGCCTGGCGTCCGATCCTCGCCGCAAGCCCGGCCTTCGAGCGCGCCCCGGCCGCGGTGGCGGCGAAGGTGGCCTCCTTCGGGATCGACTCAGGGGCGAAGTTCCTCCTCCTCGCCGTCTTCTACTCCGTGATCCACTCCTTCCTGGAGGAGTACTACTGGCGCTGGTTTGTCTTCGGACACCTGAGCCGCCGTCTCTCCTTCGCCACGGCAGCGGTGGTGTCGGCCCTGGCCTTTACCTCGCACCACGTCCTGGTGGTTGGCCACTTTCTGGGGAGCTTCGGAGCCCTGACCTTCGCAATCTCCCTGGTGGTCACCGCCGCCGGCCTCCTCTGGGCCTGGCTCTACCACCGCACGGGCCACCTCGCCGGCCCCTGGCTCAGCCATGCCCTGGGCGACGCCGGGCTGATGTGGATCGGGTATCAGATGTGGAGGGGGATGGGCTGACTCTCAGTCCCGCTCTTTTCCCGTCAGCAGGGTCACGTAGACGTTCATGACCTCCCGGAACTCCTCGCGGCCGGGGAGGGGCTCTTCGGTCACGGGGTCCACGAACTCGGGGACGGTTTCGCGCAGGAGGCGCTTCCACTCCTCGTCCCGGCCGGTGTGGCGGTAGAGGGTCTCCAGCCCTTCCATGGCGTGAACGACCGCGCTCCACCAGCCGTGGCGGCGGGCCAGGGCGCGGGCTTGGAGCAGATTCGCCTCCTGCGCCAGGAGGCCCGCGATCACGTCCCGCAGCTCCCGCGCGTCGCGCGCGTCGCGATTGCCGACCTGGTACTTCCGGCGGTAGTAGCTGCCGAGCCCCGCCACCGACTCCGTGAAGGCCCGGGCTGCGGCCAGCTCCTCGCCGTTCCAGAAACGTTCGAACAGGCCGCGGAAGAAAAACGGCAACGCCGGATGGACGCCATAGCTGTCCCCTCCTCTGGAGGCCAGCAGGCCTGCCTCCGCCGCGCGGTCGAGCAGCGCCGTCCAGGTCTCCCGGCCCAGGTCCCGGACCGGCGCGAGGCACCAGGGTGCTTCGGGATGGCCCATCCAGCAGAGGACGTTCAGGTCCACACAGCCGCGGAACAGATGGAGCAGCGCGAGCCGCTCGCGGTCTTTCCCCTCGAAAGCGCTCTCGTAGCCGTAGCGGAGGGAGCTCAGGAGCGCCACCGAGGGCTCGCCGTCCTTCGTTTCCAGCCGCAGATCCGCGACGAAGGCGTTCACCTCCTCGCGCTTCCGCAGACCCTCGCTCAGCGCTTCGCCCAGGAGGAACGCCAGCGTGAGCGGGTTCCCCTCGGAGAGCCTGAGCAGCGGTGCGAAGCTCATCAGCTCGCGCGGAGCGAGACCGTGCTGAGCCGCGATCCGGATCGTCAGCTCGCCGCGCTCTTCCATGGGCATCGGCGGCAGTGTGATCCGCCAGGGAAGGTCGCCCAGCCACTCCTCCTCCGCGCGGCGGCCCACCAGGAGGACCTTGCAGCGGGTCTCCGACAGGTCGCGCAGGAGGTCCGCCAGGAAAGTCCTCTCCTCCTGGGACCACAGCGGCTCGGGCGGAAATCCTCCGACCAGCTCCACGTTGTCCCACACCCAGAAGGCTGGCTCCTCGCGCAGCACGTTCAGGAGGATCGTCCGCCTCTCCTCGCGGCCGGCCGCGGCCCAGACGCCCTCGCGCAACAGCCGGCCCGCGAAGCCGGTCTCGAAGGCCTCGAACGGCGCGGCCGGGTCGTAGGTGTCGAAGCTCGACCAGAGGAGGACTCCCGGCTCCTCCGCTCCTCCCACGCCGCCCGACTGCCGGTACCAATGAGCGAACTCGCGCGCCAGCGAGGTCTTGCCCGCTCCGGCGAAGGCGTGGAGGAGGACCGTGCCGTGCACGTCGAAAGCGCGGTCCAGGGTGAACAGGACCTCGGGCCGGTCCACGAAGCCCCAGGCGGGCGCAGGTGGGAGCTCCGTGCCCGGGGGGGGCTCCTCCTGAAAGACCTGGGACCTCCCCCGCCGGCCATGGCCCGGGTCGCAGATCGGCAGCGGCACCGACTCATGGACCAGCGGCACGAGCCAGTCGTCCATCTCGACCGAGCCGAGGACCGACTCCCGCCTCACCCCGTTCAGGAGCTCCGCGCGAATAGCGGTGACCGACTCGCCGACCGGGAGCCCCTCGGCGATCCGGCCGTAGAGCCCGCTCAGCACGCGGGTGGCGGTGAACGGCGGCAGCGTCCAGGGCAGGGCAACGACGGCCCGGGGGACGGAACGCATGATCTCGGCGGTGAGGGACTGGTAGGCGAGGTCCTGATCGTGATCGTCGGGTGCCTCGCCCACCGGGGAGGCCGGGCAACGTCCGGGGCCGGTGGGGTCGGCCGCCATCCGCTCCAGGGCCTCGACCCGCGCCGTGGCCGACTGGCAGGCGTGGAGGACCACCAGGGATGTGTGCGTGCGCGCCACCAGGTTGCCGATCTGGACGCCGTCCACGAGCCGCCGGGACTCTCCCCCCTCCAGGTCCTCGAAGATCAGGTAGCCGCGGGCGCCGCCCCGCCGCCGGGTCCAGGGCCGGCGCACCAGACGGTCCCCCTCCTGGACGAAGCCGGGGTCCAGCTCGCCGGCGAAGTCCTGCGGGCTCTCGGTGAACACGCCGTGGCCGTCGAAGTGGAGGACGTGGTACGGCCGGCCGGCCTCCGCGGCCTCGCTCATCACTTTGGCCAGCCGCTCGAAGGTGGGGGGCCGGAGGAAGTCGATCCGCAGGCGGTCCCCCAGGTCGGCCGCGATCTGCAGGACGGAGCGGGCCACGGAGTGGAACGGGATCTCCAGGCTCCCGGCCGGGCGGCCGACGACGTAGAGGACGCGCAGCGGCTCTCCCGGCTGGGGGATCCAGGTCTCCCTCTCCTCCAGCACGGCCAGCCTCCGGACGAAGCTGCGGGCCTGCGGCGCCAGCCAGCCGAGATTCGGGTCGTAGAGGAGCTCCCAGGGGACGGTCCACGCCTGGGGATGATCCGCCAGGACCTCGATGCGCAGGCTGTGGAGGTCGCGCGTCGCCTCCTGGTAGTGGAAGAGGGCCTTGCGGTCGTTCTTGAAGACCTGCTGGAACAGCTCCTCCCCCCAATGGCGGAGGTCGGCCCGGAGGTCGGCCGCCGGCTTGAGCGCCGCAGGATTGGGGCAGGTGAGGAAGTTCTCCAGGTAGAAGCGCAGGCGGCTGCGGTCGCGCTCGCCCAGATCAAACAGCAGCGGCACCTGGGAGGTGTACCCGCTCGCGCCCTGGCCCGGGTCATAGTCCACGGCCACGAGGCTGCCCCCGCCGGCGGTGAGGCTGTGTCGAAGCCTGAGGACGCGCATCGAAGAAGGAGCCTCCTTCCGGGGACGGACTGCCGCCGGGCTCGTGAGCTGCCAGGCACGGAAATGTCTATTCTAGTCTCTACCAGCCGTTCGAGGTGCGCACAGACAGGGCAATCCAGAGAGACGGAGAGGTCAGACCCCCTCGAGCCGCAGCTCCAGCCGGCGGCGGCCCGCGGGGGTGGGCGCGGCCTGGAGGAGCGCGGCCTGCTCTTCGGCGGAGAGGCGGCGGGTGTCCGCCAGCGTGCCGAGGCACCAGGAGCGGTCGCCGGGGGACTGGAGCGCATCCAGCAGGGAGAGCGCGTCCGCGGTGCGCTCCGGAGCCCCGGCCTCGATGAGGTCGATCAGGACCCGCCGCCGGGCCCAGCCATCCGGAAAAGCTTCCAGGATGCCCCGCAGCTCCGCGGGGGAGAGGCGGCGGACCTCGGCGATCCGGTGCCGGAGGAGACGGAATCGAGGGGTCAGGGCCGGCACCGCTGACAAGGCCTCGGCCAGAGCGCCGCGGGAGGGGGCAGCCTGCTCGCGGGGCGGCTCGGGAGGTTTGGCCGGCGGAGCCGGAGCGGGAGCCGGCTTCGGGGGCTCCTTGACCGTAACAGGGGGAGCAGCCGGGGCCGGAGCCGGGGGAGCGGGAGCCGGCGGAGCCACCGCAGGAGACTCGGCCGGCTTGGGAGGAGCCGGAGCGGCCTCGCGCAACGGCCAGCTCGTGGCCGGCTTCACCGTGACCGGAGGAGGCGGCGGTTTCGGCGGTGTCAGCGACGGAGGCGCTGGCTGCTTTCCGGGTCCGGTCAGCGCCGACTCCAGCGCCTTCAATCCCTGGCTTGCCACCTGGGCCCGCTGGCGGGGGTCACGCATCTTGGTGGCGAGCGACTTCAGTGTGCCCGGATCCACCTTCTGCAGGTTGTTGAGGGTCCCCATCAGCTCGGCGGGGGGCGTGGTCCCCTGGTGGGCGGCGATGGCTTCCACCAGGTCGTCGGCCCCGTCCAGACCGATCTGGGCGGCGATGGTGAGCCGCTGCTCGCGCGGGAGGCTGCGCAGCGCCCGCCAGGCCCGGGCCACGACCCGCACCCTCGCCAGCGGCGACTTGGCGCCGCGGAGCTGGGCGAGCAGCTCCGCGCCGAGGTTCGGAGGTGTCTGGGGGGCTGCCATTCAGGCCCCCTTCAGGTCCTCGGGGAGGGCGGGTTGGCTGGCGGCTCCACCACGACCTTCTTGACCATCGTTTCGGAGACCGCGCCCGGCAGCTTGGAGATGTCCTGCAGGAAGCCTTTCAGGTTGACCCCGGCGAGCTGCTCCATGATCGGGGAAAGCTGGGAGAGCACCTGCACCACGTCCTGGCTCAGCTTGGAGGCGCCAGTCCCATCCCCATTGTTGCCGTTGCTGATGATCGTGGTGGTGCCGGCCCGGGAGAGCGGCTCGGAAATGGCCGCGGCGATCTCGGGCAGCACCTTGAGCGCTTCGATCGAGAGACCGGCCTCGTTGTAGAGCTTGAGGGCTTCGGCGAGCAGCCGGCGGGCGCTCGCTTCGGCCTCGCCCTTGGCCTGGATCGCCTCGGCTTCGGCGAGACCGATGTTGCGACGCATCACCGATTCGGCCTCGGCCTTGGCGAGACCCTCGGCCTTGACCGCCTGGGCCGCCTCCTCGCGCCGCTTCCTCTCGGCCGCGGCCTGGCGCTCGACGCGGTACTGCTCGGCGTCGGCGTTCCGCTCGGCCTCGTACTTCTTCGCGTCGGCCTGCTCGCGGATGGTGGCGTTGAGCTCCAGCTTGCGGCGCCCGACCTCCTTGTCCGCGATCGTGATGTCCTGGACCTTCATCTCCATCTCGCCGGCCTTCGTGGCCTGAGCGCGGGCGACGTCGACCTCCTTCTGGATCGAGGCCTTCTTGAGCGAGAGGCTCTTCTCGGCGTCGGCGATCTCGGTGTCCACCGCGAAGCGCTTCTGCTCCTTCTGCTGGCGGGCGGACTCCTCCTCGACCTTGGCCTCGCGGTCGGAGACGGCGGTGGCGATGCGGGCGTTCTTGAGCGCCTCCTGGATCTTGGGCTGGCCGAGCGAGTTGAGATAGCCCTCGGCGTCCTGGATCTCCTGGAACACGAAGGACTTGAACTCGAAGCCCATGCCCTCGAGGTCGAAGTGGGCCTCCTCCCGGACACGCTCCTGGAACCGCTTCTGGTCCTTGTAGAGCTCCTCGAGGGTGAGGGTGCCGATGATGCCGCGCAGGTGACCCGCGACGGTCTCCTTGATCGTCGCCTTTACCTCTTCGACCGGCACGCCGAGGAAGCCTTCGGCCGCGCTGCGGATGAAGTTGATGTCGCCCCGGATCTTGACCTGGGCCACGGCCTTGACGTTGATCGGGATGCCCTGGGAGGTGTAGACGTGCTGCAGGTCGATGTCCAGGGTCATCATGCGCAGGGACAGGATCTTGTGCTGCTCGAACGCGGGCCAGACGATGGTGCCGCCGCCGCGGACGATGCGGAAACCCTCGATCGCCCCCTTCTCATCCCGCACCTTCTGGCCCAGCAGCTTGCGGCGGCCATAGACGATGAGGGCCTCGTCCGGGCCGGCCTTCTTGTAGAGCATGCGAATCAGCATGTAGACAAAGATGAAGATCAGGAACAGGCCTAACGCCAAGCCGATCAGGGACAGGGAGGAAAAGATTTCCATGGTGCTACCTCTTTCGTGAAAGGACAGAAAGATCCTACCACGGAAGGGGGAGGGCTACCGGCAGAACCGGAAGTGCGACGCGAACCTCCGGATCTCCTCCGGGTCCGCGTTGGTGCCGGTGACGTCCAGCTTTTCGGCGGGCTCTCCGGGCTTGGGGTCGGGGCCGAACCAGAGGCCGAAGCGGACGCGCTCGTCCTGCGGGCAGTCGATCATCATCATGGTGGTGATCCCCTCGATCTCGCGCTCGTTGTGGTTGACCTTCCCTCGGCTCGAGGTGTAGAGGATCTTCTGGCCGGCCGTGTCCACCTCTCCGCGGCGGAGGACCTGCCCGGCGTCCACGTCGGTGTTCCCCTTGATCCACTCGGGCTGGTCGACCTTGCCTTCCATGTAGTCCCGCATCTCCTTCTCGTCCCCGATCCGCCCCATCTTGAAGTACATGAAGCCTCGCTCCCTGAAGCCCTCGTGGTCGTCGGGTTTGGCTCCGGGGGGCGGCGGGTTGTCTCCGATCATGGCCATGTCCATGACGAAGGGGATGGAGATACCTCCCAGGGGGTAGTAGCCCTCGGGCAGCTTGTCGTAGACGAGCACCTCGCGGGCCTTCTCCTCCCGCGCCTTGGGGTCGGTCCAAGTCTTCTCGATCTCCTTGCCCTTGCGGTAGGCGAACCAGGTCATGGCGGAGAAGCCGGCCATGGCCAGGATCACCAGCCCGGCGCAGCCGCAGCCGATGTAGACCCAGGGGGAGGTCTCTTTCTTTTTGTTCGGGATGCCGGTACCGGGTTCCATGTCACATCTTCTCCGGGATGGGGATCCCCAGGAGCTCGCCCAGCGTCTCCAGGCCGCGGCGGAAGACCTGCACCGTGGCCAGGCGGGCGGCACGCACCGCCTCGTCCTTCTCCTGGAGGATCGGATGCTTGTGATAGAGCGCGTTGAACCGCTGCGCGAGGCCGAGGGCGTGCCGGGCGATCAGGGACAGCTCCAGGCTCTCGGCCCCCTTCTCCACCAGCTCGCCCGTTTCGGCCACGGCCAGGAAGAGGTCCCAGAGGTCCTCCTCGAAGACCTCGGCCGGCAGACTCGACACCTCCTCGGCGGAGACGTCGTCCGGCAGCCCCTCCTCCCGGAGGCGGCGGCGGATGTTCTTGGCCCGCACCAGGGAGTACTGGAGATACGGGCCGGTCTCCCCCTCGAAGCTCAGGGCCTCGTCGAAGTCGAACGCGATCACCCGGTTGGTGGTCGCCTTGACCATGAAGAAGCGGAGCGCGGCCGTAGCGATCTGGAGGGCCAGGGTGTCGAGGTCCGCGTCCGAGAGCTCGCGGTTGCGCTTGGAGATCTCCTCCCGGCTCTTGGCGAAGAGCTGGTCCATCAGGTCGTCGGCCTTGACGCCGATCCCCTTGCGGCCGGACATCTCCAGGGACTTCTCCTCCTCCCCCTCGGTCACATAGCCGAGCAGGCGGGCGGTGGCGGAGGAGAGCGAGACCATCTCGTACGCGAAGTGGACGGAGCGGTCGGCCTCGGCCGGGTGCCCCAGGGACTGGAGGCCCGCCCGGACGATCTTCTGGAGGTAGCTCTGCCGGGCGTCGATGACGTTGATCACCCGGTGGGCGCGGCCGAAGACCGGGTGCCCCTCGACCCCGTCGCCCGTGGTCTCCCAGACCCCCTCCGGCTGCCAGAAGCGGTAGCCGAAGTCGAGCCCGAGGAGGCCGAACTTCCAGAGCTGGTAGGCGATGTCCTTGCCCACGTACGTCACCGTGCCGTCGGAGCGGACGATGACTTTGTCCGGGTCCTCCAGGCCGGCGAACTCCTCGCTCTGGGAGAGGGGCATGACCCAGCACCCCTTGTTCTTCCCCTCCTTTTCCAGGCGGACGGCGCCGCTCTCCTTGAGCAGCTCGAACGCCTTGGCGAAGAAGTTGAGCCCCAGGATGTCGCTCTCCCGGGTGAGCAGGTCGTAGTTGATGTCGAGCCGGCGCATGGTGGCGAGGTGGCGGCCGACGATCCGCCGCGCCACGAAGCGGCCCAGCTCCGCCCGCTCGCCCTGGACGATCTCGAGCTCGTGCAGGGTCGCCCGCCGCAGCTTCTGGCGCTCCGGGTCCTCCTCGTACCAGCGGCCGACCTCGCTGTAGAGGTCCCAGCAGTAGAAGTCGAACGGCTCGGGGACCGCCGCGACCTCTTTCTTCGACATCCCCCGCAGGTCGGCGAAGCCCACGATCACGTCCGCGAGCTGGACGCCGGTGTCGTCGATGTAGTTCTGAATTTCTACGGGGTAGCCCAGGCTCTTCAGGGCCCGGCCCAGGACGTCGCCGAGCACGGCGTTGCGCAGGTGGCCGATATGGGCCGCCTTGTTCGGGTTGATGTTGGTGTGCTCGATGATGACTTTGCCTGCGCGCGGCTCCCCGGGCAGGAGCGGCGCCTCCAGGAGCTGGGCGGCCAGGACCGGACGGTCGAGGTAGAAGTTCAGGTAGCCCGCGCCCTGGATCTGGACATCGCGGACGATGTCCAGCGGGAGCGTCCGGCGGATGGCCGCGGCCAGTTCCTCGGCGATGGCACGGGGGTTGCGTTTCAGTACACGGGCAAGTTGCATACCGGCCGGGGAGGCCAGGTCGCCCAGCTCGCGCCGGGGCGGAACCTCCAGGACCGGACGGTGATCGACGCCGAAAGTCTCCCGGATGGCCCGGGCGATCTCTCCGGCCAGTTGGGCCTTCAATTCCGTCCACATTGCGGGCAGGAGTCTACACTAGGAGAATAGAGAGGGCCGCCACGCGCCAGGCAGGCGGCCAGGAGGAACCATGCCTGTCAAGGATTCCACGAGGCCCTTGATATCATCCTCGCCGAGAGGAGACTCCAAGGAGCCGATGACCGATAACAAGCTGACGGTGACGATGGACCAGACCCAGCTCGAGATCCTGGAGGGGGACATCACCGACCAGGACGTGGACGCGATCGTCAACCCTGCCAACGAGCAGCTCCAGCTCGGGGGAGGGGTGGCGGGCGCCATCCGCGAGAAGGGCGGCCCCTCGATCCAGGAGGAGTGCAACCGCATCGGCGGCACTCCGGTGGGGACGGCGGTGATGACCGGGGCGGGTCACCTGAAGGCCCGGAGGGTGATCCACGCCGTGGGTCCCCGCATGGGAGAGGGGGACGAGGACAAGAAGCTCGCCTCGGCCGTGCGCGCCGCCCTGGCCCTGGCCGACCGCCGCGCCCTGAAGTCCATCGCCCTGCCGGCCATCTCCACCGGCACCTTCGGATTCCCCATGGACCGCGCCGCGAGGATCATCCTCACCGAGATCCAGCGCTTCCTCCAGGGAGGCACCAAGCTGGACAAGGTGGTCATCGCCCTGCACGGCGACGACGCGTTCCAGATCTTCAAGAAGGAGCTGCGGCGGGGGTTCCGCTAAGGTTGATCCCATCCCCTCTCTCCCCGGCCCTCTCCCCCGCCTGCGCGGGGAAGAGGGAGCCCCCCACCCGTTGGCTAGGCTACGAAATAGGCGCTGGCCCGGATCTGCAACCGCGCCCGCGGCTCGAAGCCGCTGCCCACCACCGCGAAGGCGCTGGAGCTGCCCAGGACCGGCAGCACGATCCAGCCGTCGAAGCTGTCGCCGCCGGCATAGGGGGGGACGACCGGCTCGATCTCCGCGATCTTGGTCCAGTGCTCCTCGTCCGGGTCGAAGGAGGCGCGCAGCTCCACGTAGGCGCGGTCGAGGTCGATCGTGCGCTGCCCCGAGGGGTGCCAGATCGAGAAGACGAAGCGCACCTCGTCGTAGGAGCTCGTCCCGAGGAAGGCCTTGCCGGCCACCGCCAGGGGGAAGGTGAACGAGCCCTGCGAATCGGTCGCGTAGATCTCCGGGGTGGCGTCGAAGACCACCTGCCGGGGAGGTGTCGAGCTCATCTCTCCTCCTTTCCAGTGACCTGCGCCATCGCGAGGGCACGGGCGATCCGGCCCCGGGTCTCCTCGTCGTCGGCTCCCAGCAGCGGCGCACCCATGCCGAAGGCCACGGCCCCGGCGCGGGCGTAGTCGTTGATGTCGTCGACGCCGAACCCTCCCCCCGCCAGCATGGGGATGTCCCCAAGGGGCTGGCGCAGGACGGAAAGGTAGGACGGGCCGCCCACGGGGGGCAGCGGGTAGACCTTGACGATGTCGGCGCCCAGCTCGTGGGCCGCCACCACCTCGGTCGGGGTCAGGGCGCCCAGGATCAGGAAAAGGCTTGCCCCCCGGGCGATCCGCGCCACGTCGGAGCTGACGTTCGGGCTGACGATGAACTCGGCGCCCGCGGCGACCGCCTGGCGGGCGCGCTCAGCGGTGGTGACGGTCCCCATGCCGAACCAGGGTGGGCCGCCCAGGCCTCTCTGGGCCAGCAGCTCCCGGGTCAGCCGGGGGGCATCGGGGACGGTGAAGGTGACCTCGACCAGCTCGATCCCGGAGTCGGCGAAGAGGCGGGCCTGGCGCGCGGCCTCTTCATAGGACTGCGTGCGGACCACGCCGACAACGGGAGCGCGCTGGAGGCTCAGAGCGACCTGCGGGCGGATTTCGACGGTTGTAGTCATGCGGGCGGGAGTTTATCATCCTCTCGCGCAACGGCCCGAGACGGGTGGAAAGCCCGTGCTTCGGATGGCAATCGCTTCCCCCCGGGGTATGATGCTCGTGGGAACCGGGGCTCTCTCGCTTCCCTTTGGAAGCAAAAGACCAGATGGCAGTGTCCGATCAGCCAGTAGGTAGGGAGTCCATAGATGAGCTCCTGCGGCGGTTGCGCCCCAGGTTGAAGCAGGTTCTTGGTCGCTACCGCATCCCGGCGCACGATGCGGAGGACCTGATCCAGGAGGCCCTCGTCTCCACGATTCAGAAATGGGAGACGATCCAGGACCCCGAGGCCTGGCTCCTGGTGACCCTGCGCAACCGCTGTGTTGTCTATTGGCGCAAGCGGCGCAACTCGCTCTACAACTCGGTGGACACCGCCATCCTCGAGCTCCTGTCCGAGCCCGTGGCCGCGCCGCAGGAGCGCGCCGAGCTGCTCTGGGACTTGAACAGCCTCCTCGAGGACCTGCCGCCGCGCTGCCGCAAGCTCCTCCAACTCCGCTACGGCCTCGGCTACGACTCGTCCGAGGTGGCCGAGAAGATGGGCTATCACCCCTCCAGCGTCCGCAAGGTCGCCCGCCGGTGCATGGCCGCGCTCACCTACCAGATGGTCACCCGCGGGTTCACGCGGGACAGCTTCTAGCTTTCTTTCCGCTCCAGAGCCCGCTGAGCCCGCCGGCAGATCCCCCGGAGGATCGCCACGTCGCGGCTGTTTGGAGCCGCCCGGGCCGCGAGCCTCCTCAGGTCGCGCAGCACCCCCTCGAAGCTGTCGTCGCGGTCGAAGCCGATCCGGTGGAGGACGTCCGTGGCGTGGTCGAAGAGGCCGTCCACTTCCGCGGACGTGGCGGGCGGATCGGGATGGCCGACCGTGGCGGGCGGGGGGAGCTCGCCGCGGGACCCCCGGAAGATATAGAGCTCGTAGGCCAGGATCAGCACTGCCTGCGCCAAGTTGAGCGTGGGCTGGACCGGCGAGCAGGGGATGGTCACCAGCACGCTCGCCAGGGACAAGTCGTCGTTGGTGAGCCCGCCCACCTCGGGTCCGAAGACCAGGGCTGTAGGGGTATCGGGAGGATCCTGGACCAACCAGGCGGGCAGCTCTTTGGGAGAGAGCAGCGGCACGTCCCAGCGGCGGTCCCGCGCCGAGGTGGTCCCCACCACCCTCCGAAACGGGGCGAGGGCCTCCCGCAGGGTCGGCTTCCGCTCGCAGGCGTCGAGCACGTGCTTCGCCCCCACCGCGAAGGCCGTCGCCACCCTGCCGATCGCCGGCGCCGGCTCGACCAGGATCAGGCGGTCGAGCCCCATGTTCGCCATGGCCCGGGCTGCCGACCCGACGTTGCCTTCTTCCCGGGGGTGGACCAGGACGACCGCCGTGCTCATGGCCGGAACTGTACCTCTTCCTTGACAGCTCGGTTGCCGGAGGCTAGTTTCAGCCAAACTTCCCCGGGAGGGAGCGATGAGCCCGAATTCTCACGTGCGTGCCTACCTGATCTTCACCGGGAGCGGACCGATCCTGGTGCTCTCGACCTACCCCGAGCTGACCGACGAGCGTCTGATCGGCAAGCTGCGCTACAAGGGGATCGACAAGTTCATCGCCTACGAGGTGGACCTCGACGCCGTCCGCGCCCGCTACGAGCACTCCTTCGTCAACGTCTCCAAGGACCTGGAGACGGAAGAGGACATCCGCGTGCTCGACTTCAACGGCCACCAGATCATGGCCAACTTCTCCCTCGACTCCCTGGGGGAGCCGATCAAGTTCGGAGGCTAGCGGAAGTCCTTGAGGTCATACCCCAGCCGGGCGAACAGGCGGTACACCCGGGGGATGGGTAGGCCGACCACGTTCGAGTAGCTCCCCTCCACCGCCTCCACGAAGAGCGATCCCAGGCCCTGGATGGCATAGGCCCCGGCCTTGTCCATGGGCTCTCCAGTGGCGACGTACCAGTCCACTTCGGCGTCCGAGAGGGGCGCGAAGCGGACGCGGGTCTCGTCCACCTCGGCCAGCCTTCGGTCCCCTTCCTCCAGAGCGATGCCGGTGAGGACGGTGTGGTCCCGTCCGGAGAGGAGACGGAGCATGCGGCGGGCATCGTCCTCGTCCCGGGGCTTGCCCAGGATCTCGCCGTCCACCACCACCGTGGTGTCCGCGGCCAGGACCAGCTCCCCCGGCTCGATCCGGGCAGCGGCTTTTTCGGCAGCGAGGCGCAGGACGTAGGCCCACGGAGGCTCTCCAGGCCGCAACGACTCGTCCAGGTCCACGGCCCGGACCGTGAAGCGGACACCGAGGCCCTCCAGCAGCTCGCGCCGCCGGGGGGAGCCCGAGGCGAGAACCAGCTTCGGCAGTTGACTCAGGGGTAATAACCCCGCACGGTCTTGGCTTCCATCCCCGGCTTCGAGACCTTCACCTCGACGGCGCGGAACTTGTCGTCGCGGCCCGGGTTCGAGGACTGGTAGGCCAGCAGGTACTGCGAGCGCAGCTCCTTCTCCACGGTCTCGAAGACCTTGTCCAGCTCGCCGGTCACGCCGATGAAGAAGG
>Ga0190265_10000362_pt1 | contig 34537 bp, 23 predicted proteins | sample Popmic124T_FD_133135 | JGI IMG/M metagenome (GOLD analysis project Ga0190265, IMG submission 133135) | Populus adjacent soil microbial communities from riparian zone of Indian Creek, Utah, USA - 124 T | ecosystem: Environmental > Terrestrial > Soil > Riparian zone | place: USA: Utah | collected...
GAGCAGTGGGGCTACTTCGCCGCGGGATCGATCATCGCGGCGATCCCGGTGGTGGTCCTGTTCCTGTTCCTGCAAAAGTACCTGGTCTCCGGCCTGACCGCCGGGGCCGTGAAAGGTTGAGTCCCAATTGAGTCCCAAGAAGGAGGTTCATTCATGGATAGGAAGCTTTTCATCGCGAGTATCGCGGGCGTGGCCCTGCTCCTGCTGGCAGGCACCGCCTCTGCCCAGAAGGTCTCGTTCAAGGATCCGACGGGCGACGACAACGGTCCGGGCAACTACACCTACCCGACCGACGGCGTCTACAAGCGCGGCTCCTTCGACATGACCGGCTTCGACGTCGAGGCCAAGGGCGGCAAGGTCGACTTCGACGTGACCTTGAACTCGCCCCTGGAGGACCCGTGGCGCATGGGCGGCGGCTTCTCCACGCAGATGGTCTTCATCTTCATCGACAACAAGGACGGCGGGTCCAACGAGGGCGTGCCCGGCACCAACATCAGCTTCGCGCCCGGCGACGAGTGGGATTACCTGGTGATCCTGTCGCCGCAGCCGCCGGGCACGGTCAAGAACGAGGTCGGGGCCAAGATGGCAAGCCGGCAGTCGTCGGTGATCGTGCCGAGCCGCACCAAGGGCGCCGGCCGGACTCTGTCGGCCACCGTCGGTCTCGACGAGCTGGGCGGCGGTGATCCCACGACCTGGGGCTACCAGGTGGTCGTGCAATCCAACGAGGGCTACCCCGACAAGACCGACCTGCTCACCCGCAAGGTCAACGAGTACGAGGGCCAGCACCGCTTCGGCGGCGGCACCGACACCGACTGCGACCCGCACGTGATCGACATCCTGGCGGCCGACGCCGCGACCCAGCACGCCATGCTCAAGTACGAGTGCAATCCGGACGGCAGCGCCAAGCAGATGGCCACCCTCAAGATGGTCACCAAACAGTGAGCTGAAGCCGACCTTTCAGAGAGAGGAGACCTTTTCATATGAGATGCAACAGGGGGTTCGCGATCGCTCTGCTCGTTGCCGCGGCAGCGTTGGCATCCTGGATGCCGGCGCACGCCGCGGACGGGCAGACGCTGCTGATCACGGGCGAGGACTACACCAAGTGGCTGTGGGGCACCCAGCGCACGGATGGCAGCCTCTACAACTTCACCACCATCCCGAACGAGGGCTACGGCGACAACGGCCAGGGCACGGAGATCAACCTGCTGCTGGCCTCCAAGCCCAGCCGCTGGGTCGAGGTCACGGGGCGCATCCAGTCGCGCTTCAGCCAGAACCAGTGGACCAACTTCGGCGGCTTCGGCGGCCGCAACCCGGCCTTCGAAGACCCTCCGGGTCCGCCCTGCGTGGGCGGCGACTGCGGCGAGTTCGATCCGCGCTCGAACGAGTACATCAAGATGCGCGGCCTGACCGCCCGCTTCACCCCGGGCTTCAAGCTGCTCGACTCCGCGACCATCGGCTCGACCGACCTCGGCATGTACGATCCGTTCACGATCGGCAAGATCCGCTACATCGACCGTGACAACGCCAAGGCCATCCTCTTCCAGGGCGCCCTCGGCGGCCGCGCGCTCGGTTACGACCTGATCCGCGTCTCCCTGCCGCGGCTCTTCGCCGGCCCGAACTTCAACACCGGCGACTACACCGCCGCCGACGGCGCCTACGGCCTCCAGCTCCGGGCCACCCCGAGCCAGTACTTCGACATCAGCGGCATCATCGAGCTGGTGAGCGACATCGAGGTGGACGTCACCGACCGCGACTTCGACGACGGCCGCGACGTGGACTCCCGGTACAGCAACGACGTCTACGGTCTGAAGTTCGGGGTCCATCCCGGCGGCATGTTCGATTTCCGGGCCGCGGCCTACCACTCCAAGTCCGAGTCCAACCCGGTCTTCGGCACTCCGACCGGCTTCGGCACGTCCGGCTTCTCGCCGGTCCCGGCCGGCGACCTCGACGACGAGGCCTTCAAGGTCAACGCCGACATCAACGATCCGTTCGGCGTGGGCCTCTCCTTCAACGTCGAGTACTTTGACATCGGCGCGGCCTACACGTCGGTCCTGGCCGCCCGCCGCGAGGTGGACGTCCTCCTGACCGAGGGCCACGACGGCGCCTGGGCCTTCCCCGGCCCTGACAACTCCGCCTTTGGAGTCTTCGCGGGCAACCCGACCCGGATCGGCTACGGCGGCTGGCAGGGTCCGGCCCAGCAGGTCGCCACGATCAACGTGGACAACGAGTTCACCGACTTCGACGAGGCCATGGCCGAGACAGTCATCGGCTGGAAGGGCATCACCGTCACCCCGGTCTGGACGCTCGGCGACCTCGATCTCTCGGCCGAGGTCTCCCTGATCGACTACAACACCAACTGGCAGGCCTGGGACCAGCCGAACCGGCCGCTCGACCAGTCGCCCTATCCGAACTTCGAGTCAGACGCCGGTGTCGGCTCCTACCGCAACGCCTACGCTCCCTTCCAGGACAAAGAGACTCAGATCGCGCTCCTGCGGGCCAAGTACCTGCTGGACGTGGGCACGGGCCTGGAGCTCTTCGGCAAGATCAAGATGATCGACGAGCAGGACGACCGCATGAACAACGCGCGCTTCCTGCCCTACAACCCCGACGGGACCGTCCGCTTCTACTCGCCGGGCAACTCATCCTCATCGATCTACTCCAACCCGCCGACCATCACGGTCAACGGCGTCACGGGCTTTCAGTGGAAGCCGTTCGACAGCCTCAGCGACGACGACCGCGATATGGACTACCGGCTGCTTCAGATCGGCGCCGGCTACCAGCTCACGGACAACCTCTACAGCTCGCTCACCTACGAGAACTACGACATCGATCTCCAGGACGGCAACACGGCCTTCCAGGCCTACCAGCTCCACAACATGTCCTCGGGCCAGCACGACAAGAACAAGCTGATCCTCTACGGCCGCTACGTCATCGGCGGCGCCGAGTTCGGCGGCAGCTACGAGTACAACTGGGGCGAGTTCGATCCCGATTTCGGCGGCGGGTTCGTCACCCAGTTCGCGAGTGAAGAGATCGCGAACAACTTCGGCGTGCCGGTCGGCTCGCCGGGATTCAGCGGCCGTTTCGGCGGCTGGAACAGCCTGATCACGCGCGACTTCACGCAGCAGCGGTTGAAGGTGTTCATGAAGGTGCGGTTCTAGACATGAAAAAGGTTTTCCTTCTGCTTCTCGTCCTTCTCGTTTGGGCCGTCTCCGCCTTGCCGGTCTCCGCCGGCAAGGCGATCTTCACCCTCGGCGATCCGCGGGGGGACGATCACGGCGACGGCAACCTGGTCTACCCGTTGAACGACGAGCTCGACCCCGGGGACCTCGACCTGATCTCGCTCGAGGCCGAAGCCGAGGGGGACGGGACGATGTTCGAGGCCACCTTCGCCAAGCCGGTGCGTGTGCCGGGGAGGCAGGTGATCGACGGCCTGGGCACGTCGCTCGACACGGTCGCCCGCTTCGGCTTCTACACGATGAACCTGGACATCTACATCGACACCGACCGGGTGCCCGGCTCGGGCGCGGTCTCGACCCTGCCCGGCCGCCTGGCCACGGTCGACCCGGGGAGCGCGTGGGAGAGGGCCATCATCCTGACGCCGCGTCCGCATGAAGCGCGGGCCGAGCTGAAGCGGATGATGAGCCGGGCCATCAAGGACGAGATTCGGAAGGAGGACAGCACCCTGGAGGAAGACCAGGCCGCGGCCATGCGGGAGCAGATCCCGGTGGACGTGGAGGAGCGGATCTTCTTCCCGACCCGGGTGAAGGTGAGGGGCAACCGGATCAGCTTCTTCGTGCCCGGTGGATTCCTGGGCGGCCCGGCGAAGGATTCCTGGAGCTACGTGGTGGCCGTATCCGGCGCCAACGTGCTCCAGTCCTTCGACATCAACCGCGCCCTGGGCCGGCAGACCGGGAAGGAGGAGGCCTTGATGATCCTCCCGATCTCGCCGGGCAAGTGGACCGACCGCTTCGGAGGCGGCCGGGAGAATGCCGAGATCCAGCCTCCGCTGGTGGACATCCTCGTGCCCGAGGGCCGCAAGCAGGAGAACGTGCTCGGCGAGTTCAACCAGAGGCGCAAGGAGACGGTCGTGCTGCCGGGAGTGGTGCCGGCCAAGTAGAATTGAGAGAGCGCGGAGGGTGAGGTTCTACCTCACCCTCCAAGCCGCGCTCGCTCCCGCCGGCAGGCTCACCTTCCACCCCTCCTCCCCCTGCAGGATGACGATCCCCTCCATCGTCGTGAAGAGCGACTCGAAGCCGTTCTCCTCCACCGGATAGGGTCCTGCCAGCGCTGCGTCGGCGCCCAGGTTGTGGACCACCAGCACCCGCTCGCCCTGATGCTCGCGGATGAAGGCGAGCACCGGATTGCTTTCGATCCCCGAGGTGAGCAGCTTCAAATCCCCCTGCCTCAGAGCCGTTGAGGATTTCCGCGCCTGGATCAGCTTCCGGTAATGGGAGAGGAGCGAGTTGGGATCGCCGGTCTGGGCCGCGACGTTGGCGGTCTCCTGTCCCGGGGCGAACTGGAACCAGGGCTTGCCCGTGGTGAAGCCTCCGGCAGGAGACGAATCCCAGGGCATGGGGGTGCGCTTGTGCTCGTCGTTGCGCTCCGGACCGTTCCGGAGCGCGATCTCCTCCCCGTAGTAAAGGAAGGGGGCGCCGGGCAAAGTCAGGAGGACGGCCGCAGCGCTGCGCAGCTTCACAAGGTCGTTGTTCAGGACCGTGGCGATCCGGGTCTGGTCGTGATTGGTGAGGAAGGGCGCGTCCAGAGCCCCGGCGGGATAGAGCTCCTGCATCTCCTCGATCTTGCCCGCGATGCCCGCCGCCTCTCCATCCCGCACCCCATTGAGGATCTCTTCGGCGAGCGGGAAGTTGAAGTTCATGGGGAGCTCGGCGAAGTACTGGGCGATGGCGGGCGTCGTGGTCCAGTTCTCGCCGACCAGCACGGCCCGCGGGTTCACCCTGCGGACGTGCTCTCCGAACTCTTTCAAAAAGACGTGCGTCTCGGGCTGGTCGTTCTGCCCCTCGCCGGGTCCGTTCGCGAACAGGTGGCGGGTGGCGTCAAGCCGGAAGCCGTCCACGCCGCGCGAGATCCAGAGCCCGGCCAGCCGCTTCATCTCCTCGCGCACGGCGGGGGTCGAGAAGTTGAGGTCGGGCATGCCCCCCCAGAAGACGCCGTAGTAGAAGGCCCCGTTCTTCTCGTGCCACGTGCGGTTGGACCCGCCCCACGGCTGGGTCCACCCGGGATCGTCCGCCCGCCAGACGTACCAGTCCCGCTTCGGAGAAGTTGGGGAGGAGGCCGACTCCACGAACCAGGGGTGCTGAGCGGAGCTGTGGTTCATCACGAAGTCCACGATGACCCGGATGCCCCGCCTGTGAGCCTCGTCGAGCAGCCTTTGGAAGTCCTCCGCGGTGCCGTACTCGTCGTCGATCCGCTCGTAGTCCACGGTGTCGTACCCGTGGTAGCTCGGGGACTGGAAGACCGGCATGAGCCACAGGGCGTCCACCCCCAGGTCCGTGGAGGTCTTGGGGTCGCCATCGTTCAGGTAGTCGAGCTTGGACGTCAGGCCGCGGAGGTCGCCCACGCCGTCGCCATCCGAGTCGGAGAAGCTGCGGACGAAGACCTCGTAGAACACGGCTCCCCGGGCCCAGTCGGGCTCGGCGGGAGCGGATTCCTGGCGGGCAGGCGGGGGGGAGCCGGCGCAGGCGGACAGGAGAGAGAAGAGGACGAGGACCAACAGCCGGGAGGACTTCATCTATCTGGGTCTCCTCTCCAGTTTTCTGAATAGTGACGCAGTTTCACGTGTTGGGCGAGCGGTAATAAACAAACAGGATCTGAACGGGTCCCAGTAAATGGCTGCGTTCTCTGCTTTTCGAACCAGTACGTAGCCTCAGTTCCCTTCCGCTGGGCCGCTTGGATCGACCGGCTGAATCAGGGAAGCACTGACAACCTACGGGCTTCTAAAGTCCCTTTCGACGTCCAAGGAGGCAGACACCCATGAGATCGCCGTTCAGGATCTTAACCCTCCTCTTCATCTCCCTCTACCCCTGGCTTGGCTCGCTCCCCTCGCGAGCCCAGAGCCAGGTGGGCATCCCCTTCGAGAAGCAGCAGGGTTTCATCCTCGGCTTCGCCCCTCCGTACGCTCGTATGAGCCTCGACCTGGAAGACAGCACTCTCTCCTCGGACGGGACCGTCGAGGTGGAGCTTGCTCCGGGAGCGGCCTTCACTACCCGCAAGGGAACCCCGGTCGACCGCTCGGAGCTCCGGCCGGGTCTCGAGGTGAGCCTCGCGGGAGAGAAGCTTGGCAAACGGCTCGTGATCCAGAGCGTAAAGGTGCTGACGGAGATCGAGGACCGCAAGGTGAAGATCTCCGGAGTCTTCGAGAAGCTGCGGGGGAGGGTCGCGACCGTCGGAGGGCAGCTCGTGACCCTCCGCGAAGGGGTGGCCGTCTCGGGGAACCGCGAGTGGAAGGGGAAGTCCTTCGCCTCCTTCGACGATATGATGCTGGGCTCCTTCGTCGAGATCCAAGGAGTGCGCGGAACCGACGGGCCGACTGTCGCAACCCGGGCGGAGACATGGCCCAACCTCTACACCGAGGTCGAGGACGAGATGCTCGGCCAACTCCGTCAGGGACTGGTACTGCCTGCGGGCAACCAGCTCGCGGGGGGCAGCGTTCAGATCGGCGGGCAGGAGTTCCGGCTCGTCCGGGACCTCAAGGTCCAGACCTACGTGACCCGCGTCGGGCTCAAGCTGGTTCCCGCCCACCTGCGCAGCCTCCCCGCCGACGATCCGGGGAGGATCACGTTCCGGTTCTATGTGATCGAGGACCCGACCTTCAACGCTTTTGCCTATCCTGATGGCTCGGTGTTCGTCCACACCGGCCTCCTCGCCCTCATCGAGAACGAAGCCCAACTCGCCGCCGTGCTCGGCCATGAGATCGCCCATGTCACCCACGAGCACGGGCGGCAGCAGTACCAGGCCGGACAGCGAATCGAGACCGGGAAGAAGGCCGCCAAGATCGCCGGCAGGGCAGCCGAGATGCTGGGCAAGGTCAACCCCTTTAAAAAGGAGGTTGTAATCGCGGGCAGGGAGGTCGGCCTCGAAGACGCGATCGAATTCGGGACTGGCCTGTTTTCAAACATCTACAGCCGGGACATGGAGAACCAGGCCGACCGCGTGGGGCTCTTCTACATGTACGACGCGGGTTACGACCCCCGGGAGGCTCCCAGGGTCTGGGGCGCGATCGTCGACCAGATCGGCCGGCAGAACCGGGTCGAAGTGGCGGTTAGCAAGGCCCGGACGTTCCTCTACTCCTCTCATCCAGAAGCGCGGGCCAGGTTGAGCAATCTCAATCGCGAGATCGCCCTCAACTGGTATGACGCGAATTTCAGCCAGGCTACCGTGGGCAAGCAGGGTTACAAGGACGCCATCCTCCGCCTGCGCAGCAAGTAGGAGACCGTCGGATGAAGCTCCTCGTCCTGGTCACCGCCGTCGCGCTCTCTGGTCTGCCGGCCTTCTCCCAGGCTCAGTGCGGCGATCCCCTCCGCAGCACACCGATCGCTGCGATGCCCGGCTTCCAGAAGGGCTTCAGCATCGTGGATGCGAGCCTTGCGGGAGACACTCTCTGTCTCCGGGTCATGAACCGGAAGATCCCGCGCTGGGTGGACATCTACGTGGAAGGGGTCACCGCCGGCGGAAACGTCGTGGAGCTCGCTCAGGGTACCCTGGGGCCTCCCGATACCCACCTCTTCTTCAACTATCAGGATCTCCTGGATGTGATCGATGGCACGTGGGAGGCCAGCCGCACCACGATCTATCCCCCTTTCGAGCGCGAGCCGATGGTCATACCCAACTTCTCCCGCTACGATGAGGTAAGGGTGAAGTGCTATGGGTTGGGTTTTGACAAATTGGGAGCGGTGGAGGAGAAGGACTTCTTCAAGATCCTCGTCGCGAGCACCCCTACGGTGGTGTTCGAGATCCTCTACAAGGCGGCGTCGATCGCCTCCGGCGCCAAGCTCCCAGAAGTGGAGCTCCGAGGGCGCCCCCAGGGAGACGCGATCCGCAAGTTGTCGCAGAAGCTCCTGGAACGCTACCAGCGAGTGGACACCGGCGAAGCCAGAGTTCTGTTCCAACTCTACAAGAGCGGCGAGATGTTCGATTTCGCCACGGCCCTGGTCGGCGAGGTCAAGGACGGGTTGATCGACCTCTACGCGAAGGATTCCTCTCTCGTCCACGATGCGCTCGCCGAAATGGGGCTGGACCGCAAGTACCTCCCAAAGGGCATCAGGATCGAGCAGTTCCTGCGGCTCAATCTGCTGAAGGACGTCGCCGACGGCGCCTATGCGTTGACCAAGGCGGCCCTGGCCGCCGCCCTGAGCGAGCCGGTCCTCACCTTCGTGCTGAAACCGGGCCGACCGCTGCCGATCCTCTACGTGATCGACACCTCGGGCAGCATGGGAGAAGGCGGCAAGATGGACCAGGTCCGCAGGTCGGGAGCCGCGTCTCTGCGGCAGGCCGCCGGCGAGGGGTCGAAGAGCGGCACCACGCCCGTGGTCGAGGTCATGACCTTCTCCGGAGCCTGCTCGGAAGCGAGCGCCAGGACCATCCTCCCTTTCACCACGGACCTGGGCAGAGCCCTCAGCATCTTCGAATCGGGAAGCCTGAAGCCCGGGGGCGAGACGCCGCTGCCGCAGGCCGTCCAGGTTGCGAAGCGCCGGCTCGCAACGTACCTGGACGAGCACGCCGAGGTTCCGAAGGGGCAACTCGTCATCCTCAGCGACGGGGAGAGCACCTGCGGCCCGGTTCGGCCTTCCGGGACCTGGGCCCTCCCCACCGCTGCGGACGGGACAGCCGGACAGCGGATCGAGATTCAGACCGTGGGGTTCCACCTGCAACCCGGCTCGGCGGCTGAACGCGACCTGCAGTACCTCGCCTCGGCAAACGGCGGGCGGTATTACAGCGCGGGGGACCAGCGCCGCCTCGCCCGCGTCTTCGAGAAGCTGGTCGATGCTCCCGATCCCAAGCCGCGGCCGACGCTTCCGGATCTGACGCCGGCCGCGCGGGTGATCTTCGCCGAGGGGGTGGGCGCGATCCTGACGGAGGATTTCAAGGTGGCCCGTGCCGCGTTTTCCTCGTACCTGGACGCCGGCTTGGAGGATCCCGCCGGTCACTACAATCTCGCCCTCACCCTGGAGGCCACAGAACGCTACCTGGCCGCGGCGGGCCACTACGAGCGCTATGCGGCACTGGCTTCGGCGGTGCCCGACGCCGAGGCGGCCCGCAGGAAAGCGCAACGCATGCGTGAGGACCGGGAAGACCACCTTGCCTACCAGGTGCGGCTCCTGCGCAGCGACCTCAGCTACCTGGAGAGCTATTACGAAAGTCTGTTCAACCGCTCGAACGACACCCTGGCCACGGAATTCGAGAGCTTTCTGCGCGAGAAGGGGGAGCACTACTCCACCCTGCCCGACGCGCTGGAGATCCGGGAGCCGTGGCTCGAGCGAGCCGCCCACGACCTCGCGAGCGGATTCGGCACGCTCGCCGAGCGCCTCGACGAACCCACCTTCGATCGCGATGCCGTGAGCCTGCTGACTGTTCCTATCGCGCAGCTCGAGGAGATCGTGGAGCGCCTGGAGGCGACGACCCGGTAGGAGAGGATGCGGTACGAGACCTTCAACCTTCAGATCCGGAAAGGGCCGGAGGGCCTCGCCGTCCTCGTCGATTCGCCCGCCGGACAGGGTGAGGGCCGGCTCGACCTGGAGCTCGTACGGACCGTCCGGCAGAGACCCGCGGCTTCGCAGGGGACGTGCACGCTGGAGGATACCGGCCGCAATCTCTTCGACGCTCTCCTGGACGATAAGGTGGCGGTGCTCTTCTACGAGAGCCTGGCGCTTCTCGGACCCTCCCGCGGGCTCCGCATCCAGCTCAGGCTCGACCTTTCCGATCCGAGCATCGCTTCTTTGGCCGAGCTCCCCTGGGAGTGCCTCTATAGCGGCCGGCTGGGTGGATTTCTGGGCCTCCGGCGCCGGACGCCGATCGTCCGCTCCGTGGCGATCCCGCGCCCGGCGCAGTCGCTCCCCGCTCCCCGGGTGCTGCGCGCCCTCGTGGTCCTCGCGAACCCGAGCAATGCCCCCGAGCTCGATCTCGCGACGGAGAGAGCCGCGATTGAGGCCGCGCTGCAGGGGACGAGCAATGTCGAGATCGACGTGCTGGAGCAGCCGACCCGCGAGACCCTGGCCGCCGCTCTCGCCGGCGCGGCCCGCGCGGGACGGCCGCACCACGTCCTCCATTTCATGGGCCACGGCTCGGTCGACGCCGCCACCGGGGACGGGCTCCTCTGGTTCGTCGGCGAGTCCGGGAGGGCGGATCCGATCCGCGGGGAGGAGCTCGTGCGCGAGCTGGCGGACTTCCCTGCCCTGCGGCTGGTCTTCCTCAACGCCTGCCAGTCGGCCCGCTCGGCTTCCGAGGAGAGCCCGTTCCGCGGCGTTGCCGCCGGCCTCGTGCGGGCGGGCGTGCCGGCGGTGGTCGCCATGCAGATGCCGGTCTCCGACAAAGCGGCCGTCGAGCTCTGCCGGGTCTTCTACCGCCGCCTCGCGGCAGGAGATCCTCTGGACACGGCCATCACCGAAGGCCGGCTGGCCCTCGACCGTCTGCGGGGAGCTGACGAGGAGTGGAGCGTCCCGGTTCTGTTTCTCCGGCTTCCGGACGGGTATCTATTCACATCCGCAGATGCCCTCCCGCATCGCTCCTTCGGTCTCCGCCGTGCCGGCCTGGCCGTGTTGGCAGCGGTGCTCACCCTTCTCCTCGGGTTGGGCTGGGCACGCGACCGCCGAGAGGCCGGGGCACGCCAGCGAATCCATCGGGGGCTCGCCCTGATGAGCGAAGGCCGGAGCGACGAGGCCCGCCATGAGCTCCTCGCAGTCCTGAAAACTGATCCAGAGAACAGCGCCGCCCACGCCAACCTTTCCATCCTGGAGGAGAACCAGGGCCGCTATGGCGAAGCGCTGGAGCACGCCCGGTCCGCCGCTGCGGCCGCTCCGGCTCAGGCCGTTCACCATTACAATCTTGGCAACCTCCTGGCTTTCCTGGGACGCGACGAGGAGGCCCTCTCCAGCCTGCACCGGGCGGTGGTGCTCGACCCCGGCCATGCGCCGGCCTGGAACGAGTTGGGGAGGCTCTATCTCCGCCTCGATCGCCCCGTCGAGGCGAAGCAGGCGCTGGAAGCCGGGCTGCGCTCTGATCCCAATCTGGCTCCTCTTCACAAGAATTTCGCTCTGGTGGACCTCTCCGAGGATCGGGCCGTCGTCGCGATCGCGAGGTTGGAGAGGGCCCTCTCCCTCTACGCTCCCGACGACACCCAGGGGATCGCCGAGACGCTGTACCGGCTGACCGAGGCCAACGTGCGAGCTGGCCGGCGCGAGGCGGCCTGCCACAGCCTCGAAAGCTTGGCGCGGCGACCGGCTGGACCCTGGATGCAGGCGGGCGTGGACCTGGCAAAACAAATCCGATGCGAGGGTGTCTCCTGAAGAGGGTCTGCAGGAGGTAACGATTCTGATGCTCCGTTCCCGTTCACTCGCTTTGACTGTGGCACTGGCAGCCGGCGCAGCCGCAGGGATATGCCCGTTGCGGGCCGCCACGCTGACAGCGGTTCTCACTCAGGTCCAGGAAAGGGTGACGGTGCGGGAGGGGGCGGTCTCGCAGCGGTCCGGCTCAGTTCCTCCCATACGCCATGCCCGGCTCCTCCAGTTGGTGCGTGAGGGCGACGAGATCCGGGTCCCCACCGGTGGCGCAGCCGTCCTCGTCTGCGCCACCGACCAGGCTGTGAGGCTGCCCGGCGGCGCTCAGCAGTCCCTCACAGAGGATCTTTGCCGCGCGGGCACTCCTCTGCCGCCGGGCACCTACCAGGATCTGGCGCCTCGGGGCGGCCGCCTGCGCAGCGTCGGTGAGGCTCTGGTGCTCGAGCGGCAGGCGCGGGCGCCGGAAGACGATGAGAAGGAATCCTCCGTTCTGCTCCGCCCGCGCAACACCATGGTCATCGAGCCGCGGCCGGAGATCGTCTGGACGAAGGATGACAGGGCCAAGAGCTATCAGATCCAGGTTCTCGGCGAGATTTCCTTCTCCCATTCGCTGGAGGCGAGCCAAGTCCATTGCGCTCCCGTCGTGGGCTCTTCGAGCAAGATCTGCTCCACGCCGTACCCGGCGGATCAGCCCGAGCTGCCGCCGGGGGGATCCGCCATTATCCAAATAACCTCCTGGTGGGAGCCGGGTCCAAGCACCGGCGCACGAAAGCCGGTCTGGGTACGGCGGCTCCCGGCGGAGCAGGCAGCCGAGGTCTCTGCCCAGGCGAAGATCCTCGCGGGCCTGCCGCTTGGCAAGGCGGCCCGACTTCTCTTGGAAGCGAACCTCTACGCCGAGAATCGGATGTACGGCTCCGCCATCGAGATCTTCCATGAGGTCCTGCTCAGCCATGACACGCCGGAGGGTCGTATCACCCTGGGAGATTCCTACGCGGTCATCGGGCTCTTCTCCCGCGCGCGCCGAGCCTACCAAGAGGCGCTGAGCGCCGATCCCGAGCCCGAGGTCCGCGCCGCCGCCACCTTCGGCTTAGGAAAGGTCGAGCACGCTCGGGGAGACTTCCGCCGCGCTCGCCAGCTCTTCCGAGAGGCGCACAAAATCTATAGCGGCCTAGGCCTGGAGGAGGAGACGACGGCGGCCGCAGAGGCGGAGGACGAGGCGAGTACGGCGATCCAGGGCGCCTTCGAGATTCTCCTCCAGACAGACCCGATGCTGGTGGACCTCGACGAGGTCGAGGGGCTGATTGTGGAGTGGACAGGAGCCCTGCGCGAAGCTGAGAAGGCAGGGGAGGAGGGGAAGCTGGCGTGGCTCCTGCGAGATCTCGGCGAGCTTCAGTGGGTGCTTGCCCAAGCCTATCGCTACGGAGCAGGGGGAGGCCTCGAGTATCGGCAGAAAAGCGAAGAGCTTCTGCGGCGTGCCCTTGAGGTCGCGAGCCGTGTGGGCGAGCCTGGCCGTGGTGTTCTGATGGACACCAAACTCCGCCTCTCCGAGGTGCTGGTGTTCTTGTCGAAGAGTGCCGACGCTCTTGCCTTGGCTGAGAAGGCGCTCCGGGAGGCCCGACGGGATGGCCCAACGGCCTCGATCGCGGCGGCGTTGCGTGCTCTCGCGCGTGTCCATATCGACCGAAAAAGCTGGCCTGAAGCGTTGCAACTTCTGGAGGAAGCCCAGCGGCTCGAGCCTGTGGATGGCGGATGGACTCTCGGCAGGGTCGAGACCCTCGCAGAGGTAGTGGACCTCCATTTCTGGAAAAAGCAACCTGACCGGGTGTGGGAACCCCTGCTCGAGGCTGCGACCGGCTGCGTCAAGCTGGGACTGCCGGGGGAGCACCGGCTCATTGGAAGGATCGCCGAGGGCTACTTCTACCTACTCAACCCGGATAAACCCTTACTGGCTAACCCTGTATTCAGGGGACAGCGACTCCGTGAGCTCGCCCGATTGCACGAAGATGACGACATCCGGCTTGTCGTCCTGCTACGGGCTTGGGCAATAGCACGAGAGCACGAGTCGGCATTCGAGCTCGCGGGCCTTCTATTCGAACGGGGGCGTCTCGAGCAGGCAGAGCGAGTCCTCTCCCAAACGTACGATCGGGTGCCGTGGATGCGTTCGAACGAGAGATGGGCTGTGCAGCTCATCAAGGCGGAGATTCTCCGCCGTAAAGGGGCGGCCGGGGAAGCCCGCGTCATACTGAAAGTGCTCCAGAATGACATTCTGTCGGCCTATTTTCCCGGGAATCCGTTCGATCGTTCCTACTGGTGGCAGCGCTCTGCCCGGAGCTTGGTTGACAGTGACGTGGACCGTTGCGACTTCGCGGCGCTCAGTGAGAGCCTGCCATCCCTCCTGCAGGCCGAGCGGACGCTCATCGACACCATGATCCGGGAGGTGAGTGAAACGCGTTTCCGATCTGTTGCGTTGGAGCTTGCTTCTGAGGACGAGCTCTTCGGGCCGGTGGTCCGTTGCGCCTCCCGCGACCAGGCCCTCCTCCGGGCAACGGTGGAGAGGCTGCTGCTGCGGAGGGAGATCTGGCGCTACCGGGCCCAGATCGTCGGCAACTCCCGTCGGTTACCTGAGCTCGCCCGCAGCGTGGAGGAGCTTCTAGAACTCCGGAAGCTACGGGCACAGCTCCGTCTACGGACGGACGACGCCGCTCTTAGCGCCGAACTGGCTAAGTTGGATATCCCCAGTACACTTTCTCCACCCGAAGGAGAGTCACCTGGCATGGTTGCCGTCGTGCAGCTCGAGTTCCAGATCGACCTGGTCGAGGACAGGCTGGCGGAATCTCTGCGGAGGGGGCGCTTCTCCGGGCAGCGGACGGAGACCACCCACCCCTGGAGCAGCTTGACACGGATGCTGGGAACCGACGGAGTCCTGGTAGGCTACCTGCCGGTGGAGGTCCCACCAGACTCGCGGCGCCTTGTCGCCTTCGTCGTGGATGGCGAGGGAGCTGTCTCCTGGGCAGACCTGGGCGACTGGGAGGTGATCCGCGGTTGTCTGGAAGGGACCTGGGCCTCTCTCCCCTCCCGGTCGGATGACGTGAAGGTGACCCTGCGCCGAGCTGGACAGCAGCTGTTTGATCCCATTGAAGCCGACCTACGGGGGAAGAGGCGCGTTTCGCTCCTTGCCAGCGGTCCGGTGCGGTTCCTTCCATGGAGTACCCTCGTCGATTCCCAAGACAGGTTTCTGGGCGAGCGCTTCGCGGATGTCTGGCTCCAGTCGGCGGCGGACCTCCTTCCAGACGACATTCGAGCTTCCGCGCCCCGGGAGGTAGCGCTCCTGGCTCCGGAGTACGAGCGGGTCGAGGAGGCGCGGCTGGTCGTCCCACTCTCGTCGCGGCTGGTCTCAGCCTTCTTCCGGCCTTTGCCGGGAGCCGGACGCGAGCTGGCCGATCTTTCGGAGCTCTTCCGTGGCCGAAACATCGCGCACCGGTTGCTCCGAGGCGCGGCGGTGACGGAAGAGGCTGTCCGGGAACTGGAGCCACCGCGCGTCCTGCACATCGCCGCGCATGGTTTCCGCATTCCAGCCGAGATCCCACTTACCGGCGGAGCCGCCCAGGTGATGCGCGAATGGGTTCTCTACTGGCCCAACCGGCACCAGGGTTTCCTCGAGCCCAGCTTCCTGCGGGTCGGTGTGGCTCTGAGTGGGGGTAATCGTGGCGGCACCCTGCGGCAGGACGACGGGCTGCTCACAGCCAGCGAGGCCGCCGACCTCGACCTGCATGGCACCTCCCTGGTCGTTTTGTCCAGCTGCGAGACCGCCTACCCGACTCTCCAGGACGCCGGGGGTGCTTACGATCTGGCTCTCGGCTTCCGGATGGCGGGCGCCGGCTCAGTCGTGGGGAGCCTCTGGGAGGTGGACGACCGCGCCGCCTCCATTCTGATGAAGGAGATGTACCGGCTCTTGACGGAAGGCGCACCCGTCGCCGAAGCCCTCTGGGAGGCGAAACGGAAGCTCCGCAGTGATCCTGCTTTCTCCCATCCCTACGACTGGGCTCCGTTCCAGGTGCTTGGGACGGGACAGGCGGTCTGGCCCGCTCGCAAGCGGGTGGAGAAGGCCCATGCCGCCCGGCTTTTCGAGAACTAGGCCCTTCAGTAAGCAAGGCTATTTCGATTTCAGCGGGATAGCGCTCCGGTTGCTCGATGGGCGTTTGTAACGTCAGCTTCCGGAGTCATACTGCCCAATTCTCCACCTGATCGGCTTCCCCTGGGGCTCGAGGTGAGCTCGAAGGCGAGGGCAGGGATCGGCTTCAGGAAGAAGTCGAGCCGTGTGGTTGGCGGATTGCTGGCTCTGTCAGCTCCTTACGAAGCTCCAGGACCGTCACGACGCTCACCGCCACCGCCGCCCGGCCTCAGCCGTTCCAGGATCTCGGGCGGACGGTTCTTCAAGGCCCAGATGCAGATGTTGGTGTCGAGGAGGTATCTCAATCAAGCTTCTCTCGAAGCTGGCGGATCTGCGGCGGGCGCTCGAAGTCGTCCGACATCCCTTCAAAGGCCCGCCAGAAGTCCTCCGGCCAATCCTCCCGCTGTACAGCCTTCAGGACGAGCCGGTCTCCTTCACGTTGGATCTCGACCTAGTCGGTTCCGGCGGGGAAGCGGAAGTCCCTCGGCAGCCTTACTGCCTGGCTGTTGCCGCTCCAGAAGATGGCCGTCGACATGGTGAGCACCTCCCACCGAAGTATATCCGCGTATATACGATCGCGCCAAACCCATCTGGGCGGGGCCCCCCTCCCCCACTTCGCGGGAGAGGACGCCACCTCCCGGCCTTCTGCGGCTCTGACCGGACTCGGAGCCGTTCCGAATCCATCCGGAGCCACTCTGAACGGATTCGGAGCCGCTCCGAACCCATCCAGAGCCATTCTCGATGCGTTCGAAGGGGCTCTGAATGGACTCGGAGGCGTTCCGAATCGATTCAGAGCCGTTCCGAGTCGACTCGGAGCCTCTCCAAATGGACTTGGAGCCGCTCCGAATGAATCCGGAGCCATTCCGAACGCATTCGGAAGGCTCTGAACGGACTCGGAGCCATTCTGAGTCGACTCGGAGCCTCTTCGAATGGACTCGAAGTCTCTCAGAATGGATTCGGGGCCGTTCTGAATGCGCTCAGAATCGTTCCGAGTCGATTCGGAGCCATCTGAACGGATTCGGAGCGGCTCCGAATACGTCCAGAGCCATTCCGAGTCGATCCGGAGCCGCTCCGAACGCGTCCCGGACGAGGGCGTTCGTGTAGGATGAGCCTCGATCCATAGAGGAGCCTCGATGAACGATCCCGCCCAGAAGCCGACCCGGTTCGCCGCCGTGACCGGGGCCTCCCGCGGTCTGGGCGCGGCTTTCGCCCGGGTTCTGTGACTCCCGAGTATTGAAACCATGCGCCGCGCGCTCTTCCTGCTCCTGCTTGTATGCGCCGCTCCCGCGGGATCGGAAGAGAAGAAGGAGATCGTGGTCTGGCACTCCTATCAAGGCCCGGCGCGGCAGGCCTTCGAGAAGGTGGTGGAGGGCTTCCGCAACAAGGAGGGCTGGGTGGCGGCGGCCGTGGCCATCCCCCCCGACCTGCTGCCGTCCCGGATCGCCTCGCTGATCCCCCGCGGGGAGGGACCCGACGTCTTCCTCTTCACCCAGGACCGGCTCGGCTCGTGGGTGGAGACGGGCGGGATCGTGGAGCGGGTCGCCCCGGACGAGCGCATCCGCGCCCGGTTCCTGCCGGGCACGCTCGACGCGCTCACGGTCCGGGGGAAGCACTACGGTATCCCTCTGGAGCTGCGGACCCTGGCTCTGATCTACAACAAGAACCTGATTCCGGAAGCGCCGGTCTCGTCGCGGGAGATGGTGGCGCAGGCCCGGCGCCTCACCAGCCCGGAGCTGGGCAAGTTCGGGCTCGGCACCTGGTACACGGACTTCTATTACCACGCGCCCTTCCTGAACGCCTTCGGCGGCCGGCTCTTCGGGAGCAACGGCGAGCCCACCATCAACACAGCACCGAACGTCCAGTCCGTGGCGCTCCTCAAGACCTGGCTGCGCCAGGGCTTCCTCCCCGCCGGACCCTCCACGACGCTGATCACCTCGCTCTTCAATGAAGGGAAGCTGGCCATGGTCATCGGCGGACCGTCGTTCGTGGAGCGGATCGCGCCGGAGATCCCCTTCCAGGTCGCTCCGCTGCCGGTGCTGGATGAGGCGGGCGGCAAGCCCATGCGCCCCTGGATCACGGTCCAGGGTGTTCATATCTCTTCTACCTCCCGCCACAAGCCGGTCGCCGCGCAGCTCGCCCGGCATCTGACCAGTCTCCCCTCGGCCCTGATCCTGGCCACGGAGGGGAGGATGATCCCCGCCCATCACGCCGTCTACCAGGACCCGCAGGTCTCGGGCAACTGGACGCTCCAGGGCTTCCGCCGCCAGCTCGACAAGGCCGTGCCCATGCCCAACCATCCCGCGATGAGCCGGATGTGGATCCCTCTCGCCCGGGCATTGGAGGCCGTGGTGGAGAAGGAGGCGTCTCCCCAGGAGGCGTTGGACCGGGCACAGGCAGCCCTCACCCCCTGACCCTCCCTGGCACCCTCCTTGCTCCCCCGACCCGGGCATGGAGGCTGTCACTCCCCATCGGGGGATCTTCGACCGACTGCGGGCCTGGTGGCGACGCCTGCCCCGCCGCACGGCGCTGCTCTGGATCGGCGTCGCTCCTCTTCTCTCGCTCCTGCTGATCTCCTTCGCCTGGGAGAACTGCTTCTTCGCCGGATGCCCGGACGTGCAGGGCCTCGCCGCCTATCAGCCGGGGGGCGCGCCGGTCCTCCTCGACCGCTACGGCGAGGTCTTCGCCGACCTGACGCCGGTGGAGCAGGAGGTCGTGCCCCTCTTCGAGATGCCGGCGCACGTGCCCCAGGCTTTCATCGCGATCGAGGACCAGCGCTTCTACGAGCATCGCGGCGTGGACTGGCGACGGGTCGGCGGGTCGCTCCTCGCCAACCTCCGGTCCCTCGGATGGTCGCAGGGCTTCAGCACCATCACCATGCAGCTTGCCCGCAATGCCTTCCCCAAGGACATCCCGGGGCAGGAGCGGTCGACCTCGCGCAAGTTCCTGGAGGTCCGGGTCGCCCAGGAGATCGAGGCGCGCTACTCCAAGGAGGAGATCCTCGAGCTCTACCTGAACCATATCTACTTCGGCAACCGGGCGCAGGGGATCGAGGCCGCCTCTCGCCAGTACTTCGCCTGTTCGGCCAAGGATCTGACCCTGCCCCAGGCCGCCATGCTCGCGGCCCTGCCCAAGGCGCCGAGCCACTACGACCCCCGGCGCCATCCGCGCGAGGCCCTGGAGCGCCGCAACCTGGTGCTTGCCCTCCTGGAGAAGCAGGGCCGCATCCCGCGGCTCATGGCGCGGGCCGCCCGCAACGAGCCGCTCGGGATCGCCCCGGCGCCGCGCCAGCGGGGCGTCGAGTCCGGCCTCGCGCCCTGGTTCGCCGAGCAGGTGCGCCGCGACCTGGAATCGCGCTTCGGGTCCGACCTCTACCGCCAGCCGCTGCGCATCTGGACGACGCTCGACTCCCGCGCCCAGCGCGCCGCCGAGGAGGAGCTCTCGCGGCAGCTCAAGCGGGTGGAGAGCGGCGAGCTCGGCAAGTTCCAGGGGCCGAAATACTCCGCGTCCGCCAAGCCGCCGCCGAAGGGCACCCCCTACCTTCAGGGCGCGCTCGTGATGCTCGACTCCCGCAACGGAGACGTCCTGGCCTGGGTGGGCGGGCGCAACTTCGCCCACTCCCAGTTCGACCGCGTCGCCTACGCCCAGCGGCAGCCGGGGAGCGCCTTCAAGCCGTTCGTCTACGCCGCGGGTCTGCGCGAAGGGTTCGTGCTGAGCCAGCCCCTTCTGGACCTCCCGCTGAGCGTCCGCCTGACGAACGGGCAGATCTGGAGGCCACAGAACTTTACCGGCGAGTACGAAGGCGCGGTCACGATGCGCGACGCCCTGGTCCGATCCAAGAACGTGGTCACCGTGCGCCTGGCGAGCGCGGTAGGGATCGGCGACGTGGCCGGCGTGGCGCGGGCGGCTGGCATTGAGGGCCGGGTGCCCGAGGTCCCGGCCGCGGCGCTGGGGACGGTCGCGGTCTCGCCGCTGGAGCTGACCTCCGCCTATAGCGCCTTCTCCACCCTGGGCGAAGCCGTGGAGCCCAGGCTCGTCCTCAAGATCGAGGATGAGAACGGCAAGGTTGTCTGGGAGTCGAAGCCCCGCCGCAGGAAGGTGATCGAGCCGGGCATCGCCTTCCTGATCACGGACGTCCTGTCCGAGGCGCTCCGCCGCGGCACGGGCATCGGTGCCCTGAACGTCCCCGGGGGCTTCCAGGTTCCGGCCGCGGGCAAGACCGGCACCACCAACCAGGGGGCCGACGCCTGGTTCGTCGGCTACACGCCCGACATCGTCTCCGGCATCTGGATCGGCTTCGACCGTCCGAAGCCGATCATCGAGGACGCCACCGGCGGACGGCTGGCCGCGCCCGTCTGGGGCCGGGTGGCGCAGCGCGTCTACCAGAAGCGCAAGGCGCCGGAGCCGTGGCGCATGCCGGACGGCGTGGTCGCCCGCCAAGTCGATCCGCGCTCGGGCCTCCTCCTGAAGGATGGCTGCGCGCCGACCTCCGGACAGCCCTACCGTGAGCTGTTCCTCGAAGAGATGCAGCCCGCGGCCTGGTGCCCCGGCCGGGAGGCTCCCCCCCGCGATGGCTTCCCGGTGATGCGACTCATGGCCGAGGAGCGGGAACGGGAACAGGCCCGCCTGGCCCAGGCGCGGAAGGCGGAGGAGGAGCGCCGCAGCCGGGATGCGCGCCAGACGGAAGCTGAGCGCGAGGCCTCGCGCAAGAAGGAAGCCGAGCTCGCCGAGGCGCGCCGGAAGCAGGAAGAGGAAAGGCTGGCCCGGGAGCGCAGCCAACGGGAGGAGAAGGAGGCGACTCTGCTCGCGCAGAAGCGGGAACGCGAGCAGGAGGAGGCCGACCGCAAGAAGAAGGAGGCGGAGCGGATCGCCCGCATCGAGCGCATCGAGGAAGAAGAGCGGCGGCTGAACGAGCGCGAGGCCGAGATCGCACGCGAGGAGCGCCGGCAGCGATCCCAGGAGGACCGGGAGCAGCGCGCCCGCGACGAGGAGGCGAGCCGGCCCGAGCGGGAGGAGATGGAAGAGGAAGAGGAGGTGGAAGAAGAAGAGGCGGCTGAGGAAGAGGCGGCCGCCCCCTCCACCGACCTCAGCGGCTGGTGGGAGATGACCAACCGCATCGACGAGACCAACTACTCTCAGTACAAGGGGCTGCGGCTCGGCTACCGGGTCCAGCTCGAGCAGGAGGGCAACCGGATCACCGGCCGCGGCCAGAAGTGGACCGAGGACGGCCGCACCATCCCCTCCTCCGGCCGCTCCCCCCTCACCGTGACCGGTACAATCGACGGGCGCAAGGTTACCCTGAGCTTCACCGAGCACGGCGCCAAGCGCTCGACGAACGGCGGCTTCACCTGGACGCTCTCCGCCGACCGCTCGGAGCTGAGCGGCAGCTTCTGGAGCACCGCCGCGAAGACCCGGGGGCGCTCCACAGCCGTGCGGATGCCCTAGCTCACCCCCTCCACGATCCGCCGCGCGAGTGCCTCGATCGAGAGCGGCGCGCTCCCTTCGGCGTTGTTGTTGACCGTACACACGAATGGACGGCCGGCTGCGAGCGCAGTCCGGGCGAGGGTGGCGAGGTTGCGCCGGGCGGCCTCGTCGGGGGCGTGGAGACGGTTGAAGGGTGCGTAGAGGCGGCCGGCATCCTCGTAGGTCATTCCGGGGCCGAGCAGCCAGCGGACCAGGGTGATCGGAGTGCGCGGCCGGTCGGTGCCTGCGAGGCGCGCCTGGGTGAGCACGTCGGGCATCCGGGGGTGGACGTTGTGGCAGTGGACCGCCCGGGCTTCGGCAAGGGCGTCGGCGTAGGCGGGCGTCAGGATCTCCCGGTTGCGGACCTCCACGGCATACACCGGTCCCCGCGGCAGAGCGCAAAGGAACTGCCGCAGCTCGTCCGCGAAGCGATCGGGCACTCCCAGATCCTGCGGAGAGAACTGGAAGAGGAGCGCCCCGGCCTTGGGTCCGAGCCCCTCCACGAACGGAGCGACGACGGCTTCCGCGGCGTAGGCCGGATCGAGGAAGAGCGGGTTCACCTGTCCGCGGACGGTGCCGTAGCGGGGCCGGTCGGGATACCGGGATACCGTGCAGGCCTCGTGTGCCTTGACCACGAAGCGGAAGCCGTCCGGCACCTGGGCCGCGTACTCGGCGAGCTCCCGCGCCTCGACCGGAGCGTAATAGGTGCGGTCGACCCCGATGCACCGGAAGAGCGGGTGCTGCGCGTAGGCGGCGAGCCCCTCGCGGGCCAGCTTCGACTCCGAATACTTACCGTCGTAGACCAGGTCCCTCCATCCCGGGAACGACCAAGTGGAGCCGCCGAGATAGACATCCTCGGGCAGCGTCCGCCCGAGCTCGATCCCTTCCTCGGAGACAGGGGCCGGGCCGACCCCCTCCTTGACGGGCTCCACCAAGCCGGGGAAGAGCTGGAACTGTTCCTCCTTGGTGCGGCTCATGAGAGAAGTTTATCCGGAAAGCCGCCACCGCGGCAATGGTCCGTCGCGGGAAAGCGCGCCTGGAGCTAGCAGGCCCGCCCCACGAGAGCGATGAAGCACCCCGCCTCCGTGTTGCGGACGTGGACGTACTCCACGTCCTCCCTGGCGAGGAGGCGCTCAATCGCGGGCTCCACCTCGCCGTCCGCCACCCGCTCGCGGGCGACGATCCAGCGGTCCCGGCCGTAGCCCTCGAAGGTGAGGGGGAGGTCCCGGAGCTGCGGTGGGAACGCCGGGGCGTCGTAGGTCGGGCATTCCTCGCGGTGGATGAAGACCGGTCCCGGCGACGGGTAGGGATCCAGCCCCGCGAACGGGTTGAACGTAAAAAGGAGCCGCTCATCCCGCCCTGTCTGAAACTTTTGGAGGCAGGACCGGCATGGTCCATAGCCCTTGGCGACCTCGGTGTGGGCGGGATGCCCGTACTGAGGCGACCTCATCTCGGCCCGGGCCTGCCGGGCCATCTCTTCAGGGATACCGACGACGCGGAATGGAATCATGGCTCTCACCTCCTGAAGCGAGAGTAGCCGCGGTGGGGGAGGCGGAACCATCCGTAGATTGCTGTCGAAATCCCCGCAAAGTGGCACCGCAATTGCTGTGATTTTCCCGCCCACGGGAACCGGCATGCCGTCCCACTTACTCGCCAGGAGGTGCTCCCAATGATCGTGAGGATCGACAAGCTCCCCATCGAGCTGCCCCAACCGAAGAACCCCTCGCCCAACTCCGCCTCCGCCGTGCAGGAGCTGCTCGGCGGCAAGTTCGGAGAGATGTCCACCCTGATGAACTACACCTTCCAGTCCTTCAACTTCCGGGGCCGGAACAAGCTGCGTCCCTACTACGACCTGATCGCGAACATCGCGGCCGAGGAGTTCAGCCACATCGAGCTCGTCTCCTACACGATCAACCTGCTCCTGACGGGCTCGAGCAAGAGGGGGACGAACCCCGCGGCCACGCCGCTGAAGGACAGCGTGGACGTCCGCAACCACTACCACTTCATCGCCAGCGGGCAGACGGCCCTGCCTGTCGACTCGATGGGCAACCCGTGGACGGGCGCGAACGTCTTCTCGAGCGGCAACCTGAAGCTCGACCTGATCCACAACTTCTTCCTGGAGTGTGGCGCGAGGGCGAACAAGATCCGGGTCTACGAGATGGTGGACGATCCGACCGCCCGCGAGATGGTGGGCTTCCTGCTGGTGCGCGGCGGCGTGCACATCGTGGCCTACGCCCGGGCACTGGAGATCCTGACCGGAGCCGACCTCTCCAAGCTCTTCCCGGTCCCGGACATCAGCAACAAGAAGTTCCCCGAAGCGAAGAAGTGGGAGGACAAGGGCCTCCACCGCATCATGTTCCAGTGGAGTCCCAATGACTACAAGCGGGTCGGCGAGGTCTGGAGGGGACCGCACCCCGAGGACGGCTCCGAGCTGCTTGTGGACAACACCATCCCCGAAGGTTTCGCACCCCCGGATCTCGACGAGGAGCCCCAGTTGACCGCCCCCGGCATCGACATGGAGCTCGTCCAGGAGATCGCTGACAGTTTGAGCTTGCGCTGACCTGATCGAGAGGAGGACGCCGCCGGCTCTTCGGGGCCGGCGGCGCTATCCCACCTCCAACCCCACCACCTTCTGGAACCCTCTTGGCAGCCGGTTCCCCCGAAGTGCCCGGTTGCCCATGAACTCCGCCCATTCCGAAGGCTTCAGGTTCAGATACCGCTGACCCGCCCGGACGATCAGGTGCGCGTTGGGCGGCAGGGCGGTCACGGCGACCAGGTTTTCGCCCTTCAGGCTCATGATTTTTACGCCCTTGCCCTTGGGCAGCAGGGGGAGCTCGTTCAGGGGGAAGATCAGCAGACGTCCCTCGTCCGTGGCGGCGGCGAGGAGGTCGGTGTTGAGGTTGTTGACCTTCACGGGTACGAGGGGACGCGAGCCGGAGACGTTCAGGACCGCCTTGCCTGCCCGGTTGCGGCCGTGGAGCTCTCCGAGCTTCACCACGAAGCCGTAGCCCGCGGTCGAAGCCAGGATGTAGAGGTCTTCTTCGGGACCGATCATCACACTCAGGAAGCTCGCTCCCGGCGGCGGGGTGAACTGGCTCGACAGCGGCTCTCCCTGACCCCTCGCCGAGGGCAGCCCGTGCGCCGGCGCGGAGTAAGTCCGGCCCGTGGAGTCCAGAAAGACCGCGAACTGGTTGCTCCGGCCTTTCGCTGCCTGGAGGAAGGCGTCCCCGGCCTTGTAGGAAAGCTCCCTCGGATCGATCTCGTGCCCCTTGGCCTGCCGCACCCAGCCCTTCTCCGAGAGCACCACCGTCACTGGCTCGGTCGGGATCAGGGCGGACTCGTCCATGGCCCGGGCGGCGCCGCGCTCCACGATGGGCGAGCGGCGGGGATCGCCGTAGGTCTTCGCGTCCTCGACCAACTCGTCCCGGACCTTGCGGCGGAGGAGCTTCTCGGAGCTGAGGATCTTCTCCAAGGCGTCCCGCTCCTTGACCAGCTCCGCCTGCTCGCCGCGGATCTTCATCTCCTCCAGACGGGCGATGTGGCGCAGCTTCAGCTCCAGGATCGCCTCGGCCTGGATGTCGGTCAGGTGGAAGCGCGCCTTCAGCACCGGCTTGGGCTCGTCCTCCGTGCGGATGATCCGGATCACCTCGTCGATGTTCAGGAAGGCGCTCAGATAGCCGTCCAGGATGTGGATGCGCTGCAGGACCTTGTCGTACCGGAAGCGCAGCCGGCGCCGGACCGTCTCGATGCGGAAGGTGAGCCAGTCGCTCAGCAGGTCGCGCAGGTTGAACTGCTTCGGCCGGCCGTCGAGGCCGATCATGGTCAGGTTCACCCGGTAGGTGCGCTCCAGGTCGGTGGTGGCGAAGAGGTGGGCCATCAGGCCCTCGACGTCCACCCGGTTCGAGCGCGGGGTGATGACCAGGCGCGTGGGGTTCTCGTGGTCCGACTCGTCGCGCAGGTCCTCCACCATCGGCAGCTTCTTGGCCTGCATCTGCTGGGCGATCTGCGCCAGGATCTTGCTGCCCGAAACCTGGTAGGGCAGGGCGGTGATGAGGATGTCGCCGTCCTCCATCTCCCACGCGGCGCGCATGCGGACCGAGCCCGCGCCGGTCTCGTAGAGCTTCCGGATCTCGGCCCGCGGCGTGATGATCTCGGCCGCGGTCGGGTAGTCGGGCGCCAGGATCTCCTTGAAGATCTCCTCTTCCGGGAGCTTGGGATCGTCGAGCATCCGGACGCAGGCCTCCACCACCTCTCCTATGTTGTGCGGCGGGATGTCGGTGGCCATGCCCACCGCAATGCCGGACGCGCCGTTCAGGAGCACGTTGGGGAGCCGGGCGGGGAGGAGCCTGGGCTCATCGAGGGTGCCGTCGAAGTTCGGTCCCCAGTCGACCGTGCCCTGGCCGAGCTCGGAGAGAAGAACCTGGGCGAACGGGGTGAGCCGCGCCTCGGTGTAGCGCATGGCCGCGAAGGACTTGGGGTCGTCCTGCGAGCCCCAGTTGCCCTGGCCGTCGACCAGCGGATAGCGAACCGAGAACGGCTGCGCCATGAGCACCATGGCCTCGTAGCAGGCGACATCGCCGTGCGGGTGATACTTGCCCAGCACGTCGCCCACGGTGCGCGCTGACTTCTTGTGCTTGGCGTTGGGCCCGAGCCCCAGCTCGGACATGGCGTAGATGATCCGCCGCTGCACGGGCTTGAGGCCGTCCGCGAGGTTCGGCAGCGCCCGGTCGAGGATGACGTACATCGAGTAGTCGCGGTACGCCTTCTCCGTGAACTTGGCGAGCGACTGCCGCTCCGCCTCGGCGAAGGAGTTGAAGGGGAGGACGGGCGGGGACTGGGTGGAGGACGAACGGGATCGGCCGCGGGCCAAGCTAGACCTCCACCTCGGCCTTGTCGCCGGTGAGCATGAGCCACTCCTTGCGGTCGCCGGAGCGGGCCTTAGCGAGGAGCATGTCTACGAGGGCGTCGGTGTTCTCGTCCTCTTCGAGGGTGAGCTGGACCAGGCGGCGGGTCTCCGGCGCCATGGTGGTCTCGCGGAGCTGGATCGGGTTCATCTCCCCGAGGCCCTTGAAGCGCTGGACGTTCGGCTTGCCTCTCTTCTTCTCTGCCTCGATGCGGTCCAGGATGCCCTTCTTCTCCTGCTCGTCCAGGGCATAGAAGACCTCCTTGCCCACGTCGATCCGGTAGAGCGGAGGCATGGCCACGTAGATGTGGCCCTCGAGGACCAGCGGCCGGAAGTGCTTGAGGAACAGGGCGCAGAGGAGCGTCGCGATGTGCGCGCCGTCCGAGTCCGCGTCGGCCAGGATGCAGACCTTGCCGTAGCGCAGGCCTTTGAGGTTGTCCGACCCGGGGTCCACTCCGATTGCGACGGCGATGTCGTGGACCTCCTGCGAGCCCAGCACCTCGGAGGGGTCGACTTCCCAGGTGTTGAGGATCTTGCCCCGGAGCGGCATGATGGCCTGGAACTCCCGGCTCCGGGCCTGCTTGGCCGAACCGCCCGCGGAATCTCCCTCCACGAGGAACAGCTCGGTCTGGCTCAGGTCCTGGCTCGTGCAGTCCGCGAGCTTGCCGGGCAGGGCCGGACCGGTCGTAACCGTCTTTCTTTGCACCCGCTTGCCCGCACGGAGGCGCGCCTGGGCGCTGTCGATGGCCAGTTGGGCGATCCGCTGAGCGTCTTCGACGTGCTGGTTGAGCCAGAGAGCGAAGGCGTCCTTGGTCACGCCCGAGACGAAGGCTGCGGCGTCGCGCGAGGAGAGGCGCTCCTTGGTCTGGCCGGTGAACTGCGGGTCCTTCATCCGCACGGAGAGGACGTAGCAGCAACGCGCCCAGACGTCCTCGGGCGCGATCTTGACGCCGCGGGGGAGGAGGTCGCGGAATTCGCAGAACTCGCGGACCGCGTCGGTCAGCCCGGAGCGGAAGCCGTTGACGTGCGTGCCTCCCTGGGTCGTGGGGATCAGGTTGACGTAGCTCTCGGCGACCAGGTCCCCCTCGTCGCCGAGCCAGACCACGGCCCAATCGACCTCCTCGTCCGGACCCTTGAAGTGGCCGACGAAGGGCTGGGACGGCACGAGCTCGGCGTCATGGAGCTCGTCCATCAGGTAGGCCTTGAGGCCGTCTTCGTAGTACCACTCCACGTCGTCCTCGGCGTGGCCTTCATGGACGAAGCGGATGCGCAGCCCCGGGCAGAGCACGGCCTTGGCCCGCAGGTTGTGCTTGAGCTTGGGGACCGTGAACTTGGGGGAGTCGAAGAAGACCGGGTCCGGCCAGAACTGGACCGTGGTGCCCGTGTTCCGCATCCCCACCGTGCCGACGACCTTCAGGTTCGAGACCTTGTGGCCGTCGGCGAAGCCCATGTGGTGCTCCTTGCCGTCGCGCTTGACCGTGACATCCAGCCGCTTGGAGAGCGCATTGACCACGGACACGCCCACACCGTGGAGGCCGCCCGAGAACCGGTAGCTCTTGTCGGAGAACTTGGCGCCCGAGTGGAGGCGTGTGAGGATCACCTCGACGCCCGGCACCTTCTCCCCCTTGTGGAGGTCGACGGGCATGCCGCGGCCGTCGTCCGACACGGAGAGGGAGCCGTCCTCGTACAGGGTGAGCACGATGTTCGAGCAGTAGCCGGCGATGGCCTCGTCGACAGCGTTGTCGACCACCTCTTGGGCGAGGTGGTCGGGCCGGTCGGTGAAGGTGTACATGCCGGGGCGCTTGCGCACCGGCTCGAGCCCGGTCAGGACTTCGATGGCGGAGGAGTCGTAGATGGGAGCAGCCATAGGGTTCAAGAGCGCCGTTCGGGCGGCATGATACAGGCTACCGCAAGAGGATCAAGACCCGTTTGTACGGATCGACTTCGTGTCAGAATGCCCCCTTGACGTTACGCTCATCGTGGAGTAGTCTATGCGGTAATTGGGCGTAATTCAAGCGCTTGATCCGGTAGCACCCATGTCACAGCTTGAGAGGAGGTCGAGATGAAGTCACGTTGGATCGCGGTCCTGTGTCTGCTCGCCTTGATGTCGGTCCCTGTCCTGGCCCAGCAGGAGAAGCCGCCCGCGGGCATGCCCCCCATGGACAGCCCCGAGATGCAGGCGATGATGAAGGCCATGTCGCCGGGCGAGGAGCACAAGCATCTGGCCCGCATGACGGGAGATTGGACGTTCACGAACAAGATGTGGATGGACCCGTCGGCGCCCCCGGCCGAGGGGAGCGGCACCATGCACGCCGAGATGATCCTGGGCGGCCGGTACGTCCATTCGCTCTGGAAGGGCAACTTCATGGGCATGCCGTTCGAAGGGCATGGAACGGATGGCTTCGACAACATCACCAAGAAGTACGTCAGCTCGTGGGTGGACAACATGAGCACGGCCATCATGTACTCGACCGGCACCTGCGACGCGACCGGCAAGACCTGCACCTCGACGTCCGCCGAGATGATGGATCCCATGACCGGCAAGATGACGAGCTTCCGCAGCGTGGTCACTTGGACAGGCGACAAGAGCTTCACGATGGAGATGTACGCGAAGCCCGCTGGCGGCACCGAGATGAAGGGTATGGAGATGACGGTCAAGAAGAAGTAGGCCCCCTCCCATCCCGGGCCGGCGGAGCTGCCCGCCGGCCCTTGTCCCTCTTTGTCCACCGCGCGCACGTGTTAACTTATGCAGGCCCCTCGATATTGGGGGGGCTCTCTCGCGATGAAGACCGTTCGCGCAATTTCGCTCGTGTTCCTTGCCGCCCTCTTCCTTTACGCGGGGGTGGACAAGCTCTTCCACTACGATGGCTTCGTCAAGGCGCTGGGCGGGTACGTGCTCGTGCCCGAGGGTCTCGAGCGGCACCTGGCCCTGCCGGTGATCCTGGCCGAGATCCTGGTCGGCGCCGGGCTGCTGCTCAAGCCTTGGCGGGCGCCCGCGTCGCTGCTCGCGGCCATCCTGCTCTTTGTCTTCACCGTCGCCCTGGCCGTCAACCAGCGCTACGCTCCGGGCGTGGAGTGCGGCTGCTGGTTCACGGTCACGCTTGGCAAGGCGACCTCCTCCCACATCCTGCAGAATGTGCTCCTGCTCGGCCTCGCCTTGAGCATCTGGCTCGACGAGCGGGGCGGGGAAAAGCTCTCGCCAGTAGCGGAGGAGGCCTGATCCGACCCTCGGCCCGGAATCTCAAACTCCACAAGGAGGTGTCTATGAAGAACAAGGTTTTCGCAACGCTCCGTGTCGTTTTCCTGCTGGGCTCCGTGCTGGTCGCGGGTCTCAGCTTCCTCCCATCCGAGTCCGAGGCCTCCTACTGCAAGCCCGGGTGCGGACCCCAGGGTCCGATCTGGTGCGGAGGCAGCGGTTGCCGTCAACCGGAATGACGCGGTCCATCTGAAGGTGTGAGCCGGGTCGAGGGTTGGAGATGCCCCGAGAGCGCACCTTCTGGATGGTCCTGGCGTCGCTGGTCGTCGTCGGAGTGATTGCGGGCTCCTTCAGCCGGCGAGCGGGCACCTATCCGCTGGAGCTCGCCCCCGGCTCGCCGCAGCCCGTCCCGCAGAACGCCCGGGAGAGGGTGTGGAAGGAAGCCGCGTTCGAGCGCGCCGCCGAGATCCCCGTGGGCGAGAATCTGGATCTCCCCACGCTGCTCCGGGTCGGTCCCGGAGGGACCGTGTACGTCCTCGACTCGGGGATCTCCCGCGTCCTCCGCCTCTCTCCCGAAGGCCAGGTCCTGACCACCTATGGGGACCCTTCGATCGCCAATCCGACCGACGTGGCCGTCGGTCCGGACGGAGAGGTCTGGGTCTGCGACCTGGATCGACAACAGATCGCGGTGTTCTCCGCCGCCGGCCGTCTCCTCCGGAAGATCGAGCCGGACCCGCCGGTGGCGCGGCTGGCTCTGGGACCCGGAGATGGGTTCGTAGCGACGGGCTCCACGGGAGGAGAGGGCCTGTTCCGGAGGTACTCAGAGGAAGGGAAGCTGGGGAGCGCCTTTGGAAACCTCTTCCCGGAGGACCTTCAGACCTCAATGGCGGCTGACGGCTGGATCGTCCCTGGTGGAGATGGGTTCCTCTACCCCTTCCGCAACGCCGGGCTGCTCATCTCGTACACGTGGGACGGCCGGCTCCGCTTCTTCCGGCAGACAATCGATCCCGTCTCTCTACCGAAAGTCCGCGTCGACTCGGCAGGCCGGCAGACCGTGCCGGACGCAACGCTGGTGTCGATCAGCGGCAGCGTGGTGGGAGATGATCTTTACATCTTTGGTGGGAGCCGAAAGGTGTTGGACGTCTATGGCGTGAAGACGGGATCCTACCGGTACTCGCTGCGGCCGCCCGAGGAGGATGCTCGGTACGTGGTCTTGACGGAGGATCGTCTATACAGCGCGAGCCGTCGGGGCGTTACGGTGTGGAGACCTCGAAATCCCTTGCCATAGAGTCGGCGATAGCGAGCCCTCCCAGGGTCGGAACCAGGCGGTTCGCTTCGGCCCGCAGTAGACCCTCTCTGCTCAGCCGCTCGACGAGAGGGGCGTTCCTCTCAAGGAGATCCACTCCATAACGCGCTTGGAAGCGCCGCAGATCGATCCCCTCCACTGTCCGGATTTCCAACATCAACGCTTCGAGGGCGAGATCTGGGGTGCTCAGCGCCTCGCTGTCAGCAATGGGGCGCTCGCCTGAATCGATCCGAGCCTCGTATGGCTTGATCTTCCGCTCGTTCCACCAGCGTCGATGACCATCGAAGGAGTGCGCGGACGGTCCAACTCCCAGATAAGGCGTGTGGTCCCAATACTTACGATTGTGCCGGGATTGGTGCTCGGGGGAGCGGGCGAAGTTCGAGACTTCATAGCCGGGCCAGCCGGCGTCTCGGAGAAAAGAGTGGGTGAGGAGGAACAGCTCCGCCTGCGTCTCCTCGGGCGCCTCAGCCAGCTTTCCGCGCTCCAGACGAAACCCAAACGGCGTCCCCTCGTGGATCGTGAGCTGATAGCAGGAGATGTGGTCAGGTTGGAGCGAGACGGCTGTTTCAAGAGTCCGCTGCCAAGCTTCGACCGACTGCCCGGGAAGCCCATAGATCAGGTCGAGGGCGACCGTATGGAACCCAGCCCCTCGGGCCAGCTCGACGCTCCGCCGCGCCTGCTCGGGAGAGTGCCGGCGGCCGAGGAAGGCGAGAGCTTCAGCATCGAACGACTGAATGCCCAGCGAGAGGGTTCGGACCCCGAGATCGCGCCAGGCGAGGACGCTTTCCGGAGTGACGTCCTCGGGATTGGCTTCAAGGAAAATCCAGGCGTCGTCCCGGACCGCAAGGGAGGACTTGGCAGCCTCCACGATCCTACCGAGCTGCTCCGGGGAGAGTGCGGAGGGAGTGCCGCCGCCGAAGTAGACCGTGTCAATCCCCCGGAACGGCTCCAATTCGGACGACCACATACCGATCTCCCGGATCAGGTGATCGGTGAACCGCGCCCGCCGCTCCGATCCGCCCGTCAGGACGGCGAAGTCACAGTACGGGCAGATGGCGGAACAGAAGGGGATGTGGAGGTAGAGGCCGGGATGTAGAGACGCCCCAGTCGACTGGCACGGACCTGCCGGGTGTACAGGGGCGGGGCGTCTCACGGCCCCAGGCACCACCAACGCCGGCAGTGCAATATGGAAATACCATCCCTCTGCCGTGTTGGCGCTGCACAGGTCTGTGGTAGACCGGCCTGCCGTGGGGAGACGCCCCGACCGTGTTCACCCGGCAGGTCCGTGCCAGCCGACTGGGGCGTCTCTACGATCCGGACAAGGAGCGGGATCATGGCTTTACCCCAGGGCCGCCTCCGGCGTCCCCTCCTCGGTCTTCTCCCCATACTCCTTCACGAACGGCTTCTCCCGCCCCAGCCGCTCCTCGGCGGCGTGGATCAGGTCCTTGAGACCCTTGCGGGTCACGGCGCTGACCGGGATGCCTGCGAAGCGCTTGGCGAAGCCTTCGACTTCGTGCTCGGCGAGGAGATCCGCCTTGTTGAGCACCAGCAGGCGCGGGGTCTCGTTGAGGTGGAGCTCCTCCAGGATCTTCTCCACGGCCTGGAGCTTCTGCTCCAGGTGCGGATCGGCGACGTCCACGACGTGGAGGAGGAGGTCGGCGTCGGACAGCTCTTCCAGAGTCGCGCGGAAGGCGGCGACCAGATCCTTTGGCAGGTCGGCGATGAAGCCCACCGTGTCGGTGATGACAACCTCTCCCTCGCGCGGGAAACGCAGGCGGCGGCTCGTGGGATCGAGGGTCATGAACAGCTTGTCCGCGGCCTCGATCTCGCTGCCGGTCAGGGCGTTGAGCAGCGTGCTCTTGCCCGCGTTCGTGTAGCCGATGATCGAGAGGACCGGCACGCCCTCCTCCCGGCGGCGGCGGCGGCGCAGGTCGCGCTGCTTCGACAGGCCTTCGACCTGCTTCTCCAGCGCCCGGATGCGGTCGCGGATCCGCCGGCGGCCCACTTCCATCACGGTTTCGCCGGGGCCCCGTCCGCCGATGCCGCCGGTCAGGCGCGAGAGGCCTGCGTCCCTCTCCGTCAGGCGGGGGACCGAGTACTTGAGCTGCGCGAGCTCGACCTGCAGCTTGCCGTCCCGGCTGCGGGCGCGCTGGGCGAAGACATCCAGGATGAGCTGCGTGCGGTCGATCGCCTTGAGGCCGGTCGCGTCCTCGAACGCCCGCGCCTGGCCGGGCTTCAGGTCGATGTCGAAGATGGCCACGCTCGCCCGGCGGCGCATGGCTTCGAGCACAATCTCCTGAAGCTTGCCCGAGCCCACGACCGTCCGCGGATGGACCTTGGATCGCTTCTGGCGCATCGTGCCCGCGACGGCCACGTCCGCCGAGCGGACCAGCTCCAACATCTCTTCGAAATGCTCGTCGTCCGGCATGATGCCGATGACCAGGGCGCGCTCCTTCTCGGTCTCGCCCGCGTCGCTGATGACCCGGGAGACCTCCTCTTCGAGGGCGCGCATGGTGGCCTGGAAGTCGATCTCGGTCGCGAGCTGGTAGACGTCCCGCGAGCGGATGCGCTCGAAGGGTTCGGTATCTCCGTCGCGTCCGTCGCGGGCGTGGTCCTGGCCCTCCTCGGTGGAGGCCTCGGGCGCGAGGTGGGCGACCTCGGTGCGGCCGGGCAGGCCGTCGGCCAGTACCTCGATCATGGCGACGAGGTCGAGGCGGAGCAGCGCCAGGTCGTTCAGGTCGTCCTTGGTGAGAGGCTCGCCCTTGAGGTGCGTGTGGACGAGGCGCAGGCCGCGGAAGCGGCCGATACCGCCGCGCAGACGGCCGACGTCGGGCAGCTCCAGGCTGTTGGCGTCGCCTAGGATGACGTTGCGGACCGTTCCATCTCGGTCGAGCATCACGCCGACCTGGCGGCCGAGCTGGCGCGAGACCTCGGTCAGGTGGCGGGCCAACTCGGGCGAGACCACCTGCCGCGGATCGACACGGCGGCGGTAGGTGCGCTCCAGGGCGCGGATCTCGGATGACTTGATGCCCCGGGTGTCCCCGGTGATCTGATTAGAAATAGCAGTCTCCTTCTGGTGGTCATTCGGCCCCTCAGTTGACGATCGGAGGGGAGTAGTACTCGTCGGTCGAGAGCGGCTCGATCCCCATACCCATCAACGTCAAAAGGAGCTCTTCTCTTTCCATCGGACTGGCGGCTTCGAGAAGGGCCTGCTTCTCGGCCGGGGGGAAGGGGAGGGCGGCGGCCAGCCCGTTGATCAGGCTCACTCCCGGGAGCGACTCGAGAAGGTCGAAATCGAACTCGAAGTCCTTCCCCTCGGTGAAGCTGCGGAGAGCGCGGAGCATGCGCAAAGGGGGGATCTGGTGGGAGAGCTCGGCCGGGTCGGCCGGGAACTCCGAGTAGTCCACCTCCACCCGGCGATATCCGCGGTGCTGCGGCAGCTCCTTCACGATGTGGAACCGGCAGACCCCCCGGAGCACGATCAGGTAGCGTCCGTCGGACTGGGGCTCGCAACGCTCGATCCGCCCGGCGCAGCCGATCGGGTAGAGGTCCGGTTCGTCAGGCAACTGGGCGGCTGCGACCCAGTTGTCCTGCCGGGGGACGATCGGCTGGATCATGCCGATGTGGCGCCCCCCCTCCATGGCGTCCGCCACCATTGCGCGGTAGCGTGGCTCGAAGATGTTGAGGGGCAGCAGGTTGCCCGGCAGCAGCAGCGAGCCGGTCAGGGGGAAGACGGGGATGATCCTGGGTCCTTCGGTCATGAGGTTGTCTTCCCCATCATCAGGACCCGGTATCCGACTTGAGCACGGCCAGGAAGGCCTCCTGGGGGATCTCCACCGCACCGACCATCTTCATCCGCTTCTTGCCCTCCTTCTGCTTTTCGAGCAGCTTGCGCTTGCGGCTGATGTCGCCGCCGTAGCACTTGGCCGTGACGTCCTTGCGGAAGGCGGTGATCGTGGAGCGGGCAATGATGTTGCCGCCGATCGCCCCC